>Ga0209608_1001014_pt1 | contig 24870 bp, 15 predicted proteins | sample AD_UKC130_MetaG_FD_184428 | JGI IMG/M metagenome (GOLD analysis project Ga0209608, IMG submission 184428) | Active sludge microbial communities of municipal wastewater-treating anaerobic digesters from Canada - AD_UKC130_MetaG (SPAdes) (version 2) | ecosystem: Engineered > Bioreactor > Anaerobic... | reverse complement strand
CGACCCGGTACCTTTTTCTCCTGAATAGTCAAACGATCGGCAACCACGTAAACGGACCGATGGTCGTTTAACTTGTCAAAACCTTCTGATCTCTGGGACTCGCCACCCACGAGCTGCTTTTCAACTTCTGCGAGAGAAGATTCCGTTAGATTGACGATGCGATTTCCAACGATGACACGCGCCCAGCCCGAAGCACGGAGATCTGCCAAAACGGAGGTTAAAGTGGCTGCTTTGGATGGCGCGCTGCTAAACTCTAACGGAAAGGCAAGCATTATTCGCAAAGGGCTTGCCGAAAGACTCGACGCGAAATTCTCGATTGCGGCCGAGTTCCATTTTCTGACAGGGCGGCCACATCGGTGGCAAAACACCTGTCCTAAATGTGCGAAGACCAAGCGGAGATAGTGATAAACACCGGCCAACGTGGCTACAGTGGCATGACGGAGCCGAGAGGAAGGTCGCCCCGTGATGGCTACGGTTGGCGAAAGGCCCGATATGTGATCAACTTCTGACGGCGGTAGGTCATCCAATCGCTGACGAATGCGGGGCGAGAAACTTTCGATATACCGACGTTGCCCTTCGACGAATAATGTGTCAAAGGCAAGGCTCGTCTTGCCGCTTCCACTGGGACCGCAGATGACAACGATCCTGTCTTTGGGTATGTCTAGATTGATCCCCTTCAAATTGTGGACGCGTGCCCCGCGGATGATGATCGATTGATCCGACGAGCTCATGGTCAAGGTGATGTTTCCTGTCAACCCAAGCGCAGTCTCCTCGGCTCGACAAAGCTCAACCTACCCACTTGAGACCGGCAGTCAAAAACCTTGTCTTCGTTCACTTAGGGTTATGTACCATCATACGCCGCGATGATGGCCGCAGAGGCTTGGCCTTGGGGAGTGACATTCACATTCATGAACACCATTTTCTCGATTGGCCGGGGCTCCGTGACAACATCCACGGGACACGCGGGGTCCGGGGTTTCGTAATTGAGCGTGGCAAACAACTGCCGATGCCGCAGCGCGAGGATCCCGAGGATCATCTCCACAAGGCCACTGGCTGCCCCAAGATTGCCGAAATAGCTTTTCGCAGCAATGATGGGCACACCGCGCGAGCCGAAGACGTCACTTAGCGCTTGGGCCTCTTCGACATCGCAAGTTTGAGTACCTAATCCATGGGCCATCACGAATCCGATATCTGTGGGCTTCAATCCCGCCTCGTGAATGGCGTTGAGCATAGCCTGACGCATGGCTTCTCGCCGCCGGGCGACACATTTCCTCTCCAAAACCGCAGCGGAGGAGGCGGCGAGGACCTCGCCGTAAATGGAGGCCCCGCGACGGGTCGCCGTCTTCAGTTCCTCGAGGATGATTGCGGCAGCCCCTTCCCCCGGTACCATCCCGCTGCGGTGAAGATCAAAAGGCCGACACGCCCGTTGCGGTTCCCCATCGTAAATGGCAACTTCCTCTTGCTGAATCGCGTGCATGGCCTTCATAAGGCTCAATCGAGTTCCCGTCACCCCGACAACGGCCGCATCCTCTCGGTCAGTTTGGATGGCGTGCATTGCATCACGAACACAAATAGCCGGACTGGCCTCACGCATGGTGATGGAGTTACTCGGGCCTCGGAGGTCGTTATAGATGGCCACATGGCTTGCCGGCATATTTGGCAAGTACTTAAGAAGCCAGAGAGGAAATAAACGGGGCATGCCGTCGCTGGCCCAGCGGTGGAACTCAAACACCCCGTTCCCGTCGAGGCAGGCCCGAATCCCTTCCGTAAACTCCTCGGCCGAGCTAACCATGTAGTCGCTGCCGAAGCTGGTCCCGACCCGCTCGGGATCGAATGACCCCTGGGTGAGGGACGCATCGTTGAGGGCCAGTTGAGCGGCTGCCACACCCATCTGGCACTCCCGGCACATGACTTTCAACGATTTGCGGAGATTTTTTTGGGACTCTTTGTCCATCTCCCCAAAATCTTTAATATTTCCCGTAAATTGTCTGGCTTCTCCAGCCGCTTTGATCGGTAATGTCTCCGTTGGCAAGCAAGACGGGGAGGAGACCCCGCTTTGCCTATTCGTGACAGCTTGCCAAATCTCAGTTGCACCCGTCCCAATTGGGCAGATGACCCCCAGGCCGGTGATCACCACACGACGTTGTTCCCCACTCATCGAGACAACCCTTTTCGATTCACGATCCTTTTTCTATGCGGGTGAACCGGTTATCTTATCAAAGTAGCGCGCGACCGTCGAGTCGCTGTATTTCCGTGAGCGTATTAGTTAGCAGTAAGTTGGATATCAGGCGAGGTGCCACGAAAGGGTGAAACTTATGGCAGACGCTGTGTACAAAAAAATTCAAGTGGTAGGTACTTCGAGTGAGTCGTTCAGTGATGCCGCAGCTAAGGCCGTCAGCAAAGTTGCCGAAACGGAGAAAAACCTCTCCTGGTTTGAAGTGGTCGAGTTGCGAGGGGCCATTTCGGATGGGAAGATTACGCAATACCAAGTAACGGTCAATGTGGGTTGTCGCGTCAGTTAGCCCATTTTGGGGACGTCTTACAGACTTTGCCGGGAAGCGGGGGCGACCCACACCTCGCAATCACATTGTAAGGGATTAGTCCCCCAAATAGTGCGTTCCGAAGCTTAGCCGCGAACGAATGGGTTAGTTCGTCGTTCCCGACCGACCGTCGTGGGTTCCCCGTGGCCGGGCCAAAGTTCTGTTTCTTCCGGCAGCGAGTAGATTTTGCTCCGGATGCCCTCGGCCAACTGTTCCATGCTCCCGCCCGGGAAGTCGGTCCGCCCGACGCTTCCCGCAAAGATGACGTCTCCAACGAAGGCTAACGGTGGCGTGGCTTGATTGACGACGTACACCACGTGTCCAGCGGAGTGCCCGGGGACCTCACGGACGAGGATCTCGAGACCAGCGATTGTTAACTGATCACCATCGCGGACGAGCTTCGTCGGGGGTGGGGTCGTCAGCGGGAAACCGAAGTCGGCCGAGAGGTTGAGCCGGGGGTTGGTCAGTTTTTCGGCATCCTGTTCTCCCACTACGATTTCAATCTCTGGCCAGCGGCGCCACACCCCTTCGATCCCCGCAATGTGATCGGCATGGCCATGCGTAATGAGAATGGCTCGGGGTATTAAACCTTGAGCGGATATCGAACGAATGATCTTTCCCGGCTCCAAACCCGGGTCGATAATGACGCACTCTTGGCAATCGTCATTTGCCACGACGTAGCAATTTTGGTCGAACATTGCTGAGACGATCGTCCATACGCGGGGGTGGGTTCTGTCCGCCATGAGTTCTCCTGTAATTTAGAGTGAATACGTCGTGATTGCTGACGGAGGAATTAATGCCGGTTAGGGGGCTGCATCCTCCTGCGGAATGCGTTTCGCTAAGAACGATCATTTTAATGTTCCGGATGTTAATCAGCGATACGGCAATAATAGCGGGTTGTAGCGCCAGATGGATGGCACCTAGATAGATACCTCTTACTCGGAGGTGTCCTTGAGAGGTTGGTCGCGGCAGGGAATTTCGGACGGAGATTGTGTTAGGCAAGCCCGCAGTGGCGTCAAGGAAATAACTTGTTTTTTGTGTTATTTAGGGGAATAACGATGGTACAACGTATTTCATCCTTTTCTCGACGAATTGTGTCAGCCGTCATGGTTTACAGTCTCGTCAGCTGTCTCAGCCTTCTCTGGACTGCTTCTGGCCGGACCACTTTTGGTCAATCGCCAATGACGCCTACTCAAAGTGGCCAGAGTGACTCGCAGTTGAGAGTCGCCGACCGTGTGGTACCTCAAACCAACCCGGTCGTCGAGCATCCCTTGATGCCGGCGATCCGTTGGGCCTATCAAGGGCTGCAGGATCTGCAAAAGATTCAAGACTACTCTGCGATCATGGTCAAGCGTGAGCGGGTCAACGGGAAACTGAACGATCCGGAGTATGCCTTTGTGAAGATTCGGCATAAACCCTTCAGTGTTTACATGCACTTCCTTGAGCCGGCTTCCGTCAAGGGGCAAGAGGTTATCTACGTTGAAGGTCAAAACGATGGCAAGATGTGGGCGCATCCCGCCGGGATCAAAAACAAACTCATCGGAACCGTTTCGCTGGATCCCACTGGTCCTATTGCGATGCAGAACAATCGGTATCCGATTACCGAAATCGGGATCCTCAACCTCGTTCGACGGCTGATTGAGGTTGGCGAGCAGGACATGAAATATGGCGAGTGCGAGGTCAAGTTCTTTGAAGGAGCGAAGATCAACGACCGAACGTGCACGTGTATCCAGGTCGTTCACCCGGTGCCACGCCGCAATTTCCGATTTCATCTTGCCCGAATCTACGTTGATACCGAGCACAACCTGCCGGTCAGGTACGAGTCCTACGACTGGCCTACCGAGCCCGATGGTGCACCCCAGCTCATCGAAGAGTACACTTACCTTAACATCAAGGTGAATAATGGATTCACCGATCTGGATTTTGATATCCGCAATCCAAACTATGCCTTCCGCGTGAAAGAGAATCAGTAGCGGCAGCGAGAGTTGGGGAAATTCAGCAACTATCCGTGCTAATCCGCGCACGAATTAAGCCTGGGAACACCGGCGTTGCCACTCCTGGAGCAAATCGCAAAGATATGCCTTTGCCATTTGGTAGATTTCAGGACACGTACTTTCCCGGGGGCCAGCCACGTTGAGTGTTCGCACGTTGTGGGAGAGTAGCCAGTCGACAACGCTTTTCGGCGGAAGATTGTCTTCAAGATTCACAACTCGCAGGGGTTTAGAATACCGCAAGGCGAAGATGGCTGTCAGTCGCGTGCCGCCGCTAAGTTCGCCTTTAGTGAGGATCAGCGTGGCGTCGCTGTCCCGGACGTTCCATTCCGTTCGGACTGCGTAATCGGCGGAATGGGTTTCTCGTAACTGATAGCAGTCGGGGATTTTCCCATCCTCGGCCAGTCGTCCCAAGGGGCACCACCCACCATGCGGAATATTGAGCTGGATAGCCGCATCGAGCGCTGCTCGATCGACTCCCGTCTGTCCACCAGAAATGACGCGCAAAAGGTGTGGTGCTGATTCTTTCGCCTGTGTTTCACTTTTCAATGGACCACGTCCCATAAGGTGTGCCGGGTTTCCCAATGGCCCAAACAGACTGACGAAACCAACGAGGTACCCTACTAGCGGAGCCGTCAACTCGCATAAGACTCTTGTTGTCAAGAAGGACCGCAAGTTGCATCAATCAGGTGCTAACCGGTGTGGGAATTGGGTAAGAGCCGAGTAACTCAAGCCGTTGGGTCTTCTTGCTTAGACTTGCCAGTGCCCGACGAACCCGCGGTTCAGACTCATGTCCCTCCAGCTCCGCGAAAAAGTAGTACGCCCCGCGACAACCGGGCACAGGAAACGACTCAATCCATGTGAGATTCAAGCGATTCCGCTTGAAGATATTCATGGCCTCGGCTAATGCCCCGGGTCGGTGTTCCACCTGAAACATGAGGGCCGTCTTGTCGTGACCCGTCCGCGGGCAAATTACGTTACCGATCACGGCAAAACGCGTCATATTGCCGGGATTGTCCTCAATGTTTTCTGCCAGTGTGTTTAGCCCATAGTGTATCCCTGCCTGGATACTGGCAATCGCTGCGGCCCCCGGTTTCTCGGCGGCGAGTTGGGCCGCGGTGGAGGTGCTAGTGACTTCGATCAGCCGTGCCCCTGGCAGGTGCTTTGCCAACCAATTGCGACATTGAGATAGCGCCTGCGGTTTGCTGTAGACCTCTCGAATTTCGGACCTCGAGGACTTCGAAAGCAAGGAGTGATGGATTTCCAGCTCAACTTGGCCGCAAATGCGGATGGGTGTGCGGATAAACATGTCCAGCGTATCAGCAATGCGACCATCGGTGGAGTTTTCCAAGGGAACCAGCCCAAACTGGCAATGCCCACGCGTGACCTCTTCGAAAACGGCGGCGATGCTCCCCACAGCGACGTAGTCCACTTGCTGACCAAACCGGTGGATAGCGGCCAAATGGCTATAACTGTATTGGGGGCCCAAATATGCCACGCGCAACGGCTTAATCATGGCCCGACACGCACTAATAAGCTCCCGAAAGACAGCTTTGATGGCAGCGGGCGGTAAGGGGCCCTTGTTCTGTTCGACCACCGCGGCCAGTTGCCTGTCTTCATCGGAAAGCTGAAAATCAGGTTGGCCTTCTTCCCGGCGAAGCTGTGAAAGTTGGACACTCATTTCGGCACGGAGATTGCACAGCTCCAGAAGACGCTGGTCTAGGTCGGCCAGCGCTTGTTGCAATTTGGCCACGGTCGGTTTGGCCGGTAAGCGAAACGCCTTCGCCGTTCTTGCACCTTTGGGCATACCTAAAACCCTGTTGAAAAGGTCTAGGAAATTGGGTCCTAAGCCCTATCTCACCCTTGTATTTACGCCGCACGGCGTTGTCAATTGGTGCTCGCTGGGAAAAGAACACAATGGCCTAATTTATCCCCCATCAGGGGTTATATCGGATAGAACGCGATATGGGGAAACCGGTAGCTGATCGGGGAAAGGTTGGTTTATACCCACGAGGAGTGTAGCTACTGCACCGTTTGGAGGGGATCGATTTGTCGCCGAGTGGGATTCTGTAATGGTTCTTCGCCGACACTGGGATGGTCGGGACCTGAAGAGGTCCTGACTCCCCATCGGAGACAGAGGGCAAGCGTGGGAAATTGGTTGCATTTCCCATTTTTTAGCTCGCTGAAGTTTGAAGGAGTCTATTAGCCAATCCATTTATAGGGTAAAGGCCGTAACGATATAACGGGACCCAAGGGGCATCTTGGCTGTGAACATGACACGGCGCTGGGTACGTAAGTAACATCTTGGCATAGAAGCCAGATTTTGTTTGTGGTATCTTAGGGGCGATTGCTTCGCATCGACGGTAAATATCGGATTGTCGGTGGAATTCTGCATCACTCGGAGTCAACACGGGCGAGCAAAACAATGAGCGATGATAGCCCTGAAAATCGTCACGTGACTCGCCGGGGAATACCAACGGCGGCCGACTGGGATTTGGCCTACCGCGAAGGGCTGCCGCCATGGGAAATGGGGTGTCCGTCCCCAGAGTTGGTTGCTTTCCTGGATAAAGGGCTATTACAGAAAGCAAGTGTGCTGGAGCTGGGTTGCGGGACGGGCGCCGACGCTGTCTTCATGGCCCAACGGCGCCTCGATGTGACGGCCGTTGATTTCGCTCCGACGGCGATTGAACGTGCCCGAACAAGGGCCCAACGGGCGGGCGTCAATGTTTGCTTTGTCCTCGACGATGTCTTTCATTTCGCATACCGCACCCAAACCTTTGATTTCATCTATGATTGCGCGTTCTATCAGTACATACGCCAATGGGAGTTGTCGAGGCTGCTTGACCTCCTCTGGCGTGTGACAAAGCCCGGCTCTTACTATCTCTGTATCACATATCTCGGTGGCGAAAGCCTGGTCGGCATTCCACCTGTTTCGGAGGACAGTATCCGCTGGGAACTCGGACGCCTGTTCGAAATATTGGAACTCAAGCAGTTCAACTTTTATTCTGCGTTGCGGCGCCATGATGTGTCTGGCTTATCGGTATTGATGCAGCGTCCACTGGCGAAAGGCACGGCTCATTGAGAACACTGCAGTTAAGTGCCGTGTGTGTCATGCCAAGCCTTTTCTTAGCCAACGCTGTGGCGTATGATGGACCATTGTTATGTGGGTGCGAGGGGTTGACGGTGGAAGCCTGTTAGACAAAAGGGAATGGCTCATGCGTTTTGAAAAAGCGGTCGTGTTCACTCTCGTTTTCGCGATAGTATACGCTGTGGGAGTTGGGTGTCAGAAGGCCGGAGAGAAGCCCCAAGCGACCAAGGAAAACCAGACCCGTCAAATGGAGGCAACGAATCAGGATTGGGCCGGAGGCCCCGCGAGCACGATCGAAGGTGAGCCCGGTACGGCAACTGTGCAACAGGCTACGAGCGACCAGTCGGCCGTCGCGGAGGCGGCAAAAGCGGGGGATGCCGGGGTTGGGATTCAAGAGAGCGCCGCCTCTGAGGATGATGGGGGCATCTCACTGGGGCGGATGGTGGGTGGAGTATTCCGAGCGGCTCGCTCGGTGGTGCCGCTCCCGGTTTCGGCATCGCCAGATCGACGCACGGAGCCTGACGACCAGGCACCGGCTTTTCCCCAACAGTAGATCATTCACGACGTGACCAGCCTATCCCAAAAAGTCCCCCTCTCCCTTTGGGAGAGGGTTGGGGTGAGGGCAAGCGAACGTCGGAATTGATAGAGAAAAACAGCAGCGATTCGAGCACGCTCACCCCCGACCGCCCTCCTGCCGAACGGGTCAGGGAAGATTATGGGATAGGCTCTAAGTTGGACCGATAGGTATCGCCGGTCAAGGGACTAAAAGTCGTTAGCCGATTGGGGTTCCGGCGGACCAACCACGGTTCATCTCGTGGATAACGCGTTGGTAATTATCGTAGGCGCGGCGATAAGGAATCTTGGAATCGCGGCCGTCCGTCTTTTCTGGTTCTTTTTGGAACAAGCGCTTCCTATTGGGCCTGGAGAACTCATTTGTAGCAATTTGCAGGTGTGATTAGGGAAACGCTATAATAAGGCACAGGTGCTGGGTGGAAGCGCTATTCTTACGTTGTGAGGACTTGCCTGCGTATTTGTCGGCGAAAGATGCCTGTCCACGAGAAAGGTTAATGGGAACGGCTCTCGGCCGTGAAAACGTGTGAGTCTCATTTTCTGAAATAGCGACGGGCGTCGATGAGTCCGGAAATGAGATCGGAGGTGCGCAATGAGCCTCAATGGAGATGCGCGACGCAGTTCAGGCGGAGCCGGAAATGAGAATCAGGACGCCGACGCACGGCTGGTAGAGCTAACGGAACTGAGGGCCACGCGACTTGGCTTTCCATTTGTGGATGTGCGTAAAGTTCAGCCGTCTCAGGAAGCCCTTGATTCTGTTCCTGCCCGGGTTGCTCGAGAATATGGGTTGTTGCCGCTCGAGCGTAAAAGTGATCATTTGCTGGTTGCCGTGAGTGAGCCACTGCTTCCCGAACAGTCAGACCGACTGCGATTCACACTGGACTGTCCCGTACGAACAGTACTCGCCGTGAAAGAGCATCTACTAAAAGCGATCGCCAAATGGTACGGAGAAGAAAAAGATGCCCAGGAGGCCGAGTCTCCATCGACCGGCGAGGGGAAAGAGTCGGAGAAAGGGGCAGTGGAATTCATCCAGGTTGAGCCCGAGGAATCACAAGCGGCAACGGAGGTGGTGATCGACCCGGATTCGCCAGAGGTAACACGGGCAATTCAGACCATCGTAGGGGAAGGGATTCGGTTGGGGGCATCCCGGGTCGCCCTGGTGTCTTATCATGGTGTCACCAAGGTCGGCTTTCGTGTCGAAGACGGCATCTGTTCACGAAATGACCTGCCTGGCGAATTATTGGCACCGATTGCTGCACGCCTCATAGGGATGACGAATTTCTACGGGACAATCAAGGTGGTGGTTCGGGGAACTGAGCGGCGGCTGAAGGCGTCTTGTCGTACCACCCCTTATGGCCTGGCACTGGTTATCGAGTTTGATAAAGACGAATCGGCGATTCAGGCTGCGCGGGAAAGGGCCAGCCTCTTGAGTTACCCGTTTACAGAACTGGAAAAGCCTCAGATTCCAGCAGACGTCTTGGCCACGATTCCGCGCGACATTGCGCGAACGTACTACGTTTTGCCCTTGTCGGTGACCAACGACGTGGTTGCGATTGCCATGGCGGAGCCACCCGGTCCACAGTTGCAGGACGAATTGCGATTTGCATTGGGGCGACCCTTCCAAGTGATGCTGGCACCGGAGGGACGGCTCCGCGCGGCGATTGAAAGGTTCTACGGACCGGCGGAACCGGAGGCGGTAACAGTGCTCCTCGCCGAGTTGGCACGGCCGATGACGACTGCGGAAGTAGCCGGGCGTCTAGCGACGTGGGAGCGACCATCGCCACCTCAGGGCCATCCTGCAGAAGCCATTTTTGGGTATCTGCGGCAAATGGCGACAGAAAAGTTACTGGAGTTGTTTGAGGATATCCGGCGTCGCCCGAAACTCTGTATCCGATCTTCAAAACGCTGGCAACTTGAGGTCGTTATTCCTCGGGCGGATCTGTTTTCAGTGTTACCGCAGGCATATCGCAGCTATCTGGAAAATCGCCTTTGGCTGGTTCGAGAGGCAATTATTGCGCGGATCTTCAATATCATCGTGAGACATCCGGAGGCGCGCCACCTGGCGATTGCTTATGCCCTTTATGTCGCGGCGTGTCGACTTGCGGAGGGTGAACGAAATGTTCCCATCGACCCGGTGATGTTGATCGATGAATGGTTCAATTTTCTCTATTGCTATGCATTGAAAACGAACCCCAAAATTGAGACGAATGCCGCCCTGCTTAACTATCTTTCGAACCAGTCGGAGGAATTAGTGCGGAGTATCGTTGGTGTCACTCGCGATCCATCGTTGGTTCAGAACATCGAGTTAGCCCCCCGGTGGCTGGAAGCATTGGCGCAACAGACGCTTGTGCAGGATGTCATTGACGAAACCTGCGGGACGGCGGAGGCGATGCTTAATCTATTTGTGGCTGAAGCACGCCATTACCGGGCATCCCACATGTTGCTTCTTCCGCATCCTGAGTATCTTGAGGTGGCTTATCGGATCCAGAATCGCATTTTGTCCACCGTGCGTGTGCCGGCCTGCTGGTTCTTGCCGATCCTCTCAAGGTTGCTTGCCAATTTGGTGAACCACAGCGAGTGGCAGGTGACAGTTGCCGGAAAGACGATTCAAGCCCAAGTACGGTTGCATGTGGCAGCCGAGGGCCTCGCCGCCTTGATCGAATTCATGGCTGACTCGCGACAGGTCGAGGTGGCTCAGATGCTAGCTGCGAGCACAGATTGTCGATTCGTGAGACTGCACGACGTTCAAGTACCAGAGGATATATTGAAGTTGGTCGACGGCGGCGTCGCCCGGCATCTTTGTGTCTTGCCCATTGCCACAGATGGCGAGACGATTATCCTTGCCGTGTCCCAACCGCCAAGCTCCCGGCATATGCAAGAACTACAGATTCTTCTTGCCCGTCCCATTCAAGCAGTGATTGCCCCAGAGGACGAGCTTCTCGCGGCGATCTATCGATCCTATCCGCCACCGTATCGCTATGAGCCGTCTGCCGCGGCGAGGTATTTCTTCCAGCGTTATACAGGCTTGCTCAATCCGGTGACCTGAGACAAATAGTCACACCCAAGTCATTCGTCCTTCCTTTCGACACGGATAAATGGATGACTAACGGCCCTTATTGAGAACGGCCTGGGCATGACGCGCTAAATGGCCACGGAGATCCTCAGTGTAAGCGCGCAGGATTTGCTCCCCAATACCGCCGTAATCCCCACAGCGATAAAGTGCGCGAGCTAACGAGAGCTCACGGATGGAATCCCGTCGCGTTTGCACCGCATTGGTGCCCCCTGGACTTGATTGGTCAAAGCGAATCGCGTCCTGCACTGTTCGATGGACATATCCGGACATGCCGGGCATGGTCAACAATTCAGCTAGCCGGCGGGCGGCACTCCGGTCGCCGATCATTTCCAGCGCAAGCGCCACGGCACGGAAATGCGAGAACTCTGACTCGGGAGTTAGCAGGCGAACCTTTTCCAGGATGACCGGCACAGCCCGGGGATCGCGGGTCCGACCTAAGGCAATGATTAGCTCGTCCAAACGGCTGAGAGCCCGACCGAATTGCCCCATGCCTTGGTAGTTCCAGCCCTTGTCCCACTCGGGGAACTTGCGAACCTCCGCCATTAACGTTTCCAATCCCGTGTTATCTCCCAAGACCGCGAGAACGTGGGCGTAAATGACTCGTTCTTCGTCGGTCTGAGCCTTGGCGTAAGCCTCGCGCAGCTTCGGGAGGGCGATTTCTGAGTGGGCGAGGACAACCGCAGCGCCGTCGTAATTGTTTTTCAACCGAGCGACGGCTTCCGCGACCACGGAGTCTGGAAGCGGGAAGGAGTCTTCTTCTTTGAGGACGGATTCAGGCAAATTCCCCATTTCCACCAGGTGTTGCTGAAGCTTGCGAACATCCAGTTGGCGGACGGGAAGGTCCTGTTGGGCTAGCCACGCCGCCGCGACCCCTGCCGCATAACCCTGGTTTTGGATGTCGGCTTGCATGCGGATTAAAGGTATGGCGTCCCGGTGGGCACTTACTCCCAGTCCGGTGACGAGAAGCCCCTCCAAGCCTTTAGGAATGAGACAACGATACGGAATATTGACACGAAGACCTTTTCTGTCGGGGTGTTCCAATTCCAGATACGGATCAATGGTGAATCCATGCGTATCGAAGTTACTGTAGGCCACGCAGATGGTATCCGGGTACGTTCGCCCCAACACTTGATCGAGAAGGGTCATTGTGAATTCACCAACGATCCGCCGGCGTTCACGAGTATCAACCAGGCGGCCCTGGTCAAAGGCGCTGCTGTATTTGAGCTTTGAATAGATAAACACGTGCCAGACATCCATCAGATCAGTCTCATCCGTGATGGTGAAATCGGTGTTCCGTGAACTAGCACCCAACTCACGGGGCGGTAAGCCGGTTCCTTGCATCGCGGGTTCGGTATCATCGACATACATGGTTTCGGCCCCGGCTGCCGCGGCGATGTCCGCGTTCCCGGTGGAGTCGATAACGACATCAGCCAAAACCACACCACGCCCGAAGGGTGTTACCACAATGGCACCTTTAACTCGCCCGTTGTCCTTGTAAGCTCCGCACCCTAGGCAATTCATCCAAATTTCACCACCGGCCTTAAGGATCTCGCTCCTCCACCATTCCGCCTTTTGCTCAATGACCCAACTGGCTCGTCCCTCATCAACCGTGGCTGTGAAGCCGGTACGATTTCCCCAGTAATAGGACGAGATAGCCCCAGCGGTACCGACGCCTCCGAGTGTGGTCAAATATTCAACAACCAAGGTTTTGGCCCCTTGGCGAGCAGCGCCAATACCGGCGGCGGCACCGCCCGTTCCACCCCCAATGACGACCACGTCATATTTACCCAAAACGGGAATCGTGGTCTCAGGTTGGGGAATCGTTGGGTATTTCTTAACAGGACGAAGGCCGTAGAGAAACTCGCCCACGTCGCCGGCAATAGGATTCCCCTGGATTGGGTTCACAGCCACAACGGGCGATTCAGGTTTGGGTGTAGAAGATGCAATTCGAGCTATCTCTCGGCCTAATCGCTCGCCCAATTCCATAAGGTGAACTGGCCGCAAAAGCTTTTCTGCCTGCTCTCGCGACACAGCGGCACATCCCCCCAAAATCCACACCCCCTGTACGTTTGCAGGGGCAAAAGCACCCAATGGCAGTGAAGCAATATCATTCCAAGGGCCTTTTGCCTCCTCTTGAGCGACCACGGAATCGGGGGGAACTTCGAACAAGAAGTCAGATGTAAATTGTTGCTCGGGGTGGTACGTGAGTGATCGCGCCTTCTGATCGGCAATGGCCCAGCTCCGCCAGGAATCGTCAGGCATTGGTAGACGGAGTTTATACTCGATGATTTTAAATATCCCGCTCGACGTGCGGGCACGATTGGGAAATTGACCTACGAATGGGGGATCGATGACACGATGTTCCAATCCTTCCCCGGTTACGGGTTCTCCGCCGATAACCACCCGAGTGAAAACATGCGTCCCACTGGGGTATTTAGAGAACTTTGCTCCTGCCAGACGCGCGACTGTAGCCCGGTCAGTGGCGTCGATAATAGCCTTGGCCAAGACGACCTGACGACCGGCGCGGTTTGCAATGACAACGCCGCAAACCCGGCCAGACGCATCGCGTACCACATCCGTGGGATAACAACTGTAGAGGTATTGGACGTTGGCATCCAAAAGCACCTTGTCCAAGAGTTGTTTGACATGGAGCGGACGCGGGGGAAGGTACTTGGCTTGCTCCCTTTCAACCGGCTCTTGGGCTGGGCCGAGAATCTCCAGTTCCCCGAGGAGCATTCGTTCCACGTCAGGTGCTTTGCGGACGAAGACTTTCACAAAGCGAGCCTTTTTTTGGCCAACATCGACCCTGACGGAAAGCGGTGGATCACCACTGGCAGCCTGCGGAGGCGTAACATCGGCTTTGCCGATGGGTACCCACTCTTTCCCGTTGTCACTAATGCTCACCTCAATACCGGCGACCTTGAATCCCACACCCGGTTCACCCGATGGTCGCCAGAAGAAGATGAGATTTACGCGATCGACCACCTGCGGTGTTTCCAAGTCGGCCGTAATCGTGGCATCGCTGTTGTATTGCACACTTTCGGTGGGGGCGTGCATGAATTTCCCATCGGTGAGCATCGACGGCGGGCTGGTGTCTCGATGCTTTGGATCGCTGGGGACATCCAACTGATATCGGAATCCGTAACGTGCACGGTTGGCTTCGGGAGCCGGACGCAATGGGTCGGAATACACCGCCCTCGCCAAGTCCGTTGTCGGCTTTTCGTCGGGTTCCAGCCACAAACGGAGGGTTGCCGTCATATCATCGCCCAGGTAGGGCTGCGGTGCGGCCAAAAAGACGCGGGCGCCTTCATTTGCCGCACTGACTGCCGCCGCTACCGCACCTGTACTTCCCCCGATGACGGCAACATCCACGTCAGCGACGATCGGAATGGCCCGCGCCGACTGACGACAGACTTCTTGCCCAAAACCAGTTGCGCCGAAGACCAAAGCGATAGCGCAAATCAGGCAGATGATTACATTCCGAGGTCCGTTATGCGAATATTCGACGGAAGACATAACACCCTCCTTTCAGCGTTCACAGGACGAATGGCCTTTTCTTGTAGTGATTATCGCTCGTCGCAGTTTTTGCACAACTCATTCTAATACTATCGCTAGCGCGAACCTCGAGACAATTCTTCAGCCCGTTGCACAGCGGCCTCGATTGCGGCGAACACTGCCCCGCGGAAGCCGTTTGTCTCCAGTGCTGCTAGCCCCGCAATGGTGGTTCCCCCGGGGCTTGTCACCCGGTCACGCAACAGGGCAGGATGCTCCCCCGACTGGATCACCATCTCGCTGGCCCCACGAACCGTATGGACAACCAATTGGCGAGCCAGCTCACGAGGTAAACCATGTCGGACGCCTGCATCCACTAATGCTTCAATAAACAAATACACAAAGGCCGGTCCAGACCCGGAAACGGCCGTCACAGCGTTCATCAGTCGCTCTTCCACTTGGACGGTGACGCCAACCGCACTGAGGATTGCCTCGACGGTTTGCACGTCTGCCGGTTGAATGTTCTTTCCAACGGCGTAGGCGGTAATACCAGATCCTACGAGCGCGGGTGTATTCGGCATCGCCCGGATGATCCGGGCGTTTTCTCCTAACGCCCGCTGAAGGGTCTCCAAAGTCACGCCTGCCACGATGGAAATCACCAGTTTTTCCGGACTTATCCGGCCTTGTAGTTCCTCAAAAACCTTTGAAATGACTTGGGGCTTGATGGCCAGGATAATGATATCTTGGGTTCGCACGACCTCAAGATTGTTATCCGTCACTCGTGCTCCAGTCACTTCCTGGAATCGTTGCCGGGCGTTCTCCAGAGGGTCGGAAGCCAGAATGTACTCCGGCGGAACGAGACCCTTCCGGACAAACCCTGCTGCCAAGGCCAGAGCCATTTGCCCCGCGCCAATCATGCCGATTCTCTTATTCAACATGTGACTCAGTCCTTTTGGTCTGGCGGCAAGACGCTGAACTCATAATTCCCAGCAGGAGCCTGAAAGATGGCATAATCGTCTTCTTGTCGGACAAATTTGGCAACTTCCTTACCGGCCATGACTTTCACCTGTTGAGGATTCTTGGAAGGCACATAGATGGTGGCAGTGGTATTAGGTGGGATGACAACTCGCCAATGCCACGTCTTATTATCGCCCTCATACCACCACCGGCTGCGAATATCGCCGCAAATGGAACCATAGCGGGCCTCGACCCAATCCAAACCCTCGGCTACGTGCGGCTTCAGAATCAACCGTCGAAATCCCGGGCCATCTGTGTCGATACCGGCGACATATTGGAACATCCATCGCCCGACAGCCCCAAACGAATAATGAGCAAAGGAGTTCATGCCAGGGTCCTGAAATCCTTTTTCCGGTGTCCAACCGTCCCAGCGTTCCCAAATCGATGTCGCACCATGCTTGATCGAGAATCCCCAGGACGGAAACGTGTCATTTAATAACAGGCGGTAAGCCAACGGCGTGTTCCCGGTTTCTGAGAGCACCGGCATCAAATATGCAGTACCTACGAAGCCTGTGGAAAGATGCGTGTCGCGCTTTCGGATATCTTCCACGAGGTACTGAGCCGCCTTCGGGCGCAACGCCTCCGGCAACAGATTGAAATAGAGGGCCAGAACGTAGCAAGTCTGCGTATCACCCTTCACGCGGCCATCCGGGCTAACGTAGGCCTTCTGAAAAGCGGCACGAATCTCTTCAAACAATTTGTCGTAATACGCGGCTTTTTCAGCCAGACCGAGTGCCCTGGCGCACTCCGCCGTCAAGTGCGTACTGTAGGCAAAAAATGCGGTTGCTAGCACATCCTTGGGCGTATCGGCCTTGATCGAAAGCCAATCACCATAACCGGCCGCGGGACGAAGTAGATTCTGGCTGTGTTTCTGACAGTACGCAATCCATCGCTCCATCGCATCAAAGTGTTCCTCAAGCACGCGCCGATCATGGTAAACCAAGTAAATCGTCCAAGGACAAATGACCCCGGCGTCTGCCCAGGCGGCTGTACCACCCCCAAGGGCCACGACACGCGGCGCCACATCGGGAAAATCGCCTTCAGGTCCCTGGGCGTCTTCCAAATCAACTAACCACTTGTTAAAGAAGGCTGCCACATCAGCGTTGTAAGTGGCAGCACGGATGAAGACCTGGGCGTCGCCGGTCCATCCCAGTCTTTCATCTCGCTGCGGGCAATCTGTTGGGACAGAGATGAAGTTTGCCCGTTGCGTCCACACAATATTACTGTAGAGCTGGTTGACCATTTCGCTTGAGCATCGAAAGCTCCCGACCAAAGGGATATCCGAGTTAATGGCAATCCCCGTGATCGCATCCAAAGGTGGCCGCCCAGGATACCCAGTGACTTCAACATAACGGAAACCGTGGAATGTAAACCGTGGCTCCCAAACTTCTTCGCCCTCTCCTTTGAGGATGTAGGTGTCGGTAGCGCGAGCCGAGCGGAGGTTTGTCGTGTAAATCGTTCCATCAGGGTTGAGCATCTCTGCAAATCGTAGCTGAACTGCCGTTCCCTTGGGACCGCGGACTTTTAACCGCGCAAAACCCGCGAAATTCTGACCGAGATCAAAGACGAACACCCCTGGCTTAGGTTCGGAGACACTTTTGGCAGGCAACTCACCGGTCCTTATAACTGGAACGCCGCGCTGCGCTTCGAGGAGAACCTGGACGTCGTTGGCCTCCTGTACCGGTTGCCATTGGCTCTCGTCGAGTCCGGGCAGTGACCAGTTAGGAATCTCCAGCCGGGCGTCGTAGGTTTCGCCTGCCAGGAATTCAGCTTCAACGTGAGGACCGAAGGTGTATTTCCAGGTGCGATCGCTGACAATGGTCATGCGTTCGCCATCGCTGGTGACAATTTCCAGTTGGACCCATAGTTTCGGATCACGGCCAAAGTGAAATCGTTCACTTTTCCAGCCGATCGCCCCAGCATACCAGCCGGCCGCGAGGATGGCGCCGATTGCGTTATCGCCCTGTCGGACAAGATTCGTCACATCGTAAGTATTGTAATACACTCGCTTGCGATAATCGGTCCAACCGGGAGCGAAGTATTCATCGTTAACGAGCTGACCATTGATATGGATTTCCCCAACTCCCAAGGCACTCATATAGAGTGTAGCGCTTTGGATGGGCTTATCGATTCGAAATGCCTTGCGGAACAATCCACAGCCGAAAATGTCGAGCCCTTGAGCCGAAATTGCTCCCCACGGTTTGTCGCCCATCTTGCCTACAACGACGGCAAATGGCCAGGCCGAATCATCGAAATCGACCTGATTCCAGCCAGCCACAGCCCGGGGAAAGGCTTTCCACGTTGAGTCGATGAGCCATTCGCTGGATTCACCAGATTCGAACTCAACACGAAGCCGACCACACACGCCGGCCGGTGACGGCGAGGCGTTTGTGGCGACAATCGCCAAGGTGTTTCGACCGGGCTGCAAACGATTGGTCAGATCTGCGATTTGCGGAGCGTTGTAACCCGCACCACGTCCCGCCGGTTGACCGTTGCAGAATAATTCAAACGAATCGTCGGCCGTCAGTAGCAGTCGTGCCCGTTTGATAGCCTTCTCTGAGGGTAATTCGATTACCTTTCGGAAGTAGCGGGGTCCCGCAGGGGCTTTTTCTCGGGGGTCGGTGTTCTCCTCGGGGTACCAAACCCAGGGGCAATCTCCAAAATCTAACTGCGTCCCTTTGGCAGGGTGGACAAGTGGTTGCGAGGCTTGAATCCAACGGGCCTTCATCTCCTGCGGGTCGAGAAGCCCCATCGACCACATCGCAGGTTCACTGAACGGCGTCGCCTGCTGATTGGCGTCCCAAATGCGGACCTTCCAGTAGCACTTCATCCGAGATTGCAAGGGTTTGCCTGCGTATTCAATCTGGTTCATCTCCGAGGAAATAACTTTGCCCGAATCCCATAGGTCGCCGCGATTCTCGGCGAGAATCTCGGAGCTTGATGCCACAATGATTTGATAAGCTGTCTGAGCTGCCCCAGTTCTAGGGTCCTCGATGATCCAACTGAGGCGAGGGCGAGTTGTCCCTATCCCGAGGGGATTCACACGATATTCGCATCTAAGATAGGTCACACGTGCCGGACTTAGCTCCTCCCCTGACATCAGACCCACCGAGTGAAGAGCCAAGAAAACACTGCAACAGACCACAACAATTGACCGCCGCATTCCGCGATCCTCCTATGACAACATGAAAGAAACCTCTTTAATGGCTGACATTGGCTTACGCTGCGCTGGTTGCGGTGCGTCGTTCCCTCAGCGAGAGATAGATCACGCCAGAGACAAAGTACGCCAATGCCAGATATAACAGTGTTGGTTTCACGTCTTCGGCTGTGGAATACCCCGCGAATACGAACCATGCAAAGGCGTAGCTCCCGAGTAGGCAAACCATGGCTGCAAAGCCAAAAGCATACATGAGAAGCGGCCTACGGCCTGGAGTATCCGTACCTGGATCGAGATTTTTCTTTTCTCCAGCAAATGTGCTAGCAGGTGTGCTTTCCCGGCCAGCGGAATCACTTGACGGCGTGGTTGGGGACGTTTCGCCCTCCGTTTTCCTGGCGGCCCCTCCCAGTCCGGCCAAGATCAGATATGTCAACGCTGTTGCAAACCAAACGGGAATGACCAAAAAGAATAGGTGGAGCCACTGGAACTTCCAACAAACTAGGGCAAGGCCAAGTCCAACACCCCAGGCCAATATCGCAGGGATGTTGAGCCATTGTCCTCGGTAGGTTGCCCAAAAACGTCGCCAGCCGAGTAGCGGAAACACCCAATGCTCAACCACGACAATTGCTCCCACAGGCATGAGCAAAATACCGTAGATCCCGACGAAATCGAGAAGGTAGATAAACACAAACGGAGAACAGGCAATGATAGTAGTAATCGTCCCAGCCAGAAGGGTTACGACCCAACGCGGCCAATTGGGCGTGAGAATCTGTAGCGCGAGACCGGCACGGTAGAGCGTGGGATTGGATGTTGTCCAACCGGCGATAACAACGGCCACCACGCCTGCCCAGCCAAGGATAAGGTAAGCAACCTGTCCCGAATCAAGTTGCATAAGGGGCGTCATTGTCAACCGAGCTGCCGCGGCTCCCATGATCCCCGCGCAAATCCAGGCGATGTAGTGTCCCAGAAACATCCCGAAAGCGGAATAAAGCCCGTACCACGAACGCTTAGCGAATCGGAAGATGGCCATGTCGGACAAGCCCAGATGCATAGCCAGATTACAAATCCAAGCAAAGAAAACAATATGCCAAAAACCAATCGGCGAACGCATCGCTCGAGGGCCATCTGTAATGGAAGCCTGAAAACTCTGTAAGGGTACAAAGTTTTCATCGCAGATCACTCCGGCACGTTTCTTCGGCATGACGTACTTCACGGATTGGGGACTAGTGACCTGAGGACTTTCCACAATGATTCGCCAACCAGAAATGGCAGGCGTCGCCGGCATCGGAAGGGCTGTGCTTGACTCCTCAGGTTGTTCTCCGCCTTCCTGAGATGCCCTGGAACCGCGGCGGCGCTGAGGCCGTGCTTCTTCTCGCGGCCGCTCTTGGCTAGCTTCCCCAGGCGAAGGCTGGGATTCGCCGGCAGCGCTCTCCCTCTCCGCCAAACTGCTGGCTTGCTGGCCGACTTTCCCGTTTTCGTTCGAGGCATTTTCCAAAAAACTAACGAAAGTTAGATTTTTCCAATTAATGGCGGTCTTGGGGGCTGCCGGAGTCTCCGCATAAATCGGTTCAAGACGAGCCTCAGCCGGGACAAAAGACGCGGCTTTTCCGTCACTTTCTTCCGACAAGAAGAAACCGGGTACAGTGACACCAATGGGTAATGGGTCTGCCCCCCTTACCGCCTGCTGTTCGCTAAGAACCCGCAAATGCCCCTGGATTGGTCCAAGCTCCAAAACAAGGGCCCGTCCTTGCTGCGATACGTTAACCACTTTCGGTCCGGTTCCCGTCCAGATTCTTTCGTTTGCGACGGCAAGGAACGTTTCCCAGTTACGAACGTGCCCCACACTGGGCAATGCGATCAAGGCCCCACAAACGAACATGCTTAGCATCCATGGTGAACAAACAACCGCAAACTGAGAGAGACGCTTAAAACCGAGAATGGCCAGAGTAACGACTACGGCACCGACGATGATGACGACCACTACAAATCCAGGGTCGGTCGGAAGAACCCCCGTTTGTGGCGGGATTCCAAAAGGAATTCGGACGGCGGAAGCTGCCACCGTGATCATGCATCCTGCCAAAATGCAGTACAGCACGGCGTTGAGCAAGTTATATACGACCGTGAGCACCGGTCCACCGATTTGTCGCAGGTACCAATACAGCGTTAACCGCGATTGGACCGCAATCGGTGCACAAATCAGGGTCCACGAGAGGACTGCTAGCGCATTCCCTAGAAGTAGCCCGACGAGAATGTCATGGGCCTTTGCCCCCCAAATGACGAAGAGCGCACCGATCACGAATTCGGTAGCCGCCACGTGTTCGCCGGCAAAAAGGCCTGCGAAATAGCGCCCACTGTGCAATTTCTCGGCACTCACGGGCTGGCGTTCGAATTCATTCAATTTATCTAGACGGGCAAAAATCGATTCCTTCGCCGAGGTATTGGGCAGAGTGGCCATCGTCAGAACCTTTCACTGAAAACCTTTCGCCGAGCCAAACCTGCTGCAAAGTATGAGGACCTTGGGTGACTATTGTCAAGCGCGTGCGCGAAATCCATCAGAAAATGCACAAAAACCCATCACCGTGCGAGTAAGCCTTTTCGCCTCATCATTTTCAGAGCGAGAAATCCTCTTTGGCTTCAATGTCCCCGCTTCGATAGGACCTCATTCTCGTAGCGGAGAATGTCCGACAGGAAGGCATCATCAAGGGGGACATCGTGTTTCAAACAGTAATAATCCCAAACCGCCGACATCGGCAGAGTCTTGACAGCCTCCATCAGGACCAGACGCCCGGTGTAGTTCATAGAGTCTTCAAACTCTCGGAGGTGGTCCCAGGGCGTCAACAGGGCAGCCAGAAGCGCTTTGAGCATGGCCCGCATGCCAATGACCCAAGCTGCAATCCGGTTGATACTGGCGTCGAAGAAGTCAAGACCGATAAAGACGCGGCCCAGATAATCTCCCGCAACGAGCTCGTTAGCAATAGCCTGAACCTCGTCGCCGAGGATGACCACGTGGTCGCTGTCCCACCGAATGCCGCGGCTCACGTGGAGGAGGAGGCCCTCTGTAAACAAAAGGACAGAGGAAATCTTGTCAGCGACGCTTTCCGTGGGATGAAAATGTCCGGAGTCCAAGCAGAGGAGTGTCTTCCGGGTGATAGCATACCCTAGGTAAAACTCGTGCGACCCAGCGACATAGGCCTCCGAACCGATGCCAAACAGTTTCCCTTCAACGGCATCGCGGTGGTAGGCAGGATCCATGGGAACGGACAGGATCTCATCGAGGGACCGCACCAGCCGTTCCCTTGGCCGTTTTCTATCGGCAGGCAAGTCCTTCATGCCATCCGGAATCCAAATGTTCGTAACGCATGGCTTGCCAAGGTGCCTTCCAAATGCCTCGCCGATCCGGCGGCAAGCCTGCCCATGACGGACCCAAAATCGCCGCACGCCATCATCCGGGTGGGTAAGAGTGAATCCACTGGCTGCCAATGGGTGTGAAAAGAAGGTGGGATTGAAGTCAAGCCCCAAACCGCGTTCTGCCGCCCAATCCATCCATCCGCGGAAATGGTTCGGTTCAATCTCGTCCCTTTCTACCCGCACACCCCCCGATTCGAGATAAATCGCATGGAGGTTAAACCGGTGTTTGCCTGGAATCAACCGAAAGGCCATGTCGGCGTCAGCACGCAGCTCCGAGGGCGTGCGGGCCTTGCCGGGATAAGCTCCTGTGGCCAGGATTCCCCCGCCCGAGAGTCCGCCTGAACTCTCAAATCCACCCACGTCATCCCCTTGCCAACACTGCATGGAAATGGAGATGGATTGTAGGCGAGTAAGGACCTTTTCGGTATCGATTCCCCAGGAGGCATATCGTTCTTTGGCTAACTGATAAGCCTTTTCTACGAGAACATTCGACGCTTGGCTCATGACCCGTTCCTCACAACGTCTCCGGTCCCGTGACAAAAGAATTAGCATTCGACTGACAAAAAGATGTGATTATTGTGATACATCGGATGCCGAGGAACCAGGGGGTCTCTGAACGAGCTTCCCAAGGAGGAACGCGGTTCCGGATCGGATAGCAGATTCAAATTCCTTCTTCCTTTCGCGAAAACAAACTGTTCGTGGCGTGGCAGGCAAGTGCGGTTAGAACCGATGATGTGGATTTCCATTGAAATGACGGTTGTGCGGATGGTTCCAAAATGTTTTCGCGGCGCGGAGAATTTCAGTGGGTTTGGGTTGGCAAAAGGCCTTTCACTACCGACCGCATCCTCAAATCCAAGGGGTCGTGATGACCTGGAGAGTCTCAGGTCGGTGACCGGAGGGGGTAATCCTTCGGCAGTCAAGTGAGTGTGATGCAACACGCGGCGCCAGTTGAGGAAACTTGACAGGCCGACCGTTATGGTCGATGGTTAAGAAGGGTTTTGTGTAAAATGTCGATTGTGAACACAAACGGACATACGCGGCTTTGATTCCAAGGCCGGCAGATCAAGCCTCTTGGGAGGCACATGTCATGGTGAGAAAATCCCTGGACGAAAAACTGGCTCGAATTCATGCGGACCGTTCCTGCCGGGATTTCATCTTGGCAGATGCCAAAGACGCCGATATGGCTTTTGGTCTGGCAGCCCCGGGACGCAGTCCGGAACACCATGCCGCAGAGGCGAAGTTTCGAACACTCGACGAGTATCGCCAAATCATTCGGGAAATTGTGGCGCAGGGCTTGGTCGATATCATGCTGATGAGCGCCAGCACCAATGAACTGCTGACGATACGGGAAAGGATTTTCGATCAAAGCCACGTCACTCCAGCAGTCCGGGCGAACGATGCGACCGACATTTGGCTCGCTGGGGGTGGATTGGGCGTCTATGACCGACAACCATCGCGGCCGTTTCGCACGACCACAATCGATCACATGATGTGCGGAAAGTATGAGTGCAGCCCGGAGGAAAGAAGACTCGGGGCGGACCTGGGGCTTTATTCGGTCACATTTAACAACGACGTCGAACTTGATTTGAGAACGCTGGAGGCGTACAAGGAGTTTCGCATCGAAGCCGAAAAGAAGGGATTCCGGCATTTTCTCGAAGTATTCAGCCCAAACGCACCGGGCGAAAATGCTCCCCAAGACATCCCGCGGTTTGTCAATGACCATATTGTGCGAACTCTCGCCGGCGTCACAACTGCTGGGCGTCCCCTTTTTCTGAAAATCCCTTACTATGGGCCAGAAGCTATGGAGGCCTTGGTCCGGTATGATAGCTCGCTCGTGGTCGGTATCCTTGGTGGGTCGGCGGGAACCACATACGATGCGTTCTACATGCTGTGGGAAGCCAAAAAGTACGGGGCACGGGTGGCCCTTTACGGTCGAAAGATCAATAATGCGGAAGACCAACTGACGTTTATCAAGTACCTTCGTCTGGTTGCAGACGATGAAATTGAACCCGCAGAGGCTGTGCGAGCGTATCACAGCGACTTGAAGAAGTTGGGTATCAAGCCGTACCGCTCGCTAGAGGAGGATTTGACGCTAACTCCGACAGCCAGCAGTTATTCGGGGCAAAGTCAAACAGTTGGTCGTCAGGCAGCAGCGGTTGAACGAGGGGTTCGCGTCACGATGTCCACGTGGCGGCAGCCGGAGGATGATCCTGACTTCAGCCGGATGTCTCCTAAAGAGAAGGCCCTTTACAATATTGAACGATGGAAACGGATCTTGGGATGATGCCCCGTGGGCAGCAATTGACCTGACCTGGGTTCTGCAGAGAAACCCACCATGTGTCCCCAGAGTGGCGTAGGAATGTCTTTTAACCGTGTGGGAGGTATTTTATGATGCGACAGTGCTTGATTCTGGCGGGAATATGTTTCTTGGGATTGGGTTTAACGGAGGCTGCCCGATCTGAAGAGGGTTCGGCCGAGCGTCCTAATGTCTTGCTCATCATTTCCGACGACCACGCCTGGACGGACTATGGTTT
>Ga0209608_1001008_pt1 | contig 24961 bp, 23 predicted proteins | sample AD_UKC130_MetaG_FD_184428 | JGI IMG/M metagenome (GOLD analysis project Ga0209608, IMG submission 184428) | Active sludge microbial communities of municipal wastewater-treating anaerobic digesters from Canada - AD_UKC130_MetaG (SPAdes) (version 2) | ecosystem: Engineered > Bioreactor > Anaerobic... | reverse complement strand
AACTGATTTTTGTAATAAATTTTCTGGGCAATCGCTTATACCGATTGCCCAATTTTTTAATAGACTTTTTTCCTCTTCATTAAAAATAAAATCATCTATCATAGTCTGTGGAATATTAGAATTATAGGGACATACATTCTGGCATATATCACATCCATAAATATAGTTTGTATTTTTATTACATAGGTCTGAATAGTTATTTTGTTTCTTTTCTATAGTTAAATATGAAATACATTTACGAGCAATTAATTTTTTATTGTGTAGAAGGGCTTGAGTAGGACAAGCTTCTATGCATTTTTTGCAATTACTACATTTATCTGATTGAGGTTGTGTGATATTTCCTACTGGAGGCTGAAAAGAAGTAAAAATATTAGATATAAATACATAACTGCCATACTGTTCATTTATCAATAGCGTGTTCTCACCAATAAATCCTAATCCTGCTTTCCAAGCCCAATATTTATCAATCACTGGTGCAGAATCCACATATACACGTGGATGAAATTCTGGATCCAGTTTTTTTAAAAAATCTACAATAGGTTTACCAATTTTTTTAGCAACATAATGATAATCGTTTTTGGTAACATAAATACTAATTTTTTCTGTCCATTGCTTAGGTAAATTTTGATAATAAGGCAAAATAAATGTAATTACACTCTGTGTGCCTGGTTGTAATATTTGAGGAGAGAAGCGTTTATCTAAATTCCTCTCTAGATACTTCATCTCTCCATGATAATTATTTTGTAAATATTCTAAAAAATTTAGTTTTACAAAATCATCTACTTCATTAGCATCACTTATACCTATATTATAAATGTTTTGATCTCTAAATAATCGCTGTATCTCTTCCCATTCAATTTTTGAAAGTGGTCTAGTCATTATTTTTAAACTATTTAGCTAAAGATTTAATGTATTCTTCTATGATTTTTGGATAGAATTCATACTCTAATTTATGAATTTTTTCAGCTAAAGTGTCTGGAGTATCTGTGTTTTCTACTTTTATTTTATGTTGAAAAATGATTTCTCCTGCATCATAATTTTGGTTTACAATATGAATTGTAATACCTGAATATTTCTCATTATTAGCTATCACTGCTTCATGTACTTTAGCTCCGTACATCCCTTTACCACCATATTTAGGTAATAAAGCTGGGTGAATATTCAAAATTTTATTTGGATATTTTTCAATTAAACTCTCTGGTACTGTCCTTAAATAACCTGATAAAATTATCATATCTATACAAAAAGCATTACAAATATTTATTAAAAATGTGCCATTATTAGCTAAAGAATTATCAATGATTACAATAGGAGCATTATATTGTCTAAATCGATCGATAACTTTTGCATTTTTATTATTTGTCAATAATAGATTAATTTTAATAGATGGATTAGCTGAAAAATAATGATAAATATTCTCGGCATTACTACCATTACCAGAGGCGAAAATTGCTAAATTTGTAAGCATTAAATGAATTGTATAAAATTAACAAACATTAAGTTCTTGTATATTTCCCCATTATTTGCCCTTGGGCTAAGATATGACCATTCATAGCCTTTAAAATATCTTCTTTTTTAAGGCCAGGTTCTAAATTTAATAGAGTATCTAAAGAGTAAAGTTTAAAATAATATCTATGAGTACCACTGGGTGGACAGGGGCCACCATAGCCAATTTTTTTAAAGTCGGCAATCCCTTGTTTAGCCCCATTGGGTAGGACTTTATCTTTAGGCAAATTTTCAGGTAGTTCATGAACATCTGCCGGTATATCATACAGTATCCAGTGAGTGAAAGTGCCCATAGGAGCGTCAGGATCTTCACAAATCAAGACAAATGATTTAGTATCTTTGGGTGCGTTATCCCAAGATAATTGCGGTGATATATTAGCTCCATCACAAGTATATTTGGCAGGTATCATACCACCATCACTAAATGAATCACTTTTTACAATAATATTTGTTGACATATCTGTTTTGTTTTTACATTGATTTGAAGTAAAAAATGTTAATGCTATTAACAATAACAAATGAATTTTCATTATTTATAATTTTATACAAATTTATAAAATTTTTTGAATTTATAATATTTAATTTTAACAATGAATTTTAGCTACGCTTACTTAAATTTTTTAAACTTTTTTGCTAAAATTTTTATACTGTTATAAAAATCATAGACAAAATACCAGCCAGCATGTAAACCTTCATTGTATCACTTAAATTTTTCCATTGAGATTTTTCTTTTGACTTTAATGTCATTATTATAATGTATATACCAAATGGTATTAATACTAATGCAAAGAAATATCCCATAATATTATATGCACTAGAGAAGAGTCTAACTGATATGTATATAAGCCCAATTAAAATTAAGATCATTAAAATTGTAATTACATTTTTAGCTGTCTTAATGCCATATTTGATAGGAATATTTTGACAATCATATGCCTTATCTCCTTCTATATCTTGTATATCTTTTACAATCTCTCTAGCAAAAGTGATGAAAAATGACAAAAATGCATAGCTAAAAATGAAAAAATTCATAGTTTTCCACATACTTACAGGTAATAAATGGGCATCCATACCTTCAAAAATTATTATTAGCCAAGGTAATATTATAGTAAGAGCTGCTATTAAGCTAATTATTATATTCCCTATAATTAGCTCTCTTTTATATTTAGTACTATAAAACCAAAACATAGCTGCTATAAACAAGTAAATAATAAATATTTCACCATTTTTCCACACCAAACATTGATAAAAACTGAGTATTATTCCTAATGTGATAAGAATTATGAAGGAATAGAGCCCTGTTTTATATGGTAGTTTATGGTGTAATATTAATTTATCAGGTTTATTGATCTCATCCATGCCATAATCGTAATAATCATTGAGAGCATAGCCAGCAGCAGACATAAGAATAAAGGATAGTGATATTAAAATATATTCTAATGTACTTATAGGCATAGCAGTGCCATCAAGAGCGTAGAAATGAGTTAATATCTGTTGATAAACTAGAAAAAATATTAGGGCTATAAATAATAAATCTAGCCATCTAATCAATTTGAAAAAATTACCAATTGATTTTACCATTCGAAGCAATCTTTGTCCATCCATTTATTTTGTGCTTTTAAAATTTGTTCACCTATTTCTCTCACACATCCTTTGCCACCACCATATCTTGATATATAATCTGCTATTTCTTTGATCTCTTGTGCAGCATCAGCAGGGCATACAGATATGCCGACTTTATTCATTAGTTCATAATCTGGTAGATCATCACCTATAAATAATATTTCTTCATCAGTAATATTAAGTTTTTGTTTAATTAGTTCGTATTCGTGGAGTTTATTAACAACTCCCAAATGTATATCATTTATTTTCAATGATTTAGATCGCCACATTATTGATTTAGCATTACTACCGCTTAATATCACAACATTGAAACCTTTTTTCATCAATAGTTGTAGAATATATCCATCTTTAACGTTGCCAGCTCTTATTTCTTTCCCATCTTCAGTTATATACATTTTACCGTCAGTCATTACTCCGTCATAATCTAATATTATGGTAGTTATATTTTTTAGTTTTTCTTTATAATTTTTCATTTTTTATAATATTTAATTATAGCTTTACTCAATATTTCATATATTTCTGCTGCCTCAGTAGATACATTTTGCAGAAAATCTAAATGTTTTTTTATTATCTCAATATCGCCTCTAACTGCAGGTCCTGTTTGCACTTCTGAGGGGTGATATAGCTCGAGTCTATCTGTAGTTTCCCTGATAAGAGGTTTAATAATTTCATGAGACAAATTATATTTATCTAAAAGATTGTAAGCAAGTACATAAAGAAAATTCGAAAAATTAGAAACTAAAACACCTGTAGTATGTAGGGCAAGTCGTTGCTCACTATCAACTATAACATAATTCTGATGAATGCTTTCACAAATAAATTTCAATGTATCTAAAGTATATTTATCCGATGATTCAACTGCAAAATTAATGTTTGCAATTGATAAAGGTTTACTTTTTCTAAAAGTTTGCAAAGGATATAGAACCCCATAATGTTTATGATCATCCAATACATTTGCTGACAAAGTACCAGAAGTATGCACTACTATAGCATTTTCAGCACTTATATTTTTTGATGTTTCAGCAACATATTTTTCTTGTCTAGTAATTATGTAAATATCTGCATCCTGTGGGATGTCTGTGCGGAAAGTAAAATTATCTGTATCAATAGGATTATTAGTTACGATTTCTAATTGATCGAAATACATTTTTAGAAATCTACTAAGGTGCCAACCTACATTACCATATCCTATTAAAACTATTTTCATGGTTTTAAATATTTTGAAATATTACGTTCACTTTCTCTTTTTTTAATAGCTTCACGTTTGTCATACTCCTTTTTGCCTCTCACTAAAGCTATTTCTAACTTAGCAAGACCTTTGTCATTCAAATACAAACGTAAAGGTACTATTGTTAATCCAGATTCTTTTATTTTAGATTCTAACCTTTTAAGTTGATATTTATGTAAAAGTAATTTTCTATCTCGTTTAGGATCATGATTATTATAAGTACCATTAGTATATTCAGAAATATGTATATTTTTAGCCCATAGTTCTCCATTTTTAAAAACGCAATAAGCATCAGAAAGAGAAGCTTTGTTTTGTCTAATACTTTTGATCTCGGTACCAGTGAGCACTATACCAGCCTCGTATTTATCTAAAATTGTATATTCAAATTTAGCTTTTTTATTTACTATTTCTACTTTATTTGCCATAAATTATTTGAAATTACAAAGATAATAGTTTTTTGATTTAAAAGAAAAATTTTAAAAAATAGGGATAATTTATTGAATGCAATATACAGAAATAGAAATAAGGATTAAAAAATATTATGATTCAATAGACTAGCTTTAATTTGTTAGATAAAAAGGGGCAAGATAAATAACAAAAATTTATAATACTTAATTTTAAACGGAGATGTTATATCATTTGTAATGACATAACATCATATCCCTTCCTGCAATAATTTTTATAAAGCAAATATTGCTATCAGTTATTATATTTTTTCAAAAGATCTTCTAAACTTTCTATTTTTTTCAAAGTATCTTGTTGTTTTTTCCTTTCATTTTCTATCACAGAAGCAGGCGCTTTGTTTACAAAATTTTCGTTTTCCAATTTTTTATTTACATTCTTTAGAAATCCTTTATAATATTCTAATTCTTTTATTATTTTTTCTTTTTCTTCTTCTAAATTAGTTTCTGGGATTGGTATAGAAATAGTTAATGTCCTCACTAATGTTTCAGCGGTATTCATCTGTGGTAATTTATTTGTAATAGACTGTATTTGGGTCATTTTTTTTATTAATTCACTGTATTTATCTATAATATCTTTAAATTCAGAATTATTATAGTAAATTTCTAAATCATTATTTGACAAATTATATTGTGTTTTTAATGATCTGATAGTAGATATTAATTCAAATATAAAATTAATTTCATCAATAATTTTTTCATCATAGTTATCAACTACGGGCCAATCAGTAAACATGATAGTATCGTTTTCATTTTTATTATTATCTAATAAATGCCAGATTTCTTCAGTGATAAAAGGCATAAATGGATGTAGTAATTGCATAAGAGTTTTGAAAAAATCTATAGTTTTGTAATATGTAAATGAATCTATTGCCTGGCCATAGGGCGGTTTTATGAGCTCTAGATACCATGAGCAGAAATAATCCCATATAGTTTTGTAAACAGTTTTGAGAGCGTCTGAAATGCGATATTCGGCAAAATTTTTATTTATTTCTATTATAGATGCATTTAGTTGCTCTCGAAACCATATTATGCTTTGATTATTAATAGCATTAGGTGTTTTAGAATTATCTATTTGCCACATTTTTACTAGTCTGAGAGCATTCCAAATTTTATTTGAAAAATTTCTTCCTTGTTCACAGAGAGATTCATCAAAGAGGAGATCATTTCCCAGAGGGCTGGCAAATAGCATGCCCATACGCACTCCATCAGCACCATACTTATTTATTAAATCTATAGGATCAGGGCTATTGCCCAAAGATTTAGACATTTTACGACCAGATTTATCTCTAACTATACCAGTAAAGTAAACATTATAAAAAGGTACTTGCTTACGATATTCTAATCCTGCCATTATCATCCTAGCAACCCAGAAAAATAAAATTTCTGGAGCAGTTACTAAATCATTGGTAGGATAATAATAGTTGATGTCCTTATTGTCGGGTTCTATAATACCATTGAATACTGCTATAGGCCATAGCCAGCTAGAGAACCAAGTATCTAAAACATCTTCATCTTGTTTTAAATCATTTTTCTGGATATTAGGATTTTTAGCTTGTGCCAGTAGAAATGCTTCGTCTTCATCATGTGCTACTACAAAATCTCCATTAGGTAAATACCACACTGGGATTCTATGTCCCCACCATAGTTGTCTAGAAATACACCAATCTTTGATATTTTCCATCCAATGTCTATATGTATTTATTACTTTATCTGGATAAAATTTAATTGTACCATCGAGTACTACTTGTAGTGCTGGTTGTGATAATTCTTTTACTTTTAGAAACCATTGTAAGCTCAATCTTGGTTCTATGGGAACATCTGTCCTTTCACTATAAGCTACATTATTTTCATAATCCTCGATTTTTTCTATATTACCTTCTTGATCTAAAAGATTAACAATATTTTTGCGAGCTTCTAATCTATCTTGTCCTACAAGAAATTTGGCCTTTTCATTTAAATGTGCATCAGGAGTGAAAATATCTATAATTTCTAGATTATGTTTTTTGCCTATTTCATAATCATTCAAATCATGTGCTGGCGTTACTTTCAAACAACCAGTGCCAAATTCTGGATCTACATATTCATCAGCAATGATAGAAATTTCTCTTTTCACTAAGGGTACAAAAACTTTTTTACCAATTAAATGTTTGTATCTATCATCATTAGGATTTACAGCTACAGCAGTATCTGCTAAAATAGTTTCTGGTCTAGTAGTAGCTATTACTACATATCCACTGTTATCTGTTAAATAATATTTTACATAATAGAGTTTGCTATTAGTTTTTTTGTAAATGACTTCTTCGTCTGAGAGTGCTGTGAGAGCTTGTGGGTCCCAATTTACCATTCTATGGCTTCGATATATTAATCCTTTATTATATAGATCTACAAATACATGAATTACACTTTTGTAATAATTTTCATCCATAGTAAATGTAGTTCTATCCCAGTCACAGGAAGCTCCCAATTTTTTCAATTGTTCTAAAATTATACCTCCATGTTTTTCTTTCCATTCCCATGCGTATTTCATAAATTCTTCACGAGTGAGAGAGTATTTATCTATACCTTCATCTCTCAACTTGGCTACTATACGAGCTTCTGTAGCTATAGAAGCATGATCTGTTCCAGGTACCCAGCATGCGTTGTAGCCCTGCATCCTAGCTCTACGTATTAAAATATCTTGTAGTGTATTATTGAGCACATGCCCCATATGTAGTATTCCAGTAACATTAGGCGGTGGTATTACTATAGTGTATGGTTTTTTATCATTTGGTTCAGAATGAAAATATTTATTTTCTAGCCATTTTTTATACCATTTACTTTCTACTTCATTAGCTGTGTAATGTTGAGCTAGGTTCATTTTTATAAGTTTTGTGCAAAATTACAAAAATATATATTAAAAGTATCTTTAAATTATGAAAAAATAATTAATTTTGTAATTATGAATTGTAAGAATTTCATATTTATTGGGTTAATATTTATTTCTAGTGTTTTATTCGCGCAAGAGGATATAGCTATTGGTAGTGGATATGAAAGAGGTACTCTACTGAAGCAATATTTCAGTGTAGGAGCTAATTTAAATACTCAAGGGTGGGGATTATTAGTCGATTTTGGGAAAAATGCTAATATTTTTAATAATTATGGAATGCTAATAGAGTTTGTAGAAGTTCATTCTTTTAAAGAAATAAAATTAAGAAGGGAAGGCATCATTAATGCCAAATCTTTTGTTTATGGTAAGTTAAATTATGTTTATTTTTTGCGAACTGGCTTTAAATCAGCCTCTTTATTATATTCTAAACCCTATTGGGGCGGTGTCTCTATAGGCAGGTTTTATTCTTTAGGTATTAGTAGTTGTTTTACTAAACCAGTATATTTACAAGTGCAAAAATATAATTCTTATTATGATTGGGAGATAGTAGAGGAAAGGTACAATCCCGAGAAACATTCTATTAATGATATTTTAGGTAGAGGTAGTTTCTTCTCTGGATTTGATAAACTAAAATATTATCCTGGCATATATTTACAAGGTGGTTTTAGTTTTGATTTTAATGAAAGTCAAGATCAAATAAGAAGATTAGACATAGGTGCCAGCCTAGATTTATTTTTACATAAAATTCCTATTATGGCTTATGAGAAAAATAATTTTTATTTTTTAACATTTTTCCTAAAATATAATATTGGTCAAAACTATAACGCGAAATGAGTGAAGAAAAAATATTAAGAAAGCCAGCATGGCTTAAAGTTGATAGAACGCCATTAGATTCTTATTCTAATTTACATTCACCATTAAATAATGGCAATTTACATACTATCTGTGAAAGCGGTATGTGCCCTAATAAAGCAGAATGTTGGTCACTAGGAACGGCTACATTTATGATATTAGGTGATATTTGTACTAGAAATTGTAAATTTTGTGCAGTCAATACGGGTAAGCCTTTACCACCAGATCCTAATGAGCCTGATAATATTTTGAAAATAGTAAAAACATTATCATTAAAACATGTCGTATTAACTTCAGTTACTAGGGATGATCTGCCAGATCAAGGAGCTAAGCACTGGGCTAAATGTGTAGAACTATTAAAAAATTCTAATCTCACTGTAGAGGTTTTAGTACCTGATTTTGATGGGGATAGTGATTTAATAAAAATCGTAGCTGATGCTAATCCAGATATTTTCTCTCATAATTTAGAGACAGTCAGATCACTATCTAAACTAATAAGATCTAAAGCTACTTATGATAAAAGTTTACAAACTTTAGAAATCGCTGCTTCTTTTGGTCTAACTACAAAAAGCGGAATAATGGTGGGATTAGGTGAAAAATTTGATGAAGTTCTAGATGTAATGGATGATTTATTAAATGTAAATTGCAGAATATTAACCATCGGTCAATATTTGCAGCCATCAAAAAATAATTATCCAGTTAAAGAATATGTAAATCCAAAAATTTTTGATGAATATAAAAGCATCGCTTTAAAAAAAGGATTTACATACGTTGAGTCGGCACCATTAGTGAGGTCATCATATCATTCTGAAAAATTTTTATAAAAAATATTTATAATTTTGAAAAAATTTTTACATCCATTTAAATATTTTTTATTAATTTGGCTGCAAAATTTTAATAAAGTATAATTTTAAAAAAAAATCAATATGCGAAGACTTGAATTTTTATTAAGTGTAGTATTAATAATGGCATTATCATTAGGTATTAATGCTCAAAGCAACAAAGGGAAAAATAATTTAAAAAATTCCCCGCTAAAATCTCAACAATTACAGTGGATAAATGTAGGACCCACAAATATTGGAGGCCGCACGAGAGCTATTATGGTAGATAAAAATAACTCTTCTATCATTTATTCTGCTAGTGTATCTGGAGGAATATGGAAAAGTATTTCTGGTGGCACTTCTTGGAGCATGTTTGCTACTACAGATAATATGTTTATCTCTTCTTTAATAATAGATAAAGATGGATATATATATTTCGGCACTGGTGAATATTTTGCTAGTCCTATAGGAGATAATAATGGTGGTTCTGGATTCAGAGGTAATGGTATTTATAAAAGTACTACTCCTAATGGTTCAGAATTTGAGTTACTCTCATCTACACAAGTTACTGGACTAACTTCACCATTTTTGTATACTAATGATCTAGCAGTAAATTTATCTACAAATAAAATTTTTGCTGCTTCAAATAAAGGATTACAAGTATCTGATGATGGTGGCCAAACATGGTATAACCCTATTGGCACTAGTGGTTTTCCTACTCAACCTTGTTATGATGTAGAGGTAGCTAATGATGGTACAGTATATGCAGCTATTTACAGATACATATATAAATCTTCTAATGGAGATAATGGAAGCTTTGTACAGCTTTCATATCCTTGGGGAACAAATGTTTCTAGAATAGAAATTGCTGTAATGCCTACTAATTCAAATATTATTTATGCCATTGTCATTGATAATAACGGAAACTTAAATGGTGCTTATCGTTCTAATGATGGTGGAGAAAATTGGGAAATAATAGGTCCAGGAGGTAGCGCATCTTTCTACCCATTTAATCAACAAGGATTTTATGCTTGTGCTTTAGCTGTAGATCCATTTGATGAAAATCATATATTGATGGGAGGAATAGATTTATGGGAATATCATTATGGTGGCAATTGGGAGCAAATATCTTCCTCTCTATTAGATGAAACTAGTTTATTATATTTACATTCTCATCAACATAAAATCGTTTTTGATCCTAATGTAGAAGGTGTAGTTTATATAGCAAATGATGGTGGCGTTTTTAAAGGTATTAAAGATGCTACTTATGATATTTTTACCTTTAATAATGCAAATAGAAATTATGTTACTTCTCTTTTCTTTACCTTAGCTTGCAATTCATATAATCAACTAATGGGTGGTACTCATAATAATGGAACTGTTCTTTTACCTAGACAAACCATTGATTCTACTAAAGCTGTAAAATTTTTATATGGTACTGGTGGCTATGTAGCTATGTCCAATTTAGATAAGGATATGATCATTGGTTCTTATCCATATGGTGAAATGTATAGATCTAATGAATTCGGTGGTAATGCTCAAACATTTTACTCATCTGGATTACTTGCAAATGTTAAAGCTTTAGGTGGTGGTGATATGGGTTCTAATACTTTCTCTTCATATTTAGCTCCTATACTTTTAAAAGAAGGTTATGATTGGAATTCCACTGATAGTGCAACTTTTGTGAATATGAATGATACAACGCTTCTAGTTGGTGATACAATAATGGTAAAAAGCCCGATTAGTGGTTTGTTTTTTAACTATATTTTAACTGATTCTTTAGCACCTGGCGATTCAATTAAAGTTCAGGATTATTTATATGCTAATTTATTTGTTGGATTGAGAGGTTCTGTATGGATGACGCGTGGTCTACATGATTATTCTGGTGCTCCTAAGTGGTATAGAGTAGGAACAACTGCTACCAATAATGAATATCCACAATGTATGGCTTTAAGTAGTGATAATAATTATTTATTTGTAGGTACAAGTGGAGGCAAAGTATATAGAATTTCTAATTTATTAAATGCTAAAGATAGTTTGTCGGCAGATAATCGTAGTATTTATTGTGTAGTATCTACTGATCTAATTTATAACATTCCTAATAGGCCAATAACTTCTATTTCAGTAAATCCTGAAGATCCTAATAAAGTAATATTTACTGTTGGTGGTTATAGTGCTTCTCCTACTACTCCTTATGTATATTATTCTACTAATGCAACAGCCGATTCACCAACCTTTATAAATAAAACTGGTAATCTACCTAAATATCCCGTATATGCTTCTTTATTTGTAAAAGAAAATCCAAATATTATTTTATTGGGAACTGAATTTGGTATATATTCTACTGATAATATCACAGTTTCATCTCCTCAGTGGAGTGCTGATAACGAAGGTCTCGGTAATGTACCAGTTTATATGTTGACTCAACAAGATTTTTATAATCAAGGTTCACCTAATTATGGTGTAATTTATGCAGCTACTCATGGTAGAGGTATATTTGCTAATTATAAATATCGTATGGTGTCTATCGATGATTTTGTAACTGAAGAAAATCATTTATCAGTATATCCTAATCCTGCTACAGATTATATAAATATTGTTAATAAAATGGGCAATAAACCATTTACTGTAAGCATTTATAATATGAATGGACAACTAGTTTATGTTAAATTAATTAGTGATAATTCTAATGCTACTATTCAAATTCCTGTTAGCTCTCTTAATAGTGGTACATACATTATTAGTTGCCAAGGAAATGATAAAATGTATAGCTCTAAGTTTGTAAAAGAATAAAAAAAATAATAATATGAAAAGATTTTTAATTTTTGGATTAATCATCCTAGGAAATTTAGTTAATATTTCTGCACAGGATAAAATTATCGCTCCTTCACCCATATTACCTGCTAATAATTCATCAAATTTGAATGTAAAAATCGATATAGATTGGACAAGTGTGAGTGGTGCTGTATCGTATCAACTTCAATTAGACACAAGTGCTAGTTTTAACTCATCAATGGATACTACTATAGTGACTACGTATTCTGCTTATAATATCAATAATTTAATGTATGGCACTACTTATTATTGGAGAGTTAGAGCTAAAAATGCTGCTAATCAATATTCAGCATGGAGTGATATATGGAATTTCTCCACTAAGGAATTAGTTTCATTAAGCATTCCATTAGATAGTGCTAAACATGTTACTGTGAGTACAGCAATTAAATGGGATACTATTAGTGGCTCCATTTATTGGATTCAAATAGATACAACTGCAAGTTTTGATAGCCCACTGTTAAGTGAATTCTCTGAAATTACTGCTGATTCTGTAATGTTAAATAATTTGCTATATAATCAAAAATATTTCTGGAGAGTAATGGCATATCATCACTATGATAGTGCAAATTGGTCTCTTACCAGATTATTTAATACTAAATCCCATTTAGATATTACACCTAAGTTTCCAGTAGATAATTATACAGATTTCATACCTGGAGATACTATAACAGCCTATGCTATTTGGGGTAGTAAGGGTGGCGAATTATTATTATCAGAAGATAGCAGTTTCGATATGCCATTCTACTATGTATTTGATAGTACTGACATAATAATCACACAAATTCAGAAAACCCCACCTAAATATGATACAACAGTTAGTGTCGTTACTGATTATTTGAAATTTGACCAAAATTGTTATTGGAAAATGAGATTTTTCCATAGTTCAGATACTTCAGATTGGAGTCCAGTATATAAGTTTACAACTATAGATTCAGTCAAATTGCTAGCACCTATAGATAATACAACTGACATAAATCCTATAACTGATTCATTAAAATGGTTCCCTATTTATGCTGCTACTGAATATTTGATTTATTACGATACTTTAAGTGATCTATCTACTGCAAAATTAGTTTCTGTTGATCCTACAGATACATTATATAATCTAGATACTATAATTGTTTATAATTTGCAAAATTTGAATTTATCATACAATAAAACATATTATTGGCAAATAAAAGCAAAACATCCAAGAGATGAAGCAACTTCTGAGATTAGATCTTTTACTACTCTGCATGATAATGGAGTAGCAGATTATAATGGTTATAGTTTTACTATTTTACCTAATCCAGCAAGTGATTTTGTAAAAATCAATTTTAATAGAGAGCAAACAGGTATGATTTCTATTAAAAATATTTTAGGACAGGATGTTTACAAAGAAAAAATTAATAAAACTCTAAATGCTAATATCCCTGTTTATAACTTAGATAATGGTATATATATTATAGAATTTAGCAGTAATGACGCTTATTTTTCAAAGAAATTAATTGTGAAACATTAACAATAATAAAATTTTATTACTAAAAAAGCTCTCACAATGAGAGCTTTTTTATTTTTTGTGAACTCATTATTAATTTTAACAAAAACTATATTTTATAGATATTTTTGTTTTATTAAAATAATGTTAATTTTACAATAAATGATAAAAATATATATAATTTAAAAAAATAAATTATTTTTGCAAGTTAAAAAAATTTAAAAAATAATTATGAAAGAAAATTTGATAAGATTAGGAATTTTTTATGATGGTAATTATTTATTACATGTTAGCAATTATTATAACTATTTTCATGAAAGGAAAAGTAGAATCAGTTTGCATGGTTTAAATAAATACATTAAATATTATGTATCGAGTATAGAAGATATAGATACAAAATATGTAACAATTACTGAGAGTCATTATTTCAAGTCTAGACTAAGTGTAAAAGAAGTTGGTAATAAGCAAAATCAATTATTCTTTGATAGACTATTTGATGATGTTTTAATGATGGAGAATGTAGTAGCACATTATCATCCAGTTAGGAATATACAAGGAATAAAAATGGAAAAAGAGATAGGGATGAATCTGGCTCTACATGCATATGAGATTGCGAGTAATAAGAAAATAGACTTATTAGTTTTAATAGCATGTGATGGAGATTATGTGTCATTGATCAAAAAAATTAATGGATTGGGAATAAAAGTATTATTGATATCATGGGACTTCGAGTATACTGATGATCAAAATTATTTGAGAATGACTAAAACCTCACAAGATCTAATAGAAGAAGCCACATATCATTTAGCTTTAAATGAAATAATAGATGATCCAGCAAATAAAGGTAATTCATTTGTAGAAGGCTTATTTGTTTCTAAATTAGATCGTAGATATGATATTCCTCAATATTTTGATGAGGTAAGCAATGAAGATTTATCTACATTAGAAAGCGATAATCAAATACATGAAAGCTCAATATTATCTCTAAAAAATGGTTATGGATTTATAAAATATCCTCCTAATAATTTATTTTTTCATTATCAATCAGTACAAGATGCTGATTTTAATGAGTTACAAATAGGTGATGAGGTGTTCTTTGAAATTGCTAAAAAAGATAATGGCGAAGAACTTGCAATTAATGTAAGACCTAAAAAAACTAATTCAATTGAAAATTTAGAATTTTAAAAAAATTAGAATTTTTTTATCAAGACTTTCATTTGTCAGTAAGTGCAAACTTCAGTATTTTTGATAGATTTAGGTTCATTGATGATAATAATTCTCATCTACATTATATACTTCTTTGCTTGTTTTTTTGTCAAACAAAAAATATTTAGACATACCACTGGCTTTGATTTCGCCATTTTGAATGATTTTAGATTCGATGAAAGCAATATTTTTTTTATATTCAATTAATTTCCCTTGAATATAGATTTTTTCATTAGTTGAAATTTTTTTATGATATCTGACATTTAGCTCTACAGTCATACCGGCTCTGCAAATTTTAGATACTATCACCCAGCTGCCAACCTCGTCTAATAATGTGGCTACTATTCCGCCATGCAGTACTCCGTGCCAGCCTTCATAATTTTTGTTTGCTTTCCATTCTGACTCTACATAGTCACCATAATCGTAAAATTCTAAATGCAATCCGACTGGATTCCTATCAGAGCATCCAAAGCAGAAATCATCTTGCTGATTCAAAGATTCCTTTTTTATTTTTTTCATTTCATAAATTTTTTTGCATATTCATCGATGAAATCTTTTTCTTCTTTTGATAAAGAGCTTTCACCTTCTTTTTTTATTTTTTCTAAAATTCTATTAATTTCATTTTCTATTTCTTTTCTCTTATCATAATAGTCATAGTCATTAATTGGAGGTTTCTCATGTAGTATGTTTTTTTTATGAGAAAATTTTTTTGATAATTGAGTAGTTATAAATCCTAATATTGCTGCTATAATAGATACTACTATTGCACTCAAAAGCAGATCCATATTAGTAAATAATATTATTATAATGTATAACAATAAAAATATGTTAGAAATAGTTCCTAGATTAATCTTTCTATTTTTAAATCGCAAATAAATACCATTATTTGATATGATAGCCCAGGATAATATTGCACAACTAAATAATGTTAGCCCACCCCAATTATGTAAATTAAATGACCATTGTATAGCTGCTAAACCGCCGCCAAAGCTTGCTAAAAGCCACAATATTATAAATTCCCACCATTTAATATTTGTCAATAAATATCTAGCACTAAGATATAATATTAAAAAATTCAACCCCAATTCCCATAAATATACATGAATAAAAGGGTGTAATAGTAATGTAAAGAATAGATTATTTGTGTTAGGTAATAAAAATGTAATAAGGGCATCTGGGAATATTACTAATAATATAGACAATATTATAGAAATAATTAAAATGCTATAAATAGTTATTCTTTTCCAAGACAGATGCATAGTAAAAAATAATTTTTTAATAATAAAATTTATATGGTTTAAAGCGATAGCCCCAGATGAGCATTAGAATAAATCCGAATAACATACCTCCTAAATGAGCGAAATGAGCTATGCCACCGTGTGGCTGATAAACACCAGCAAAAAATTCAAAAGCACCATAAATAATGACCAAAACAATAGCTCTCACTGGTAAAAGTCCATAAATAAATACTGGAACATTAGGAAACATAAGTCCAAATGCAAGTAGAATACCAAAAACAGCTCCTGAAGCTCCTACCATTGGCACATTTATCATCATTGCTAATAAACTATTCAAAGAATTAACTGTAAGTGGTGCTACGGAATCCCAATTTCTTAGTAATTCATTAACCTTATTAGGATCATAAATGTTAGCGAAATATTTATCTAAAATTGCAATAAAATCTTGTTGATTTAAAGTTTGAGAATATAGTGTAATAGCTTTTTGAATGTTAGTAAATTCTATATAATTAACTCCTAACTGAAATAAGGAAGCTCCTAATCCAGTAATAAAGTAAAAAATTAAAAATTTCTTTGCCCCCCATACGTTTTCTAGCATATATCCAAACATCCATAGAGCAAACATATTAGTAAATAAATGCATAAAACTGCCATGCATAAACATATAAGTAATAAACTGATACCATCTAAAATATGGGGATGCTGGATAGTGTAACCCAAGCGTATGTATTAAATCTATTCCTCTATTTGCAAAAACTATTGTAGCTAAATAAAAAATTACATTTATGATAAGTAAATTTTTAACAACAGGTGGAAATAAAGAGAAACTTGATGGTCCGAAAAGTCTATTATTATTCATAAGATTGAATTAATTGTAATAAATTATTTAATGACAAAATTATAAAATTATTTTTACCTCCAATTCCTTTTTGCGGATCTGGCAATGAAAATAATTCAAATAATATATTATTTATAGAGTCTGGCGTCAATGTCATTAATTGTTTTTTAGCACCATGTAAAGCTAAACTTATGTATAGTTTATTAATGTTTATGGCTGCTCCGGTTTCAGGCAATTCTAATATTTGATATACAAAATCCTCGATATCTTCTTCTTTGATATATCCATGTGCAGGTATTCCTACAGCTTGGAACTGATTGTTAGAAATTTTTTCAAATTTGAATCCTAAACTTTCTAAAGTTGATTGTGCAGATAAAAATGTTCCTAAAAATTTAGAATCTATATTTATTATAATAGGGAACAAAACTTGTTGAGATTCAGAATTTATATTATTTTTATTTTTTGATAATTGTTCGAAAATTAATCTTGCTAAAATCGATTCAATATCACCTACCAAGATGCCATCTTTCATTTTAGTTATCAATATTCTATTATCAAATACTTGAAATTCTAAATTATCATAGTTTATTTTAGAGTCGTTTTCTATTAAAGAAATTTCATTAAAAAGATCTTTGTAGTTTTCATTGATTATATCTCGTTGAGCATTGATTTTTTGATTAAAAAGTTGAGTAGTATCTGTTAGAGGATGCTTGGGAAAATTAAAATTGCTTTTAGAAGAATTAATAGAAAAGATGTGAGTAGGAATAGCATCGAAATCTATGTCTGGCATTAGTCCACTAATTCCGAGAGCTTTTTTAGCTAAACTATTCAGAGTAGCAGCGATCAAATGCTCATCTTGAAATTTAATTTCAATTTTGCTGGGATGCACGTTTACATCTAATTTATGAGGAGGCAAAGTAATAAAAAATACATATGCGGGGAAAGTTTCTTTATCAATTAAGCCTTCATAAGCTTTCATAATCATTTGATGAAAATAAGGGCTGCGAAAATATCTACCATTAGCATAAAAATATTGATTGCCACGATTCTTTTTGGCTACAGTAGGATTAGAGATAAACCCTTTTATTGTAGCAAATGGGAATTCTTCTTCAATATATAAAAGTTTAGAATCATATTGTTTACCAAAGATTTCAATTATGCGTTGTTTAAGGTTGGTAGGTAGCAATTTTATTTTTAATTCATTATTATCTGTTAAAGAGAAAGTTATATTATTATTGGGAATGGCAATGCGATAGAATTCTTCCCAAATATTTTTCATTTCTACATTGTCAGACTTTAAAAAATTACGTCTAGCAGGTACCGAATAGAATAAATCTTTTACTAAAATATTTGTTCCTTTGGGACAAGCAGCAGGTTCTATTTTTAATATTTTGCTATTTTCTACTAATGCGTGCGAGCCAATTTCTCGATCCTCTGGACGAGTAAACATCTCTACCCGCGAGACAGCAGCTATAGATGCCAAGGCTTCTCCACGAAATCCATAAGAATATAAGTCATAAATATCATTAATATCATAAATTTTAGATGTTGCATGCCGCTCAAAGGCTAAAGATACATCCTCTGGATATATTCCTTGTCCATCATCTATCACTTGAATAAGTGATTTGCCTGCATTTTGGATAACAATATCTATAGTTGTGGCTTGAGCATCAATAGCGTTTTCTGTCAATTCTTTGACAACAGAAGCTGGTTTTTGTACTACCTCACCAGCAGCTATTTGATTGATTATTTGCTCTTTTAGAATTATTATACCACGTTTAGTGTTATTCATTTGAATATTTTAATTTTTCTTTAAGAAAATATGAATAATAAAAGTAGGATTAATATTATGACAATAGTTAGTAGATTCATATTAGATCTTTTTTTTGTATTTAAATTTTTTTTCCATTTAAAGTCTAGTTCTCTGCGTAATCTTTCTCTTTCGAATTGTTTTTTTTCTTCATCACTCCACTCTGGATTGACCTTATCAGTATATCTTGGCTTATATTCAAATTGTTTTGGTCTGGATGATGGGAATAAAATACTCATTTTTTTTCACAAAATTACAAAAATTTTTTTTTTAAAGCATTAAGTGAATATTAATTATGTAAATAGATAAGCAGTTAAAAATAAGTATATTTTAGAATAAATATATTAACTTGACAAAAACGCAATGGAGAAATATTTATATTAAAAAAATACAAAGAGGGAAGATGGATAGAAGCTATTGGAATAGCTTCTATCTAAGGTTTAAAATTATTTTTATGAAATATATATGATATGTAAGTAAAAAAATTATAAATTTGCAAAAAATATATAAATTATGGATAAGATATTCGAAGAACAAATAGATGTCTTTGCCCTCACTAAAGAAGAAGCACGTAAGTATTACGACAATTTATATAATAAAATAAAAAATGAAGGCAAAGACATTGTCGATTATCAAGAGCAAAAAGCCATGTCTACAGGCATACTTTGTCCAGATTGCAATAGCAGCCACGTAATCAAAAATGGCTTGCAAAATGGAGTGCAAAACTACATGTGTAAAAATTGTAGTAGGCAATTCCGTGTTACAACTGGAACTTTTATGTATGGCATTCACCACAGAGATAAAATGCTAGAATACATCAAATGTATGTCTGCAGGAATGACTTTGAGAGAATGTGCCAGGAACGTTGGTATTTGCTTACAAACGAGCTTCTTTTGGCGACATAGAATTTTAAGTGCTTTGCAATCTTTTGAAGATAATGTTAATTTCTTTGGAGTAGTAGAATTAGAGGAGTTACTAATGAATTACTCAGAAAAAGGCAAAAAGAAGCGTGACAAGAAAGAGATAAAAAAGTTGAAGAAAAAAAAGCCAACGAAAGTAGCCGTATTAGCAGCCACAGATAGAAGTGGAAATATACTTTTCAAAAAATTAGAAGATAAACAAGTACAAGCCGAGCACGTATCAGAATTCCTAAAATCACGCATATCCAAAGATTCAGTTGTTTGCGGGAGCGATAAAAAAGCTTTTAAGACTGTAAATGCAGAGCACATCAAACACAAAGAGATATATTCTAAGAAAAAGAAGAAAGATGGTATATACAGTGTATCAACTGTTCATAAGAAGATATCAGCTTTTGTTAGCTGGATATATTATAAGTTTCGAGGAGTGGCTACAAAGTATTTGACGAACTACATAATGTGGTTTGTTGTGAAGGGGAAGTATCTGGCGGATAAGATAATAGAAGATACGGGGAGGTTGTTGAATTTGGCGGCGTCGGATAGGCGGGCGTGGGAGCGGTACAGTTCTCTGATGTCGTTAACATATTTAATTCATAACATTTAAAGATTTTACAAATCCCTTTTTTAAACCCTTTTTTCCAAAATTTTTATTTCGATATTTATTTTTGATTTTTTTATTCTACTATTGAAATCTTGATAGTATTTATGTGTTTTTTTGCATTTATTGGCATACTAGCTGTATGTATGACCCAATCACCAGCTTCTAAATATTCATTTTCTTTTAAAAGATTAAGTGTATCTTCTATTGTTTCGTCAGTACTATTTTGATTATCATAAAAGAAAGATCTTACACCCCATATGAGCGAAAGCTTTCTAATGACTTTATTTTGAGAGGTAAAAGCAAAAATAGGTACAGGCGAACGATAAGAAGAAATTTGAATAATAGATGACCCTGTATATGTGAGACCAATTATCGCAGAGATAGGATATGTTAAAACGACATCAGCTGCTATAGATGCAGTAACATATTGAATTTTATTACAATTAATTTTGAGTGGTGAAGCCATTTTGAAATTTCTAGTCAGTAATTTATTAAATTCTGGATTATTTTCGACCTCGCCAATGATTTTAGCCATAGTTTCTATAACCAAAATAGGATTATTACCAAGGCTTGTTTCATCAGTTAATAGCAGAGCATCTGTTCCATCTAGCACTGCATTTGCAATATCAGTAACCTCTGCACGGGATGGAATAATATCATCTATCATACTTCTGAGTAATTGTGTAGCCACTATGACAGGTTTAGCTAATTGACGGGCTCTAGTGATAATTCTTTTTTGCCAAATAGGTAATTGATGTATAGGCACTTCTACGCCCAGGTCTCCTCTAGCTATCATTACTCCATCAGATAAACTTATTATTTGATTTAATTGTTTTAGTGCTTCAGGTTTTTCTATTTTTGCTATTATGCTTATATCACTATTGAGAGATTCTAAATATTCTTTTAAATGTATAATATCATTTGCACTTCTAATAAAAGATAGTGCAAGCCAATCAAAATCATGATTAATAATAAATTTGATATCTTCTTTATCTTTATCAGTGAGAGAAGGAATAGATAGGTTTACATGAGGTATATTGAACCCTTTTTGCGATAATAATAGGCCACCGCGTACAACTTTAGCTTTTAATTCCTTTTCATTTAAAATTTTTTCAATAGTTAATATTATTTTACCATCATCGATAAGTACTTGATCACCTTTATTAAGTTCATTAAAATTATCGTATCTTAGTGTGAAACCATTCTCATCACCTATAATTTCTTTATTTGTAATGAAAATGTAAGAATCATCTTTTAGGATGGTTCCTTCTTTTATTTCACCAATTCTAAGTTTAGGACCTTGCAAATCTGCTAAAATAGCACATGGTATTTTAAGTGTTGTTGATGTCTGTCTAATGATATTTATGATTTCTTCGAATTTTTCATAATTAAAATGTGAAAAATTTAATCTAAAAACATTTGTGCCAGCCAATAGCATTTTTTCTATAGTTTCTTTATTCCATGATGTTGGTCCAATAGTAGCTATTATTTTAGTACGTAAAAAATTTTTTCTCATTTTCTTATATTTTTACAAATTTATACATATGATTAAATCTCTTCTTTTTATATCTTTAAAACTTGTTTACTTATATCTGGATTTTTAATTAACAGTCCATAACCATTTCTTTCCCATTTAACATCAAAAAAATCATTATTTTTAATTATTTCTTTCCATGCCTGATACATACTTCGAGAATAGTTAATATCATCTAAAATTACAATTGATTGCTCTGATAGAATAGCAGGTAATTGATTAATTGTTTTAAGAGTAGTTTCATAATGATGTGAACCATCTACAATTATTAATTCAAATTTTTTATTTTCGTTAATAAATTTATCTATTGCAGTATTAAAATCTAGATTAAAATTATATAAATTTACTAAATTCAATTCATTTTTCAAATTAGTAATATAATTATTAAGTACAGTTACTCCTTCTATAGTATAAATTTCTGTAAGTGGTAACGATGAAGCAAGCATAGCAGATGTTTTCCCAAATCCTCCGCCTAATTCTAAAATTTTTTTGGCGTGAAAATATTCGGCTAAGCCTATAATATATTTGCGTTTTTGCAATTTAGTAGATATTCTTTTTTGCCATTTGTTTACTCTAGTTTTTATAAATTTTTTGTTAGCACCTATTGATTGAAATTCGATATATTCGTTGCGTTTAGATAATTTATTTTGATATGATACGAGTTGTTGTGGTATTTTATAATCCGTTCTATATGTTTTTAAATATAATTGATATAGAAATGGTGAATGCAAATTTATTGGATTTTTTTTAGTCAAATAGTATTGTAAACTATAATAAATTCTAAAAAAGACATTTCTCATTTTTTTACTTAAAACCTTTTAATTAACCTATAGATTGTGCATCTACACATATTTCATGAATTGTATTATATAATTTCTCTATTACATCTTTTGGAATATTCTCTACTTGTGCTTTTTCAATAATTCTATTTAATTTATCATTATATATTTGAGGTTGATAAATAGGGATATTGAGAGATTTCTTAACTTCTCCAATTTGTTTGCACAATTTATATCTTTTTATAAATAAAATAAATAATTTTTTATCTATTTCATCCAATTCACTCCTTAGCTGTACTAGATCATCACACTTAAACATTTTATATAATTTATTTAATAAAAAATTGAACAATAATTAAAACAGTATTTAAAAATGATAAATAAGGAGATACTTCGCTTACAGCTCTGTATAGGACCCTTTGTTTAGGAATAATATATACCATATCGCCATCTTTTAGATAAACATTCCCTAAATATAGATTTTCTTTATCTTGTAAATTTACCTGATAAAAAGAAAAATTTTGTTCATTATTCAATGGTCTAGCTATTATAATTTTATCAGAATTAGCTTCTCCTATGCCACCACTGCCCGTAATGGCATCCAGTAATGTAATATATGAATTAGAAAAAGGAATTACTGTAGCATTACCATTGCCTTGCGAAAAAACATAAACTTTTTTATTTGTCCAGCTAAGGATTATATATGGATCAGTGATAAAATGTGAATATAATTTAGTAAGAGTATCTTTAAATGTCTCTATTTGCAGACCTTCTGCGTAAATATCACCTAATAATGGTAAATCAATATTACCACTTTCATTAACATAATAGATTATATTAGATGTATTTTCCCTATTTATTGTATTATTAACATTAGGCGAAATAACTAGTTGTTCACCTTTATTAGGATAAATAGATATAATAAATTGATCTCCTTTTTTAATGGTTTGAGCTGGTGGTATTTGAAGCTCATTAATATCTTTTAGATCATTTTCATTCAAATTAGTCATCAATAAATTAGGATAATAATAACTTGAGCATGATGTCAAACTCAATAATAATATCAACACAAATAAATAATTAAATTTCATTTTTTAATAAATTAAAAAATCTTACAAAGTTAAACTTTATAAATAAATTAGAAAATTTTATTTTTATAATAATTATAACCAAAAAGTGCAAGGTCATATTTAATCGGATCTAAAGGATCTAATAATTTCAGATTATTTGTTAATTCCAACACTGCTTTCAGGTCATTTTGTTTACGTGATAACAGTCCTAATTCTCGTGCGGCCATTCCTACATGTAGATCTAAAGGTATATATAGAGAAGATGTCGGTATATTTTGCCAAATTCCAAAATCTAATCCTTCATTATTATTGCGAACCATCCATCTAAAATATAAATTAATTCTTTTACAAGCACTATTATTATCTGGGTTGGGGATATGCTTTTCGCTGCGTCGTTCATGAGGTACAGACAAAAATAAATCTCTAATAACTCTAATGCCATCTAACAAATCATTATTTTTATCATAATGAATTTTTACTAAATTATTTAAACTATCATATTTGAGATATATCAGACGCAGGGCATCTAAAAAATAAAATAAATCCATCGGTTGAAAGGTACGGTAAACAAAAGATTCACAAGATTTCCATTTATTTTTTTGTCCAGTTATGAATTTATATGGCTGATAATCCATCAATTGCATTAAATTTTTAGCAGCTTTTACAATATTTTCGCGTTTTCCCCATGCTATTATAGCACTAAAAAAACCCGCTATTTCAATGTCTAAAGGATCAGAGAAAATAGCGGGAATTTTAATTGGATCTATTTCCCAATATTTAGGTTTAGAAAATTCTGTATAAAAAGAATCTAATAGAAATTTTGTATTATTCAACTAGATTTATCTAATTTGTTTGATAATCTCTTGTCCTACTTTAATAGCATTTAAATTAGCTGGTATCAGATGATGATGACGTTCTGGGAGAGATTCTTTGAGCCCTTCTTCGATATATTCAAAAGATACTATAGGTTTTAGTTTTAGATAACCACCTAGCACGAACATGTTAAAAATTTTCATATTACCTGTTTCTACAGCTTTGTTAGAAGCCTCGATTTGATAAATTTTTATATCTGTTCTTTCAGGATGACGTGTGATGCCATGAGGATCATATATTAAGATGCCGCCTGGTTTCACAGAATTTTCAAATTTATCTAAAGAAGGTTGATTTAAGATTATTGCTGTGTCAAATTCATTTAATACAGGACTACTAATACGTTCATCACTAAGGATAACTGTTACATTAGAGGTGCCACCACGCATTTCTGGACCATAGGATGGGAACCAACTAACATTTAGA
>Ga0209608_1000999_pt1 | contig 25084 bp, 23 predicted proteins | sample AD_UKC130_MetaG_FD_184428 | JGI IMG/M metagenome (GOLD analysis project Ga0209608, IMG submission 184428) | Active sludge microbial communities of municipal wastewater-treating anaerobic digesters from Canada - AD_UKC130_MetaG (SPAdes) (version 2) | ecosystem: Engineered > Bioreactor > Anaerobic... | reverse complement strand
CGCAGGCAGAGGCCTGGGGCCTGGTCACCGCCGACGGGATCGAGACCACGTGGGCCGCCCTGCTCTGGGCCGATCCTGACGGCGACGCTGCGGCGGCGCGCGAAGCCCTTGGTGCGCTGCTGCCCAGCGAGGTCGACACCGTCTACCTGCAAAACGACCTCACCGCGATCGCGCCCGGCCCCCTCGCGCCAACGCTTGATCTGCGCCTTCGAACGATGGCGCGTCGCGAATCACATGCTCAGGCATCCACCTATCGGTTCACCGCCGAGACCATCGCCGCCGCCGTCACCGCCGGCGAAACCGCCGAATCGATGCGGTCGTTTCTTGCGTCGATCTCGATCACGGGCGTGCCGCAGCCGCTCGACTACCTGATCACGTCGGCGGCCGGTCGGCACGGCATGGTTCGCGTCCAGGCACTGGATGCACCGCCGCGCGAACCCGGCGGGCGCGCGCTTCGCACCCTGATCACCACCGACGAGCCCGCGCTGCTCGAGACCCTGCTGGTCGACCAGTCGCTCCAGCCGCTGGGGCTTGCGCCCGGCGAGGGCGGCCTCGAATCGCGTGCCGCCCGCGACGTGGTCTATTGGTCGCTGATCGATGCCCGCTACCCCGCGGCAGCGCTCGATGAGGCCGGGGCCATCGAGCCCCTGCACCGCAACAAGATCGCCGTCGCTCCCGCACCCGAGCTCTCGCCCGCCGAAGCGTATGCCCCGCTCGTGACCGCGCTGCGAAACGCCCCGCCCCTCGAGAGCGACGACGCCTGGCTCGCCCGCGACCTCGAAATTGCCGTGCGCGCCCGCGAGACCCTCACCCTGGTCGTCGCGCTCCCCGGCGGCGAACACCGCGAGTTCACGATGGAGCTGACCGGTATCGGCGGCGGCCGCGTGCGCGGGCGCGACAAGCAGGCCGACCTCGAACGCACTCTGCCACTTTCGAGTATCACCGCCGTGCGCCGCGAGTAGACTTGCTCGCTATGTCGAACGGGCCTCTCATCGTGCAGAGCGACCGGACCGTGCTGCTCGAGGTGGCACACCCGGACGCCGAGGCTGCACGCCACGATCTCTCGGTCTTTGCCGAACTCGAACGCGCACCCGAGCACATCCACACCTACCGGATCACCCGCCTCGGACTCTGGAACGCCCGCGCCGCCGGGCACGATGCCGAGAGCATGCTCGCCACGCTCGAGCAGTACTCAAAGTTTCCGGTGCCGCCATCGGTGAGCACCGACATCCGCGAAAGCGTCGGTCGCTACGGCCGCCTCGTGATCGAACGCGACGCCGAGGGTGCGCTCCTGCTTCGCAGCACTGACCCGGCAGTGCTCACCGAGGTGGCGAAAAACCGCCGCATCGCGCCGCTGTTGCTTGGGCAGGCGAGCGACGACAGTTATCGGGTGGATGCCTGGGCCCGCGGCGCGATCAAACAAGAGTTGCTCAAAATCGGCTGGCCCGCCGAAGATCTCGCCGGCTACACTGCTGGCACCCCGCACCAGATCGCACTCGACGAGAGCGATTGGGCCCTGCGCCCCTACCAAAACGATGCTGTGGAAAGCTTCACCCACGGCGGCTCGGGCGTTGTCGTGCTGCCCTGTGGCGCCGGCAAAACCCTCGTGGGCGCCGGCGCGATGGCCGCGACCAAGACCACCACGCTGATTCTCGTGACCAACACCGTTTCGGCCCGCCAGTGGCGCGACGAGCTCCTGCGCCGCACCACACTGACGCCAGACGAGATCGGCGAGTACTCGGGGCAGGTCAAAGAGGTCAAGCCCGTCACGATCGCGACCTACCAAATCCTCACGGCCAAGCGAAAGGGCGAATACGCGCACCTCTCGCTCCTCGACGCGCTCGACTGGGGCCTCATCCTCTATGACGAGGTGCACCTGCTGCCGGCACCGGTGTTCAAGCTGACCGCCGAGTTGCAGGCGCGCCGCCGCCTCGGCCTCACGGCGACCCTCGTGCGCGAAGACGGCCGCGAGGGCGACGTCTTCAGCCTGATCGGGCCAAAGCGCTTCGATGCGCCCTGGAAAGAGATCGAGGCGCAGGGCTTCATTTCTCCGGCCGCCTGCTACGAGGTGCGCATCGACCTGCCCGCCGACGAGCGCATGGCGTACGCCGCCGCGGCCGACGATGACCGCTACCGGCTCGCGGCAACCGCCCCCGCCAAGCTCGAGGTCGCGAAGACCCTCGTCGCCCGGCACCCAGGTGAGCGGATTCTCGTGATCGGCCAGTACCTCGACCAGATCGACGAATTGGCCGAGGCGCTGAACGCCCCCAAACTCACGGGCGCCACCCCGATCGACGAGCGCGAGGCGCTCTATCGCGCATTCCGCGAGGGTGAAATCACCGTGCTCGTGGTGTCGAAGGTCGCGAATTTCTCAGTCGACTTGCCCGAGGCATCCGTCGCGATTCAGGTGTCGGGGTCGTTCGGCTCACGCCAGGAGGAAGCGCAGCGCCTCGGACGGCTCCTGCGGCCCAAGCAGTCGGGGCACACGGCCAGCTTTTACACGCTCATCGCGCGCGACACGATCGACCAGGACTACGCCCAGAACCGGCAGCGCTTCTTGGCTGAGCAGGGTTATTCGTACGTGATCTTGGACGCCGACGCGCTCGACGCTCAGCCTGCGCGGTAGCGCAAAAATACGAACCCGTCGTCGTCGCTGAGCGCGTGCACTAGCCGCATCGCGTGTTCGCGCTCGGGGGTGCCGCGCAAGATTCGCCCGACATCGCCGCCGACGAGCACCGGGCTCAGCGTCAGGCACACCTCACTCACCAGATCTGCCTCGGCGAGCGCGCCGAACACGTGTGGCCCGCCCTCGCACAGCACCTGGCTGAGGCCCCGCTCGGCGAGCGCGCGCACCGCCTCGGCAAGGTCGACGTCGTCGTCGCCACACACGAGCACATCGGCCACTGCGGCGAGCGCTTCGCGCTGTTCCACCGGCGCGGCCGCGGAGGTCACCACGATCGGTCTCGTGACGGCCTCTGCGAAGAATGGATGCTCCGGCCCAACGCTGAGCGTGCGCGACATGACTGCGAGCCGCGGCTGCGCCGGGAGTCCGTGCGACTCGCGCCACGCGGCATCCTCAGCTTCGAGGCGAAGCCCGCCGTAGCCCTCGACCAGCACCGTTCTCGCACCGACGAGCACCACGTCGCAGAGCGAGCGCAGCACCTGCATCAGGCGACGATCGCCGTCGCCGCCGAGGCCGCCACTGCGACCCTCGACCGAGACGGCGCCGTCGATGCTTGAGACGAAGTTCATCCGCACGCGGGGCGTCGTCCGATCCGGCAGGGCGTACGCGGCGTGAAACTCGGCACGGTTTGGCATTAGTCGTTTCCTTCTGCTCGCATGTTGTGCACCAGGTTTTCGGGGACCCGCCAGCCGAGGATCGACTCGACCATGCGGAGGGCGTCGACGGTTTCTGGCACGTTGTGCGCCCGCACGATGCTCGCACCGTGCAGCACGCAGAACACTGCGGCCGCGAGCGAACCGGCCACGCGCTGGTCACGCTCGCGCCCAAGCGCTTCGCCAATGAAGTCTTTGTTCGACAGCGCCACCAGGAGCGGGAACCCGATCGCGGCGATCTCATCGAGCCTGCGCGTGATCTCGAGCGTCTGCAGGGTGTTCTTGTTGAGGTCGTGGCCCGGGTCGATGATGATGCGCTCGGCGGGGATCCCCCGCTCGAGCGCCAGGTCTGAACGCTGACGCAGAAACGCGCCCACCTCGGCCGTGACGTCGTCGTAGTGCGGCAGCGGGTGCTGAGTGCGCGGGGTCGCGAGGCTGTGCGCGATCACAATGCGCGCCTCGCTGTCGGCCACCACATCGGCCATCTGCGGGTCGCGGAGCCCGGTGGTGTCGTTGATGATCGCGGCGCCCGCCTCGATGGCGGCCCGCGCGACGGCGGGGTGGAACGTGTCAACGCTCACGTCGCCCAGCAGCGCCAGCTCACGCACGACCGGCACCACGAGCGCGATCTCGTCTTCGATCGCAACGGCCGGGCCGGGGGCAAACTTCACGCCGCCGACATCGACGATGGTGGCGCCTGCCTCGAACGCTGCGGCACCGGCCGCGACTGCGGCATCCAATGCAAATGTCTTGCCCTTGTCGTAAAACGAGTCGGGCGTGCGGTTGACGATTGCCATGACGGCGAGGGGGCGCGAGAAATCGTTCTGCATTCCCCTCATCATGCCAGCAGTCGCTCCAACGGGGTGTTCGGGTCGAGCAATGCGGCAAGGTCGACCACATCGCCCGAGCGGATCAGCGCCTGCACCTGCTCGTTGACGTCCCACACATTGACATTCATACCGCCCACAACCCGGCCGTGATCAACCCAGAAGGCGATGAACTCGCGCCCGGCGACATCGCCGCGCACGTGCAGCTTCGCCTCAGCCATGAGCGACGGGTAACCCGAAAGCTCCATGCCGAGGTCGAACTGGTCGGTGTAGAAGTAGGGAATCTGCGAGAACGACACCCGCTGGCCGAGCATCGACTTTGCCGCCACCGGGCCCGCGTTCAGCGCGTTGGCCCAGTGCTCACTGCGCTGGTGGCGCGCGACGACGGGGTGAAAAGCGTTTGCGACATCGCCCGCCGCAAACACATCGGGGGCGCTGGTGCGGAGCGCGGCATCCACCAACACCCCATTGCCGATCGCGAGGTTCGCGTCGGTCGCGAGTTCGAGGGCCGGCACCGCGCCCACGCCAATCAACACCAGGTCGGCGGGCACCGTTTCGCCGTCGACGACGACGCCGGTGACCTGCCCACCGCGGCCCACGATGCGCTCGACGTTCACCTGCGTGCGCAGATCAACGCCGTTTGCCTCATGGAGCGCCTGGAACACTCGGCCCATCTCGGGGCCGACAGCCACCGCAAGCGGCACCGCTTCGCGCTCAAGAATGGTCACGCTGTTGCCAAGCGTGCGGGCGGTCGCGCCAACCTCCATGCCGATCCACCCCGAACCGATCAGCACGAGCGAGCGGCCACCATGCCGGAGTACCGCGGCGAGCGCGTCGGAATCGTCGAGCGTGCGCAGCGTGTGCACCCCAGCAAGGTCGGCGCCCTCGATCGGCAGCATGCGCGACGAAGCCCCGGTGGCGAGGAGGAGCTTGTCGTAGTGGAGGGTTTCGGCGGTGTCGCTGGCATTCTCGCCGCCGCCAAGCGTCACCGTGTGCGCTTCTGGGTCGAGGTGCGTGGCCTCGGTGGACGTGCGCAGATCGATCGCGTTATCGGCGTACCACTCCTCCGGATGCACGATCACAGCGTCGAGGCCCTCGGCGCCCGCGAGGTACCCCTTCGACAGCGGCGGACGCTGGTAGGGCGCATGCGCCTCACGCGTGACGACGGTGACATCGCCATCGAAGCCCTCCGCGCGCAGCGTTTCGGCAGCGGATGCCGCAGCCAGCCCGCCTCCAACGATCACGAAATGCGACATGATGTTGCTCCCTTCGGGGGTGCTCCCTTGGCCCACTCCCGACCTTATGACCGCCGCGTGTCGCTGTCTACGGCGTCAACTTCTCTCCTCTCATCAGGACTCTTCGCGCGCGCTTGACACGGAGAGGCCCTGCTGAGGCAATAATGAAGACATGAATGCCCCTCGCATCCTCATCGTCGACGACGAGCCCAACATCCGCGACCTTCTCATCACGAGCCTGCGATTCGCAGGGTTCCAGGTGCGCGCCGTCGCAAACGGCGCGCAGACAATCTCGGCGGTGCTCGAAGAAGAGCCCGACTTGATCGTGCTCGATGTGATGCTGCCCGACATGAACGGGTTCAGCGTGACCAAGCGCCTTCGCGGCGCGGGGTACACCGCCCCAATCCTCTTCCTCACCGCGAAGGACGACACCGAAGACAAGATCGCGGGCCTGAACGCCGGCGGTGACGACTACGTCACCAAGCCGTTCAGCCTCGACGAGATCGTCGCGCGCATTCAGGCGATCCTGCGGCGCACGATGCAGGCAGACGAAGAAGCGATCATTCGCGCCGGCGAGATCACGATGGACCAAGACACCCACGACGTGCTCGTCGGTGATGTCTCGGTCGACCTCAGCCCGACCGAGTTCAAGCTGCTGCGCTACCTGATGCTCAACCCCAACCGGGTGCTGTCGAAGGCGCAGATTCTCGACCACGTGTGGGAGTACGACTTCAACGGCGACGCCGGAATCGTTGAGAGCTACATCTCATACTTGCGCCGTAAGCTCGATCCGCACTCCAGCGAACCGCTCATCCAAACCAAGCGCGGCTTTGGCTACATGTTGAAGGTCGGCAAGACGGCGTAGCCGTTGGCGGGCGTTCGCGTCCGGCTTTGGCTCGGGGCCGGCTTCGGGTCGGCTCGACCGCCGGGGCGTGCGGAGCGTTCGCCTTCACCATCGCCTCGCGCTCACCCTCCCCCTCGCCCTCGCCTTCACCGCCGGAGCACGCGCAGCATCCGCCTAGAAAGGGATCACCGTGGCCACGCACGACGGCGTCACCCGCTGGTGGCGGAGCATCTCGCTCCGGGCCAAGGTGACCGGCGTGACCGTCATGGTGCTCACAGTCGGACTCGTCGCCGCTGGCGTCGGCACCGGGGTGTTTCTTCGCAACGCACTCATCGTCACGCAAGACACGCAGCTGAGCGACCGCGCCGGCAGCGACCTGCTCGCGGGACTGATCCAGGTCGAAGAAACCGACGAGGGCATCACGATTTCGCTGAGCCCCGCCGCCGCGGGGAGCGACTATTCGGTCGCCATCTACTTTGGCGACGGCACGCCCGTGCCCAACAAGGCGCCATCGACGCGCCGCGGGCCCACATTTCCTCAGTCGTTCAGCCTCGAGCGCGCGACCATCCTCGGCACCGCACCGTTCGACCTGACGAACGAGGCCACCGGCGCACGGTATCGCGCGAGCGCGGGCACCTTCGAGATCCCCGGGGTGCCGCAATACCTGACCCAGGTCGTCGCCCTGCCGCTCGCCCCGATCGACCGCATCGTCGCCCAGTTCTTCGGCATCTTCAGCGCGCTCGCCCTCGTGATCATCGCGATCGGCGCGCTCGGCACGCGCTGGCTCGTGACCCAGGCGTTCCGCCGCCTCGGACAGGTCGAAGACACCGCCATGAGCATTGCCGGCGGCGACTTCAGTCAGCGCCTGACCGACATCGAACCTGGCACCGAGGTCGGCCGCCTCAAACTCGCGATCAATACGATGCTCAACCGCGTCGACGCATCACTCAGTCAACGGGATGCCGCTGTCCAGCGAATGCGCCGATTCATCGGTGACGCCAGCCACGAGCTGAGGACGCCGCTCGTCACGGTGCGCGGCTACGCCGAGCTGTACCGGATCGGCGCCATTCAGGGCGACGACGACATCGCCCAAGCGATGGAGCGCATCGAGAAGGAAGCGATGCGCATGGGAGTGCTCGTCGAAGACCTCCTCGCCCTTGCGCGCCTCGACGAGCAGCGCGAGCTGGTCTTCGCGCCAATCGACCTCCGGCCGATCGCGCGCGACGCGGCCCTCGATGCCCGCGCGGCCGAACCCGCGCGCACCATCACCGTGATCGACACGACCGCCGAGATGCTGGATGAGGCTGGGGCGGGCGGGGGCGCGGCCGACGGTGCGGGTGCCGCCAGCGGTCCAGGCAACGAGCAGCTTGCGCGCGGAGCGAGCAAGCACGCGCCCGCAACCGGCGCGATCGCCTTCGCCGGCAACCGACTGTCACGACTTCGCCGCAAGCCCAGGGCAACCGCGGCTGACGTCACCAACGCTCCCGGGGCAGAAGCCGTGGGGATTCTGCCGCACACGGCGCCGGCCGAGGCCGAGCACGCCGAGGTTTCGGCGGCGCGCCGGGGCGAGGCATCCGCCCGCTTGCCGATCGTGATGGGCGACGAAAACCGCGTGCGGCAGGTCGTTGCGAACCTGCTCGGCAACGCGCGCCGCTTCACAAGCGATGGCGCCCCGATCGAGATCACCGTTGGTGTGGATGCCGAAACCCAGATGGGTTGGATCGCGATCAGCGACCACGGCGAGGGCGTGCCGGAGCAGATTCGCGAGCACATCTTCGAGCGGTTCTGGCGTGCCGACACCTCGCGAGCGCGCGAAACGGGTGGCAGTGGCCTGGGCCTCGCGATCGTCGCGTCGATCGTTTCGGCGCTGCACGGCACCGTCGTGGTTGAAGAAACTCCCGGTGGCGGGGCGACGTTCAAAGTGTCGCTGCCGCTCGAGTGGCGCGACGGCGATAGCGCGGCTGTTGGGGTTGCGGTTGGGGCGGCCAATGCCGGTGATGGCGCTGGCGGTTCGGCGAGCTCTGACGGCTGAAGTTCTGGCACGGCGTGGCCGGCTGAGGCGGCCAACCCCTGATTGCTGACCCCAGCGACTCGTCCTGCACAGGGAGTTGTTGTGGACGTCGCCCCTGCGGTGTCGGCGGCGCGTGAGAGCCTGACACCGCCGCCCAGCTAGCGTCGGGGCATCCATTCAGCAACGACAGCAGCAGGGAGCCATCATGGCGGTATTTCAGGTCGACAGCGACGCGGTGCTTGCGAGCACGGCGGCCATTCGCGGCACGATCGAGCGTGTGCAAGCTGAGTCGGCGGCGATGCTCGCGCAGCTCACGCAGCTGCAGTCATCGTGGTCGGGCGGCGCCGCGACGGCGTTTCAGGGTGTCATCGAGCAGTGGCGCGGCACGCAACGCGCGGTCGAGGAGTCGCTGGGCGGCATCAACCAAGCCCTGACCGCGGCCGGGCGCCAATACGCCGACACAGAGCAGTACACCGCCAGCTTGTTCCGGTGAGCGCGGGTTGGCGCGGCCCAGCCACCGGCGAGACACACCGTCCCCTCCGAAACACACGGGCTCACACTGCGTCTCGGAGGGGACGCTGTGTTTCGGCACGATCTTGGTGGCTCGCCCGGCGCCTCCGCCGACGCGCGCCAACCGCAACCCCGCCAACGCCAACCCCCACAACCCCGCGCCAACCCCAGCAACGCAAGAAGGGCCCCTCCATATGGAGGGGCCCTTCTTGATGCGAGTTAGGACTTAGAAGTCCATGCCACCCGACGGGTCGCCCATCGAGGGGCCAGCCGGCTCGGGCTTCTCAGCAACAACAACCTCGGTGGTCAGGAAGAGACCAGCGATCGATGCTGCGTTCTGCAGCGCCGAGCGCGTGACCTTGGCCGGGTCGATGATGCCCTGTGCGAACATGTCGCCGTACTCGCCGGTTGCGGCGTTGAGGCCGTGACCGACAGGCATCTCAGCGATGCGGTGCACGACAACACCGGGCTCGAGGCCCGCGTTGAGTGCGATCTGCTTGAGCGGTGCGGCGATGGCGACGCGAACGATGTTGACACCGATCGCCTCTTCGCCGACGACCTCGAGCGTGTCAAGAACCTTGCCAGCCTGGATGAGCGCGACGCCGCCACCGGCGACGATGCCCTCTTCAACAGCTGCCTTGGCGTTGCGCACTGCATCCTCGATGCGGTGCTTGCGCTCCTTGAGCTCGACCTCGGTTGCCGCGCCAGCCTTGATGACTGCAACGCCACCGGCAAGCTTGGCGAGGCGCTCCTGGAGCTTCTCGCGGTCGTAGTCGCTGTCGGTGTTCTCGATCTCGCGACGGATCTGGGTGACGCGGCCAGCAATGGCTTCTTCGTCGCCAGCGCCCTCGACGATGGTCGTCTCATCCTTGGTGATGATGACCTTGCGAGCACGGCCGAGCAGGTCGAGCGTTGCGTTCTCGAGCTTGAGACCGACCTCTTCGCTGATGACCTGGCCACCAGTGAGGATCGCGATGTCCTGGAGCTGTGCCTTGCGGCGGTCGCCGAAGCCGGGCGCCTTGACGGCAACCGACTTGAAGATGCCGCGGATCTTGTTCACGACGAGCGTGGCAAGTGCCTCACCGTCGACGTCTTCAGCGATGATCAGGAGCTCTTTGCCCTCCTGGATCACCTTGTCGACGATCGGGAGCAGGTCCTTGATGTTCGAGATCTTCGAGTTCGCGATCAGGATGTAGGGGTCTTCGAAGACCGCTTCCTGGCGCTCGGGGTCAGTGACGAAGTAGGGGTTGATGAAACCCTTGTCGAAACGCATGCCCTCGGTGAGCTCGAGCTCGGTGCCGAACGTGTTCGACTCCTCGACGGTGACGACGCCCTCTTTGCCAACCTTGTCGATCGCCTCGGCGATCAGGTCACCAATGGTGGTGTCAGCAGCCGAGATCGACGCGGTGGCGGCGATCTGCTCCTTCGAGTCGACCTCCTTGGCGGTGCGGAGCAGTTCGTCCGAGATGGCCTTGACGGCCTTCTCGATGCCGCGCTTCAGAGCGATGGGGTCGCTGCCTGCGGCAACGTTGCGCAGCCCCTCGCGCACGAGTGCCTGAGCGAGGACGGTTGCGGTCGTGGTGCCATCACCGGCGACGTCGTCCGTCTTCTTGGCGACCTCCTTGACCAGCTCTGCGCCGATCTTCTCGTAGGGGTCTTCGAGGTCAATCTCTTTTGCGATCGAGACGCCATCGTTGGTGATCGTGGGGGCGCCCCACTTCTTCTCGAGAACGACGTTGCGACCGCGGGGGCCGAGCGTAACCTTGACGGCGTCGGCGAGCGTGTTCAGGCCGCGCTCGAGACCGCGACGGGCCTCTTCGTCGAAAGCAATGATCTTAGCCATTGTGTGTTTCGTCCCTCCCGGACGTAGCTTCGGATTAGCACTCAAAGAATACGAGTGCTAACTCCAATACTGGCACTCGACCAGGGAGAGTGCAAGCCACGCCAGAGACGGACTCGCTGTGAGGTTGGTGGGTTTCAACCCTTGGATGACGGCTTGTCCGTTGGAGTGCCCGACGGAGCCGGTCCGAGGTAGTCGGCGCCCAAGACCACGGTTAACTGCAACGCGTCTGGGTTGTCGCCCGGCTGGTAGAAATCGTTCTGCACCACCTCGGCGCCACCGATCACGCCCGCCAAGCCGAGTGCGGCAGCTCGGTCGCCCAGCGCCGAGTAGTACACGGTCGTCTTCTCCACATCGCGGCTGCCCGCGGCACCAGTGAGCACCAGCTCGGGCGCCCATCCGGCGGCCTGTACCTTGTCGCCAACGAGGGTGGCGAGGTCGTGCTGCGTCGTGCCGTTGAGCACGAGCACGGTGAAGTTCGTATCGATGATCGGGTCGACGGTCTGCACCGGCGACGGTTCGGCCGTCGGCTCCGGAAAGAGCTGGACCCGACCGGATGCCACGAGTGTGGCGAAGATGCCGATCGCAACGATCAACACGGTGGCGGCAAGCGCCCACAGCACTGTCACCCAGCCGCGAACGCGCGGGTTCTCCGCACGGTGCGCGCCGACGCGGTTCGGGGACGACTCGACGTCGTCAAAGCGATCGCTCGGCGGCATGGTGTTTGGCACCCCCCGATGCTACCGGGCCAACCCTGCGAGCCCGCGCAACCCAACTACCGCAGTGTCTCGATCCCGCGCGATCGACGTGCCGCCTCGCGCACATCGCGCATCCGCCGCAGTCGCTTGACGAGCATCGGGTCGTAAGCGAGGGCGTCTCCGTTATCGATGACGCGCCCGAGCAACTGGTAGTACCGCGTCGGGGTCAGGCCCAGCTCAGCGCGGATCGCCTCTTCTTTGGCACCGACGTGCTGTTGCCAGCCGCGTTCGAAGTCGAGAATCGCGCGGTCGCGGTCATCCAACATGCTCATGTTTCAAGGGTAGGTGCACCTGCGGCCGGCAACCCGCGCCACGCCACCCAGCTGCCCAGCGGGTCGACGGCGGCGACCGGCATCCCATCAATTGCGAGCGCGAAACCGCCTGCGGGCCAGTCGTCAAGATCGATCGGTGGATGCCACGCCTCATGCAGTCCCGGATTATCGAGCGTGATCCAGTGCCCGGGCAGCGCCGTGGCGGTCTCGATGATTTGCAGGCGTGCGGCCCACGGCACATGAGCCAAGACGCCGGGCGTCGTGACAACCAGCGTCGCACCGGGCGGAGCCTCGGCCGCCAGCTCGGCCAAAAGCTCGGCGGCGTCGCCCTCGCGCACGAGCGGCGCGGTGCCCGGGCCGGCGGCCTCGAGCTCGCCGGCGACGACGTTGAGGGCACGGGTGATCCGCTCGGCGCGGCCCGTTTCGCCCGGCCAGACGAGGCCGGTGATCCAGGCGCGACCCGCGGGATCCCGCGCATCGACCGGCTGCAGGTCGATGCCGGCGCGCCAGACAATCTCGGGCATACGCAGGGGCGGCACCGGCCCGCGAAGCTCGCAGTCCAAGACGACGAGGGCGTCGTCGTTGGGGGTGTCGTCGGGGCTGGGGCCGGGGTCGAGCTCGGAGCTGGGGTCGGCAGTAGCGGTGGGCTCGAGCTCAGCGCTGGGGTCGGCAGCGGCGGCGGGGTCGGCAGCGGCGGCGGGGTCGACCCGCACGAGCAACCCGCCATCGGCGTCGCGGTAGCGATAGGCGTATCGATCCAGGAAGAGGCAGAGCCCCGCCGATGCGCCAACTTCGAGCAACGCGATCGGGCCCTCGATCAACGAGAGCGCCGGCAGCAGCGCGGCGCATCGCTGGGGTTCGTTGGTCTGCACGCCGCGCCGCGAACACTCGGCGACGAGGGCGTCGGCATGCTGGAGCATCCATTCGTGCACGATTTCCCAGCTGGCCAGCGGCGCACCGAGCAGGCGCGCGACCGCGAACACGAGTGGTGGCTGGCGGCGCGTTGGCGGGATGCGCGCGAGCACGCGGCACACTTCTGGGGTGGATGCCACGCCCAACGCCCACTCCTCATACAGCGCCGACCGGCCCGGGGCCTCGTGCAGGGCGAAGCGCTCGTAGCGGCGCACGACGTCGGCGGCTTCGAGCTCAGCGGGAGCGGAGGCAGCCGGGTCAAGTGCGGCGGGGTCGAGTGCACCGGGGGCTGGCTCGCCCGAGCCGCGTGCGGGATGTGCGTGGGAAGTCACACGTCTATTTTGCCTTGACGCCGCGGGCGCGCATTTCGTCCGGGAACACCCCGCGGGGCGCCGGCGTTGCATACGCTGGGAGCAATAGGAGGTCGTCATGACACACCCCATCCAAAAGTCCGACGCCCAGTGGCGCGAAGCACTCGACCCCGACCAGTACGCCGTGCTGCGACAGGCGGCGACCGAGCGCCCGTGGACCGGTCCCCTCCTCGACGAGCACCGCGCCGGGCTCTTCACCTGTGCGGGGTGCGGCGCAGAGCTGTTCAAGAGCGGCACGAAATTTGATTCCGGATGCGGCTGGCCAAGCTTCTACGAATCGATCCGGCCCGAGGCGGTCACCCTGATTGAAGACTCGACGCTCGGCATGGTGCGCACCGAGGTGCGTTGCGCGAGTTGCGATTCGCACCTGGGCCACGTGTTTCCCGACGGGTTTGGCACGCCCACCGGCGACCGGTACTGCATGAACTCGATCGCCCTCGAGTTCACCCCCAGCACCGATGACTGAATCGGGGCCCGCGCTTCAGGCAATGCTGGGGCGCCGGTCGCGCTCAAAAGTAGACGACACCGCACCGTCGCACGAAGAGTTGCTTGCGCTCGTCGCGGGTGCCGGTCGGGTCGCCGACCACTCGTCGATGGCACCGTGGCGGCTCGTCGAGCTTCGCGGCGATGACCGCGTGCACCTTGGCCGCGCGCTGAACAAGGCGAACGGTGAGAAGGGCAGCTCGACCAAACCCCTGCGTGCCCCGCTCCTCATCGCGGTCGTGGCGACCATCCAGAAGAGCGCAAAGGTGCCCGGCTGGGAGCAAGAAGCCGTCGCCTCGGGCGTCGCGCACATGCTGAGCCTCGCCCTCGACGAGGCGGGTTGGGGCGTCATCTGGCGCACCGGTCACGCAACGCGGAGCAAGCCCGTCGCGAAGGCGCACGGCCTCGCCAAAAACGAGCGCCTGCTCGGCTGGCTCTACGTTGGCGGCAAGCCGGATTCGACTCGACCAGAACGCATCAAAGCGATCGCTGCCGCGAAGTTCGTATCGGGGATGCCGCAGCCACGCGCAGCGTCGAAGCCGAAGAACGACACCTTGCAGGGCTAGAGCCGGGCCGGCCCGCCTATTTCGCGCGGCGGAGCAAACGGCGCCAGGGAACCCGGCCCCACGGAATCGCCGCGGCCGCCACAGCCATGAGCGCAAGCACGACCATCGCGAGTGCCTGCCACGGGCCGGCGCCCGACGTTGCGGGCCACCAGATATCGATGAGCACAGACGCGGTCAACTGGCCGACGATTGCGGCGAGGCCGAGCAGAAGCATCCCGGTAAATCGCACCAAACTTGCCGACAACAACACGTACACCATCCCGGCCAGCCCACCGACGTAGAGCCAGGGTTCGGTGGGGAAGGTGACGGGCCAGCCGACGATCGAGATGTTGATGGCGACGGCGATCGCGAGCAGGATCGTGCCGCCGATAAAGTTCACGAGGGTCGCGGTGAGCGCGCTGCCCGTGCGGTGGCGGAGGCGACCGTTCGTGGCCTGTTGCCAGGCGATGCCGGCGCCGGTCAAGACGGGGAGCACCAGCATCCAGATCGGAACGGTTGCAAGCACTTCGGGTGAGATCGAGAGCGCGACGGCGGCAAGCGCGATGACTGCACCCATCAGGCGGCCCGGTGTGATGGCCACGACGCCGGCGGGGCCGTAACCGACCCGATCGAGCACCAGCCCGTTGACCGTCTGGCCTGCGACGACGCCGACGCTGAACAACGCCACGCCGATAACGGCGACGGTGAGCCCCTGCGTCGCGACGGTGAGCGCTCCGGCCGCGCCTCCGGCAACCATCCACCATGGGATGGTGCGCTTGCGCAAGCCCGAGTAGAGCGCGCGGGCGCCGCGGCGGCCGTTGGGCACGACGAGGCTGAGCACGATCATGACGACGAGCGCAAGGATCATCGAGATCAGCGCGGCGAGCAGTCCATCGCCCAGCTCGATGCCGAGCGCGCCGTTGATGCGCGCCTGCACGGCGGTGAGAATTCCGATGAGCACGGCGCCGGCAAGACCGACCCAACGCATCACGCTTGGGTGTCGCACGGCGCGCTGCACGCGAGATTGTGCAGCACTTGACCCCTCGTGCAGAGAACCCGCAGCATCCACTTGACCCATTGTTACGACCCTAGTCGGCACCGTGCGAAGCCCCGAATCGGGGACGACGCACGGCGCCTGCGCAGTCGGTGCTACGCGTTGTTCTTGCCCGCGAGCGCTGCACGGCGTTCGCGGAAGTCGGGGCGGTCGAAGTAGTGCGCCGTTGCCGCGGCGTCGAGGCTGGCGATGCCGCCGGCCTGCAGCGCACCCAAACGCACGCGTGCGCTCTTGACCGCCATGAGCGAAATTGCCTCGGCACCGGCGGCCGAGTCAGAGATCGCGACGATGCCGTGGTTGCCGAGAAGCACCAGCGAGGGGACCTCGCCGAACTCTTCGACGTGGGCTGCGAGGCGCTCCATGAAGAGCTGCCCGAGTTCGATGCCCGGCTGCGCATATGGCACGTAGAGGGTGCGTCCGAGAACCATGAGCTCATCGGAATACACGGCGTCGGTGAACGCGTTCTCGGCGTGCACGCTGGCAAGAAGCGCGACGACCGAGGTCGGGTGCGTGTGTGCAACGTAGCGCGCGGGCGCGAATGCGCGCACGGCAACGTGGATGAGGGTCTCGATCGAGGCACGCACGCGCTTGCCGTCGACCTCGCCTGCGTCGAGCGCCGCTGTGAGCGCCTCCTGCTGCGCATCGGTGTCGCGGAGCACTGCCAGCAGCGGTGCGATCTCGACCGTCACGAAATCGGCAGCGGTGGCCGAAATCATCGACGAACCCGATGCCTTCACGACGAGCGTGTCGTCGTCGAGCAGCTCGCTCGTGTTGCCCTCGGCCAGAATCACCAGCTCACGCTCGGGCAGGCCGAGACGCAGGGTGAGATCGAGCAGCTCGGCGCCGACCAGTTCGGGAGCGATACGTGCCGTCATGATGCATTCCTTCGTAGATATGTGACGTTGATATGTAGATGAGATGTGCTTAGCCGCGTGTGCGCGGGTCGAAGCGTACGGGTGTGTGCGTGCGGCGCACGAGGTCGCGCAGCGAGTCGAGCGTGCCGTCGATGTGCCCCATCGTGCGCGCTTGCACGAGCACGCTGCCGAGCGCGGTTGCCTCGACCGGGCCGGCCAGCACGGGCAGCCCCGCGCGATCGGCGGTGCGCTGGCAGAGCAGCTGGTTCTGCGAGCCGCCGCCAACAATATGGATCGACGAGGTAGGCACTCCCCCGATGCGGCCGGCTCGAAGCGCCGCGTCGGCAAATGCCTGCGCGAGCGATTCGATGATCGAGCGAGCGATCTCTGCCTGGGTTTGCGGGGCTTGGAGTCCGCGCTCCGCGCACCACTCGGCGATGCGCGCGGGCATGTCACCGGGCGGCAGGAACCGAGCGTCGTTGACGTCGAACACCGGCATTTCGCGGGTGACGGCGGCTGCGGCATCCAACAGCGCCTGCAGGCTGATCTGCTCGCCAGCCAGTTCCCAACCGCGCACGGTTTCGCTGAGCACCCAGAGTCCCATGACGTTGTGCATGAGCAGGATGCGCCCGTCGACCCCGGCCTCGTTGGTGAAGCCGAGTTCGCGGGCCTCGTCGGTGACGACTGGATGCTCCAGCTCCACTCCGACCAGACCCCAGGTGCCGCACGAGATAAAGGCCGCGGCCCCAGACTCCATCGGCACGGCCGCCACCGCCGAGGCGGTGTCGTGCGAGCCGACGGCAACGATCTCGATCGGAGACGACGCGCGCACCTGGCGAGCGACATCGAGCTGAAGCGCACCCACACGCGTGCCCGGGTCGACCAGCGGCGCCAACAGGCCCGCCGGCACATCCGACACGCGCAGGAGCTCGTCGCTCCACTCGCGGGTGTGCACGTCCATGAGCCCGGTCGTCGAGGCCATCGTGCGCTCCGCGACCTCTTCGCCGCTCAGCCAGTAGGTAAACAGGTCGGGCATGAGCAACGCACGGTCGGCCATTGCGAGCAGTTCGTCGTCGGCCTCGGCTGCGAGCTGGTAGATCGTATTGATCGGCATGAACTGTATGCCAGCGCGTGCATATTGCTCCGGATGCGGCATCCGCCCCTGCACGCGATCGACAACCGCGTTGGTGCGCTCGTCTCGATAGTGGCTGGGGTTGCCAAGCAACGTACCGCCGCGAAGCAGCCCGTAGTCAACGCCCCACGTGTCGGTCGCGATCGACGAAACCTCTGGCGCCTCGCGCAGCGCCACCGTCAGCCCATCGATCGCGCCCTGCCAGAGCGCGAGCACGTCCCAGTGCAACCGGCCGCGGACGTTCACCGGGCGGTTCGGAAACCGCCCGGTGACGTGCATCCGCAAATGATCGCGTGCAACTTCGCCCAGGATGACGCGGCCGCTGGTCGCGCCAAAGTCAAGGGCGACAACATGGCCCATCATCGCGTTATCAACCGTGCCCGACTAGTCGGTCTCGCGGGCAAGCCACCCGATGAGCTGCGACCACATCGGGCCGAAGCCGTCCCATGCAAGGAACTGCGCGGGAAGCCAGTGCGGGCCCATGTCGCTCGCGAACGCGGCGACACGGCCGGCGCCTTCGCCATCGACGACGAGCATCGGGTGCTCGCCAACCTGCGCGAGCACCTCGGCGCCCTCGCGGGCGACCAGGCGGTGGTACCCAAGTACGGGCGGCCACTGCGCGTCGAGGTTCGTGGTCACCGCGTGCGTGCCGCGAAGTTCCGGCACCGCGCCCTGCGGTGTCTCTTCGCGGTCGTCGCCGATTTCCATCTCAACGGGCAACACGTGAGCGAGCGAGGTGTTGCGGTAATTCGCTTTCGCTTCGATGCCCTGAAAGCTGAGGTATCCGCCCACCATCAAAAGCGAACCGCCCGCACGCACCCACTCGACCAGCAGATCAAGACGGTTCGGCATTGCCTTGCCCTCGCCGAACACGCTGTTCGGGAGCAGCAGCGTGTTTGCGCCGATATCGCTCAGCACCACGACGTCGTACTTCGACAGCTCTTCGAGCGTGGTCGGGAACTTTTCGGATGCCACGTGGTTCGGCTGAAAATCAACCTCGTGGCCACCACGCTCGACAGCCGCGATGAAGTCTGCGCCGCCCTCGGCGTAGGACGAAGTGAAGAAAGAATCGAAGCCCTTGGTATGGATCGACGTGGTCGACCATGACTCACCTGCCAGCAGGATCTTTGCCATGACGTACTCCTTTTAGTAAGCGAGGCCCTGGGGCTCGGGCCCCAGCAGCGCCTCTCGGGGGTTGACGACCTCGAAGCCGTTTGCACGGTATGCCTCGTAGTCGAAGTTTTCGCACTCGTCGAAACCGATCTGGTGGTACTCGGCGAAGCCTTCCCAGTCTTCGTAGCCATCGCCGAAGGAGCTCTCGAGGAACGCGTCTGCCATCGCCATACCGAGGCGCGGCGCGATGTAGAACGCGCCCATCGCCAGCACGTTGCAGTTGTTTGCGGTCGACGCACGGCGGGCCGAGGGCACGCTTTCGACGACGGCCGCGTGCACGCTCGGGCACTTGCTGGCGGCGACGTGAATGCCCATGCCTGTGCCGCAGAAGACCAGGGCCTTCTCAAACTCGCGCTCACTGATCTTCGCGCCGGCCATGAAACCTGCGCGGTGATACATCGGCACGCTGTCGAGCGACGGGGTGAGGTCGGTGACGGTCCAGCCGCGCGACTCGAGGTGCTCCTTGACGGCTTCCTTCAGCGGAAATCCCGCGAAGTCAGCGCTGACGACAACCTGACGGTCCTTGATCAACTTCATGACTGGTTTCCTTTCCATTTGAGCAATCGGGCAAGACTGCCCTTATTGCTCAACTCATTGACCACGATCACAAGCAGGAGCACACCACCCCAGATGAGCGGCCGGTAGAAGTTGCTGATATCTGGGAACGTGTTCAACAGCGACGACAGCACCTGCAGGACGATGATCGCGAGGATCACGCCAGACAAACGCCCCGAGCCGCCATTGGGGTTCACGCCGCCGAGCACCACAATGAGCACCGCGAGCAGCGTGTACGTGGAACCGTAGTCGGCCTTCGCCGAGTTGTAGTTCGCGAGCATGACCAGGCCGGCGGCAGCCGCGAAGATGCCCGAGGTCATGTAGGTGCGGATGATGAGGTTGTTGGTCTTCATGCCGCTGAACTTCGCGGCGGTCTCGTTCGAGCCGAGCATGTAGAGCTTGGTGCCGAACGGCGTCTTGTACATCAGCAGACCGATGACGATCGTGCCGACGATGAAGACGATCAGCGGCATCGGGATGACGCCAAACACGCGGTTCGCCATGATCTCGCCGTATTGGAGTGGCAGACCACTTGTCGGCTTGCCACCGCTGATGATGACGGCGATACCGGTGAACAGCTCGAACGTACCGAGCGTCACGAGGATCGCGGGAATCTTCACCTTGGCGATCAGCCAGCCGTTGAAGGCACCCGCAAGGGCACCGACGACGAGCGAGCACACGATGGCGGCGATGACGGCGAGGTAGCCCTGGTTCGGGTCTGACCCGGCCGGCGCAATCTGCAGCATCAGCACGGCGCTGCCGATCGCGGTCATGTTGGCGATACCAACGACCGAGAGGTCGATGCCGCCGATGATCATGGTGAGCATCACGCCGAGGGCCATCAGGCCAAACTCGGGGAACTGCACCGCCATCGACTGCCAGGTGGCCAGGCCGAAGAAGTTGTTCGGCTTGACGATGGCGAAGAACACCAGCAGCAGGGCAAGAATGATGCCCAGGCGAGCGACGTGTGGGTCACTGAAGAGACGGTTCTTGACGGACTGGAAGGTCGGCTTCGATGTTGTCGTTGCAAACATTGTCTATCCCTCTCCTCAGATCAGCACTCGAGCGCGTTTGCGCGCTCTTGTGACTTGGACGGCGGAGATTCCGGTGCCGACGATGATCAGCACGCCGAGCGCGAAGCCCTGCCAGAATGTGGGGACCCCGATGAGGATCATGCTGTTCTGCACGATTACGATCAGGAGTGTGCCGAGCATTGCGCCCGTCAGCGTGCCGCTACCGCCCGTGATAGATGCGCCACCGAGCACGACGGCCGCGATGACCATGAGCTCCATGCCCAGCAGGTTGGTCGGGTGCATTGAGTCCATCGACGTCGTGCGCACGAGGCCCGCGAGGCTGGCGATAATACCGACGATGACGAAGAGCCAGAACTTGATGCGGCGCACCTTGAAGCCTGCGCGCTCGGCGGCACTCTCGTCGCCGCCCATGGCGTAGAGGCCGCGACCGAATGTCGTGTAGCGCAGCACCACGAAGGCGGCCGCGACGACGACGATCAGCAGGATGAATGAGACCGGCATGCTCGATGTCAGCCCCGACTTCGGGTTCGTTGCGACAAAGAGTGTCGCGCGGCCGAACTCGGTCATGGCGGGCGGGAGGTTCGGGATCTGCACCGAGCTGAGCACGCCCTGCATGATGCCAGAGAACACGCTCGCGGTACCCAGCGTGATAATCAGCACCGGTACGGCGAACCTCGAGGTGAACAATCCGTTGAATGCACCGAGGATCGCGCCGAGCACAATCACGAGCAGGAATGGCAGCCACATCCCCCCTTCGTATCCACCATCGACAAGGATGCGCGTCGTGGCATATACGGAGAGCGAAGCGAGTGCGGGGAACGAAACGTCAATGCCGCCCGAGACCAGCACCATGAATGCACCCACGGCGAAGATGCCGGGGACCACCATGGCGTTTGCCAAGTCGACGAGGTTGTTCGCGGTGAAGAACTGGCCACTGCGCAGTTGAATCACAACGCTGAGCACAACGATGACGAGAAAGAGATAGAACTCGTTGGTCTTGACGAGTTTTCGCAGAAGCGCGGCCATGTGTCAGCCCTTCCCGTTGAGACTGGCTGAGTCTTTCGACATCAGTTGGGCGAGTTCAGAATCGGTGGTCACCGCGGGGTCAACCTCGGCGACGATGCGTCCAGCGTTCATGACCATGACGCGGTTGCAGTTCTGGATGACCTCGGGAATGTCGTCAGAGATGATGATGACGGCAAGGCCTTCGGCCGCGAGTTCACGCAAAATGCGGTGGATGTCGTGCTTCGATCCGATGTCGACACCCACGGTCGGGCCGTTGAGGATCAACACCTTCGGCTTGGTGGCGAGCCACTTCGCGAGCACGATGCGCTGCTGGTTTCCACCCGACAGCGTGCTGACCGCGTTCTCGGGGTTCGGGGTTGCGATACGCAGTTCCTTCACCCAATCGGCGGCCGCGGCATCCGCCTTGGCCTTATCGAAAACCCCGACCTTCGAGACGAAAGTATCGATCTCGGAGATGATGATGTTCGATCCGATCGAACGCTCGAGGAAGAGGCCTTCGGTGAGGCGGTCCTCGGGCACATAGCCAATGCCGTGGGCAATTGCCGAGCGGATGCTGGCAAGCGTGACCGGCTTGCCGTCGAGGCGGATCTGGCCTGTGTCGGCCGGCAGCGCGCCGAACAGCGAGAGCGCAAGTTCGGTGCGACCCGAACCGAGCAGACCGGTGATGCCGAGGATCTCGCCCGGGCAAAGCGTCAGGTTGACGTCGGCAAAGGCACCATCGACGCCGAGATTGGATACCTCGAGCACAGGCTCCTGCACGACGAGCTCGGGAGTGAACCGCGCGTCATCAAACTCGCGCCCGGTCATGTAATAGGAGAACTTCTTGTGGTCAAGATCTTCGGGCAGGCAGGTGATGACGGACTCGCCATTGCGGATGATCGTGAAGCGCTCGCTGATCTCGAAGACCTCTTCGAGCTTGTGGCTGACGAACAACGTGGCGATGCCGCGTGCCTTCAGATCGAGAATGATCTTGAAGAGGGCATCAACTTCACGCTTGGTGAGCGCGGTGGTCGGCTCATCCATGATGATCAGGCGGGCGTCGCTCATCAGGGCCCGCGAGATCGCGACGAGTTGCTTTTGCGCGACCGAGAGCGTGCCGACCTTCGCGTCGAGATCAATGTCGAAGTCGATCTTGGCGATGGCGGCTTTTGCCGTGGCGCGCATGCGGCGCCAGTTGATGAACGTGCGGCCCGCGGCCACCTCGGCGTTGAGCGCGAGGTTTTCCATGACACTCAGGTTCGGGAACACCGAGAAGTCCTGGTAGATAACCTGGACGCCGTTTGCGATTGCCTCGCTCGGATTGAGGTGAGAGAACGTCTTGCCGTTCATCTCAATTGTGCCGCTGTCTGGCGAGTGCACACCAGAAATGACCTTGATGAGCGTGGACTTGCCACTGCCATTCTCACCGGCGAGACAGTGAATCTCTCCCGGTGCAATTTCTAACGTAATGCCGTCGAGCGCCTGGACGCCGGCGAAGGCCTTGCGGATATCGCGTACTGCGATGACATTGTCGACCATCGACGAGTCCTTTCCACGCGTGAACGGTGAGTGCAGAGTGCGGGGCGGGGCAGGGTTGCGCCCCACCCCGCACTCAAATGCGGTTGCGAACTACGATCGGTTTCGTTTAGAAGCCGAACTCGTCAACGTTGTCCTTGTTGATGACAACCCAACCGTTGCCTTCGAGCACCTTGTCGCTGCCCTTGGCGAACTGCATGTCCTCGTAGCCCTTGACACCAAGGTCAAGGCCGTTGGCGATGGTCTCGCCATCGAGGATCTTCGTGGCGAGTGCCGCGAGCGCGTAGCCAGCGTCGGCCGGGTCCCACAGGGTCAGCGTCTGGACGAGGCCCTTCTGGAGGATCGACTTGTTGGCCGCAGGCATGCCCGTGCCACTGACGAAGACCTTGCCGGTGAGGCCAAGCTCTTCGATCGCACGTGCAACGCCGGGAGCGTCGAACGACGAGGTGCCGACGATGCCGCGGATCTCGGGGTACTTCTTCAGGAGCTCCTTGGCCGACTGGTAAGCGACCTCTCCGTCGTCCTGCGACTCGACGCGGGGCTCAGCCTCGAGCAGCGTCATGTTCGGGTATTCCTCTGCGGCACGAGCAACGGCGCCATCGGCCCACTCGTTGTGCGAAGCGTTGGTGACGTGACCGACCATGGTCGTGTACACACCCTCTTCGCCCATTGCCTCGGCGAGGTTGTCCATGATGAACGCGCCGTAGTCGGTGTTGTTGAACGCCTCGATGTCGTACATCGTGTTCTGCTGGCTTGCACCCTCGTGCGTGACGACGACGATGCCGGCGTCAAGTGCCTGCTTCAGCACGGTCTCGAGTGCGCCCGGGTCAACCGGAACGACGCCGATCGCGTCGACACCCTGCGCGATGAGGTCCTGGATGACCTGCACCTGCATCGTGGCATCCGTCTCAGCGGGGCCCTTCTGGTAAACCTTGTGGCCAGAGTCGGCGGCGTAGCTCTTGACGCCGTCCTCCATGCGCACGAACCAGGGGTTCGTTGCGTCCTTGGGGACGATGACGATCGTGTAGTCGCCGTCGCCGCCTTCAGCACCGGGTGCGGCGTCGCCGCCACCGGCGGAACATCCGGTCAGTCCGAGGCCGACAACCGCGGCCAGTCCCAGCGCGAGACCAGCAAAGCGTCGCTGCTTCATGAGTTTCTCCTTCGTGTGAATGCAGAATGCTCGGACGCTGTCGGGCAGGGGCATGCGCACAGTTACGTCGTTGCGTCGTAGTCTTCGTCTTCGTCTTTAAAACGCTTCATAATCTGAAGCGGTTTAAACGTACACTGGTGATATCCCATTCGCAAACATCTGTGCGACGCCGCACAGTGACATGCGCGCAGGCGGTGATGCGACCCCGCCATAGAGTGAACGAAGACGTTACTGAAGCATTGAAAGAGGTGAGCCCGCGATGAGTGCGAATGCAGCGCCTCCCCGCGGTCCTGTCGGGATCCGCGACGTCGCGGCACTGGCAGAGGTGTCGACCGGCACGGTATCCAACACGATCAACCACCCCGAGCGCGTGCACCCCCGCACGCGATCCGCCGTCGAGCACGCGATCCGCAAGCTCGGATTTGTGCCGAACCAGCAGGCGCGTGTGCTCACCGGCGCCTCGAGCAACGTGATCGGGCTCGTCGTCCTCGACGTCGAGAGCCCCTTTTACATGGAAGCTGCCCACGCGATCGAACGCGCGACCCGCGAATCGGGGCACGTCGTCATGCTCTGCAATTCTGAGGGCGAGCTCGAGCGCGAAGCGGGCCTGCTCACGATGCTTGCCGCACAGCGCGTGCGAGGCGTCCTTCTGGCCCCGGCATCCTCAGACAATGCCGATCGATACACACACCTGCCCGGCGAGCTCCCCGTCGTGCTGATCGACTACGACGCGGGCCCCGAGCACTGCTCCGTCTCGGTCGACAACATCGCCGGCGGGCGCCTCGCCGTGCAGCACCTGCTCGATCTCGGCCACACGCGCATCGGATTCGTCGGCGGTCCGACCGGGCTCCGCCAATTTGCGCAGCGTGCGTACGGCGCACGGCTCGCGATCGCCGAGGCGGGGCTCGACCCCGACGACGCGCTGCTCGAAGTGGCAGTTTCGGGCATCGGCATCCAAGACGGCCGCCGCGCGGTCGAACTTCTCCTTGAATCCGGGCCACCCGAGGCCATCTTCTGCGGTAACGACATGCTCGCGTTTGGTGTGTACCGCGGGCTGATCGATGCCGGATACCGCGTACCCGACGACATCGCCCTCGTCGGGTACGACGACATTGACTTCGCAAAAGACTGGGTCGTGCCACTCACCTCGGTGCGCCAGCCGATCGACCAGCTCGGATCTGGTGCTGCAAATCTGCTGCTCGAGCACTCGTCGCGCGACGGCTCGCACCAGCACCGGCAGGTGCTCTTGGAGCCCGAGCTCGTGATTCGCCGGTCGACCGGACGGCGGAACCCGGCGGCTTTGTAGGGGTTGGTTGGGGTTGGGGCGGGGTGGAGTGGGTGCCTCGCTGTGGGGGCAGCACTAACTCAGGAAAACTACGACCCGTACGACCGCGACCCGCGGAAATACGCGGGATCTGAGGCATCCGCCCACCGTTTTTCCTGAGATAGTGTCGTCCGGCCTGGCGTTCGATGAGCCGAACGGCAGCGGCCGCGGCCGCACAACCAGCGCGGCGCGCCCGCGTGCGCCGACTGTCGGCACGGCCAGCCCAGCCCACCACGCCCCGCTCCGCCCGACCTCCGGCAGCACTAACTCAGGAAAACTGCGCCCCGCACGACCACGACCCGCGGAAATACGCGGGAGCTCAG
>Ga0209608_1000996_pt1 | contig 25093 bp, 18 predicted proteins | sample AD_UKC130_MetaG_FD_184428 | JGI IMG/M metagenome (GOLD analysis project Ga0209608, IMG submission 184428) | Active sludge microbial communities of municipal wastewater-treating anaerobic digesters from Canada - AD_UKC130_MetaG (SPAdes) (version 2) | ecosystem: Engineered > Bioreactor > Anaerobic... | reverse complement strand
CTGAAGATGTCGTTCTCGGCTACAAGCAGCTGTCAGAGATTGAGCGGGTGTTCCGGGACATGAAACACTTGATCGACATCAGGCCGGTACGCCACCGGCTGCCCGCCCGGATCAAGGCCCATGTTCTTCTCTGCTGGCTGGGCATGCTGCTGATCCGCATTGCTGAACAGGAAACCGGCCAGACCTGGTTCCAAATCAAATACTGACCTTGCCAGGGGTTCATCGTACCGGCCTAACGACCAAAGAACTCTATGGCTGACCTGCTTCCCATTTCGGAAAGACTCTACGACTTGAGCATACTTCTTGTCTTTCGCTTTGACGATACGTACGAACATGATGTTCTTTTAAACCATCATATTCCGGTAGAAGAAGTAAGGGGGACTAGTCTGCCAGCGGATCGGATCTTGGCATCCCCGGGCAAGCAGGCTTTGGGCGAAACGTCGGAACGTGACGCCCATGGGGAGCGGAAAGGTACAAATCACAGACAGCCGAAAGCCCAACGTGGGAACACGTTGGGCTTTTGAATGTGTGCGTTGCATCCTTTAGGTCGAGGGTTCATGCAGGGGTGGAAGATCCGAGGGCGCCCTATAGAGCTTATACCGCCTGGTGCTGTGCCTGCTTTTTGGGCTTGCGTTCCAGGTTGGCGAAGAACTCGTAGACGGTGGGGATAACGAACAAGGTCAGGAGGGTGGAAGAGACCATGCCGCCCATGATGGTTGCGGCCAGGGGCCTCTGGAATTCTGCACCCACACCAAAACCGATGGCCACCGGCAGCAGGCCGAAAATGGTGGTGATCGCGGTCATGAGGATCGGCCGCAGGCGCACCTGGCAGGCCTCGAGGATGGCCTCCCGCACGGGAAGCTCGGGGTTCTGCCGGCGCCTAAGGTTGATGTAATCCACCAGCACGATGGCGTTGTTCACCACAATCCCCGCCAGGGCAATCATACCGATGATGGACATGATGCCCAGGCTGCCGCCCACTGCCCACAAGCCGGCCAGGGCACCGATCAGGGCCAGGGGGATGGTGAACATGATGATGAAGGGCTGGAGGAACGATTCAAACTGCGCGGCCATGACCAGGTAAACCAAGGCCACAGCTAAAATTAGGGCCAGGGTCAGTTCGCCTATGGATTCGGATATCACATCCTGCAGGCCGCCTACCCTGATGTGGTATCCAGGAGGAATGTTCATGGTGGCAATGATCTCTTCGCTCTTGCGCACAGCTTCGGTCAGGGACAGATCGCCCAAAATGCCGGTTACGTAGATCACCGGCAGGCGGTCGGTGCGCTGCGCCACCGCGTCGGTGGTGATCGTCTCCGGCTGCACCACTTCCTTGAGCACGATGGGGTTTTCACCCAGGCCGGCGATGGTCACGGGCGAGGTGATTTTGGTGTTGAGCAGGTCATCCACCGAGTCAATGGACGAGTTGGGTCTGAGCACAACCGGCAGGCTCCGTTTTCCAATCTGGATATCGGTGGCCACCAGCCCCGCTGTGGCATAACGCATACCCAGCCCCACCTGTCCGGCGGTGAAGCCTCCCAGGATGCTCCGGGAGGTGTCCACGTTGAGGAACAGCTCCTGGGCCGGCCGGAAGGTGGTGTCCTGCACGTCCCGGAAACCGCCGATCTGCTGGAGTCTGCCTTTGAGTTCCTGGGCCAGTTCGACTAAGACGTCCCAATCCTCGCCGCGGATCTCAACGGATAGATTGGGCGTCAACAGGGTGCTGGCCGTGGAGCCGAACAGCGAACTGTCGGAAATATTGGTCCGCAGAACTCCGTGCCTGGCCGTGATTTCCTGGATTTCATCTGTAAGCTCCCGGGCCTTGCGCTGGCGCTGGTCATGGGGGACGAGGGTCAGGAAAAACTGGGCGGCACTGGCGTCCGTTCCCCGGACCAGGCTGACCACATCCAGTTCGCCCTGGTCGCCCGCCTGCACGGCCACAGCCGCCACCTCAGGAATGGCCAGAAGGTCTGTTTCGATGGCCATGATCTTCTCCCGCACCCTCTCCAGGGGCAGACCAGCCGGGAGCATAGCCTGTACCCCTAAGAAACCTTCGTCAAAACTGGGTAGAAACTCCTGATTCAGCAGGGGATAGACCGCCAGGGCCACCGCCAGGAGGATGATCACCAGGGCGAATGTGTAGCCCTTGCGGGCCAGGACCTTTTCCAAAAGCCGGGCATAGACGGCCCGGGCCCTGCCCGCGAAGGACTGGCCCTGGGGTTTCATGGCTCGCCCTGCCCTAAGCAGCTTGGATGTCAAGGCCGGCACCACCGTCAAAGCGACCAAGAAGGAAGCGGTGAGGGCAAAGGAGATGGACAGGCCGAACTCCCTGAGCAGCTGTCCGGCCAGGCTTTCCAGGATAATCACCGGTAGGAACACCACCACGTTGGTGAGGGTGGAAGCCAAAAGAGCACTGGCCAGTTCACCCGCGCCGTCCCGGGAGGCCGCCAGGCGATCCCGCCCTTCCGTGAGGTGCCTGTAGATGTTCTCCAAAACCACGATGGATGAGTCCACCAGCATGCCCACACCCAGAGCCAGCCCGCCCAGGGTCATGAGGTTGAGGGAAAGGTTGGAGAGGTAGATCAGGACAAAGCTGGCGATGACGGAGACGGGAATGGACAAGGCGATAATGACAATACTGGAGATATTCCGCAGGAAGAAGAGGAGTACCGCCACGGCCAAAAGCGCGCCGATCATGCCGCTGGAAGCCAGGGAGCTGATGCTCTGGCTGATGAACAGCGATTGATCGGTGATGGTCGTAAACTCTAGATGCGGGTATTCCGCCTCTATCTTCCTGAGGGTGTCCTTGACCCTTTCGGCCACCCGGACCGTGTTCGCCCCGCTCTGGCGCATCACTTGGATGAGCACGGTATCCTGCCCGTTGTAGCGGGTGATGCCTTCCCGGGGTGCCACCCGCGTGGAAACTTCGGCCACATCGCTCAGGTAAATCAAGGAAGGAACCAAGCCTCCCAGACCCAGGATGCCGCTGCCTTGCTTCATACCGACAATGATGTTTTCCAGCTCTTCGATACTGTTGATCATACTGCCCGCCCGGGTGATGTAGCGCACGCCGTCCGCGGTCACTGCTCCGCCGGGCACCACGATATTCTGGTACGAGATCAGCTGCTGCAGAATCACCGGGGTTAGACCCAGTTCATTGAGGTGGTCGGGATCAAAGAGCACCTGGATCTCTTCGCTGGCGGTGCCCAGCAGGCTCACCTGGGCCACACCGGAGATCTGCTCCAGCTGCGGCCGGAGCTTTTCCAGCTCTTCCGACAGCTCAACAGGGGAAAGGCCCTGGGAGGTTACGCCCACCAGCATCAAGGGGAAGTCGTTGGGGTTGATCTGCACCACCACGGGGGTCTGGGCGCCATCGGGCAGGGTTAGGGCTGCCTGGGCCATGTTGTTGCGCACCGCATCCAGGGCGGTGAGCATGTCTGTGCCCCACTCAAACTGGAGCAGGACAGCGGAAACGTTCTCCAGGCTGTAGGAATCCATGCGCCGGAGGCCGTTGATGCCCGAAAGCGCCCCCTCCAAGGGGATGGTGATATTCTGCTCCACGGTCTGGGCTGCTCCGCCCGGATAGATGGTGACCACCACCGCATAGGGGAAGTTCATATCCGGCAGCAGGTCGATGCCAATTCTCTGGAGGGAAATAACTCCGAAGATGAGGGCAATAATAACAAAAACAGTGACCGCCACTGGGCGGCGCACAGCCAAACTGGATAAATGCATCAAAACATCCTCCTTAAGGGACCGAAGTGCATTCAGATAATAGTTCTGGATGAGGCCGGGTTATCCTGCCGTTTCTTACTGTGAGAAAGGATGAACTGCCTTGGGTAAACTTGCTAGACGGCTGCTCAGCCTGGGGTTAGCCGCGGCCCTGCTGCTGATTATCCTGCTGATCTGGAGCCGCTGGCAGGTGCCTGCGCCGGAAGCTCCCCCGGAAGAGGGAGCTGAGCTGGAAAGCTGGCGGCAGACCTTTTCCGAAACCGACCTGGATCTTCTGGCCCGGGTGGTGCGGGCAGAAGCGGAAGGGGAGCCCTTCGACGGCCAGGTGGCGGTGGCTGCGGTGATCCTAAACAGGGTCAAACACCCCGAGTTTCCCAACACCATCCCCGGGGTGGTCTACGAACCTCTGGCCTTTTCAGTGGTGGCCAACGGCACCGTCAACAAACCTGCCAATGACTCGGCCCTGCAGGCTGCCCACGCCGCACTCAACGGCTGGGACCCCACGGGGGGAGCCCTCTACTTCTACAACCCCAACAAAACACGGAGTGCCTGGATCCGCCAGCGCCCTGTGCTGAAAACCATCGGCAAACACGTCTTTGCCAGCTGAGGGGCGGTGACATGGCCGGAACCCTGCGCAGAAAGCTCACAGCAATAATCTTCGCCCTGCTCCTTCTGGGTGTGGGGTTTGCCGCGGGGCAGTACTACCTGAACCGCACCTATCAAGCCCAGGTGGAAGCCGCTTACCGCAGGGCTTTAGGCGAGCTGGCCACCCACTTCCAGCAGCTCGCCGGGGAACTGGGGCGGGCCCGCCTGGCGGTGAGCAGCAAGCAGCGGGGCCTGATCGGCTCCAACCTGCGGCGCCTGGTCTACGCCGCCCAGAGCAATCTGGGAGAACTGCCCCTGGGAGAAATCGACCTGGAGGGCCTGTGCGGGCTGTTGGCCGCGGTTTACGAGCAGACCTATTATTTCGTCCAGGAAGAAGCGGATCCCCAGGTGTTGGAGGAGCTCTACGGGCAGGTACAGTATGTCAGCGGGGAACTGGGCAGCCTGCTCCTGGATAAGCAGCAGGAATTTCCCTGGGTTTCTTGGCAGGAGTACTTCGCTGCTAAAGCAACTGTACCCCAGCTGCTTCAGGCCTTTACCGCGATCAATGCGGGCCTGGGGGAGCTGGATGCCTCCTGGGCTGAGCGGGTACCCCTCACAAGGGGGGAAATCACTGGGGAGAGCATCGAGCCGGAGCAGGCTGTGGAGGCCGCGCGAAGTTTTTGCCGTCGGGATGGGCTCCACTTTCAGGTGACCGGCGAGTCCAAGGGGCAGATCCCCACCTACACGGTGGAGGCCAAGGATGAGCGGGGCCGCATTGTTGTGGAGGTTTCCCAAAGGGGCGGCCTGGTGCTCTGGATGATGGACTCGGCGGAGGTGGACTCCCGCCGGCTTTCTACCCAGGAGATGGTGGAAGCGGGCCGGGCATTTCTGGAGGAGCGGGGTTTTCCTCCCCTGCAGATCACCGATGTGCAGGTGCTGCAGAACAGGGCCACTTTGACCTTTGTACCTGAGCGGGAAGGCATCCTGCGCTATGCCGAGCCGGTGAAGGTTCAGGTCAGTGCCGCGGACGGGAGCATCCTGGGCTTTTGGGGCACCTCCTTCTACACAGCCCAGAGCCGGCGGGAAGGGAGCGAAGAGCCCCTGAAGAGGGGGGAGGTGGTGGAGGGCAAGCTCAGGGATGGCCTGGAAGTGCTCCAGGAAAAACTTGCGCTGATCCCCACCGCGGAGGAGGGGGAAGTGCTCACCAGGAGGCTGGGCGTGCGCTACAAAGACGACTACTACCTGATCTACCTCAATGCCGCAACGGGCGAAGAGGAGCAGATCGTCCAGGTGAGCTCCCCCCAGTATTTTTAACGCAGGGCTGTAATGCCGGTGGCGATGATGCTGGCCAGCTCCGCTTCATCCCGCCGGGAGATGGTACCTGTGACTAAAAGCAGAGGTTCGCTGTACAAAACCCTACCGTACTTTCTGTACACATCTTCAAAGACGGTGACATCCACCAGCCCGTACTCGTCTTCCAAAGTCAGGAAGACAACCGTCCGGCCGCTGCGGGTGGGGGGCCGGTGGGGCCGGATCACCAAGCCCGCCATCTGCGCAGGTCCCTCCCGGCGCGCCGCCACTTCTCTGCTGGTGAGCACCGTTTTGGGCAGCTGCGGGCGGAAGAAATCCATGATATGCCCCTGGGCGGTGAGGCGAAGGACTGCATACTCCTTGAGCCAGCGCTCGAAGGGGGAAAAATCGGGAATCTGGCTGCAGGCAGGGGAAGTTTCCAGGAAAAGGCTTCCCCCTTTGCTTTGGTAGTAGTGGGGCAGCTTCCACAAAAGCGCCCGGCGGTTGGGGGAGAACCAGTCAAAGGCTCCCCCCAGGATCAGGTTTTCCGCCACATCCTTTTTCACCTTGGTGCGGTAGACAAAGTCCTGCAGGGAGCTGAATTTGCTCTTCTCCCGCTCTTCCAAAATGGACTCCAGGCAGGCTGCTTCCATGCCCGCCACCTGCTTCAGGCCGATACGGATGTTGTTGTCACCCGCGGTGAACTGGGCAGCGCTTTCGTTGATGTGCAGGGGCAGGATGGTGATCCCCCGGCTGCGGGCCTGCACGCACAAGGTGTTGGGGGGATAAAAGCCCATGGGCTGCGCATTGAGGAGCGCCGCGTAGAACTGGGCAGGGAAGTGCTCCAAAAGGTAGGCGGTGCGGTAGGCCGTGTCCGCGAAGGCCGCGGCATGGGCTTCACAGAAACCGTAGCCCGCATAGCCCACAATATAGGAGAAGATGGTTTCCGCGGTCTGCCGCTCCACCCCCCGGGCCAGGGCCTTTTGAATGAACTCCCGGCCGATGGCTTCCATTTCCGCCTGGGAGCGGAACTTAGTCATGGCCTTGCGCAGGCGATCCGCTTCCCCCGGGGTAAAACCGGCGATCTCCGTGGCGATTTCAATCACCTGCTCCTGGTAGAGGACCACCCCATAGGTGGGCGCCAGGATTTTCTCCAGCTGGGGATGGATGTAGGTCACCTGCTCTTTGCCTTGACGGCGGGCGATGAAAGGATCCACCATGTTCCCCTTGATGGGCCCGGGCCGGATTAGGGCCACGCTGGCCACAATATCTTCAAAGCGATCTGCTTTCAAACGGGACTGCAGGCTCCTTTGGGCCGGGCTTTCCAGCTGGAAGATGCCCACCGTATCGCCCCTCTGCAGCCTGGCGAAGGTAGCCCCATCATCAAGGGGGATCTCGTTGTAGTTGAGCCTGGGGCCCAGCTCCTGCACGGTGTCGGAAACCGCGGAGAGGGTGCGCAGGGAAAGGAGGTCAATTTTGATCAGGCCCAGGTCTTCAATGGTGTTTTTGTCAAACTGGGTGATGAGCACTCCCTTGGCTGAAGGCTGCAGGGGAGTGACCTTGGTTAAAGGTTCACCGCTCACCACCAAGCCCCCCAGGTGGGTGCCCATCTGCCGGGGGAAGGCATTGATGGCCGCGCAGTAATCTAAAAGCCTGGCGTATTTTTCCCCATGCAGGGGATGGTGCTTCAATTCAGGCAGCCTGTGCAGGAGGGCGCGGATGCCGTCCGCGGGGACGCTGGTGATGTTTTTGGTCAGCCGCTTCAGCTCCGCCTGGCTGCAGCCTAAAGCCTTGCCCAGATCCCGCAGGGCGGAGCGGGCGTGATAGGTGTGGAAGGTGCAGACCGAGGCCACTTTTTCCGGCCCGTAGCGCCGGTACACATAATCGGCCACCTGGTCCCGGTAGCGGGCGTCGAAATCGATGTCGATATCGGGTTTCTGGGCCCGCTCCAGGCTTAAGAAGCGTTCGAAGAGCAGCCCCCTGGCAAAGGCGTCCACATTGGTGATGCCCAGGCAGTAGACCACCACCGAATCCGCGGCGGAGCCCCGCCCCGCATAGCGAATGCCGTGTTTTTGAGCGTACTGTACCAGATCCCACACGGCTAGAAAATAATCGGCGGCATCCAGCTGCTGGATGATGTTGAGCTCGTGCTCGATGCGCTCCCTGAGGGCAGGGGTGATGGTACCGTAGCGCCTTCTGGCCCCCTGCCAGGTGAGTTCCCGCAGAAACTGGCTGGCCTTTTCCGGCTCTTCCCCCGGGAAATAGCGAGGGAAGAGATTTTCCGTCAGATCCAGGGCTGGGCTGCAGCGCTCGGCGATCTCCAGCGTGTTTTCCACAGCTTCTGGGAAGGCGGCAAAGCGCCTTTGCATCTCTTCCGGTGCGGCCAAGTAGTTCTCCCCGTTGAAGGGGCGCTCGGGGTGGAGTTGGTGCACGGTGGTCTGGGTGCGCACGCAGACCAGCAGATCGTGGATGGGGAAATCTTCCTTGCGCAGGTAGTGGACATTGTTGGTGGCCACAAGCGGCACCCGCAGATCTCCGTGGAGCTTGGCTATCCCCTCCAAGAGGCGTTTACTGAAGGGCAGGTAGTTTTGGATCATTTCCAGGTAAACCTGCCCGGGACCGAAGATCTCCAGCAGGCGCAGGACCTCTAGCTTGGCCTGGGCGTAGTCCCGGCGCAGCAGGGCTTGGGCGGTGCCTGAATGGTGGCAGCCGCTGAGGGCAATCAGCCCCCGGGCATTTTCCCACAGGGCCTCCCAGGGCACCAGGCATTGGTGCCGGGAGCCCCGGGCGAAGCCCGCGGTGATCAGCCGGCACAGGGACTGGTAGCCGGTGCTGTTTTCCGCGAGCAGCGTCAGGTGGGTCCCGTCTTCGGTGGTGATCTCCGCCCCTTGGATGGGCTTGATGCCAAGCCCTTGGGCGAGCTTGTGGAATTCCACCGCGGCACTGACATTGCTGTGATCCGTTATGGCCAGGGCCGGCATTTCCCACTGGTCCGCTTGGTGCAGCAGTGCCTCCAGCGAGGAGGCACCGTCGAGAAAAGAATAGGGAGAATGGACATGCAGGTGCACAAACATGCTGACCCCTCCCTTAATCGGTCAAGCGGTAGAGAATCCACTGCTCCAGTTCGGGTAGAAAATGCAGCTCACAGCGGCATTTGTCGGTGAGCACTTCATAGACGAAGAGCTCCGGTTCATCCAGCCACCACTGGCCCCCTTCCCGCCAGTGGTTTAAGATGTACTTGATTTTAAACTCCCGGCCGAAGTGGAAGGCCGCGGGAAAACTCCCTCTAAACTTAAGCTCAATGGGCTGGTTGACCAGTTTGCTCATGTGAAGCACTCCCTCCAGAGCAGCAGCAGCCGCTCCCGGCGGGGAAGCTCTACCCCTCTCTGGGTGAGGGGCGCCAGCTCTTCCTCCAGGGGCCTGGGCGCCTGCGGTTCCCAAAACATGCTCAGCTGCGCGGCCGCGGAGGGCTCTAACCTGCTGAGTACCACCGTGAGCTGGGCCAGGGGCTCCGCCGGCAGCAGGCTCTCCACAGCCCGCAGGAACAGCCCGGCATCGGCCGAAGCCTCTTTAAAGAGACGGCTTTTTTCCAGGGGCGGACCTTGGGCCAGCTGGGCTGTCAGCTGCAGCTGGCCCGCGACCTTGTGCTGCTCCCTTAGGGCGGCCGCGAGCTCTTCCATACCCCGCTGCAGATAGGGCCGGAGCTCGTGGGGGAGCAGGGGCCGCAGAAATCCTTCCAGGGTGGTGCAGTCCAGGGACCAGCTGCATTTTTGGATCTGCTGGGCCTGGAAGGGGACCAGATCTTCACCCCGGCCCAGCTGCTGCAGGATCTGGGCCCTGGGGCCGAACTGGCTGCCCAGCTCCGCCAGGGGTATTTCCGCCAGCTGGCCCACGGTCTTGACGCCCAGCTTTTCCAAGGCGTCCAGTTCGTCCAGGGGCAGGCGGTGCAGGGGGATGCGCTGCAGAAAGCTCGCTGTCTGCTCCGCGGGAACCACCCGCTCCCAGCCGCTGAGGTTGTGCGCGGCTAGTTTCGCCACCAGTTTGCTCTGCCCCGCGCCCCAAATGCCCTCGCAGTTTTCCTGGCGCAGCTTTTCCCCAAAATCCAGGAGGAACTGCTGGAAAATGGCTGGCTGGGCAAAGCGCAGATACCAGGCGTGGGGATATTCCACCTCCAGTTCGTCGGTGTACTGACGGGAAAACTCATGCCAGCCGTGGGCAGCGGGCAGGAAATCAGCCAGCTCGATGGCGAAGGTGAGCACCGGTTTATCCAGCTGCAGGACCCTCTGGCTGCTGCTGTGGATGGAGAAGCCGTGGTCTTTCAGTTCAGGGGAGAAGTCCCAGACCTTCCTTTTGTGTGTTAGAATAAAGTATGCGTCCTGCGCTTCCGCAGGCGGCTGAAAATGGCGAATATAAAAGTGGCGCAAGCCACAGTAAACGATCATGACACTCCTCCTCCGGAACATCTGTTCGCCTAAATTATAATACAGAACAAGCGTTCTGGTCAAGGAGGGAAAGGATGGTAATATGCAGATCACCTTCCTGGGTACCGGCACATCCTACGGCGTCCCCGTCTTAACCTGCACCTGCCCTGTGTGTACCAGTCAGGATCCCAAAAACAAGCGCACCCGCAGTTCCCTGTGGCTGCGCTGGAAGGGGACGAGCCTTTTGATTGACACCGCCACCGAGTTCCGCCTGCAGGCCCTGCAGGCAGGTCTGCGCCAGGTTGATGCGGTGCTCTACACCCACTGCCACGCGGATCACGTCTTTGGCTTCGATGATCTGCGGGTCTTCAGCCGCCTGACCAACAAGCACGTTCCCGTGTACGGCAACGCCCCCACCATTGCTGAGCTGCGGGAAGTCTTTGCCTATATCTTCCGCCAAAAAAAGCGCCACGAGGACCGGGCTTGGATCGAAACCATCGTGGTGGAAGGGCCCTTCCAGGTGGGGAATGTCCTGGTGGAGCCCATTCCCATCTTCCACGATGCCCTGCCCATTTTGGGCTACCGCATCGGGAAGCTAGCTTACATCACCGACTGCAGCCGCATCCCCCCTGAATCACTGGAACTTCTGCGGGATCTGGATCTTCTGATCCTGGGTGTGGTGGGCTTCAATCCCCACCCTGCCCACATGCATCTGGACCAGGCCCTGGCCTTGGTCAGAGAGCTTCAGCCCAAACAAACCTATTTCACCCACATTTCCCATCTCCTGGAACACAGCAAGGTGAGCAGCAGCCTTCCCCCGGGAATTCACCTGGCCTATGACGGGCTCACCCTGCACCTGCATTCTTAGGCGGCGCGCGCATATAGTGTAGTGATCTTCTCTGCAAGGAGGGGCGAGATGGTCATTCACAAAGAATATGCGCTGCGCCGTTTTTGCGAAGCTCCCCTGAAAGACGAGGGCTGCCGGAAGCTGCTGGCCAGGATCTGGGCGGAGCCAGCCCAGCTTCAGCGGCTGGTTTTTGTCACCACCAGGGATTACCTGCCCAACACCATGGTGGTCTCGCAGTTGGGCAGTGAGGAAATACCCTTTGAACTGAGCCTGGGCAGCGAGTCGGAGCAGCTGATCCTGGTAAATGGCGGGCTTCTGCGCAAAACCCAGAAGACCACAGAACTCTGCCTTACCGACCCTGCGCAGGCCTGGGAAGCCCTGCAGAGCTACTGCGGGCTCCTCCATGTGCAGCTTGTCTTCCATGGGGACACGCCCGATTGGTATGCCGAAGTTGCCGTGCCCAACGAGGCCGTCCCTCCGGAGCTGGCTGCGGGCTTTGCCTCCTTCCTTAGGGAGCAGGCGGAGTTGGTCCTTTGGGGTATTGCCCTCAAGGCCCGCATCGATGAGGCCCTGGACAAGCGGGACAAGCGGCTCTTCCAGGAATCAGTGCGGCTGTACAAGCAAGTGCGCCAGTCCTGTTTTTGGGAACTTTGAACTGGATTCCGTTTCCAGGGTCCAGTGGGGGAAACTAGGCAGGATTTACCCCCGCAACGTGGAACTCTCATGTGGATGCATTCAGCTACAGCCTTGGAGGTAAACGGGTTGAAACCAGTAGTCCACAGAAAACCAAAAAGCCAGCTGCGCGAACTTGTGGAAACCCTGGGTTCCGCAATTATCATAGCCGCCTTCATCATGATCTTCATTGCTAGAGCCTACACCGTGAACGGGGATTCCATGCTGCCCACGCTGCATCACGGAGAGAGGCTTCTGGTTGATAAGATCTCTTACCGCTTTGTCGAGCCTTCCCGGGGCGAGATCATCGTCTTCAAGAACCCGTCCAATCCCAGCGAGCAGTTCGTCAAGCGCGTGATCGGCCTGCCCGGTGACAAAGTGGCCATCATTCAAGGTGTGGTCTACATCAACGACCAGCCCATAGAGGAGGATTACACCTTGGCGCCGGCCCGCATCGGGTTCGCTCCCCAGATCGTTCCCGAGGGTACTTATTTCGTCCTGGGCGATAACCGCAACAACAGCGAAGACAGCCGTTTCAGCCGGGTGGGATTTCTGCCCAGGGAGCTGATCATCGGGCGCGCTATCTGGCGCTACTGGCCCCTGGACCGCATCAGCCTCATGCCCCGTCCCGCGGTGTTTACCAGCACAACCTTTTAGGCTTTTAGGCCCGCAGGGCGGGTCCTTTTAGGGCCAAAATTGACAGAATGTTTGGAATTGCATTATAGGGACCGGGCGGAGGTCTGGTACATACACTATGTTGACCAAGTTCTGCTAGTCCTTTTCCCCTGATCTGTGCCGAGCCTGCTTCCCCAAATCTCAAGCAAACTTAGGCTGTGAAGGAGGCTGCAAGTTGAGCGAGAAACTAGCACTGGTTCTTTCCGGAGGCAGCGTGCGCGCCGCTGCCCAGGTAGGTGTGCTGCAGGCAGTGGAAGAATACGATCTAGAGCCCGATCTGGTGGTGGGCACTTCCGGCGGTTCCATCGTCGCGGCCCTCTATGCCGCGGGGCTCAGCGCCGGGGAACTAGAGGGTTTGTTTCAGGAATACAGCAGGGCCAAGGGCAGAATTGTGGATTTGAACTGGCCCGGCGCGGTGTTAGCCCTGCTGACCTGGGATTTCCGCAGGCTCACGGGGATTGTCCGGGGCCGGTCCCTGGAGCAGATCATTGCCCAGAGCCTGCCTATAGGGCGGTTCCAGGACCTTAAGAAGTGTCAGCTGTTGATCCCCGCGGTGAACCTCAATAACGGGCAGCCCACCGTGTTTTGCGACTACCGAGCTTTAGGCTTAACTCCCGATGACAACGGGGAATACGGGGGATATCTCCTGCGGGATGATCTCACCATTGCCCAAGCGGTGCGGGCCAGCATCAGCATCCCCGGGGTGTTTGTCCCCGCGGCCTTTGCCCAGGACGAGGACTGCTACGTGGATGGCGGGCTGAGGGACGGCTATCCCTTGAACGTTGCCGTGCGCCTGGGCGGCGCCGGGCGGGTTCTGGGAGTGAACATGGGTTATGCGGGCATGCGCCGGGATTCGATTCTGGCGGAAGGCCCCCTGGAGATCTTGAGCCAGTCTTTGGATATCATGATCTGGGCGCAGTATAAAGACCGGCTGCAGGATCGGGCGCTGGTGCGCAGCAGGCTGATCACCATCAATCCATTGATCTACAACATCGGGACCTTTGAGGTGGAGTATATTCCCGAGATGATCGAACGGGGCTACGAGGTGGCCGTGCGGCTGTTTAGGGAACGGGGGCTCAGGCCGGGTGAGGCGGCCAACCGGGACCAGCTCTTCAGGCTGGTGCGCACTCCCCAAAGCTACCCTGAGAAAAACAGCCCCTATTTCCACTACCTCCTGGAAAACCAGATCAAAAAGAAAACACCGCAGCCAGTTCGCCGGCCTAACTTCCTGCGGCAGCTGCGCACCTTGGCGCGGCGCAGGGCCCTGGGTTAAACCCGGGGCTTTTTTGTTGTCTGCCGTTTGGGTGGGATAAATAAAGGGTATTTTTTCCAGGCGTGGAATGTGGGCAGCAAGGCATGGGAGAGGAGATGGGAGGATTTGACCAAAAGAGGAGCGGGACTTTGCCTCCCGGTGCTGCTCATTCTCTCCGCCTTACTTGCGGGATGTTCCGGCGGAGGCTCTGCGGATGGTTTCCGGCCGATCCCCCAGGCCACATCCGGGCAGGAGCGCTACGAGGAGATCAAGCGGTACGGCCGGAAAAAGATGTACCTGCTGCAGAGGCTGAGGGAGATCAGGGATGAGGTTCTGGCTGAGGTTGGCGAAGGCTGGCGGGCCACGATCCTGGCGGCCTTTGATGAGTCCATCGCCAACGCCGCCGCCAGAAACGATGAGTTCTCCGTCAAAGCGCTGCAGCAGAGCCGGGAGAAAATCGTCCAGTTCAGCGAAGGGGAGTGGATAGAATTCTACAAAACGGACGAGTACAAGCACAATACCATCCACGAGTTTCCCATGGGCGATGTGACCTTCGCCCAAGGGCAGAGGTGGGCCCGGGTAGCGCCGGGGCTGTATTCTTGCCTAGTCGATCCCCAGCTGCAGAAATACTCTATGGTGCACTCTGTGAAGATACCTAGGCTGGCGGACAACGTCATGACCATTAGGCTCCCGGTGAAATTCGGCGACAGGGGGTATGGTTGGGAGAACTCCCCCTGCAACCTGGCGGTTTATGAGCATGCTGTCCAGTTCGTTTACAAGTTCTTCGAGGGGGAGATCAGCAGGGAGGAGTTTGATGCGGCCGCGGAGGAAGTGGTGGTCATGGGCTACAACGACCGCACCATAAACCAAATCTACCAGGAACTCGATGATGAATCTCTGACCAACGCGGAGAAAAGGACCATCTATACCCGCGCAGCGCTGGTCAGGGAGAACCCCAAGGCCCAGATCAAACGGGAGTTCAACGGCAAAGTGTATACTTTCAAATACGACAATCACGATGGATATTTGATCATCGAGTTCACCCTGGATCACCAGGAAATACCGGAATGAGTTGGATCTACATACGATTCAGATCTAGACGCTGGCGGCACCCCCGTTTTGGGGGTGTTTGCGCGCCTGTCCAAGCCTTTTCCTGCTGTATTTGGAAAGAAATTGTAAAGAAGGGCTTTCCTGGCTGAATGAGATTGAAAACCATTCTCACATCTGCTATGCTAAAACTAAGCGACCAACTAATAAATTAAGCCGGAAAGGTGGGGTTGCTGTGTTGATTCAAGAATATACCGCTCAGCTGATCCGGGACTACGATGCCCTCTCCGGGCGGATGCTGCAGATCCTGGATGAGTATGGAGTCGTGAAAGAACCGGAACTGATGCCCGCCCTCTCCGACGCAGAGTGGCTGGAACTGTACAAGACCATGGTGCTCACCAGAGCCGCGGATGACAAGGCGCTGCAGCTGCAGAGGCAGGGGCGCATGCTCACCTATGCCCCCAACACTGGGCAGGAAGCGGCCCAGGTGGGGCCGGCCGCGGCCATGGCGAAAAACGACTGGCTGGTTCCGGCCTTTAGGGAACTTGGTGCTTGGCTCTACAGGGGAGTTCCCCTGAAGACCGTCTACCTCTACTGGTACGGCAACGAGTACGGCAGCCATTTTCCAGAAGGAGTGAGGGTACTGCCCATCGCCGTGCCCATCGGGACCCAGCTGCATCATGCAGTGGGGGTGGCCATGGCTTCCAAGATCAAAGGTGAAAACGACGTAACCGTAGCATATATCGGCGATGGCGGGACTTCCACCGGCGATTTCAACGAGGCTCTGAACTTCGCCGGGGTGTTCAATGCTCCCGTTGTCTTTATCGTCCAGAACAACCAGTATGCCATCTCCGTGCCCAGGACCAAGCAGACCATAGCCAAGACCATAGCCCAGAAGGCGGTGGCCGCAGGCATCCCCGGCATGGTGGTGGATGGCAATGACCTTTTCGCCATGTACGCGGCGGTTAAGGAGGCCATTGAGCGTGCCCGCTCCGGCGGAGGCCCGACCCTGATCGAAGCCTACACCTACCGCCTGGGCGCCCACACCACGTCGGATGATCCCACCAAGTACCGGGAGGACAGCGAAGTGGAAGCCTGGAAGCCCCGGGACCCCCTGGGCAGGATGAAGGCTTACTTGATCAGCAAGGGTCTCTGGAGCGAAGAGCAGGATCTGGCCCTTTACGAGGAGTACGGTGCTTACGCCCTGGAGGTGTTCCGCCAGGTTGAGGCGGAGGGCGAGCCCAGGGTGGAGGATCTGTTCAAGTACACCTACAAGGAAATGCCTGCCCACGTCCGTGAGCAGTACGAGGAGTATCTCCAGTATCTAGAAGGGAAGGTGGACTAAATGGCCCTTATGAACCTGATCACCGCGATTAACCATACCCTGGACCTGGCCCTGGCCCAGGATGAGCGGGTGGTGGTCTTCGGCGAAGATGTGGGGGTTGAGGGAGGCGTGTTCAGGGCCACCGTGGGCCTGCAGAAAAAATACGGCGAGGAGCGGGTTTTCGACACGCCCCTGGCCGAGTCGGCCATTGTGGGCACCGCGGTGGGCATGGCCTTAAATGGGCTGCGGCCGGTGGCGGAGATCCAGTTTTCCGGCTTTGTCTACCCGGCCTTCAACCAGATCATCTCCCATGTGGCCAGGATGCGCAACCGCACCCGGGGCCAGCGCTACCTGCCCATGGTCATCCGCATGCCCCATGGGGGCGGCATTAAGGCTTTGGAGCATCACTCGGAGAGCTTAGATACCTTCTTCGGCCACATCCCCGGCCTGAAAGTGGTGGTGCCCTCTACACCCTATGATGCCAAGGGGCTGCTCCTGTCGGCCATCCGGGACGATGATCCTGTGATCTTTTTGGAACCCTCCAAGCTCTACAGAGCCTTCCGGCAGGAAGTGCCCGAGGAGGATTACACCATTCCCATCGGCAAAGCCAAGGTGGTCAAGCCCGGCAGCGATTTGACCGTGGTGAGCTGGGGTGCCTACCTCCACGAAGCGCTGAAAGCCGCTGAACTGCTCCAGGCTGAGGGAATCGACGCCGAAGTGATCGACCTGCGCACCATCTCTCCTTTGGACCGGGAGACCATCCTGGAATCGGTGAAGAAGACCGGCAGGTTTGCGGTGGTGCACGAGGCGGCCAAGTCCTTCGGGCCCGGAGCAGAACTGGTGGCCCTGGTCAACGAAGGGGCATTCCTCTACCTGGAGGCGCCGCCCCTGCGCCTGGCGGGCTTTGACATTACCATTCCCCTGCCCCGGGGCGAACACCACTACTTCATGGATGCCCAGCGCATGGCCGCCGGTCTGCGCCAGGTGGCAAACTTTTAAAGGCGAGGAGGGTCAGCCGTGCTGGAATTCAGATTCCCGGATATCGGGGAAGGGATTACCGAAGGTGTGATTCTTAAGTGGTTTGTGGAAGTAGGCCAAGAGGTTAAGGAGGGCGACTCCCTCTTCCTCGTGGAAACGGATAAAGTGAACGCAGAGATTCCCTCACCGGCAAACGGCACCATCCTGGCCAGGTTTGGTGAAGTGGGGGATACGATCAACGTGGGCGATGTGGTGGTGCAGATCGGTGAAGCCGGCGCCAAGGCGCCGCGCCCGCAGGCTGAACCTGTGGCGGAGGATAACGCGGCGGTGGTGGGTGCCCTGGAAACCTCCGATCATGTCCTGGCCACCAGCAGCGAGCATGAGGCGGCGGCCCAGGAACCTCCCCGGCGCAAAGCCCTGGCCACCCCCGTGGCCCGCCGGATGGCCAAGGAGCTGGGGGTGGATATCAATACCCTTGTCGGCAGCGGCCCCGGGGGCCGGGTGATGAAGGAAGATATCCTCAAGGCGGCCAACGGCCAGAAACGGCCCGCCCCCCAGGCGAGCCAGGCTGAAACTGCAGCTCCCGCTTCCCCAATCCAGCCCCCAGCGCCAGCCCCCGCCGGGGCCCAAACGTCCGGCGGAGAAGAGCGGGTGGCCTTAACCACCCTGGGCAAGACGGTGGCCAGGAACATGGCCCTATCCAAGCGGGAGATTCCCCATGCCGCGGTCATGGACGAAATCGACGTCACGGAACTGGTGAACTTCAGAAGGGAAGCTAAGGTCTGGGCTGAGCGGGAAGGCGTCAAGCTCACTTACATGCCCTTCATCATCAAAGCAGCTGCCCTCGTCCTTCAGGAACTGCCCATTTTCAACGCTTCCTTCTCGGCGGAGACCGAGGAGATTGTGCTGAAGAAGTACTACAACCTGGGCATCGCCGTGGACACCCCCGAGGGGCTTTTGGTTCCCGTGATCAAGAATGCGGATCAGAAGGGACTACTGCGGCTGGCCAGGGAAGTGCAGAGCTTGGCGGAAAAGGCCCGGGAGCGGACCCTTTCCCTGCAGGAAATCCAGGGGGGCACCTTTACCCTGACCAACTACGGCGCAGTGGGGGCCCTTTCAGGGGTACCGGTGATCAAACATCCCGAAGCAGCGATTCTAGGAATCGGTGCCATCACCAAAAGGCCTGTGGTGGGCGAAGACGACCAGATCGCCATCCGCCACATCCTCCCTGTGACCCTGTCCTTTGACCACCGCTTCATTGACGGAGGCAGCGCAGGCAGGTTCATGCGCAAGCTCCGGGCCTATCTGGAGCAGCCGGTCCTGCTCCTGCTGAGTTAGGGGGGAAAAAAGATGTCACGCTACAAAATTGCCATAGTGGGCGGCGGTCCCGGCGGCTATGTGGCCGCCATCCGCGCCGCACAGCTGGGGGCCAAGACTGTACTGATCGAAGCCGGTGAACTGGGCGGGGTGTGCCTGAATGAAGGGTGCATCCCCACCAAGACCCTGCTCAAAAGCGCCCGGGTGTATCAGGACATCCTCGGCTCCGAGAAGTTCGGAGTGCAGGTGGAGGGGAAGGTGAGCATCGACTGGGCCGCCATGCAGAAACGCAAAGACGGCGTGGTCAAGCAGCTCAACTCAGGGGTCAAGGGTCTGCTCCAGCAGAACGGAGTGGAAGTTGTGCGGGGCTGGGGAGATGTTTTGGACCCCCACACCGTCATGGTCAACGGGGAGAAGATCTCCGCGGAGCATCTGATCATCGCCACCGGCTCCAGCCCCGCAGTGCTCCCCATCCCCGGCCTGCAGGAAGCGCTGCACAGCGGAGCCGCGGTTACCAGCACGGGAGCCCTGAAGCTGAAGAAGATCCCGGAGCGGCTGGTTGTCGTGGGCGGGGGAGTTGTGGGCATGGAATTTGCCGCTCTGTTCAACGCCCTAGGTTCCCAGGTAACCGTTCTGGAAAAATTCACCGTGTTGGGGAGCCTCGATGCCGACCTGCAGCGGTACATGGAGCGGCTGCTGCAGAAAAAGGGCGTGGAGATCCACAATGGAGCAGATATCCAGCGCTTTGACGGTTCCCGGGTTACGGCGGAGATCAAAGGGGAGAGCCGGGTATTCGAAGGTGATCTTGTCCTGGTGAGCCTGGGGAGGAGGCCCAATTTGAACGCGGTTTCCAAACTGCCCCTGGAACTGGAACGGGGTGCCATCCGCACCGACGACCGCCTGGAAACCAGCATCCCCGGCGTGTACGCCATCGGCGATGTGAACGGGCGGCAGATGCTGGCCCATGCCGCTTCCGCGGAAGGTTTGGTCGCGGTGGAAAACATCTTAGGGGGCAGTGCGGTGATAGACTACGCCCGGGTGCCCGCGTGCATCTACACCTTCCCGGAGGTGGCCATGGTGGGCCTTACGGAACAGGAAGCCATTCGCCGCGGACACGAGGTTATCGTGGGCAGCTTCCCCCTGGCCGCCAACGGCAGGGCTTTGGCCGAAGGAGAACCGGAGGGTCTGATCAAGATCGTGGCCGATGGGAAATACGGGGAAGTGCTGGGGGTACACATCGTCGCGGCCCATGCCACGGATCTCATCTCCGAAGCGGTACTGGCCCTGGAGCTGGAAGCCACCGTCCATGAACTGGCCAGGGCGATCCATCCCCATCCCACCTTCTCCGAGGCGGTTATGGAGGCGGCCCATGCGGCCCTGGGCCAGGCGATTCACGTGTTTAAGAAGAAATAGGCGGGAAAAGAAAAGAGGCTCCCCGGCGCTGGCTAGCTCCAGAGCAAGGGGAGCCTTTTTAATGGCCTTTCCTTAGAGATTCGGCGAAGTAGAGCACCGCTGGGTCACCGCCTTATTCTCCCTGGGAACACCTCACCGACTCTAGTCAAACAGGCACTGGAGGAATTCTTCCCTGGTGATATTGAAGAAGTACTCGCCAAATTCGCTTTCAGCTAGAACCTTTCGAACTGCTTCTTCCCGGTACTGCGTGCCGTTGAGCTTTGCGGCCAGTTCCTTCACGTCCCTCCGGCCGAAAAAGTCGCCGAAGATGTGCAGATCCTGCAGGAGACCGTCCCGCACGTTGAACTTCAGCTCCAACTTACCCCCTGTGAAGCGGGCCTCCTTCTCTATTTCGCACTCGGGCGAAGCGCCGTAATTCCAGTCCCAGCGGGCGTAGCGCTCTTCTTTGATCTTGTGCACCACGGCCCATTCCTCAGCGCTGAGAACGTATTCTTGACCTCCCCCCGGGATCAGGTACTGCCACAAAACTTCCTTGAACTCTTCGATGGTAATGGGGGTCTTAAGGTAGGGGTAGATGTTGGTCACCCGGCTCCGCACAGACTTGACACCCTTGGACTGGAGCTTGTCCACTTTCACATTCAGGGCTTCCTGCACCACCGCTAGATCGGAGTTGAAGAGGATGGTACCGTGGTGGAGCAGGCGGCCTTTGGACCAGTACTGGGCATTGCCGGAGAACTTCTTGCCGTCAATTGTAATATCATTGCGGCCGGAAAACTCGGCCTGCACGCCCAGGCTGGCCAGGGCCTGGATGACCGGCCGGGTGAAGTACTCGAAGTTGCTCACCCGCTCCTTTTCCGCGTCCACAATGAAGGTGAAGTTGAGGTTGCCCAAATCGTGGTACACTGCACCGCCGCCGGAGAGGCGCCGCACCACGTGGATGCCCCGCTCCTTGATAAACGGGCCGTTCACCTCCGCCAGGGTGTTCTGGTTGCGCCCGATCACCACCGTGGGTTCGTTCTGCCAGAGAATCACGTATTCTTCCCCAGGATCCAGGTAGTTGAGGGCGTACTCTTCCACAGCCAAGTTGATCCTGGGATCGGTATGGTCGTTGACAATGCGGATCATGATGCCACCTCGCTTCCGTAGCTGTACTGAGATCTTACGTTAGCGGGGAGGAGCTGTCAATCTTTCTCAACCGTCTTCTTCCAAGGTGGCTCGGCATGGTGGGGCTTTCTTAACCACACACTAACCGAAAAGAGGTGGGGGAAGAAAGATGACAACACATTCAAAACAACAAAGCTGTATCGATACTCTCAACGAACTCCTTAAGGGTGAGCTCATGGCCATGAAAATCTACAAGGAAACCCAAGCCCTGCAGGGCGATGAGCATGTCCGGGCCCTTTTGCAGCAGTTTGCCGCGGATCACGAAGAACATGCCAGGCTCTTGACCCAGCGCATCAGGGAACTGGGTGGGATTCCCGAGACGGAGACGGGTTTGGCGGGAACCATGGCGGGCATCTGGGCCAAAATCAACGCCCTCAGGGGCCCCTCCCATCTGCTGCAACAGGTCTACGCAGGGGAAGATAAAGGCATCCACGCCTACGAAGACCGCATTGACGAACTTGATCCCCAAAGCCAACAGCTCGTCTCGGAGATCATGAGTGCTGATCACGATCATCTCAAACACTTCCAGGAGAGGATGGAAGCCGAGAAAAGGGAAAGGCAGAAATGATCGCAGTACGCTTTGTTTTTCCCCTTGACCTTGACGTAACGTCAAGGTTTATACTTTTCTTGGGAGGTGAGTTCATGGAGTACACAGTGAAGCAGTTGGGTGATCTAGCAGGGGTCAGCGGCCGCAACCTCCGCTATTACGATCAGATCGATCTGCTCAAGCCCGCCTGGGTAAGCGAGGCAGGCTACCGGATGTACGGGCCGGCAGAGGTGAAGCGTCTGCAGCAGATCCTCTTTTACCGGGAGCTGGGGGTGGATCTGCAGACCATCAAGGCACTGATGGATGCACCTCACTTTGACGAGAAGGAGGCCCTGCGCCAACACCGTGAACGCCTTCTGGAAAAAAGAAGGCAGCTGGATCTGCTGCTCCAAAACGTGGACCAGACTCTAGCTGCTCTGGAAGGAGGAACACCCATGGAGGACAAAGACAGGTTCCGGGGCTTTAAGGAAAAGCTGATCAGGGAAAACGAGGAGAAGTATGGCAAGGAGGCCCGGGAGAGGTGGGGCGCTGAAGCGGTGGATGCTTCCAACGCCAAGCTCATGAACCTCACTGAAGAGGAGTACGCGGAGGTGGAGCGGCTGAGCAAGGAGATTATTGACTCCCTGGCAGCAGCGGTGGGCAAGGAGGATCCCACGGGCCCGCGGGATGGAGGATTGCGGAGCTGCACCGCAAGTGGCTCGGTTTCTTCTGGCCCACCTACTCCAAGGAGGCCCATGCGGGCCTGGCGGAGATGTACGTGGCCGACGAGCGCTTCGCCGCTTACTACGACGACCAAGCAGGGCAAGGGGCAGCGGAGTTTCTCCGGGACGCCATCGCGGCCTATGCGCGGCAGTAAAAACGAGTTGGAACTCTAAGGAGCCGATCTTCCGGGATCGGCTCTTTTCCGTAAGGGAGTTCTGTTCCTAAACCGAAAAATTAAAGGAGAATACAGATGGAGAGATAATTCAATCAATAAAGGCGGGGAGCTGGAGCGCTGGAATCCGACACTCCCAGTGCTGAGTGAACCCCTTAGGAAGGGTTTTCCAGGCCGCGCAGCATACTATGCTTGTTAGGGATTTCGCAGAAACGGAGGCACTTGTGGTTGGGCAGAGTAGTGCACATGGGCATCGATGTGGGTTCCACAACCGTCAAACTGGTTGTCCTGGATGAAAACCTCGAGGTACTCTTTTCCAGGTACCAGCGGCACTACGCCGAGATCAGAGAGGTGGTTGTGAGCCTGATTACCCAGGCGTATGAGCAGTTTCAGGAAGATGATGTGACCGTGGCCGTCACCGGCTCCGGCGGGATTGCCGTGGCGGAGCATCTAGGCGTGAGTTTTGTGCAGGAAGTGATCGCGGGCACCCAGGCCATCCAAGCCTTTTACCCCCAGACGGATGTGGTGATCGAGCTGGGTGGAGAGGATGCCAAGATCACTTTTCTGCGCGGCGGGGTAGAACAGCGCATGAACGGCATCTGTGCCGGGGGCACCGGTGCATTTATTGACCAGATGGCAGTGCTCATGCGGACCGACGCCGCGGGCCTCAACGAACTGGCCAAGGGGCATCGGATCATCTATCCCATCGCAGCCCGCTGCGGGGTGTTCGCCAAGAGCGATATCCAGCCCCTTTTGAACGACGGGGCTGCCCCGGAGGATATCGCCGCTTCCATCTTCCAGGCGGTGGTGGTGCAGACGGTGAGCGGCCTGGCCTGCGGCCGGCCCATCAGGGGCAACGTGGCCTTTCTAGGCGGCCCCCTGTACTTCCTCTCAGAGCTGAGGAAGCGGTTCGTGGAGACCTTACAGCTCAAAGATGGTCAGGCCATCTTTCCGGAGAACTCCCAGCTGTTCATCGCCGTGGGAGCCGCCCTCGCTGCCTTGGGGAGCAATCCCGTGCCTTTTTCTGCCCTGATGGCCCGGGTTAAGGGGGCCCAGGATGTGAAGATGGAGGAGACACTGCGGCTGCCAACCCTTTTTTCCAGTGGGGAAGAGTTGGCGGAGTTCAGAGCCCGGCACGGCCGGCATGCCGCGGCCAGGCGCGATCTGGCTGGGTTTTCCGGCAGGTGCTTCTTGGGGCTGGATGTGGGCTCCACCACCACCAAAGCGGTGCTCATCGACGAGGAGGGTTCCATCCTCTACACCTATTACGGCAGTAACAAAGGCAAGCCCCTGCAATCCGTGCGCCAGGCGGTGCTGGGGCTGTACGCTGCCCTGCCTGATGGCGCTTGGATCGCCAACTCCGCGGTGACGGGCTATGGCGAAGGGTTGATCAAAGCCGCGCTGCAGGTAGATCTGGGAGAGATCGAGACGGTGGCCCACTACAAGGCCGCGGACTTCTTCCTGCCCGGCGTTGATTTCATCCTGGATATCGGGGGCCAGGATATGAAGTGTTTGCGCATCAAAGATGGGGCCATCGATGAGATCCTGCTCAATGAAGCCTGCTCTTCGGGCTGCGGTTCCTTTTTGGAGACCTTCGCCCATTCTTTGAATCTGAGCATCGAAGAGTTTACTCAGGAAGCCCTTTTTGCCTCCGAGCCCGTGGATTTGGGCTCCCGCTGCACGGTTTTCATGAACTCCCGGGTCAAGCAGGCCCAAAGGGAAGGGGCGACTGTGGGCGATATTTCCGCGGGCCTGGCCTATTCCGTGGTCAAAAACGCGCTGTACAAGGTGATCAAGCTGCGGAGCGCCACTGACCTGGGCCGCAAAGTGGTGGTCCAGGGGGGAACCTTCTACAACGATGCCGTGCTGCGGGCCTTTGAGCGCTTGGCCCAGCGAGAAGTGGTCAGACCAGATATCGCGGGGCTCATGGGCGCCTTTGGAGCTGCCCTCATTGCCAGGGAGAGATGGACCCCGGGACACCGTTCTACGCTGCTGGACCGCAGGGCGCTGGAGGAGCTGTCCCTGGAAACCCGGCACACCCGATGCCGGGGCTGCGGCAACAGCTGCCTGCTCACCATCAACTATTTCGGCCAGGGCCGGCGCCACATCTCCGGCAACCGCTGCAGCCGGGGTGCCGGGGAGAAGCAGCGGGGAGAGGAGCTGCCCAACCTCTTTGACTACTGCTATGAGCGGCTCTTTGCCTACGAGCCCCTGGATCCCGCCAAGGCCAGGCGGGGCAGGGTGGGTCTTCCCCGGGTTTTGAACATGTATGAGGACTACCCGTTTTGGTTCACCTTCTTCACTGAACTGGGTTTTTCCGTGGTGCTGTCTTCCCGCTCCTCCAAGGCCATCTATGAACAGGGCATGGAAACCATCCCCTCCGAATCGGTCTGCTATCCGGCCAAGCTGGCCCACGGGCACATCATGGATCTGGTGGAAAAGGGCGTGGATTTCATCTTCTACCCCTGCCTGACCCATGAACACAAGGAACAGCCCCAGGCGGACAATCACTACAACTGCCCGATCGTCGTTTCCTACCCCGAAGTGATCAGGCAGAACGTCACACCCATCCAGACCGGGCAGGTCACCTTCATGTATCCCTTCCTGCCCTTCCACCACAAGCGCAGGCTCACCGAGCGTCTCCACGAAGAGTTCGCTCCCCTGGGCATAGGTTTTCCGGAAGTGGAGAGGGCGGTGGAGAAGGCCTGGGCAGAGCTGGCCCGCTACCGGAAAGATGTGCGGCGCAAGGGCGAAGAAACCCTGGCCTACCTCAAAGAGCGGGGTCTGCGGGGCATCGTTTTGGCCGGGCGCCCCTACCACCTGGATCCAGAAATCAACCACGGGATCCCCAAGCTCATCAACGAGCTGGGCTGGGCGGTGCTCACCGAAGATGCGGTGGCCCATTTGGGCCAGGTGGCCCGGCCCCTGAGGGTTGTGGATCAGTGGGCTTACCAT
>Ga0209608_1000992_pt1 | contig 25122 bp, 31 predicted proteins | sample AD_UKC130_MetaG_FD_184428 | JGI IMG/M metagenome (GOLD analysis project Ga0209608, IMG submission 184428) | Active sludge microbial communities of municipal wastewater-treating anaerobic digesters from Canada - AD_UKC130_MetaG (SPAdes) (version 2) | ecosystem: Engineered > Bioreactor > Anaerobic... | reverse complement strand
TTGTCGCCGGTTCGTAAGATAGCTAGTCTCGTTCTACCCGAGTTGCGTTCTTGACGGGGAAGACGAATCCTATTCGTTCGCTGTAAAGAGTGACGAAGCCTGTGTTTGGGACAGGCGGATAATAATAATCTTTTGATGCATCTTCCCTTGGGAGGTCACCGTAAAGAATCGGTTTCCCAGACTGCCTGGGCAGTTGGGAAGGCACGTTAAAACAAGCAAGTCTCCGGGTTGGAGTTCCGTTTCGACGATAAGATCATCCAGTACAACGCGCTCCCGTTGCGATTCCCATCGGATCATGCCCTGCTTGGCGATAGGCTGAATCCTGGGCTCGCCAAAATGGACTTCGGGGACAAGTCGGATTCGGGTGCCTCCGTATGTTCCCGGGCGCGTGGTCAGGGCGAACACGCCTTGGGCCTTTGGAAGGGTGCGTCCTACGAGCCGGCCATCCTCGCGGCGGAGGAAAGGAAGCTCCTCGTAAACGGCGGAGGCGAGAATCTCGGTGCGGCATCCCGTCCGCAATTGGAGATGACGCCGGGTGGGGGTATCGTCGTCCGTTAGCGTCATGGCATCGGCCGTGTTTACCTCGCTGTAGGCTGGTCCGCTGTCAGTGAGCTTCATTACTTCGGCCAGCGATTGCGGCACCGGTCCTGCACATCTCCCGATGCGGAAACCGTTTTGGTAGAGGCCCTTCCGAGTTTCCTGGGGCAGGAATTGTTCGTCGAGCTCGGTCCAGATTTGGTTTAGCACGTCATCGGAGGGAGGGACGTGGGCAAAGATGATGTCGAGCGCGACGCTGTCGCTGGACATCTGGGCTGGGACCAAAGGACTACTCGCGGGCATGCGGAGATGCGTGCAACCACTGGCCATCCCAAGAATCACCAGGAGGGCACACATCCGTTCAAAATGGGCGGCAACTCTCGTTGTCATCCCGTGCGAGGTCTTCCAATCAATCCTTTGGTAATCACCAGTCGGTAACCGCATTTGAAGACTTTTCGAGTCTCCCCAGAAGGGGGCTCGTCCACAGTACTGTGCCAAATGGAAAGAATCCTGTCAGCGCTAGTCCATGGAGCGCGGACAGGACAGTACCAAGAATTCCCAAAAAAATCAATGCGACTCTCCCCAGTTGGGTGGTCTGGTGGGTGAGGGGGATGGCGTGCAATAAAAAATGGGTTTACCCCTCGCCCAATGGATGTGCCTCCAATCTTCCGTGCTAGAGAAACCCGTGATTAATGTGGCCCGGTCGAACAAAAAACCCGCCGGTTTCGAAAAACCGGCGGGGTGGGAAGGGGAGGGCAGAAAGAGTTCGCAGCGTTCAGTTTGATGGATTCTCTTGGGAAACGTTCGCAGCTTCTGGGGTATCGATCGTGGCCTCTTTCACAGGGGCGGGTTCCGACGGTTTGGGTGTTTCGACGCTGAATTCTGGACGGATAGTCTTTCGTTGCTTGACGCGATCGTTTTGGCCCACGAACTCAATGAACGCCTTCACACCTGCATCCCCGACCCGCCGCTTGGCTAGGCGAACGATTCGGGTATAACCACCGGGACGGTCAACGAAGCGTGGCGCGATCTTTTCGAACAGCACCCGAACGGCTTCCTTGTTGTTTCCCAACATCCGCAAGATCCGGCGTCGCGCAGCCACGACCGGCGCCATCTTGCGGTTCCATTCATACCAGGCGTCGCTTTGTCGCCACCGCCGCCAAGCCTCGGAGTTACGAGGGGCAGTCGGCTCCATGCGTTTGGCCTCTTCCAAAAGCGGGAGGACTCGCTTGGCAATCGTGATGCACCGCTCCACCAGGGGCCTGACCTCCTTGGCTTTAGCCAAGGTGGTGATAATCCTGCCTTTTACATAAGGTTCCTCATGTTCAAAGAGGAAATCTCCTTCCGTCAGAAATAATGAGGAAGCCAAATTTCGCAGCAGGGCACGACGGTGACTTGGACTTCGGCCTAAATATCGACCTTTTTTTCGATGCCGCATGGTTACATCCTAACCGGACGGTTATTTCGCAAAACTAATCTCTCTATTTTCAAAGTACGACAGGTTGAATCCTCGACACATTAGAGAACGCCACCCGGAGATGGCGATGTTCGCATCCCCAATCGCAGCCCCAATGTGGCCAGGCGATCCTTAACTTCGGCCAAGGACGTTTCCCCAAAATTCCGCAAATCCAGGAGTTGCTGTTCGGTCATCGCCACCAGGTCGCGCACGGTATGGATACCGGCACTTTCCAGGCTCGTCAGCGTTCTTGTGGAAAACTTCAAATCGGCCAGGGAGACACTCAGTTTGCTGTCGAGCGTTGAATCCTGGCTCAGGACGGATCGACTGTCGGCGAAGACCTTGGGACCAAGCTCGGTGTACTGGACAAACGGATTGAGGTGCTTACGGAGGATCTTGGCCGCCTCTACGAGCGCCATCTCGGGGGTGATTGACCCATCCGTCCAAATTTCCATCGTCAATTTGTCGTAATTGGTCTTCTGTCCGACACGGGTTTCTTCGACCTCGTACCGAACTTTGACCACGGGGCTGAACATGGCATCGACCGGAATCACACCGATCTCGGAAATCTGGGGTGTGTGTTCACTGGCCGGTACATACCCACGACCATTCTCTACCACCATTTCCATCACGAAAGGTACGTCATCGGTCAGGGTTGCGATGACGCGGTCCTTATTGATGATTGTTACCTGGTCGTCAGGTTCGATATCGGCGGCAGTGACCACCCCCTTGGTGCACCGGTTAATACGCAGTGTCCTTGGCTGGGAACTGTGGTTTCGCACCACCAGGGCCTTGACGTTCAGGATGATATCGGTCACATCCTCCACGACCCCGGGAAGGGACGTGATTTCGTGCAAGGCCCCCTGGATCTTCACCTTGGTCACGGCGCTGCCTTCCAAACTGGAAAGCAAGATGCGACGCAAGCTATTACCGATGGTTACGCCGAAGCCGCGTTCAAATGGTTCGGCAATAAACTTTCCGTATCGGTCGGTGAGAGTGGATCGGTCGCAAACCACCTGGCTCGGCAACTCGAGCCCGCGCCACTGTACCCGCATGGAAGGCCTCCGGTAGACTTAAACCTTGGGTTACCCTTTGTCTTTCTTACCGCGAGCAGAACTCGATCACAAGTTGAGGTTGAATCGGGAGTGACACATCCTCCAACGTTGGGTTCCGAAGCACATGCCCCTCCGGAACCGGGCCAGTAATCAAGTTCAGGAAATCGGGCACCATGGGTTGTCTCTCGGCCAGATTCCTCTGAACCGCATCCAAACTCCGCGGCCGATTCTTGACGCTAACGACATCGCCGGGGCTCACCAAGTAACTGGGAATGGTGACCTTGCGGCCGTTGACTAAGATGTGGCCGTGCGCCACCAATTGCCGGGCCTGTGCCCGTGACAAAGCGAATCCCAAACGGTAAACGATGTTGTCCAGACGCCGCTCCAGCAGCGACATGAGCACCTCGCCGGTGTTAGTCGGCGACCGAGTTGCCATCTCGAAATAACGCCGGAATTGCCGCTCATAGATGCCGTAGAACCTCTTGAGCTTTTGCTTTTCTCGCAGGTGGAGGGCGTAATCGGTGGGTTTCCCTCGCAGGACACCCTGCATCCCGGGTGTGGCCTTATGCCTTTCGAAGGCACACTTGTCCGTATCGCAGCGAGTGCCCTTGAGGAACAACTTCATTCCCTCGCGGCGACAGAGTCGGCAAACCGGTCCAGTATATCGACCCATGTTTTAACGCAGTCCTTGTCTTGACGATGAAAGCTGACTCAGTTGGTAGACAACCTCAACCCATCATTTTTCAGCGTGTTTCCCATCACACCCGACGCCGCTTCTTGGGACGGCACCCGTTATGCGGCAGCGGGGTGACATCCTCAATCGACTTGACAACAAGACCCGCCGTCTGGAGGGCCGTAATGGCGCTTTCTCGACCAGCGCCTGGTCCTTTCACCTTGACTTCTACCTCTTTGACCCCCATTTTGATGGCCTTCTCGGCCGCCTGCTGAGCAGCCATTTGCCCGGCGTACGGGGTACTTTTGCGGCTTCCCTTGAAGCCACACGTTCCCGCGCTCGCCCAGCACAGCGTCTCACCCTTCAGGTCGGTAACAGTGACCATCGTGTTGTTGAAGGTTGTCTTGATGTGGACGATGGCCTGGGTGACGTGCCTTCGGATTTTTTTTCGCTTTGGACCGATCTTAGCCACTTTCCAAAACCTCGCAGTCTTTTCCGACCCTTATAACCCTGATAAATATCGCGACGAAATCCAGCTTACCGCAGGTCTTTCACACCCTTCTTGCCAGCGACCGTCTTTCGCGGGCCTTTTCGTGTTCGGGCGTTTGTCCGTGTGCGCTGCCCCCGAACAGGAAGGCCACGACGGTGCCGAATCCCACGATAGCAGTTGATGTCTTTGAGCCGATTGATATTTTGGGCGATCTGACGCCGCAACTGGCCCTCAACGGTGTAGTCTTTGTCCAGCAACGTGGCCAGGCGCGCCAGTTCATCCTCTCGGAGTTGATTCGCACGAATGTGAGGATCAATCCCCGCCTTGTAGCATAACTCTTTGGCGATGGCTGGCCCAACTCCGTATATGTACCGCAACGCGATAACCGTGGGCTTATTTCCAGGAATATCAACCCCAAGCAACCGTGGCATATTTGCCGCTCCTGGTGATCAATCAGTCAACCGTTTCTTCTATTTTTCCAAATAATCACCCTTGCCGCTGCTTGTGACGCGGATTGGAGCAAATGACGTAAATCCGGCCCTGCCTGCGGACAACTTTACAATTACTGCATAAACGCTTGACACTCGCTCGCACTTTCATATTCTGAATCCCCGTTATCTCGTGGTTGGCAGTGCTGTCGAAACCTTTAGTATAGAGCGCCTTGCTTTGGCGACTCAAGGCCCCCGCAGGCCGCCGGTTTGCTTAGTCTTTTCCCTTTATTTCCTATTTCCTCCGCGACCGCTCCCGAAATCACGCAAAATGATGTCGATCAGGATCAAAACCGAGCTTCTCATCCATGGGGCCTAATGGCCCGGTCAAAACATATGGGCCAAACTCGGTCATGGCCACCGTGTGCTCAAAATGAGCACTCGGTTTTCCGTCAGCCGTTACCTGGGTCCAATGATCCCGGCAGAGCCGTACCTTTTTAGTTCCCAAATTGACCATCGGTTCGATGGCAATCACCAGGCCGGGCTGAAGGGCAAAATCGCCCTTTTTCAAAAACAACGCGTTTACAAAATTGGGAACCTGGGGTTCCTCGTGCATGGATCGGCCGATTCCGTGGCCTACAAACGCCTCGACTACACTGAATCCATGCTTTTCGACGTACCGCTGCATGGCCGCGGCCACTTCACTCCACAATCGACTTCGTCCCATCAGCTCGATGGCAAGGTCAAGGGTCTGCCGAGTGACCTCCACCAGCTTGAGCACTTCCGGAGCCGGACGGCCCACAGGGATCGTCACGGCCGCATCGCCACACCAGCCATCGACACGGCAACCCGTGTCCACGCTGACGATATCACCCTCCTTGATCTGGCGGTCGCCCGGGATGCCATGGACGACCTCCTCATTCACGGAGATGCAGGTCACGGCAGGGAAGGGGACACGTCCGGGAACACCTTTAAACAGCGGCTGGGCACCAGACCGTTTGAAAAAATCCTCAACGGCCTGGTCGATCTCCTTTGTCATCAGGCCCGGTCGCACCATGGACTTGACTAACTCGAGGGCTTTCCATACAACAAGGCCCGCCCTTCGCATGCTGAGAATTTCTGATCGTGACCGCAACGTTATCACACCTGGCTCACTCCCAGTCCCACTGGTGCGACTCTCCTGGCCCAACTCACCCCTCAAGCTCCCGCAAACTCGTCGAGGATACTCCGGATCCGCTCGAAGACCTCGTCCACGGTCCCGAGACCATCGACGGTCTTCAACAATCCCTTCTCTTGGTAGTAGTCCAACAAGGGGGCCGTCTGCTCTCGGTAAGCGACAAGCCGCTGTCGGATGACCTCTGGTTTGTCATCGGCTCGCCCACGACCGGCCAGGCGCCGGAACAATTCTTCTTCGGGAACCCGCAATTCCAAAACGACGTCCAGTGGCGTCTTTTTCTCCCCGAGCATTTTGTCTAAAGCTTCGGCTTGGGCGATGGTCCTTGGAAAGCCGTCGAGCAGGTAACCACGCTGGCAGTCGTCCGCGGCCAATCGCTCTCGAATTAAATCAATAATCAAATCATCGGGGACCAGCTCGCCCCGCGACATATAAGCGTCGGCTTGAATCCCCAATGGAGTTTTTGCATTTCTCGCCGCCCGTAGCATGTCGCCAGTGGAAAGGTGGGCGATCATGTACCGCGAGACGATCCTTTCCGCCTGCGTGCCTTTTCCCGCGCCCGGTGGACCAATGAATACCAATCGCATCGCTGGATAATCCTAAAACCGACTTGCCAATGGTACAACGAAGGAGACTCTCACGCTTACCTGACTGCCCAGCGAAAATACTACTCGAGCAATCCCTTGTAATTCCGCATGACGATGTGGCTATCGATCTTTTGTACCAAATCCATAGCCACACTCACGGCGATGAGCAAACTCGTTCCACCATAAAACTGGGCGATCTGATAATTGACTCCCAACCAATCAGCCACAATGGTGGGGATGATGGCAACCGCCGCCAAAAAGCCTGCCCCCACATAGGTGATTCTCACCATGACCTTCTCAAGGTACTCCGCCGTCCTTCGTCCCGGACGATATCCCATAATGATGCTTCCGTTGTCCTTGAGCTGTTCGGCAATCTCATTCGGGTTGAAGGTGATAGCGGTCCAGAAATAGCAGAAGAAATAGATCAAACCAATGTACATCGCGTTGTACCAGAACCCATCCCCCCGGTGGAACACGTTAGCCGCCGCCGCCAACCAGCTTGAATTGGGATACCAGTGGGCCAGGGTTTGGAAGAATGTCAACGGAAATAGGAGGAGACTGCTGGCGAAAATGATCGGCATCACCCCCGCCTGATTGACCAAAAGGGGCAGGTAATCGCGGGCGCCACCGTAAACTCGGCGTCCCCGGACGTGCTTGGCGCTCTGGGTAAGGATGCGCCGTTGGCCCCTCGTAATATAGACCACACCGGCCACAACGGACACAAAGAGCACCAGCAAAATCATCAACGTGTCAAAGCCGATCTTTCCCGCAGTGCCGCTTAGTTCAAGTCCCTCATCGAAGACCGGGCGCAACTCTTGGTAAAGGGCCGGAATCATTCTTGCCAGGATACCGGCCATAATGAGCAAGCTGATCCCGTTGCCAATTCCATATTCGTCGATCTGCTCGCCCAGCCACATGAGGAACGTTGTCCCCGCCGTCATGGTGATCACGGCGGTCAGGAACCAAGAGAAATACACTCCCTGGCCTTCACCATAGGTATATTCGGGCCTGACGAATCCCTGCGCAGCGAGCCAGGCGACATACATCCAGCTTTGGATAATGCATATCCCCACCGTGGCGTACCGGGTATATTCGTTGATTTTTTTGTAACCGGCCGGTCCCTCCTTCTTGAGCTTCTCCAGAGGGGGATAGACGCTCGCAAGAAGCTGGAAGATGATCGACGCCGAGATGTACGGCATAATACCAAGTCCAAAGATGGTGGCTTGGTCCAACCGGCTGGCAGCGAAGACGGTTACTTGGTCCAGCAGATCGCGCAACCCGCCCGCTGCCTGACTGCGGAAGATGGCAGTCATTTTCTCGGTGTTGATACCGGGAACAGGAATCTGCTCACCGATCCGATAGATCGCCAAGAGCAGTAGGGTGAGCAGGATTTTCTGTCTCAGTTCCCGAATCGTAAAGATAACACGAATCTTTTCCCACATAGGCCGGTCCGTCCATCACAGCGCCGAGGTCACTCGTGACGCGTTTACGCTTATGCTCCTTTGACCGCCTTCTTCTTTTCTTCTACGGGCGTCTTGCCGGGCAAGACGATAACCTTGCCGCCTGCCTTTTCGATCTTTTCCTTCGCGGAACGGCTAAAACGGTGCGCCGAAACGGAGAGTTTCTTGGTCAATTCGCCATTACCCAGGATTTTCAACTCGTCGTAAACCCGTTTGACAAGGCCGCGCTGTTCGAGAATTTCGGGCGTAACCTCATCGCCATCTGCGAAGGCCTTCTCCAGCACCTCGAGATTGATCTCCGCAATTCGCAGGGCAAAACGGGCATTGTTGAAGCCGCGCTTCGGAACCCGGCGAATGAGCGGCATCTGACCGCCTTCGAAGCCTGCCTTTTCTCGCCAGCCACTCCGCGAGCGGGCACCCTTATGTCCCCGCCCGCACGTCTTCCCGTGCCCGGAACCCGGGCCACGGCCAACTCGCTTGCGTTTCTTGTGGGTGACGACTCCTCGATTGACCTGGTCGATATTCATGACAACGATGTCCCTCTCAAGCGTTCCACTTCAGCCTTGGAACGGAGTTGCTCCAGGGCGTTCATTGTTGCTTTCACGAGATTAATAGGGTTGGTGTTTCCGTAACTTTTCGTCAGGATGTTCTTGATCCCGGCGGCTTCGCACACCGCCCGAACCGCGGCGCCCGCAATCACACCGGTTCCGGGTCCAGCCGGGACCAGGACGACCTCAGCGGCCCCGAACGAACCTTTGACCTGGTGCGGAATCGTGCCATCAACAATCGTCACGGTCTTCATTCTCCGCATGCCATCCTTGATGGCCTTCGCCACGGCAGGAGGCACTTCGTTGGCTTTCCCATAGCCCCAGCCGACCTTGCCCATCCCATCACCAACAACGACGAGGGCCGTAAAGCTGAACCGGCGGCCTCCCTTCACGACGGCGGCGCACCGACGGACACTGAGGACCTTCTCGATCAATTGACCACGAATGGGTTCCAAATCTGACGCCATGTTTCAACCTTTACAGGGAATGTTCTCGTTGTTGATCAACCCTTCTTTCCAGCTTTCTCGCCTTTTCCAGAGGTTGCCTTCTCGCCCTTCTTCTTCGGTTTTTCCTCGGCGGGCTCCGCTTCCGGTGCTTTCTTCGGGCCAATATCCAGGCCGGCGTCTCGTGCGGCATCGGCTAGAGCGGCCACCCGACCATGATACTTATACGGCCCGCGGTCGAAAACGACCTTCGTGATCCCCGCCGCAAGGGCACGTTCCGCTATCACTTTTCCCACCACGGCAGCGGCCTTCACATTGCCACCGTAGCCACCGACCATCTCGCGGATCGCCGGCTCCACCGTACTTGCCGCGGCCAGCGTCCGTCCTTGGCTGTCGTCGATGACTTGGGCATAAATATGCTTGTTGCTGCGGAACACGCTGAGTCGCGGTCGGTTCGAGACCCTGCGGAGCTTGTTCCGCACTCGAAAGACTCGCCGCAATCGACGTCTTTGCAATCGCTTGAGCTGACTCACGACTGGCCTCTCTTTTTGACTTGCACTCTCGCTCGTTATTTCCTGTTGTTCTACCGCACCCGCTGGGCGACTCCCGAAACAATCCTCACGCGTTCATGCGACACGTCATCGTTTCCCGGGGACTACTTGGCGGACACTTTTCCTTCCTTCATACGGATGTGCTCGCCCTGGTAACGGATGCCTTTACCCTTGTACGGATCGGGCTTACGAAGCGCCCTGACCGCCGCGGCGAAATTGCCAACCTTTTGTTTGTCCACACCGCGAATCACGATGTGTTGCTGATCCGGACAGGTCACCTCAAGTCCCTCAGGAATGGGAACTTGAAGCTCGTTGGCATAACCCACGCGGAGTTGCAATACCCCTTTCTGCACCGCAGCCAGATAACCCACGCCGGAAATCTCCAACCTCTTTTCGTAGCCCTGGGTGACTCCAATCACCATATTGTTAACGAGGGCCCGTGTTAGTCCGTGCAGGGCCCGGGCCAGCCGGGTCTCTTGAACACGTTCGACAACGACGGCCGAACGTGCCGTATCAACTGACACGGACACCTCCGGGCGATGCTCGAACGTTAACTCACCCTTGGGGCCTTTGACACGAATTACCCGACCCTCGATCGTGACGGTCACGCCTTGTGGAATCGGAACGGGTCGTTTTCCAATACGCGACATGGCTAACAGATTTCCTATGATGGAGTCCTAAGGCATTGACCAAAAATTACCAAACTTCGCACAAGATTTCGCCGCCGACTTTTTTCTGTCGCGCCTCGCGGTCGCTCATAATACCGCGGCTGGTGCTCAAAATCCTAATTCCAAAGCCGTTCAGGACCGGCTTAAGGTCTGCCGCACGGCTGTAAACCCGTCGCCCGGGCTTGCTAATCCGTCGGATATGGCGGATGACCTGTTCGCCGTTAGGTCCATATTTCAAGTAAATTCGCAAAATAGCTCGAGGCTGACTTGGAATCTCTTCCCAATCCCAAACATAGCCTTCGCGCTTCAGCACATCGGCCAGACCTCGTTTCAGGTTCGACGTGGGAACATCCACGTGCGGTCGTTCAACACGCACCGCATTACGAATCCGAGTCAGCACATCGGCGATCGGGTCGGTCATCATGGTCGTGTATTACCCTCTACCAACTCGCCTTGACTACGCCTGGAATCATCCCGTTGTCGGCCAATTTGCGGAAGCAAATCCGGCAGATACCAAACTTTCGGTAAACCGCGCGTGGCCGACCACAAATACGGCATCGGTTCCGAAATCGCGTCGAGAACTTTGGCTTTTTACGAAACTTTGCAATCTTGGATTTACTCGCCATTGGCCGCTATCCTAAAAACCCAGGTTTTCCTCTTGTCTCATCATTCCGCACGGAAGGGCATCCCCAATGCCTTGAGCAACTCCAGGGCCTCGCGATCGTTCCGGGCGGTGGTGACGATGCAGATATCCATGCCCTGGTTCCGCGAATACTTGTCGGGGTTCAGTTCAGGGAAGACCATTTGTTCGGTCAGGCCCAGAGCATAATTGCCGTGTCCGTCGAAAGCCCGAGGGTTTAATCCGCGAAAGTCGCGGACACGGGGGAGAGCGATGGAGATCAAACGGTCGAGGAACTCATACATCCGCCGACCACGCAAGGTGACTTTACAACCGATCGCCATCCCCTGGCGTACCTGGAACCCGGCCACGGATTTCCTCGCCCGCGTGATCACGGCCTTTTGGCCCGCGATATTGGTAAGGGCATCCACGGCCTCATCGAGGTACTTCTTTTCTTTCTTGGCCTCACCGACCCCCATATTGATCACAATCTTTTCCAGGCGGGGCAGAGACAACCGGTTGGTCCGGCCCGTCTTTTCCATCAGGATCGGGATGACCTCTTTTCGGTATTTTTCCAAAAGACGCGGTTCCATATTCAGCTTATCCCCCGATATCAGGCATTCGCAGTTTGTGACCGCGACTTCGGCCTAGAAATCTGTCCGATGTTCGCATCACATTTCTTGCAATAACGAACCTTGGAGCCGTCGGCGAGGAAGCGTGCCCCAACACGGGTCCGCTGCTTGCACGAAGGGCAGACCAACATGACGTTGGAAATGTCGATAGGCCGCTCCTTCGACAGCCGGCCGCCCTGGCGCGCCTGCCGGCTTCGCCGCACGTGTTTCAGGACGATGTTCACGCCTTCCACAACGACGCGGCCCTGTTTCCGATCCACCCGCAAGACGCGGCCACGAACACCCCGGTCGTCCCCACTAATCACTTCCACAGTGTCATCGATTCGTATCCACATCAGACCACCTCGCTTGCGAGGCTAACAATTTTCATGAAATTCCGTTCTCTCAATTCCCGAGCAACCGCACCAAAAATACGTGTTCCCCGAGGATTGCCGTCGTTATCGACGATCACGGCGGCATTGCTGTCAAAACGGACGTAACTCCCATCGGGCCGCCGTTTCGGCTTCTTCGTCCTAACGATCACGGCCCGCACGACAGCCCCTTTTTGAAAGGTGCTACCGGGGATCACGCCCTTCACACTGCAGACAACAATATCCCCGAGGGTTGCATAACGTCGGCGGCTCCCGCCGAGGACCTTAATACACATCAGCTCCTTGACGCCTGTGTTGTCGGCGACATCGAGCCTGGTTTGCATCTGGATCATGGCGATCACCCTTGTTTCCGCAATTCCTGCCGACCATCGAATGCTGCGAACAAGTCGGCAACATTACCCCTGCTGATCCGACTGTTGTGTTTCCTGTGAAGCCGGCGAAGCCTCCCTGGCTTCGGTCCCGGTCCTACTGGCCTCCAGCAATTCCTCCTCAACCACACGTCGCTTTTGGAGCAATTCGGCACGCCCGCGCTCCACGACACGTACCAACCGCCAGCGTTTGAGCCGCGATAGGGGTCTCGACTCCATAATCTCGACTCGGTCACCCACTTGCGACTCGTTGTTCTCGTCATGAACGTAGCAAATCGTACGATGTCGCACGTACTTTTTATAGCGAGGATGCTGAACAAGTCGGATGACTTCCACCCGACGCAACTGGGGTGTATTCGCCTTTGTTACGATGCCGATTTCACGTCGCCTTGGCATATTGTTTTTCACCTCGCAAATGTTTTCCCTGCCGGACGATTCTTCAGCGCCTCCGGTGTTGTCCAGATTACTTTGCCGCGGATGCCTCTTGTCGGGCTCGCTCGTTCAAAATGGTCTTGATCCGGGCAATCAAGCGCCGCTTCATCCGCGGTTCCATCGGAGACGCCAAGCGCTCCGTTTGCTTTTGAATCCGCAAACGAAACAAGGCCTCGGTGGTCTCGCGGAGCAGGGCTTCGAGTTGTTCGGTGCTCATCTCCCGAAGTTCGCGGGCTTTCATGTCTGTTACCTTTCACCCTTGACCCGACTTAAACGGTCCCTATCTCCTGTTGGTTTCATCCCACTGGCCAAGCCATTACATGGTCTGGCGCCGGACAAATCGGACCTTCACCGGCATCTTGTGGGCCAACCGCGAAAAACACAACCGAGCGGCCTCCTCGGAAATACCGCCGAGTTCAAATAGGATAGTCCCGGGCTTAACCACGGCTGCCCAGTATTCGGGTTCCCCCTTTCCCTTGCCCATGCGTGTTTCCAAGGGGATTGAGGTAATCGGCTTGTGGGGGAAGATTCGTATGTACAGCCGACCTTCCGAGCGGAGGTATTGCTGGGCGGCAATACGTCCGGCTTCAATCGTGGCAGCAGGGATCCATCCACCCTGAACAGCCTGGAGGCCGTATTCGCCGAACACGACGCGGTTACCCCGTGTCGCGTTACCCCTTATACGCCCTCTTTGACTTTTTCGATGTTTGACCCGTTTTGGCATCAACGCCATGGCTATCAACCTCGCTAAACATTCCCAAATTGATCCACACCTGGACGCCAATCTGTCCCTGAGCAATTGTCGCTTCGGCAAAGCCGTAATCGATATTTGCCCGAAGCGTGGAGAGTGGGACGGATCCCATAATTTGTTTCTCACGCCGCGACATTTCGGCCCCGCCAAGCCGCCCGGAGAGCTGGACCTTAATTCCTCGGGCACCTTGTGCCATGGCTGTTTCCATGGCCTTCTTCATGGCACGTCGAAAGCTAACGCGGCGCTCCAGTTCTTCCGCGATGCTTTCGGCCACCAGTTGGGCCACCAGCTCGGGACGTGTGATCTCTTCGATCTTCAAATTGATCCGCCGCCCGGTCAGCTCCTGGAGCTCCTGCTGGAGCTGGTCGATCTTCCCGCCTTTTGATCCGATTAGCACACCAGGACGGGCCGTGAATATGATCACCTTCACTTCATCGCGCGTCCGCTCGATCTCGATTTTCGAGATCATGGGATAGGCACGTCGTTCGCCGCGTCCGCCTTTTTCCGCGGATGGCTCCTTCCGCTCCAAAATGTAACGACGGATCTTATAGTCTTCGAGCAAGAGATCAGCGAACTCGCGCTTCGGCGCGATCCACCGGCTCTTCCAGTCGAGCGTGATACCAGTGCGAAAACCGATGGGGTTTACCTTTTGTCCCATAACCAGGTATCCTCAATAATCCCACCCAAATTACTTAAGGTATTCACGAGGTCCGAGAATCACGCCGATATGGCACATCCGCCGTTGAATGATCGTGGCCATTCCGCGGGACAGCGGACGAAGTCGCTTCAATCGTGGACCCTCATCCACCCAAATGCGGATGACATGTAACTCTCGCGGGAACGGATCCTGCAGGTCAGCCGAATTGGCCAAGGCGCTGCTCACCACCTTTTCAATCATGCGCGCAGCGCGATGGGGCATGGTCTTCAATATAGCAAGGGCCTCATCGACCTGTTTGCCACGCACAACATCAGCGACCAGCCTCGCCTTGCGCGGGCTAATTCGGGCGTACCGATGTAAGGCTCGATACATTCGCGACATATTGGAAATGGACATGATTCCGACCTTGTCCTTTTTGCTCCGAGGCTGCTATCTACTGGAACCTTCGGAGCTTGCCAAATCGCCTCTTGGCCTATACCTCCAAAACTACTTCTTCCCACGTCCGCCGTGGCCGCGGAAAATCCGCGTCGGCGCGAACTCGCCCAGGCGGTGTCCGACCATATCTTCTGTGACAAATACCTTGACGTGTGTCTTGCCGTTGTGCACCAGGAAGGTGTGCCCGACGAACTCGGGCACGATGGTACATGCCCTTGCCCACGTCTTAATCGGTTCCTTCTTTCCCGCCTCGTTGAGCTTAGCCACCTTGGCGAAGACGTTGGGATCGACAAACGGACCTTTCTTCAGTGAACGTCCCATAGTCGTTTTTCCGCCTGAAATCCAAAATCACTTGGCTATTGACTGTTTTTCTCACCGTATCGGAAGCTGACCATATCGCACGGACCGACGCCGCCGGACAATCGCCTTATTCGATGGTTTACCGCGCTTCCGGGTATATCCGCCCTTAGCGGGCTTGCCTGTGGGGCTGACGGGATGCCGTCCGCCCTTGGTTCGTCCTTCACCACCACCGTGGGGGTGATCGATCGGGTTCATGGCAGTACCACGGACGTGTGGTCGCCGACCGAGCCACCGCTTTCGGCCAGCCTTGCCCAAGACAATCCCTTCATGATCGGCGTTGCTGACCACACCAATCGTCGCTCGGCAACGGGCCGAGACACGACGAATCTCGCCGCTGGGCAGTGTCAATTGGGCCCAATCTCCGTCGCGGGCCACCAGCGTGGCAGCGCATCCCGCGGAGCGACACATGACGCCGCCTTTCCCCGGTATTAGTTCGATATTGTGCACCTGCATACCCAAGGGAATCTCCGATAGCGGCAGGGCGTTTCCTATGTTCGGGGGCGCGCCGGGACCACTCATCACGGTATCGCCCGGCTTGAGCCCATCCGGGGCAATGATGTACCGCTTTTCGCCGTCGGCGTACTTCAGCAAGGCGATCCGCGCACTGCGATTGGGATCGTACTGGATGGAGTCCACCCGCGCCGGAATCCCATCCTTGTTCCGTTTAAAATCAATGATCCGATAAAGCCTCTTGTGGCCACCACCGCGATGTCGGCAGGTGATGATGCCTTGGTTATTTCGGCCACCTTTCTTTTTCAGGGGAACAAGGAGACTCTTTTCCGGCTCAGCGCCAGGCGTCAGTTCCGCGAAATCGCTGACGGTGGCTCCCCGTCTCCCCGGTGATGTCGGCTTGTAGGCACGAATCCCCATGATACTGGCCTCGTATCCTCAAAGTGTGATCTGCTTAGTAGAGATTGATCCGGTACTCTGGATCCAGTTTAACAATGGCCTTCTTCCACGCCTTCGTGTAGGCCTTGCGCCAGCGATAACGTCGTTCTTTGCCGCGGCGATTCTGAATGTTAACCCGAAGGACCTTCACATTGAACAATTCTTCTACTGCCTTCTTGATATCCGCCTTTGTTGCCAAGGGCGAGACCTCAAACGCGTATTGGTTGTAGCGCTCCGCCTTATGATGGCTCTTTTCCGTGATCAACGGCCGGATGATCACTTGATGTGGCTCCAAACCGGAGACAGCAGGCTGAGGGGTATTGCGTAACATGGCTCGATCTCCTTCTCACTCAAGCGGTACCGGCCACGACCTTGGCACGAAACATGTCGAGCGCTGCACGGGTCATTAGGATGCGCTTTGGCCGAAGGACCTCATACGCGTTGATGTCTGACACCGGCAACGTCTCAACTTTGTCGATATTGCGAAGGCTCTTGTAAGCAATCGGATCATAATTGTCGAGCGTCACCAGCAGCCGCATTCCGGCCAATCCAAGTTTATTGAGGATCCCCGCTGCTTCCCGGGTCTTCGGAGCCTCGAACTTCAATTCGTCGATAAGGATCACTTCGTTATCAGCGATGCGGGACGCCAAAGCCATTCGGGTAGCAAGCCGAAGGGCCTTTTTCGGGAGGCGGTAAGACCAATCCTGAGGTCGCTTGGGATGGGCACGCCCACCACCACGCCGAATGGGTGTCCGCCGCATACCCGCTCGCGCCCGACCAGTTCCCTTTTGACGATAAAGCTTCCTCGTCGAACCGGCCACCTCGGAACGGCTCTTTGCCTTTGCCGTCCCCAGCCGGAGGTTGGCCCGGTACATGACGACTGCGTCATGCAATAGCTGTTTGTTGATGCGCGGCGCCAGCTCGGCAGGATCGATCTCATAGGTGTCAACCTGCTGGCCTTCGCGGTTATATACTGGGATACTGACCATGATACACCTGCTTCTTTGTGGGACCTAACGTCATTTCTCTCGTTTTTGGTCCTACAGAATGTTGCTTCCCCTCGCTTACCCCACCTTGTTTGTCGGCCGAATAATGATTAATCCGCCTACCGGTCCGGGAACTGCACCCTTGACCAGGAGGAGGTGACGCTCTGAATCAATCCGCACGAGCTTCAGATTGCGAATAGTGCATTTTTCGTGTCCGTAGTGGCCTGCCATCCGCCGACCGGGGACGACGCGACCAGGCGAGGTATTACACCCAGTGGAACCGGGATGACGATGGACCTTCTTAACACCATGGCTTGCTCGCTGGCCAGCAAAGCCGTGCCGCTTCATAACGCCAGTGAAACCGCGACCCTTGGTTGTGCCGGTCACGTCCACTGCGGCAACATCCTTGAAAAGGTCGACTGTCAGAACCTGCCCTACGGAAAAACCTTCGATGGAAGTGCGGAACTCTTTAATAAAGCGTTTGGGTTCGCAGTTGGCTTTGGGAGGAGCTTCGATGCCGGCAGCCGCGAGGAGCTTTTGACGTTTACTTTCTAACCTGGCCACATGCCCGCGCTCTGCCCGATTTGCTCGATGGCGGGGCTTGTCAAGGTAGCCTAGCTGGATGGCTTCGTACCCGTCGCGTTGCGGGGTTCTGATCTGCAAAATGTGGCAGGGACCCGCTTGGATCACGGTTACGGGGATCACGTTCCCTGCATCATCAAAAATTTGCGTCATGCCGACCTTGCGGCCAAGTAATCCGATCGCCATTGTTTATCTACCTTATCTACATTGCCCTCGAGGATCGTGGGATTGGTCCCAGATTACCTCTGGGGCTTCCAGTCCATACACGCGATGGATGTTTATCGTCTGGTTCTGGCCTTTGGTTTCAGCGTTGAAAACAACCCAACACTGCACAAGGTTTTAGGTTTTAGCGACTTCGCCCCCGGCTGGTTGCCTTGATCTTGATGTCTACACCGGCCGGGAGTGTCAATTTGTTTAGCGCTTCAATGGTTGCAGGCGTAACCTCAAGGATATCGATCAACCGCTTGTGTGTGCGGATTTCGAACTGTTGCCTCGCCTTCTTGTCCACATGGGGACTTGAGAGGACGGTATATCGCTCAATTCGAGTGGGCAAAGGGATTGGGCCGTGGACCTTGGAATGGGTCCGCTTAACCGTATCGACGATCTCGCGGGCACTCTGGTCTAAGACCGCGTGATCGTAGGATTCCATCCGAATTCGAATAATTTCGTTAATGGTTGCCGACATAAATCTGCTATCCTCGCCACGCCCGGCGACACCGACTGGCCAACTATTTCCGCAAAAGGTGAAAAACCTCGATTCTACATGCTTCGGCCAGGCATCTCAATGGGGACCTGGCGTCGCGCTCGGCGCTCGCTGCGGAAAGGGTTATCCCGATCACAGGTGGGAAAGCACAGAAGCGTCACACGATCGCGAAGCGCCTTTAAGCACTGGGTTCCCGTATTAAAGCATCTACCGGCCACTTTTGCCAAGCCCCCCGGAACGCAAAAACGGGAATCGAACTTCGGAGAAAAGCCCGCGGCTAAAGACGGTGTGGCAAAGGCTATGGCGTCTATGTTTCAGATGCCTGAAGGTAGGTTTTCTCTCGGTAAAACCGGGAAACAATCGTAAATACGACGCCTGTCAACGCCATCGCAAGCACAAAAAACCAATAATAACCGGGTCCCTGCGCCCAACCGCCGGGTCGGTCGCCACCGGTCAGTTCAATGAACTTATTGACCACGGCCGTGAATGAGTTCCCAAGCGATACGGACAGCAGGTATAAACCCATGATCACTGACTTCATGGTACGCGGGGCCTGAGTGTAGGCGAACTCCAGGCAGGTTACGGAGATGAGGATTTCCGCCGCTGTGATCACTACGTAGGCCGCGACCTGCCACCCAATGCTCGGTCTTGCCCCCGCAGCAATCGTGTGCTCGATCCAGGCTGTAACACAAAAGGAGCATGCTGCCACGTACATCCCGACGGAAACACGCCTCAAAAGTGTAAATTGCCATACCCGATTGACTAAGGGGTAAATGACATAGGTCGAAAGGGGAACCATAATCATCACCAGCAGCGGATTGACGGCCTGAATCTGTGAGGATTCCCACTGGATTCCTAGCCAACGGCGATTCATCTTCTCCGCCTGAAGGACCCATGCCGACCCGGATTGATCGAACAGGGCCCAGAACATCGCCACGCATAAGAAAAGCGGAATCAATCGCAGAATGGTGGATCGGGCCTCGGGACTGATCAGTTCGTAAAAGAACTTCTTACCGCTCGGGGGAATATGGGCAAACTTAGCCCGCCCGGCGAAAAAGACAGCCGTGGCCAATGCCATGAGGATGCCAGGCACAGCAAAGGCCAAGCCCGGACCGGCGACGACTAACAACCACGGTGTAAGTAGCGTGGAACTGGCTGCCCCAAGGTTGATGGCCAGGTAGAACCACGCGAAAACTTCACCCATCCGGTGGCTATTGCGACTTGCGAATTGATCCCCAACATGGGCGGAGACGCACGATTTAATTCCCCCTGATCCAACGGCAATAAGTGTTAGCCCCACGAATAGCCCCAACCGCGTTTCATCCCAGGCCAAGGCGACGTGTCCCAAGCAATACACCAGAGAAAGCCCCACAATTGTGGAGTATTTTCCCCAGAAGATGTCCGCCAAAATGGCCCCCACAATCGGGAAAAAATACACCCCGGCGTTGAACAGGTGGAAATAAAATTTGGCTTCACTCTCCGACATAGGGGCCAAGCGGCCGTGGGCGTCTAAAAGGTATTGCGTCATGAAAATCGTCAGGATGGCCCGCATGCCGTAGAAGCTAAATCGTTCGGCGGCCTCGTTGCCGACGATGTAGGGCACACCGGGCGGTAGCCCATCCGTCGGGATAGGCGCGGTCGGATACTGGGGCTTCGTTTTGAAGTTTTCGAGAAGGGAGGACGAAAGCCGTTTGAGCATAAAATGATCTCTGCGTACTTGCCGAGGGCAGACTCTTTGGATGATTCCAAACGAATTGAGTGACCAAAATGGTCAGCTTAGCAAATTGTCCGGAAGTCGCCAAATCCCGCAGCTCCATCAGATTGAAAGCCCCTTTTCCCAGGTCCGCAAAAGAGAACCGAGTAACTCCCCAAGCCATCCATTCTGTCGCAGGAGCCCCAAGCACCTCGGCCCCGCACCACTCCGGCAAGTCCCCTCGAATCGGCCTTTGGCGACGCGTTCCAACTGCTGTCCTGAAATGGTTGTCCAGATATGCCGACGGGCAATCTTCCCAAGAAGACCTCGGTTGGCTTAAAATGGACTACTAGCAGACCGCTGAGGTGATGAACGTTTCGCTTGTGGTCTGCTAGACGGTGTTGTGGGTATTGTCCCCGTGGCTCAATTGGATAGAGCGTCGGCCTCCGGAGCCGAAGGTTACAGGTTCGAGTCCTGTCGGGGACGCTTCTTTAGGCCTCACCCTTGTCTCGGACACCGCACGTGCTAAACGCTTGCGGCGTCTTGCTTTGTGGCCAGAAATCTAGCCCAATTCGCCACTTGTGTCGGCCAGGCAATCCGACGCTGTGCCGAACTCTCGGCCCGCTTCCCGTGCAAATCGCTGCAAACCGATGCAACGCCCGGCAAGCAGTCTAGCACCATAGATGGCACCTCGCCGGAAAAGAGAGCACCACGGGAAGCACCAGTCGGCTGGGCCTACCACCTACCTTGGTCTGGCGGGCCGTGGCGGTCGGCCCGTATGGCAAGCACAGGGCACCAACTGGTGAGGCCCCACACGGCGATTGCCAACGGCTCCAAATTCGGAGTCGTCCGAATGGTTGGTGTCTCTCCATCGACATGACCTGCGCACCTGGATAGGAAGCTACTCGTCACACACCGGCGCATATACTTTCCACGTGGTATGTTCTCACTGTGCTCCGTTGCTGGGGCGTGTAACCGCTGACAGCCTGACACAGGGGGAACGCCAAGCCACAAGCCCGGATGATAAAGAACCGCAGTGAGGGCACAATCAAGTGCCTGATGGCGACAACGAGGGCAGGGAGCACCGCGAAGAGGAGCTTCGACCGTTGCCAACAAGAACTAGAAGGCTGAACGGCCTTGCTGTGCGCAGGAAGTAATGGCGATCCAAATTTGCTCGCACCGCGGGCGGCTTCACTCCAGGTGCCCTGCGTTATCCGGCGGTTGATCAACACGAAGCGGGCGGCTTGCTCGGTCAGCTTGCCCGTCGGCTCAATACCCGGTGTGGTTAGGGGTGAAAAGTGGCTTTTGAACAGGCGTGTGGGGACCTCGGCATTTGCTCTTCACTGGTGAAAAGAGGCAAAGTCTCTCGGACCATCTGAGGCCATTCAAAACGTTGACAGCCGCGTCGCATGAGGGCTATCATGGCGGCATATATGCATATAAATATTCTTCGCCGCGTTCGCAAACGAGGGTGCGAGATATCACCATGAAGAATGAGGGCATGCCGGGGCTGATCCGCGAACTTCGACAACGGCTGAATCTCACGCAGGAGCAACTCGCGGAGAAGGTTGGTGTCGCCTCCAGCACCGTGAACCATGGGCAGAACGGCAAGCGGGTGCCTCTCCCGTTTCTTGTGAAGCGACTGGTCGAGTTGAAATACGAGTTCGGCAGGAAGCTGGAAGAGAGCGAGCGGTACAAGGCGGTGAAGGCCCTCGCCCGCAAAACCGATCATTTGCTGTTTCTCACGGCAATCCGCACCGAGGGAGAATTCCGATCTCCCCTCTGGTGTTGATCTGGTAATATGAGATACAGGATTGACGAAAACGAGAGCAAGAGACTGACGGGGAAGACGTAGTGATGAGCACCGCCTATCACGCGAAGTACTTTGCGTATGAGCTGACCCGCATCGGCGGCACGGGGATGGAGCGTCTTTCCCGGTCCCTGTTCGACGCGTGCGTGGATCTGAATCCGCACCAAATCGAGGCGGCCCTGTTCGCCCTCCGATCCCCAATCTCCAAGGGCGTCCTTCTCGCCGACGAGGTCGGTCTCGGGAAGACCATCGAGGCCGGTCTGGTTCTCTGTCAGCTTTGGGCCGAAAGACGGCGCCGGCTTCTCGTCATCTGCCCCGCCTCCATTCGCAAGCAGTGGGCGCTTGAGCTGACCGAGAAGTTCAACCTTCCAACGGTCGTCATCGACGCGAAGGAGTACCGGGAACGACAGGGCCGGGGAATGCCCAACCCCTTCGAGGCGGACGAGGTCGTGGTCACGTCCATGCACTTTGCCAGTGCTCACGCGTCCGATATTCGTTCTGCCCAGTGGGATTTGGTGGTCATCGACGAGGCTCACAAGCTGCGCAACGCCTACCGGGACTCGAATCGTATGGGCCAGAACATCCGGTGGGCACTTGAAGACCGGCGCAAAGTGCTCCTGACGGCCACGCCGCTTCAGAACTCCTTGCTGGAGCTCTACGGAATCTCGACCATCATCGACGATCACATTTTCGGAGATCTTCCGTCCTTCCGAAGCCAGTTCGTGAACGCCGGTGGGAACGTGGAGGAACTGCGGAACAGGCTTCGGACGTTCTCCATTCGCACTCTCCGGCGGCAGGTCGTCGAGTACATCCAGTACACAGAGCGCCGTCTCATTACGCGCCCCTTCAAGCCCACGGAGCAGGAGCACAAACTGTACGAGGCGGTGTCGGCGTTTCTCCAGCGCACGGACACCTACGCGCTTCCCTATCAGCAACGACACCTGACTGCATTGATCGTCCGCAAGCTTCTCGCCTCCTCGCCGCATGCGGTGGCGGCCACGCTCGAAGCCATGCGCGACCGACTGATTGCCATCCGTGACAAGCTGCCCGTCCCCGAGGACTTCGCCGAGCGCCTCATCGCGGACGAGGAAATGGAACATGAGCTGCTGGATGAGATGACCGACGGACTTCTGCAGCGTTCTGGCGACGAAGATGCGGAAAAGCGCCCTCAGGTTACCGAAGCCGAACAGGCAGAACCCGTTATCGACCGCCAGAAGCTCCTCGCGGAAATCGAGGAGCTGGACCGCTACGCCCAGTGGGCGAGAAGCATCGGGATCGACACGAAGACCCGCTCGCTGATTAAGGCCCTTGAAATCGGCTTCGAGAAGATGACCGAGATGGGGGCGGCCCAGAGAGCGGTGATCTTCACGGAGTCGAGACGGACCCAGGCCTATCTCAAGGACTTCCTGGAAGCGAACGGGTACGCAGGCCGCGTCATCACGTTTAACGGGAGCAACAATGAACCGGAAACAACCGCCATCTACGAGCGCTGGGTGGAAGCCAACAAGGAAACTGGTCGAGTGACCGGGTCGCGGTCAGTGGATGTCCGTACGGCCATCATCGAACACTTCCGCGACCATGGACAAATCCTGATTGCAACGGAAGCGGCCGCCGAGGGTGTGAACCTCCAATTCTGCTCCCTGGTGGTAAACTTCGACCTTCCCTGGAATCCCCAACGGATCGAGCAACGGATCGGGCGCTGCCATCGGTACGGGCAGAAGCATGACGTCGTTGTCATCAACTTCCTCAACGAGAAGAACGAGGCCGACCGGCGCGTCTACGAACTGCTACAGGAGAAGTTCAGCCTCTTTAGCGGCGTGTTCGGCGCTTCCGACGAGGTCCTGGGCAGCATCGAGTCCGGCGTCGACTTCGAGCGGAAGGTGCTGGATATCTATCAGCAGTGTCGGACGCCAGACGAGATCGAGCAGGCTTTCAATGCCTTGCGGGCTGAACTTGACGAGAAGATTCGTTCCAAGCTGGCCGAGACCCGGCAGAAGCTTTTCGAACACTTCGACGAGGATGTCCATGCCCATCTTCGACTGAACCTGGAAGGCGCACGCCAGCAGCTCGACCGCGTAGGGATGATGTTCTGGCGGCTCACGCGGTTTGTTCTGGATGGGCGGGCGACGTTCGACGAGGCAAACCTGGCGTTCGACCTCAAAACGCCTCCGCACGATGGCATCCAGCCAGGGTATTACCGCCTGATCTCGAAGGACCATGAGAACGTCACCGGAGCATTCCTCTATCGTCTGTCGCACCCCTTGGGCGAGTACGTGGTCGAGACCGGCAAAACGCTGGCCACTCCGGTCGCCCACGTCACGTTCGACATCAGCGGGCGGCCCACGCGTATCTCTCTGATCGAGGCCCTCAAAGGCCGCTCCGGTTGGCTGCACCTCCAGCGACTCACCATCGACTCCTTTGAGCGGGAGGAGTACCTGCTCTTTTCCGGCATCGACGACGATGGCAGGTCTCTCGATCAGGAGACCCTCGAGAAACTATTCCACTGCGAGGCCACGGCCGAGCCGCTTTCTTCTTTACCGTCCGAGGTCGAAGCCCGACTGGCCGCGGAAGCCGAACGCCACGCCAAGGCCACAATCAGCCGCTCGCTGGAAACAAACAACCGGCATTTCCAGGAAGCGCGGGAGAGGCTCGAGAAATGGGCCGATGACATGGTCCTGGCGGCCGAGAAGGAGCTGAAGGACACCAAGGAACGGATCAAGGCGCTCAGCCGCCAAGCGCGACTGGCCACGACTACCGAAGAGCAATATGCCTTGCAAAAGCAGATTCAGGAACTCGAAAAGCAGAAACGCCGGCAGCGCCAGCGCATCTTCGACGTCGAGGACCAGATCATGGCCAAGCGCGATCAATTGATAGACAATTTGGAAAAGAGAATGCAGCAGCGGACGAGCGTCGAACCCCTGTTCACGATCCGCTGGAGCGTCGTGTAGTGAGGATGAACATGTCCGAAAACCTGGAGCGACTGAAACAGCTTTTGGCGGAGATGTTCCAGCTCGACCAGGCCGAGCTGGACTTCGGCATCTACCGTATCATGAACGCCAAGCGGGAGGAGATCACCCGCTTTCTCGACCGGGACCTTCTACCGCAGGTACGCGAGGTGCTCGGTGAATATGAAAAGGACTCACGGGCGGCCATTGCGGCTGAGCTTGAGAGGGCAAGGGAGCAGGCGAAGAGCCTGGGGTTTGAGGACCCCGCCCAGGCCCCGCGCGTGAAAGAGCTGCAAGCACGCTACAATGCTGCCTTTGACCTCGAGGCCGCCGAGCAGGAAATCTTCTCGCACCTCTACAACTTCTTCCGCCGCTACTACCACGAGGGCGACTTCATCTCCCTACGCCGTTACAAGGAGGGCGTCTACGCCATCCCCTACGAGGGGGAAGAGGTCAAGCTCTACTGGGCCAACCACGACCAGTACTACATCAAGACCAGCGAGTACTTGCGCGACTACACGTTCAAGCTTCCCTCGGGCCGGCGGGTCCACTTCAAGCTCGTCCAGGCCGACACAGAGAAGGACAACAACCGGGCAACAAACGGCAACGAACGCCGCTTTATTCTGGGACACGGGGACGGCGGCACTGGGGGACAGGGGGACGTCTGGGATATCGTGAATGACGAACTGGTGTTCTATTTCCGTTTTGTGCCCGATGGGGCAAAGCGCAAGCAGGCTGAACTGAACGCCGAGGCGGTGCGTCGCATCACGGACATCATCAGCGGTTCGCCCAGTCTCCGGGACGCCTGGTCGCCCCTTC
>Ga0209608_1000984_pt1 | contig 25214 bp, 23 predicted proteins | sample AD_UKC130_MetaG_FD_184428 | JGI IMG/M metagenome (GOLD analysis project Ga0209608, IMG submission 184428) | Active sludge microbial communities of municipal wastewater-treating anaerobic digesters from Canada - AD_UKC130_MetaG (SPAdes) (version 2) | ecosystem: Engineered > Bioreactor > Anaerobic... | reverse complement strand
GGGTGCGGTGGGCATCCTCGATTTGCTCCACGCCCGCGGGCTGGAACTTATGCGCGCCAGCGGCGACGGGCACATCTGCTGCGTCTCGGCACTGAAGAAGATTCACGGGCTGGACGGCGGTAAGGCCCTCGCTCTCGCCCTGGACACGGTGCTCGCCGCCTGGGGCAAGGTTGCCGGTGCGGTGGAGGGCGCCGTGATCGAGGGCATCGGGTTGATCTACGGAACCTACGGCGCCTCGGTAGATCAGGCGGCGCTCGTGAAGAAGCTGGCCAAGTATCCCGGCGGGGCGGCCGCGCTGGTCGGCGATGCGAAGGGCCTCAGGAATCTTCGCGGCGCTACGCTTGCCCGCTGCATCGCCGAAGCGGCCATCGAGAAGTACAACGCCGGCCGGCGCACGGGCAGGTTGGACCCGCTATAGGCAGGAGATCCGGAAATGAGCGACTACAAAACGCGTCTGCTGCTGGCCTGCCTGGCCGCGCTGGTACAGCGTTGTGGGAAGGTGATCGTGATCGCCGACGGCGACGTCGAAGCGGCGCTCGATAACCACACCGAGGTGATGTGGGAGCACGATCATCACGCGAAGTGCGTCCGCTTGACCGTGCCGGTGGAGGCACAGCGGTGAAGCGGCAGCCCGTGCTGGAAAAGAGCATCGTTGGCAGCATCGTGAAGGCGCTCAAAGCACAGCCCGGCGTCGTCGTGAGGAAGCGCCACGGCACGGCGATGGGCGTCGCCGGCGACCCTGATCTTTACGGGACCATCGGCGGCCGCCATTTCGAGATCGAGGTAAAGCGGCCTGGTTCGCAGTTGACCGAACTCCAGGCGCAGCGATTGCGCGAGTGGGCACACGCGGGCGCCATCACCGGAGTTGCGCACACGGTCGAAGACGCGCTGCGGATTCTGGGGCTTGTGGCATGAGCGCACTCCTGTACAGCCTCGAAGCGCTGCGCCGGTTTCGCGAGGAGCGGAAGAAGCCGAAGCGGGAGCTTTCGATCCTCGAACAGGTGCCGCCCGATGCTCCGGCGGACGACGCCGTTTTGACCGTGTGGAACGGCGAGCGGTTCGTCGCGTGGGAAAAGTGGCTCGCCACGGCGCCTGTCGTGATCGAGGACCGGGCGGCCGGACCGGTCATTCCCGCCGATGCCGAGTGCGTCAGCGCGGACTGCGGCGGAACGCGGATCTGGCTCGTAAGGGATGGCGATCGCTGGCTGATGTTCGCCGGGTCGCGGAAGAGCAGAAGGAAGGATTTCGCATCGCCGTTCCTTGAGCACGCGATCCGAACGGCGGAGCAGTGGTACGGTGCGCCGGCCGCCGGCTGGCAGGTGGAGAAGAGGCGAAATGGAAAACACAACGACGAAGCAGAAGGTCGCGCAACTGGCGCGGTACTTTCGGACGTTCACCGGCCTGAGAGTGCATCCTCTGGCTCCGAGTCCGGATGAGATCGATATCGACGACATCGCCCACTCGCTGGCGCACCAGTGCCGTTTCTTGGGCCACACGGATGGCTTCTATTCCGTGGCCCAACACTCGGTCCTGGTGAGCGAGCTCGTGCCGGAGGCCGATGCCCTCTGGGGACTGCTCCACGATGCAGCCGAAGCGTATCTGGGCGACCTGCCCGCGCCAATCAAGCGCACGCCGGACATGCGCGTCTACCGTGCCGCTGAGGAGCGGCTCCTGGCGGCGGTGGCGGCGAAGTTCGGTCTGGCGCCCACGCTGCCTGCGTCCGTCGCGGAGGCAGACCGGATCGCCCTCGCCACAGAGTTCCGCGACGTGACCACGGTCGATGACCTCGACTGGATAGTCGCGGAGTGCGGCTTTGCCCCGTCCGAGTGTCTCTGGATCACGCCTTGGCCGCCTGCCGTGGCCGAGGATCGTTTCCTGCGCCGATTCTGGGAGCTGACCAAACATGAGTAGCCTCCTCGCGACTGTTCGCAAAGGCAGGTTCTATCTGCCCGAATCCGCGTTGACGCCGGAGGGCATGCGGTTGTCGCAGGAGATATCGCGTCGCGCCGTGGATGCCGCGTACGATGACCGCTGCATTCGAGTCAACGCTCAAAGCGTGTTCGACGACATGCGTTCCCCCGAAAACGACGGCTGGGCGATAGAGACGTTGGATTATGCCGCCATTCCCGCGCCGCTCACGCCACCCTACGAACGGATGTGGATCGAGGCTATCTTCACGACCCAAAGAGTCGCCTGCATTCTTCGCCGCTTCGCGTTTCCCGACCCGCGGTGGGTCGGCCGGGTGTCGGCCGAGTTGCTCGATACGATCCTGCCGGATAACCCGGCTTGGGTACTCGACGGGCTGGTGTTCGTGGAATACGAGGGCTCCGCAATGTTCGGCGAAGAGCAGGTGCTCTGGCTGGCCGAAAACGGAAGGTTCTGCCGCTCGTGCCGCGCGGGCATCCCCGATAAGGACGAGGCGCGCGCGTACGCCAACAAGCTGATCGCGCGGTGCCACACCGCGTGGATCGTTCACACGTTGGCGCGATTCAACTGTGCCAACGTCCGGATCGCGCCCGTGTCGCACGGGAAACAGAAGGGCAAGGGTACTTGCGCGCGGGATGGTCACAATCGCGGCACTGAGTGGCACACCATTGTCGTCGGACCAGCGCGCGCCCCGCAAAAGACGGGGGCGGGCCACATGCGCCACGCAGAGATCCGCAGCCATTGGGTTCGCGGCCACTACGCGGACTACTCCAAGGGGGCGGGGTTGTTTGGCAAAGAGTCCCTTCGGGCTGTCTTCTGGGTGCCGGAGCATCGGCGCGGCACGGAGAACGCGGGCCGGGTAATAGCGGATTACAAGATCGCATCGGGGGGTGTGGAGAACGCAGCATGACGCCGCTCGAGTTCCTTAATCAGCTCTGGCAGTACAAGCCGGAGGACCAATACATCCTCATCTGGACCCTGCCCGACAAGCGCTCGCGCTGGTTCATCAACATCCCCGACGCCGCGGAGTACGTCGCCGGCGTCAACGGCAGCAAGGACGTCTATGTCGGGCTCGGCCTGGCGGGAAAGGATTACGGGCCGATGCGCCGCTGCGTATCCGGCGAAGTGACCGGGATCGCCGGCATTGGGTCCGATTTTGATCTGCTTTCCGAGGCCCACGGCAAAAAGGCGCTGCCGCGGACTGTCCAGGAAGCGCTCTCAATCCTGCCTGCGGGGATGGAGCCAAGCTTCGTCGTTCTGACCGGCAACGGCTTGCACTGCTGGTGGCTACTGAAGGAGCCGTGTGTGTTCGACACCGATGCGGAGCGGAGCGATGCCGCGCGCGTCGTGACCCGATGGCACACCTTGCTGAGGCTGCGCGCGGCCGCGAAAGGATGGGCCTACGACCGCCTCTCCGACCTGGCGCGCGTCCTCCGGATTCCGGGCACGGTTAACCACAAGGACCCGGAAAATCCAAAGAAGGTCACGCTGCTGTCCGCCTCCGATCGCCGCTACAACCTCTCCGACTTCGAGGAGTATCTGGACGAAGCCGCGATTCCCGATCCGGAAGCGGAGGAGCGCGCGGCCCGCGAGTGGAGCGAACGCTTCCAGGATAAGCCCCTCGTTCTCAACTTCAGCGCGCGCATCCCCGAGGAGACGCTCAAGAGCTGGATGGATATCGATCTCCGCTTCCGCAACACCTGGCTACGGCAGCGGCACGACCTGAAGGATCAAAGCCAGAGCGGCTACGACCTGGCGCTGGCCTGCTTTGGGACGGAAGCGGGGCTGAGCGAGCAGCAGATCGTCGATCTGATCATCCACCACCGGGCGCTGCACAACCAGCGGCAGCGCACCCGGCTCGATTACTACCAGCGAACGCTCGCCACGGCGAGCCGCCGCACGGGCGGCATCGACCCCATCGACGTGCTCTCGGGAACAGCGACCGCGCCCTGCACTCAACCCGAGCAGCCGCAGGCAGACAGCGCGCCGGAAGTTCAGCCCGTACCGGACCCGGCCACGGCCAAAGCCGTGCTGTGCGAGCGCATCTCGCAAGTCCTGGGCGTCCGCATTCTCCGGCTGATCAAAGTCACCGGCAAGGAGCCGACGTACCAGATGGAACTGGAGACCACCACGGTCGAGTTCCCCAATGTCGGCAGATTCATCGACCAGGCGAGCGTCCGCGTCGCCATCGCGAGCGCCACGAACAAGCTCATTCCAAAGGTCAAGCCGAAGGTCTGGGAGCAGCTCGCGCAGACCATGCTGGACGCGCTGATCGAAACCGAGGGCGGAGACGAGACCGACTTCAAGGGCTCGATCCGCATGTACGTCAATCAGTACCTCACCGACACGGGCTTCATCGAAACGATAGAGAACCAGCCGCCCAGCTCGCTCCGCTTTCCCACGATCATCAACGGCCGCATCGCCATCTGCTCGAGCGATCTTCAGCCGCACGTCAACAAGAACTTCTCGCAGGCGCTGTCGGTGAAAGCCATCGCTTCCATGCTGGCCGCGATCGGCGCCAGGAACATCCAGGTCAAGGGAAAGACGTTCAAACCCCAGAGCCGCTGGCTGCTGCCGGTTGAAGAATTCGATCCGGCCGACTTCACGACGCCCGCGTACAGGAAGGAAGCCTGCGATGCAGAGTGAACGTGCGACAGGGACATTGCAGGATATCGGCAGCCGGGATCACAGCATCACGTCCGAATACCGGATCTGGGGCCCGCCGGGGACCGGCAAGACGACCAACCTGACCCGGCAGATCCGCCGCGCGGTGGACCGGTTCGGCCCGGACTCAGTGCTGGTGACCAGCTTCTCCAGGGCGGCCGCCGCCGAACTCGCCGGGCGCGACCTGCCGATCAGCCCTGAGCGGATCGGCACCCTTCACGCCCACTGCTACCGCGCGCTCGGCGCGCCGCAAATCGCCGAGGCCAATGTCGACGAGTGGAACCGGCAGTACCCACATTTGCAGATAACGCCCGTCCGGAAGCAGAACAAGCTTGACGGCGAAGAGGCCGGCGAGGAAGACGGCCGGATTAGGCCGGGCGACCTGTGGCTCCAGGAACTGAACCGGTTCCGCGGTTTGATGATCCCTGTTGAAGGCTGGTCGGCCAATCTGCGCGACTTCGCCGGCAGATGGAAGGAGTACAAGGACGCCCTCGGCCTGCTGGACTTCACGGACCTGATCGAGACATGCTACCGCGACATCGCGGCTGCGCCGAAGCGGCCGGCAGTCATCTTTGCCGATGAAGCCCAGGACCTCAACCGGATGCAGTTGGCGTTGATCCGCAAGTGGGGACGGCACTGCAACTACTTCATCGTTTGCGGCGACGAGGATCAGACCATCTACTCGTTCAGCGGCGCCTCTCCGGATGCAATGCTCGATCCCGACATTCCGGACGACCACAAGATCATCCTGAAGCAAAGTTACCGGGTGCCCCGTGCCGTGCACGCCGCGGCCGACAAGTTCATCCGCCAGGTGACCAGGCGCCAGGAGAAGGTCTACCTGCCGCGGCCCGAGGACGGCGCATGCCTGCGCGGCCCGCTGAATGCGTCCTACAAGAGCCCCGACTACTGGGTCGTCAAGACCGTCGCGGAGCATGCCGCGAAAGGGCGGACGGTTATGGTGTTGGCGAGCTGCGCGTACATGCTGGAGCCGCTCGTGGCGGTTCTGCGCAAGGACGCCATTCCGTTTCACAACCCGTATCGGCGCTCGAACGGCTACTGGAATCCGATCCGGCTCGGGCGGAAGGGATCGACGGCGAACCGCATCCTCGCGCTGCTGGCGGCGCATCCGGATTTCGGCGACGATCGCCGCGACTGGACGCTGGGCGACTTGGCGCTATGGGCGGAGTGGCTCCAGTCCAAGGGGATTCTGAAGCACGGCGCCAAGAAGCGGCTTCAGGCGGCGGATGCCGCCGCGCCGGCGACCATCGAAACCCTGGACGGCGTTTTTGAAGACGGCGCCCTCGAGTCGCTGCTGGAGGCCTTCGAGGGCGACTATCGGACATTGCTCGACTGGTGGCGCCGGCGAGTGATCGCCGACGTGCACAAGCGCATTCAGTTTCCGGCCGAGGTCACGTTGGCGCACGGCCCCAGAACATTGCTGGAGCCGCCCAAGGTGATCGTCGGGACCATCCACTCCGTGAAGGGTGGCGAAGCCGATGTCGTGTTCCTTTTTCCGGATCTGAGCGACAGCGGGCTGACTGCTTACCGCCGTCACGGGCCGCCCAGGGACGCAGTGATCCGAACGTTCTATGTCGGCATGACGCGGGCGCGGGAGAGGCTCTACCTGTGCGCTCCGGATTCGGCCGCGGCGGCTGTGCTGTGAGCGGCAACTGATTGCATTGATTGGGCTTGATGAGTATGGGGTTCGAAGGTAACCTTCAGGCGCTGGCTGGAGGCCTGCGAGTGAAGGCGCGCGTTCAACATCCGAAAGTGACGCAGCGGAAAGACCGCCCGGGCTGGCCGTGGATCTTCCGGTACTACGAGGACGAGATCCAGCCGGACGGCTCGACGAAGGTTCTGCGACGCTACCACGAGATCGCCCCGAGCAAGGGCGACGGCGCCATCTCGAAAAAGCAGGCCGAAATCGAGCGCGATAAGTTCCTCGCCAAATTGAACGCGCCGACGGCCGAGGAGGCAGTCCAGCAGGTCGCGGCAACCGGCGTCGCCCTGTTTGGCGAGGTCGCCAGGATGTACGAGGAAGGCTACCTCGGCCGCGTGAACCAGATCGCCAAGCCGACCCGCGTGAAGGAGAAGTTCTATCTGGACGAGTACATCGTGCCGCGTTGGGGCAAGCTGCGGCTGAACCAGATCCAGCCCAAGGCGGTCGAGGACTGGCTGCACACCACGTTCGACTCCTGGTGGACGATGCACGGCGTGCGCGCGATCATGAGCCGGGTGTTCTACTACGCCGAGGGCCACGGTTTGTGGGAGGAAGGGAAGCGCAGTCCGGCGAGCAAGGCGAAGCTCGGCAAGAAGAGGTACAAGAACGAGCGCCGCATTCTGTCCTTCGATGAGACTGCCCGCGTGCTCGCCAGGCTTGAAGAACCCAACAAGCTGATCATCGAAACCTGCATCGCCACCGGCGCGCGGATCTCGGAGGTGTTGGGGCTGAAGTGGAGGCACGTCAACCTGGACGCCGCCACGATCAAGATCGAACAGCGCGTCTGGCACCAGGACGTCGGCCGCCCGAAGAGCGAGGACAGCCGCCGGATCCTGGGCATCGGCGACCTTGCCGCCCGATTCCGCGAGAAAGCCGCCGCGGACGGTGCGAAGCCCGACGCCTGGGTGTTTCACCAGAAGCGGGATCATGACAAGCCGCTGTGGGACTCCGGCGTCCGCGACGCCCTGCATCAGGCGGCGGCCGCCGAAGGTTGCGACTTCCCCGGCCTGGGACCGCACTCCTTCCGCCGCGCCAACATAACTTGGCGGCAGGAGGTGGGCGGCAGCGCCATCGAAGCGTCGAAGATCGCCGGCCACGCCGACCTGGAGATGACCGGCGAGTACACGTTTGTGGCGCCCGAGAGGCAGAACGAGTTGACGCGGCGGATTCAGGCGAAGTTGGCTGATGCCGGGCACCCTGCACGGAAGATCGAATCTGTTATCCGAGAAGTTGAGGCTCCACCTACGAACTCCTCTCCGGCACGGGACGGCGTATCCGTGCTTGACGGCCTTGCGTTAGGGACTCAGGTGGTCCAGTGACCGTCTATTGCATGTCCCGGGACGCTGCTAGCGCTTTGTACAACAAACGCCATGATCGAAAGAAAAGGTACGCGATGCCAGGAAGCAGATGCATAGGGAGAGGAGCGGCTTTGAACAGGTGTATCGCTGGTGTAACATCCTTTCTGTAAATTCCGTTCAGAGTGGTTGAGTTCGGATTTGTTTGGGGCCGGAGCGGAGGCGAGGGAACCGAGCCGCAGCGGAGGGCCCAAACAAATCCGGCCGGCCTTGTGCCGGGCGGGCCAAATCTGTTTTCCTTTTCGGAACGACGAATTCTCAGGAAAGGAAACCGACGTGGCCCACCAGCCCGACTCTACCGTAGTCGAAACGGTTGTTCAACTGCTTTGTGAATCCGGCCTCTCCCAGATGGCGGAGGCCGTGCGAATCATGCTCAACGAGGCGATGCGCATCGAACGCTCTCAGGTGATCGAGGCGGAGCCGTACCAGCGGAGCGATCACCGAAGAGGCTACGCCAACGGCTTCAAGCCGAAGACGCTGGACACGCGTCTCGGGACGATGACGGTCCAAGTGCCGCAAACCCGTGGTGTGGCGTTCTATCCTTCAGCGCTGGAAAAAGGCGTCCGCAGCGAACGTGCGCTGAAGCTGGCTGTCGCGGAGATGTATGTGCAAGGAGTGTCGACCCGCAAGGTGACTGAGGTCATGCAGCAACTCTGCGGCCTCGAGGTGTCCAGCACCCAGGTGAGCCGCGCCGCCCAGTTGCTCGACGAGGAGTTGAGCGCCTGGCGTCAGCGGCCGATCGGGGAGATGCCGTACTTGGTGCTTGACGCCCGATACGAGAAGGTTCGGCATGGCGGGTCGGTGATTTCCTGCGCCGTTCTGATCGCGGTCGGGATCACTCCGGACGGGCACCGGACGCTGTTGGGCGTGAGCGTCTCGTTGAGCGAGGCGGAAGTGCATTGGCGGGAGTTTCTCGGCAGCCTGCAGGATCGCGGGTTACACGCGGTCCAACTGATCGTCAGTGATGACCATGCGGGCCTGAAGGCCGCCCGAGAGGCACGCTTTGCCGGCGTTCCTTGGCAGCGCTGCCAGTTTCACCTTCAGCAGAATGCCGGCCATTACGTGCCCCGGATCGGGATGCGTGGCGAGCTGGCTGCGGATCTGCGCGCCATCTTCGACGCCCCGGACCGCGCTGAAGCTGATCGGCGGCTGGAACTGACGGTGCGTAAGTACGAGAGAACCGCGCCGAAGCTCGCGGCTTGGCTATCGGCCAACGTTCCCGACGGTCTGACCGTATTCGCACTGCCGGCCGCACACAGGCGCCGGCTGCGAACGTCGAATCTGCTCGAGCCGCTAAACAAAGAGATCAAGCGCCGCACCAGGGTGGCCACCCTTTTTCCGAACGAGGCCGCCCTTCTGCGCCTGGTCAGCGCTGTGCTGATGGAAATCAGTGAGGAGTGGGAGACCGAGAAGCTGTACCTACGAATGGAAAACAGTGGACCGCTCACGCGGGAAGAATGAATTTACAGAAAGGGGCTTGCTTTATCGGTGTATCCGCCTGCTTGCCTCAACGCGCTGCGGCAGTTCAGTCGTAAGCCTCGCGCGTGAGGCACCCTCATCATAGACGTTCAGCGCCAGGTCCAAGTGGATTAGAGTCACGTCGCGAGCGGCTGAACTGGCTTTTGATTCAGTGTCGAAATGGATCATACGCCCGAGGACTGGGCCCTCCGTTCGTTCGCGAAGTCCACCATCGCGCATGTCTAACTTTTGTACTTTGTAACTACTTTTGACTTGCCATCCTTACAAGATCACAGTATATTTCCGATGATATAAGAGTATTTAACTTGATGCGTGAGGACATGTAGGCAACCAAATCTCAGAATTTAAGGAGGATATGCCTTTGACTATGAGGACGCTCAGTTCGCTTTTCACACGGGCGACGCGAGGCGCGGTCTTGGTGTTTACAGTCAGCGCACTCTTGACCGTGCAGCTACCGGGGCAAACGCAGGAGGGCGGCGCTGTATCGAAAAGAATGCTGTACCGGCACTTTCTCGCCCATGTTGCGCTTCTGGATGCTGACACCAAGCCAATCAGCACTTTGGATTCGAGAAGGCCGATCGACCTATACCCCAGCCGGGTGGGCTTGCCTGCCGCCAAGTTCTCACAGGTGAGAGCCATCGCGCGGCATCTCGATGCCGCCATCCGCGCGAAAGATGAACAGGCAAGGGAAGTGATTCGGAGATTCCGTCTGTCGATTGCAAACCAGCAAACGTCGGGCGGGCAGTTGCCGCCTCCCCCGCCGGAGCTTGGCGATCTGCAACGGCAGCGCGATCAATTGATTCAAAATTGCCTGGATCTGCTCGCAGCCCAGCTTGGTCCAACCGACGCGGCGCGTCTTGACACATTCGTTGAGCAGGTGTTTGCGCCGAAGGCGCGCGTGCAGCGAGTCGCCATTCCGCGATCATACGATCCCGGGACAAATCCGTTACCCCCGTTGGAGAGGCAAGACAAATGTGAGCGCTACGTGAACCACAGGTCCCCGCAGCCAGGAGCGCTTATTTGGGAAGGCGCTCCGGCTGAGCGCTCTGATTCCGCTTCCATTGATCCGGCAGCCAGGCGGGCAGATCACGAACGCGCAGCGACGGCAGGTTTACCAGCAACTGCGTCAGGTACAGTTGCGGATCCACATCGTGCCGGCGGCAACTGCTGGTGAGGCTCGCCAAGATTGCCGCCGTCCGGCCGCCGCGCGCGTTGCCCACAAACAGCGAGTTCTTGCGGTTCAGAACCACCCGCTTCATCTCGCGTTCGCTCACGTTATTGTCGATTGGCACGGCCCCATCCGAGCAGAACACGTTCAGTTCCTGCCACTGGCTTAGAACGTAGCTCACCGCCTCCGCCATCGGATGCTTGGGAAGCAACTGTTGCTTCCAGCCCGCAAGCTTCTCCTTGAAGCCCGCCAACACCGGCGCCGAACTGCCCTGGCGTAACTGGAGCCGTTCGGCCGCCGGCAGGTCCTGAGCCTGCCGCTCCACCGCGTAGAGCGCGCGCACCAACTCCACCGCTTCCCGCGCGATTTCAGGAGCCGCCTTTTCCGCCTCGACCAGCTTTCTCCGCGCATGCGCCCAGCAGCCCGCGCGCGTGATCTCGTTGCCGGCCACCACGCCGTTGTACCCGGCATAGGCGTCGGCCAGCAGAATCTCCCGGTAATCTTTGAGGAAATACTTCGGACCGTCGCGGCCCCGGTTGAGGGTGAAGTCGAAGACGTTGTACGGGTTTTCCTGGTCGCCCACGTACACCCACATCCGCGCCTTCGCCGCCTTGCCCCGGCTCAGCATCGGCATGATCGTGTCGTCGGTGGCAACGACGTGCGAGGCCCGCACCCGCTCCCCCATCAGTTCATACAACGGTTCGGCCAGCTCCGCCACATCGCCGCACCAGACCGACTGCGTGGCCCGCGAGATCTCGAATCCCTGGCGCGCGAAGATATCTTCCAGCCGGTAGAGCGGCAGGTAGTCGGAGAACTTACTGGTGACGATGTAGGCCAGCAGTCCCGGCCCGGCCAGCCCTTTGTCGATGGGCGCTTCCGGCTTGGCCGCGGTCTCGATGCTCGGGTTCGAGCCACTGTTCTCGCAGGCCGGACAGGCGTACTTTTTGCGCACGTGCTGAATGCGTTCGAAATGGCCGGGAAAGTACTCGATCTGCCAACTCTCCTCGGCGCCGATCTCGCGGCGCTCCGCGCCGCAGCACGGGCAGGCCCGCTCGTCTCGGCTGAGTTCGTGAACGTGAGTGGTGATGGGGAGATTTTCGAAGTTCGCCAGATTGCGCCGGCCTTTGCGCCGCTTGACGCGCCGCAGTTCCTCGGCCGGTTCCGCCGCCGGGGGAACGTCATCGGGATGAACCGGCTTGCGGTCCAGTTCCGAGGCGAAGTCGAGCAGCATCTGGGCCACATCGCCGCTCGATTCGAGCCGGTCCGCGCGCGGGCCGTAATACCACTTCTTGTAGCGTTCCAGTTCCTGCTCGAGCCGCAGCTTCTCGATGTGGAGTTGTTCGGCGCGGCGCTTGTGCTGTTCGGCGCGGCGCTGTTGTTCCTCGGCACGGTGTTTCTCGCGATCGCGTTCCACAAGCAGCGAGCGCACCATCGCCTTCAGCAATTCGCTATCCTCCGGTAACCCAACTAACTCTGTGCCGTCCACCGTCACAGATATTAGGGCGTAATTATCCGGATGTGAGTTACTCACTTACTTACTTTTTCTCGCCGCGTTCATAGCGCGGAACGCGCTTCAGCCGCGACATGTCGATGCCGTCCAGCACCATCGCCAATTCGCTGGCCCGCAGCTCCACCGAGCGCGCCCCGGCCTCCACTTCCGGCAGCTTGAAGACGCCCGCCTCCAGGCGTTTGTACCATAGCACGAAGCCGTCGCGGTCCCAGACAAGGATCTTCAGCCGGTCGCCGCGGCGCGAGCGGAATACGAACAAGTGGCCGCCCAGCGGGTCCTGCCCGATGACCGTCTTCACCCGTTCGGCGAGGCGGTCGAAGCCGCAGCGCATGTCGGTCGCTTCGGCCGCCAACCAGATCCTTGTCGCCTGCGCCCGGTCCAGCGCGCGCAGACTTGGAAGGCTGGTCAAGCCCGCGCCTCCAAAACGGCCAGCACGGCGCGCAGGTGGTTCGCGTCAAAGCCCGGCCCCACCATGACGCTGCGCCCGCAACCCAGACGAATTTCAATGGCGCGGCTCTGCGCTGTTGCCGGCTGCGCCGGCGCCCCCACGACCTGTAGTTCGACGAACGATTCCGCCGCGGCCTGGCGTAGCCGCCGCTTCCAGGCGAAAAACTGCGATACGGGCAGGCCGCGGTCCCGGCAGAACGCCGCTATGCTCTGGCCGCTCGCGCCCTGCTCCGCAACCAAGCGTCTCCACTTCGCCCACGCTTCCTGTCTGCGCTCTTGCATATCCCAACTGTGGGCCATCGCGCCGCCGCTCTCAAGATGGGGTTGGCGTAGCGCTCACAGACAAATGACCGTGCGGAGGATTGAAATGAAGCTGGCGAGAATGATCATGCGGACGGCGTTGATGTTGGTGGCGGCGGTTGTGGCAGCTGCGAGCGCGCGGGCGCAAATGGTCTACGGAATCAGCGCCGTAGTCAACCTTACCGACACAACGATCAGCACCTACTCGGCAACAGAGCTTGATTATTGGGCGGACGCCTATTACGACGCTTACGTTGAGGGTTATCTGTTTCAGAACGGCTGGCTGTATGGATGGGGAAGCGCGAGCAGTGGGAGCTATTCAAACATCGCCTACGGCTATATGAACAAGCCGGCCATAGGCGGAGCTGTGTACCAGATCGAGAGCGACCACTATGTGGTGGCGGCCTATGCGTACACAGATCCCTACGGAACCCCCTATTTCAGCAATCCACTCGGATACTATTTCCTCTCCACCGGCGGAGGTTCAACGGATAACGCAATACCATTCGGGCCCGCCGACGGACCGACCTATGTAACCGTGCAATACGGCTATTTGGGCACGACGGCCGTGCGGGCCTATACGCCAACGGCGCTGCTGAGCAACGGTAGCTTGGCGAATGCTACGGCGGAATGGTCGTCGAACGGCGACGGGACGTACAACGTTAACGTCAGCGCTCCCGCGTACAACATCCTCGAAGAATACAACTTCCTGCAAGCGGCAACCGTGACTTCATTCCCGCCGTGCACCATCGGCGAGCCTCGGCTCTGCGCTCTCTGGAACGGCGTTCGAGTGTTGGCAGAGGTCGCGCTGTTGGCGGGAGCTGCCGTCCAGGGATTATACAACGTCTGGTCGCAACGCGTCCCTTGTCCGTACGGCTGGCCAGGCGATGACGGGGCGGTGGCTCCTGGACCTGACTGGACGTGGCAAGGAAACGGACCTCCCGGCAGTTCTGAAGGAAACTGGGTCAAGAATAATCCGAATGGCCGCCAGGAAAGCCTGCATCCCGATCTCAATCATCCCGCTCCCAAAGCCCCGCATTGGGACTACAAAGATCCGGGTGGAAAATGGTGGGATGTTTGGAAAGACGGCACAATGACGCCGAAGAAGTAGGAACAATGAAAGAAATTCAGTTGGAGAATAACGCGATTCCGCTGTTTCGCGAGCGGCTCCGGGGTAGCCTCGGCCTAGGCCCTTACTTGGAGCAGCACATCGCGGGCGGTAGCTTATGGGTGTGGGCACCTGAGGTGTCCACCCCCATCGACCTGGGCCGGCTCAACGAGGATATTTTTTACCCAGCGTCTACGGATCTTGAGTCTACGCTGACCAATGCGCTCCTGCGGTATTTCAAGACAGATCCGAGCGCGGTGCTCGTCGCCGATACCGCATACCGGTTGGAGCACGCGCGCCCGGACTCGCTCCAGTGGTTCTCGCTGGATTCCTTCCATGATCCCGGGCAGCGCAGAATTTGCGCCTTTCTAACAGGTGCCGCGGCGGATGAGAAGGCGGTTGAAGAGCTAGTGGCGGTCGCGAGTCCCTATCCGACCACTCTCGTTTTTACCTCCTTAACACACGCGGCGGATCTTACCCCAGGGGTCTATCTTGATCCACGGAACGCTGTTTTGCAAGACCTGGTGCAGGCAGTGAAGCACGTTCTTGTGGGGGTTTTCGACGAGCGAACGATGCTGATCTGGAGCAGTGCTGGCGCGCCTCCCCTCGCGTGCCTCGATGTGGACGCGGAAGGCCTGCACCGTCGCCTTTGAGAACACCGGCCGGCCCTGCCCGTTCCACTAGGCGAAAATTCCTCGAGGGCGACGGCGAGAGCGTAGGCGCGTTTCGAGTGCGGCGAGCGTACGCCGTCGAGCAGAAACGGCTAACAACCGACGAGTTTAAGCCCGATCCGATCATTGGGTGCGTGAGCCAGGTCCTGCCGGCTGCCGAGGTAGCGCTCGGTCGTCTGGATGCTGGCATGGCCGAGCAGCATCTGGATCTGCTCCAGCTCGCCAGCGCGCCGCCGGCGCCGCGGCAGAGTTTCGCGCTCGTGCGCCGATAATGCCGAACGCGGCATTATCGGCGTTATGCCGAATGCCGGATTATGCCGAATCGCTCCGTCTGCGGCCCCCGGCGGGCCGCTCGGACCTGGATTGTGCGGACTGCGGTTTCGGGCCTGACCCTCTTCCACGAATACTTCGACGGCGATACCGGCCGCGGCCTCGGGGCCAGCCATCACACCGGCTGGACCGCCCTCATCACGCGCCTGCTACTCGACGCTGCCCGCGACCGTGATTTCGAACGGCGCTGATATACGGTCGTCGATGACGGCCACCACCGGCTGCGGGCCGCCGGCAACTTCCTTCGCCAGCAGAATCGTGATCGCGTACACCCCCGGGCTCGCCCTCAACCGGCTCCACCGCGCCTACGGGCTGGTGATCGATTCCGCCCACGTTTACCCGGACCCGCTCCGGCGCGACCGAGTCCGCCAGCATCGGGCCCGCGCGGCTGGGATCAAAACCAAGATCGGCAACCACAGCCTGCGGGCGACGGGCATTACCGATTACCTCAAGAATAACGGCACCCTCGAACACGCGCAGGCGATGGCCAACCACTCGTCACCGCGCACGGCGAAGCTCTGCGACCGGCGAGCAGATGAAATCAGCATCGATGAAGTCGAGCGGATCGGGATTTGAGGGATAGAGATCTTCGAGCTGCTATTCTGCCAAAGCTCCCGTAACTATGGGAGCAGAGTTTGGCAAAGCGGCCGAGGGTTTTTGCTAAATGAAACCTGGCCCTAAGCAATTGCATCTTGGACTGCTTAAGATGTCGTGCATCTATCTTTATGGTAATGCGGCCCGCTCGGGCATGGCATCAACACTCTTCGTTTCGAATCAGATCTACCGGAGGAAAGGGGCGAAAAATCTGCGCCGTCAATACTGTACTAAAAAACTTTTGGGCGCTTCCGGCTTCTTAGATTAGCAGGCCGCGGAAAAACGCCGATTTCTGGCGAAATCTGCAACCCGCATTATGTCGAATCAGCTGGACAGGCGCCCTGAAGCGCACGTGAAGAGGGTAAGTGCTTGTGACTGCGGCTCATTCTGCCCGCTTTCGCCGCGGGCGGGCACACTTCTCCCCTGGCTCATGCGGCATGAACCGGACGCGCCAGCAGATTCCGCATCCGCACCAGATTGTACGCCGCCGCCGCGAAGGTGAAGATCCAGCCCACCTTCTCGATTCCGCGGTGCCGCACGTTGCGCACCAGCGCTATCGTCTTCAGCCACCCGAAGCACTCTTCGATCCGCTTCCGCTTCCGCTGGCTGATCGCGTAGCCTTCGTGCCGCGTCGTGCGGCGGTCAATCGCACTGCCGTTGCCGCCCGACTCCGCGAAAAAGCCGCCGCGGACGGTGCGAAGCCCGACGCCTGGGTGTTTCACCAGAAGCGGGATCATGACAAGCCGCTCTGGGACTCCGGCGTCCGCGACGCACTCCACCAAGCCGCCCAGGACGAGGGTTGCGACTTCCCCGGCCTGGGACCGCACTCCTTCCGCCGCGCGAACATCACCTGGCGGCAGGAGGTCGGCGGCAGTGCCATCGAGGCTTCCAAGATCGCCGGCCACGCCGACCTGGAGATGACCGGCGAGTACACCTTTGTGGCGCCGGAGCGGCAGAACGAGTTGACGCGGCGGATTCAGGAGAAGCTCGCGGCAGCCAGCAAGCAGGAGGGCGGTGCCGGATCGGGTCGACCGGCAGAAACGCCGCCTCCGACCGAAGCTCCACCCAATCTCACCGAGCTGCAGCCGACTACCTCACTCCTTCAATGAGGATCTGCGCAGGAACCGACTGTGTGCGCAAGTCCCTGCAATTGATAAACTAGAGGTTTCGCCGGAGGACCTTGACTTGAGCACGCCAACCATTTTCGATACCTGCCAACCGCGCCCGGATGTGCTCAGCGGCGCCACCCGCGACGAGCAGTTCATGGCTGACCTCTCGCAGGTGGTCAACGGCACGGCGCTGCCGGACTACCTCGATCCGGCCCTCTTCTTCCGCAACACGTACCCAACCCGCGGCCTGCGCGAACTGATGAAGGCGGTTTGTCTGCGGCTTTCCGGCAGAGGCGGCGAAGTGTCACCCATCATCCGCCTGGGCACGCAGTACGGCGGCGGCAAGACGCACGGCCTGATCGCCATCACACACGCGGCGCGCGGCATGAAGGGTGTCGCCAACGTCGCCGAATTCATCGATGCTACGCTGTTACCCACCGCCGAGGTGCGGATTGCAGCGCTCGACGGTGAAAACACCGATCCGGCCAACGGCCGCCAACTCGAGCCCGGCCTTCGCGCCTTCAGCCTTTGGGGCGAGCTCGCCTATCAACTCGGCGGAGCCGCGGCCTACGAGCGGGTCCGCACCTCCGACGAAAAGCACATTGCCCCTGGCGCGGAAATCTTGCGTGAGCTGTTCGGCAACCAGCCCACGCTGATCATGCTCGATGAGATCTCGGTCTATCTCCGCAAAGTCGAGCGCGCCTTCCCCGATGCCAGCCGGCAGTTCACAGCGTTTGTGCATGCCCTGTTCAAGGCGGTGGCCTCGACGCCGCAGGTGGCGCTCGTTTACACGCTGGCCATCGGCAAGGATGACAAAGCGCAGGACGCTTACAAAGAGGAGAACGAACGTGCCGCCGCCGCGCTGGCCGAGGCCGAAAGCGTCGCCGTCCGTTCCTCCACCGCGCTGAATCCCACTGCGGAGGACGAAACCGCCGACGTGTTGCGGGTGCGCCTGTTCGAAACCGTGGACCGGTCGAAAGCCGCCGATGTGATTGAGGCCTACGCTCGCCTGTGGGCCAGTAACAAGGACACGCTCCCCGCCGAAGCGACATCTCCAGAACTCAAGGAGCAGTTTGCTCGCACATATCCGCTGCACCCCAAGCTGCTCGAAATGCTCACGGAGAAGACCGCATCGCTCTCCACCTTCCAGCGGACGCGTGGCATGCTCCGCCTTCTCGCCCGAACGGTCCATCTGCTCTGGCGAAATCAGCCTGCGGACGCCTACTCCATCCATGTGCACCACATGGATCCGGGCTTTGAACCCATCCGCACGGAAATTCAGGAAAAGATCGGTATGCGCCAGTACGCCGCGGCGATCAAGGCTGACGTTGCGGCCGTGCCCGGCGATGAACCCGCCCTGGCCCAGCGCCTCGACGCCCAGAAACTCCCCGGACTCCCGCCCGCCACGTCGTACGTTGCCCGGACGATCTTCTGGCACACGCTCGCCTACGGCGATACTGCACGCGGCGTCTCTCCGGAACAGCTCCGCCTGGCCGTCTGCTCGCCGGCGCTCGAGCCAGCCTTCATCGAACAGGCGCGAACCGCATTCCAGGCTGAGGCCCTCTTCCTCGACGACCGCCCCGGCGCGCCGCTGCGCTTCATGGCCGAGGCCAATCTCAATCAGGTGATCGCCCGTTACATGCGCGACGTCGATGCCGGCGAAGTCCGCGCCTACCTGCGCGACCGCATCGACAAGCTCTTCAACCTGCCCCGCGGCGAGTTCAACGCCGTCTTGTTTCCCGCCGGACCGTGGGAAGTCCCTGACGACCTGGCCGACCCCCGCCCGCTGCTCGCCATCCTGAACTACGAGTCCACAGCGATCCCCGCAGACCTCCGCCAGCCGCCCGCCGAACTTGAAGACATCTTCCAGTTCAAAGGCGCCGAGCGCAACCACCGCGAACTCAAGAACAACCTGGTCTTCGTGGCGGCAGCCGAAAACGGCATCGCCAACATGCAAACCCTCGCCCGCCGCAAGCTGGCGCTCGGCGAACTACGGAAACCTTCGAACCAGCAGGAACTGGCCGATTACCAGATCCAGAAGGTGAACGCCGAGTACCACGAGCTCGACCTGAAGATCGCCCAGGCTATCCTCCAGTGCTACCGGCACATCTTCTATCCGTCGGCCTCGCCCATGGCCGGAACCACGCTCCCGCTGGGCCACACCATTCTCGAGCTGACCAATCCGGACAACCCCGGCAACGGCCAGATGCATGTCGAGCGCGTGCTCTACGAACAGAAGAAGCTGCTTACGGCGCGCGATGCGCCCGACTCGCCCGCCTTCGTGGCCAAGGAAACCGGTCTGGCGGGCCGCGGCGAGATGACGCTCCAGCAGTTGCGCCTCGAATACCGCAAAGCGCCCAAGCTCTCCATCCTGCTGCACGATACGCCGCTGCTGGAGTGTGTGCGCGCGGGCATCCAGCAGGGGCGCTTCCTTTACCGGGAGGGGAATCAGGTCTGGGGCCCGGGTGACCCCAGCCCGGTCATTCAGATCTCCGACAACACCTTCCTCCACACCATGGAGGACGCCAGGGCCAAGAAGCTTTGGCCGCGCGCCGAGCCGTTGCGCGTCAGCTTCCTCGCCAGTCCCACCACCATCGGCAAGGGGCAATCCGCGGAGATCACCGTCACGGTCACGGGCGGCGTGCCTCCCTACACCTACACTTCGAGCGACCCGCGCCTGAACGCCACCGCCACCAACGAAACCCAGCGTTCGGCAAAAGTGAGCCCCGAGGCCACAACCACCTATCAGATCGAAGTCACCGACAGCCGCGGGGCGCGCCAGCAGGCCACCGCCATGGTCGCCGTACGCGAGGGCGGCGTCATCACCCCGGTGGACCTGACGCCGAAGCCGCCCACCCCGCCGCCGCCCACTGATTACAGGGCCGAGGGGCCGCTCGCCACCGCGCTCAGCGACTTGTGGGAAAAAGCGCGCAAAGCCAAGTGCGCCACCATTCAACGGCTCCTCATCCGCATGTTCGACGCTGGCGCCGCCTGGAAGGTCCACCAGGCCATGGCTACCGTCAGCGGCGGCAAGGTCACGGCGCAGATGGAAGCCACGCTTGCCGCCGACGGCATCGAACAACTGCGCCTCGAGTATATGGGCGCGGTGGACAAGGCCAACGCGGTGAAAGGCTTCCTGGACCCGCAACTGCGCGCGGCCAGCGAGAGCGACTTCACCGCAAGTTATACGGTAGCCTTTGAACCGGCGCTGCGCCTGGATGGCGACGCCCCGGAGCGCTTCGCCAAAGAGATTACGCGCTACGGCGGCGGCGAGGCGTTCGTGGAAGCGCAAGCCGGACCCGCCGCCTGAAGCGATACGGGAAGAAGGAGCCGCCGCAATGAGAGGATCCGCCGCCATGGCCTACTCGCCCAAACCCGTCTATGAGCTGCGCCTGAAGGTCGCAAGCTCGATGAACTGGAGCCTTTCCATCTACCAGTTGCCATCGCCCGCCACGCCGCGCCTCAAGGAGCCCGAGCACGTGGGGACGCTCCAGGGCGCCGCGCTGCGCCTGGTCGAAATGCGCGTGTTGAAGCGGCTGCTCAAGGAGAAGATCCAGTTGGGCGCCTTGAAGCCGGGCAAGGCGCGCAAATGGCCGCTCGATGAGGAGACGGCGCTGCACTTGGGCCTGCTGTTCCGCGTGCTGGCGCCGATGAAGAACACGGACCGCATCCGCGAGGTGGCCGAAGGCGTGGAGGCGATGGGCAAAGAAGAGGCCAGCTACTGGATGAGCATGGCCATGCACCGGCCCAATCCGCGCCGGGTGCTGGCGGCGCTGCGGATGCTGCTGACGTCGCATTAAAGTGAGGCTGCAGGATGACATACGTGGAAGTTTCGCCGGAGATTTTGCGGTGGGCGATCGACCGCTCGCGGCGGCCGGTCTCCGCTTTTGAGCAGAAGTTCCCTAAGCTCTCCGCCTGGCTGCGCGGCGAAGCGAAACCCACGCTGAAGCAGTTGGAAAGTTTTGCGCGGAGTGCGCACGCCCCGGTGGGGTACTTCTTTCTGTCCCAGCCGCCGGAGGAACCGCTCCCGCTGCCCGATTTCCGCACCATCGCAGGAACCCAGATGAGCCGGCCCAGTGCGGATTTGCTCGAAACCCTCTACACCTGCCAGCTGCGCCAGGACTGGTACCGCGACTTCGCGCGCGCAAACGGGGAGCAGCCCCTGAACTTCGTCGGGTCCGCGAGGCTATCGGACAGCGTGCCGGACACCGCCGCGCGCATCCGGCACAGGCTCGGCTTCGACCTTGACAGGAGGCGGCAGATGCCGACTTGGACCGAAGCGCTGCGGCAGTTTCTCGCGCAGGCCGACGAGGCGGGCGTTCTGGTGATGGTGAGCGGCGTCGTGGGCGCCAATACCAGGCGCGTTCTCGACCCTGGCGAGTTCCGGGGTTTCACCCTGGCCGATCCCCTGGCGCCGCTGATTTTCATCAACGGGGCAGATACGAAAGCGGCGCAGATGTTCACCCTGGCGCACGAGCTGGCCCATGTATGGCTGGGCAGATCGGCGCTGTCGGATGCCGAGGCGAAATCGGAACCCGCCCAGGAGGTGGAGCGCTGGTGCAACCGGGTGGCCGCCGAACTGCTGGTCCCGCTCGAGGCCTTCCAGTCCGAGCTCCGATCCGGCGCTCCGTGGAGGGATGAGGCGCGGCGCCTGGCCCGTGTCTTCAAGGTAAGCACGCTCGTGATCCTCAGGCGCATGTTCGACGCGCGGGCCTTGACGCACCAGCAGTTTGAGGAAGCTTATCGAGCCGAATCGGAGCGGCTCCGGCCGCTGGCGGAGAGTACGCAGGAAGGCGGAGACTTCTACGCCACGTTGGGCGTGCGCGTCGGCAGACGGTTTGCGCGGGCGGTGGTGGCCAGCGCCCTGGAAGGCCATACGCTCTTCCGCGACGCCTACCGCCTGATGGGGATCAAGAAAGAATCCACGTTCCGTACAGCCGCCGAGAGATTGGGGTTTGCATTCTGATGGCATACCTGCTCGATGCGAATGTCTTCATCGAGGCGAAAAACCGCCATTATGGATTCGACTTCTGCCCTGCATTCTGGGATTGGCTGGAGCAGAACCACGCCGCTGGCAGGGTGTTCAGCATCGAGAAAGTGGGTTACGAACTCGAGGCTGGGAGTGATGAACTCCGCGATTGGGCAAGCCGGCTGGGAAAGAAGTTCTTTCTGCCGCCTGATGCAAGCGCCTTGGGCAGTCTGGCGGCGGTAGCGGAGTGGGTTCGCAGTCAGGCGTATCAGCCGGCGGCGATCTCCGCGTTTCTGGAGGACGCCGATTATTACCTGGTGGCGCAGGCGCATGCACGCAACGACATCCTGGTCACCCATGAAGTGCCGAGTGACGGTGTCAAGCGCGTGAAGATCCCGAACGTGGCCATCGGGCTGGGGATCCGCCACATGAATCCGTTCGAGATGTTACGGCGGGAGCGCGCCAGATTCATCCTTGGAGCACAGGATAGGTGATTGAGAGCAGGGAGCAGAACCCATGGCCGACCGCCGGTTGATTGAGGAGTGGCTGCCGATCGCGGAGATCGGGATCGAGAGTCTCCGTGAGCGCACGCCCATGACGCCCTTCCCGGCGCCGAACAGGCTCCACGTCTGGTTTGCGCGCCGGCCGCTGGTGGCCAGCCGGGCGGCGATTCTGGGGAGTCTGCTGCCCGCCGATGCCGACCGCGCGAAGTTTCTCTGGACGTTGGGGATTCACGGGGATCCGGTGACGACTAAAGCGGAGATCCTGCGCGCCAAAGCCAAGGGAATTGATTTAGGGAACGATCCCTACGGGTACGCCCGCGCCTTTCAGTTCCTCCCTCACTGTAACGACCTCGTCGTCAATCAGACCGTTTTCGATCCCACCGCTGGGGGTGGCAGTATACCGTTTGAAGCTGTCCGCGTTGGCGCTAAGTGCACGGCGAACGACTTGAACCCAGTGGCCGCGCTCCTGTTGCACGCGACGGTGCGGCTTCCAGCGCTGCACGGCTGGGCGCTTCATCAACGCTATCGCGAATTATGTTCTACGTTTCAGCAGAAGGCACGGGCGCAATTCGAAGGTCTGTTTCCGCCTGAATCACCCGACGTCAAAACGGTGGACGGCTACCTCTGGGCCCGCACGGTCACCTGCCCGTACTGCGAAGGGCTTGTTCCGCTCTCGCCCAACTGGCGGCTGGATGGCGAGGGCGCAGGCGTCCGGCTGGTAGCGGAAGGCAAACGTATCCGCTTCGAAATCGTCCACAAGGCGAGCGAGCATTCCCCCGGCACCGTCAAGGACGGCACCGGCAAGTGCCCGTTTCCCGGCTGCGGGCGCGAGATCGACGGCGACGACATCAAGCGCCAGGCGCAAGCCGGACGTATGGGCCACCAGCTTTACTGCGTGGTCTACAAGCGGGAAGTCGTCGTCGGGAAGCTCAAGAACGGCAAGCCCAAGACCAAGGTCGTCCGCGGCTTCCGCGCCCCGCGCCCGGAAGATGACGTCGAAGCCCTGGTCGCCCAACGCCTGGCCGCGAAGATGCCCGAGTGGCAGGCGCGCGGCATCGTGCCGGATGAGAGCATCCCCGAGGGTCTCAAGACGATGGAGCCGATGCGGTTCGGTGCGCGGAGCTGGGTGGACGTGTTCAACCCCCGCCAGCTTTACGGCCACTGCACCTCGGTCGAAGTCTTCCAGGACATGGTCGAGGAACTCGCGCGCCAAAACGGCGGCCAGCTTTCCGAAGTCGACCGCGCCGCGATGGTCTACATCGCGCTGGCGATCGACAAGGTGCTAAACTACAACGCGATTCAGGTGCGCTGGCACGCCAACCGGGGAGTTGTCGCCGGCGTCTTCGACCGCCACGACTTCAGCTTCAAGTGGTCCTACGCCGAGATGGCGCCCACCATCACCGGCCTTGGCTACGATTGGGCGCTGGAGCAGACGGGCAAAGCGCTTGGCGAACTCATCGAACTGCTCGGCCACGCCCCGGAGGCAAACGGCAACGGCAACCTCTTCGCCCACCCGCCGCGCCGCCAGCCGGAGGTGAAGATCCTGTGCGAGTCGGCCGACGCGCTGTCTCTTCCCGCTGCCTCGGTCGATTGCATCGTCATGGACCCGCCCTACTACGACAACGTGATGTACGCCGAGCTCGCGGACTTCTTCTACGTCTGGCTCAAGCGCACTGCCGGGCTGCTCTATCCGGAACTGTTCACCGCGCACCTGACGGACAAAGACCGCGAAGCGGTGGCCAATCCGGCCAAGTTCCAAGGTCAGAAAGGCGCGAAGAAGCTTGCGCACGTCGACTACCAGCGGCGTATGGCGCGCATCTTCGCCGAGATGCGCCGGGTGCTCAAGCCGGGCGGCGTGATGACCGTGATGTTCACCCACAAGGCCAAGGACGCTTGGGACGCGCTGGCCACCGGGTTGATCGAAGCCGGCTTTGTGATTACCGCAAGCTGGCCCGTGCACACCGAGGCCGAAGGCAGTCTGCACATCCGCGAGAAGTCGGCGGCGAAGTCGACCATCTTTCTGGTTTGCCGGCTGCGCGAAGGCTCCGCCGATCGCGAGCCTGCGTTCTGGGAGGACGTCGAGCCGGAGGTGCGCGGCACGGTCCGCGGCAAAGTGCGCGAGTTTCAGGAAGCCGGGCTGGCGGGCATTGATCTCTATCTGGCCTGTTTTGGTCCGGCGCTCGAGATCTTTTCGCGCAACTGGCCGCTCACGCGGGGCACGGCACGGCAGCAGCCCAAGGGATACCAGAACGATCTGTTCGGCCCCTGGGATCCCTACCGGGTGACGCCCGAAGACGCGCTCGAAGCCGCGCGGCGCGAGGTGAAGCAGTGGCGCATGGAGCAGTTGGCCACCGTCAAGCGCCAGCACCATCTGGATGCGCTGACCGAATGGTACGTGCTGGCCTGGGATGCCTTCCGCGCGCCGAAGTTTCCCGCCGATGAAGCGCTGAAACTAGCGCGCGTGGTGGGTCTCGATTTCGACCAGGAAGTGAAGAACGTGGCCTGCGCGGTTTCGGGCGACGACGTCACGCTCTGGGACAGCCAGATGCGCCTGACCAAGGGCAAGCTCACCACTGGGCCGCAAGCGCCCATGCTCGACCGGCTGCACGAAGCCGCCTACACGGTGCGGTTCCAGAATACGGAGGCGGCGCGGAACCGGCTGGATTCGCTGCGCCTGCTGGACGATCCGACGTTGATGACCGCGCTGGAGGCGATGCTGAACGTGCTGCCGCCCGTGGTTCCTCGCGGCAAGAAGAAACCGGACCCCACGCTCGAAGGCGCGGCGAGCGATTTTGAAGCGCTCGAGAAGCTGCGGCGGCTGGCGTTTTCTGAAAAGGTGCCCGAGCCGAAGCGTCCAGAACAAATCGAACTGGAGCTTGAAGAGTCCGATGCCGCTGTTGACTGAGACGAAGTGGAAGTTCCGCTATTCGCACGAGGACGGCGACCTGGTGGAGCTGTTCTACAATCCGGCGCTGGCCTGCGCGGTGGAGTACTGCCGGACGACGGGTTACTTTTCGGCCGACGCGCTGGCGCTGGCGGCCCGCGGATTGGCCGGGCTGTTCGCCAATGAAGGGCGAATGCGGCTGGTGGTGGGCTGCACGCTCGACCCGGATGAGCGCGACGCGATTGAAGCGGGCTACGATTTGCGGGACCAGATGGAACAGCGGCTTGCCGCAGCCGACCTGACGCCGCCCGATGAGCATGCCCGGCAAGGCCTCGAGCTGCTGGCCTGGATGGTGGCCAACGGCTATCTCGACGTGAAAGTGGCCGTGCCCGTGGACGCCGAGGGACGGCCCGCGCGCGTGCCGGGCATCTACCACGCCAAGTTCGGCATCATCATCGATGCCGAAGGCAACACGCT
>Ga0209608_1000967_pt1 | contig 25554 bp, 28 predicted proteins | sample AD_UKC130_MetaG_FD_184428 | JGI IMG/M metagenome (GOLD analysis project Ga0209608, IMG submission 184428) | Active sludge microbial communities of municipal wastewater-treating anaerobic digesters from Canada - AD_UKC130_MetaG (SPAdes) (version 2) | ecosystem: Engineered > Bioreactor > Anaerobic... | reverse complement strand
TTGGTATTTTAGGTTATTTGTTGGTCTCCATTTTTAATACAATTTTCCCCGCCGGTTTTACTGACAATGTCGCTTTAACAGTATTTCTGTCAAACACCATTACAAGGGTAACCTTTGGGAAAACAGGTGTGTTTGGCACCTTAAGTGAAGAGGCTAAGGCAAGAGGGCGCTTTACTCCCGGTGGAAATGAGGTATGGTTGCCACATCAGCAAGATTTTGGTCAAATCTTTGTAATATCTCTGGGAGTTAGCTTGCTGGCAGCGTGGTATGCTCTTGCTGTGATTGGAGTAGACCAAGCTTACTTCCCAGCAGCCGCTTTTGTAGGATTTGGGATCTCGGCTGCGTCGTTGATACTCCTGTGCATTGGCACAAATGTGCCTGTCACACACCACATGACGATTATAGCTTCTTTGTCCGCCATTGCTAGCGGTTCTTTGGTCGTAGGCGTCATTATGGGGATTATATCCGGGTTCCTCGGGGAACTAGCTTCGCGCACGTTCTTTATACATGGCGATACCCATATTGACCCGCCTGCAACGGCCATTTTCATAATGACATTCTTACTATGGGTGATCTTTTAGGTGGATGACTCTTTACCAGGGTTTTACTTAGCAAATGTAAAAGGGCAGCACCATCTTAATAATCAGGTGCTGCCCTTTTACATTTTTTCGGAGCAAAGAAATTTTGAAATAATTACATTGTTCATCGAGCATTTTGTCAGAGGTATTCAATTTAGGATTAACGCCGGTGGACATTTCGTGATTTTGATGATACATTTACTGATGTATATGTAATGTAACTGTACGCAATATTCCTATCAGATGAGAGCCTATTTGTAATAGCTAAAGAGAATAGAAGTTGCTTTAGTAATTGATACTATGCCAGTATAAGCATAATAGAACATTAGATGGCAATATATTTGACATCAAAGGTATAACAAAACAATAAAAATATTATTAGAAGGGGGTTGTTCTGGTTGGAAATATTTAATTACATGCAAAAGTATAATTACGAGCAATTGGTTTTGTGTCATGATGAAGCGTCAGGTTTACGGGCCATAATTGCAATTCACGACACTACATTGGGGCCTGCGCTGGGTGGGTGCCGCATGTGGACATACTCATCCGAAGATGAGGCCATAGAGGACGCCTTAAGGCTTGCCAGAGGCATGACGTACAAGAACGCTGCAGCTGGCCTAAATCTCGGAGGAGCAAAAGCTGTTGTCATTGGCGATCCTAGAAAGGACAAGTCTGAAGCATTATTCAGGGCTTTGGGTAGATATGTCGAAACGCTAGGCGGTAGGTACATCACGGCAGAAGATGTCGGTACAACCATCGAGGATATGGAATACATAAGGATGGAAACCAAATATGTCGCTGGATTGGGAGAAGGCAGCGGAGATCCATCGCCCATTACTGCATTGGGCGTGTTTCACGGAATAAGGGCCGCTTGTAAGGAGGTATTTGGGACCGACGATGTAGCTGGCAGGAAAGTTGCCATCCAAGGCATAGGAAACGTTGGATATAACCTGGCAAAGTACTTAAAAAAGGCTGGGGCAGAACTTATCGTGACGGACATCTTTGAGGATAACGTAAATAAGGCGGTAAAGGAATTGGGCGCAAAGGCCGTAAAACCCGATGAGATTATCGGCGTAGAATGCGATATATTTTCTCCCTGCGCTCTTGGTGCCATCATAAACGATGAAACTATAGATAAGCTTAAATGCAAGGCGGTTGCAGGTTCGGCTAATAACCAATTAAAGGAAGATAGGCATGGCGATATGCTGGAACAAAAAGGTATTCTTTACGTGCCTGATTATATAATTAACGCCGGAGGGGTCATCAACGTAGCTGCGGAGCTCGAGCCGGGCGGATACGTTAGGGAGAAAGCGGTAAAGAAAGTCGAAGCCCTCTATAACGCTGTTTTAGAAGTAATTGAAATAGCTAAAAAAGAAAACATACCTACATACAAGGCAGCAGATAGGTTGGCGGAAAACAGGATTAATTTATTGGCCAAGGTGAGGAAGAATTACGTAGGATAGCTTGCATGTGGCATTAGGACAACTGGCTTAGCTTGAGCATTTTAAAAAGATTACATACAAAGCAAAGAGCTTTTGCAGCTATTCGTCGAATCGTCTCAAGGTAAAGGTGCTTGAGCAAGCATTTCTGTTAAGTAAACAATAAACACATAAGAGCAGATCGGTCGATCTGCTCTTATGTGTTTATTTGAAATGTTTGATCAAATTCGTGCTACATGTTTATCCTCAGGTATTTAAAACGCTCCACTTGTTCTTTTATTGCCCTTTCCACGGGGATGCGCTCCATGCTCGATGCACCAAAGAACCCAACAATTCCTTTGGTGTGTGCAAAAATATATTCCACGTCCTCCGGCTCGGCTATGGGACCGCCATGACATATTACCATGACGTCAGGATTGACTGATTTTGCAGCATCGTGTATCTCTTGCACGCGCTTTGCTGCTTCTTCCAATGTTAAAGCAGTTTTGGCCCCAATGCTTCCTTTGGTAGTCAAACCCATGTGGGCAACTATGATATCAGCGCCTGCTTTTGTCATGGCTATGGCTTGTTTTGTGTCGAAGACGTAGGGACAGGTCAGCATGTCCAGCTCGTGGGCCAAGGCTATTGCCTCAACTTCTAGATCATAGCTCATTCCTGTTTCCTCCAAGTTCTGTCTAAAGACGCCATCTATTAGTCCCACCGTTGGGAAATTTTGAACGCCATCGAAGCCAATTTCTTTTAACTCTCTTAGAAAAACTTTCATGAGCCTAAAGGGGTCCGTCCCGCATACGCCCGCTAAAACTGGTGTATTTTTCACCACGGGGAGAACTTCAAAGGCCATTTCTACAACTATGCCGTTGGCGTCACCGTAAGGGAGAAGCCCTGCCAAGGATCCTCTGCCGCCCATGCGATATCTGCCCGAGTTGTATATTATTATGAGATCTGCCCCGCCAGCTTCCGCGAACTTTGCTGAAATCCCTGTGCCAGCACCACACCCTACTATAGGTTTTCCTGCCGCTACGTTTGAACGTAGTTTTTCTAATGCTTCTGTTCTAGTTATGAAGGGCATTTCAACTCCACCTCCTAAATTATCTTTTCGATAAAAACTCAAACATCTTATCCGTGACGGCCTTCGCAAATTCAGCGTCATTTATGTTGGCATCCACTTCGATTAAGGGTATGTCCTTTCTGAGATTTTCTTTTAAAGCGTTTAATAGGGCTTCATTAGCTTCAGGCCACCAAAAATCTTCACCCGGAGAATCAAGCTGAGATAACCCCTTTAAAGGGAAAAAGACGGCGGTTGGTCCTTTTGATTGGTTCAGCCTTTCTGCCATTATTTGACCTAATTTCGTATTTTCTTCGGGATTCGTGCGCATTAGCGTAACATTTGGATTCCATGGATAGAGCTTTCTATTTTTGTACTTTTCGGGAACCGTATCGATAGCCCAAAAGTTAACCATGTCGAGACATCCTGGTGCAACGACTTGCGGGATGCCCTTTAGCCCGGCAGTTGTGAGTCTCCTTGGCCCGGCTGACATGACCCCTCCACATAGTTCATCGGCCAGTTCGGTCGTTGTCAAATCTAAAGCTGCGATGAAATAATCGTTTTCGATCAAGTCCTCCATCGTCATTCCGCCAGTGCCAGTAGCATGAAACACCATCACTTCGTAGTTTTCTACTTCCATTATCTCCTTACATTGCTCTATAAGCTTAGTCGTGTTGCCAAACATGGAAGCGGCTATCAAGGGTTTCGATTCTATCTCCGGCACCTCAGTTTCCATCATCCCCGTGAGAGCCCCCACAGCTCGCGAGTAAATATCTACGCTTATTGCGTTAACGCCTGCTACATCTACGATTGAGGGAATCATAACTATGTCTTTTGTTCCAACGTAAGGCTTTGTATCGCCCGATGCAACAGTGGAAACCAATACCTTAGGTACTCCCAAGGGAAGAGCTCTCATTGCAGCAGAGATAATAGCAGTCCCGGCAGATCCACCCATCCCAAATATGGCATCGAGATTGCCTTCCGCGTAAATTTTTTTGGCAATTTCCGCTGCTCCTTTGGTCATGACTGCCATAGCATGACCCTTGTCCTTTTTTTGTCTTAAAGAGACCAAGCTTTCTCCGCCCGCTTTTGCGACAGTATCAGCATTGATATCGGGTTTAAAAAATGGCTCTCCCATAACTCCTACATCTACGACGAAAGCTCGGAAACCTTTTTCTTCAATTCTTTCTTTGACGAATGCGTAGTCTTTGCCCTTTGTATCTAATGACCCAAATAAAACGACAATTTTTGACATTGACTTCACCACCCTCACTTTCAATTGATTTTTTCGATAGCAAGTTTATTATATATCACAACAGGGCGAAAAAATATCTTTAGTGTAGCGAAGGTCCCATTTTGCATTTTTGCCGAAAGGTTTCCTCCTTAGGAGAGTTGGTGCTACTTCCCAGTGAAGAAATGAAACTTATCCTTGAAAAATTCAAGACCTATAATATATATATAAAAATAAATGATGAGCGATGAAATTTTTAGTTGTCGGTGATGATTTTGGAAGAAGCCTCCTTTTCGTTTATGTCATGTAAGCATGGGAACTGTAGCAGCTAAAATTAAAAAGACTATGGATGCTGCCGCTGGCAACAAGAGAAATTTGGAGGCGAGACTGTATGGTAACAGTTGGACTCTTTGATTCCGGGTTTGGGGGGCTTACGGTGGTGCGTGAGGTGAAACGCCAATTACCAGGAGCCAATGTAGAATTCTATGGGGATAATGGACGCGCACCCTACGGACCACTTTCTAAGGAAACAATTGTTGGATACGCACGGCAGATTTTGGATTTTCTAGCTGGCAAAAAAGTTGATATTGTTATTATTGCCTGTAACACGGCTACTGTTGCTTCTTGGGAAGAAGTAAAGGACCAATACCCATTCCCCGTACTGGGGGTAATCAAGCCTGGAGTGAGGGCTGCGCTGGCGGCAACGCGTAACAAAAAGATCGGCGTGATAGCTACTAACTTTACCATCGAAAGCGAAGCCCACAAGTCAGGGATCCAGGCTATAGACCCGAAAGCCGAAGTTATCGGTCTGGCGTGTCCCAAGCTTGTACTTCTGGTGGAATCTGGAAAAACCTCGGGGCCGGAAGTGGAAGAAGCAGTTAGTTGTTATCTTAAAACATTTAAGAGCACGGGAATAGATACGCTTGTTCTGGGGTGCACTCATTATCCGGTGCTAACGGACATAATTCGGCGATACTTGGATCCCGATGTTGTCATTGTAGATCCGGCAGTGGAGACTGTGACTGAGATCAAGAAACTGATCGCGAAGAAGGGACTTGTGGTTGATTGCGCTTATCCGGTCTACAATTTTTATACCAGCGGTGACCCCGAGTTGTTTGTAAAAGTGGGATCAATGATTTTGGGATGGCCAATTGATAAAGTAGAAAAAGTTGTTTTAGATGCCTGACGTTAGCTAAATTGCCACGATGGCACCGGGATCAGAATCAAACATTTGTAATTCGGGATCGCGTGTTTTAACAAGATCACCTAAAAAGCTGGGCAAAATCGATCATGTTTAGTAACCAGTTACGTTATAATAAATAATAATAAGCAAAGTTAAAATTAAAGTTAAAAGTTGAATATAAATTTATTTTGCTTGGAGAGACAGTAAATGGCTTCCTATGGTTCTTACGAATGGTGGACTGAGATAATTGAACTAAATACACTTAAGAACCTTGTGGACAGATTTGCTGCAGCAATGAATGTAGGTGCCGTGATAGCGACGACAGATGGCACCGCCTTAACTATACCAAGCAATTTTTGCGCTTTTTGCCGCAGACTTCGTTCTCACCCGGAAGGTAAATGTGGGTGCGAGAAAAGCGATGCATGGGGAGGGGAACATGCCTTAGATGTCGATGGGCCGTTAGTTTATAGATGTCATTGCGGATTGATAGATATGGCAAGCCCGTTGATCATTGAAGGAAGATTTGTTGGCACTTTACTGTGCGGTCAGGTTTTGCTTAGACCATACACAGAAGAGGAAGTTAGAAAAGAGTTAGTTCCCCTTTGGCCCTGTAGCGCAAATGAGGTTGATGATTGGGTTCGCGACTTTTTATCCTTGCCGATCGTAGATGAGACTACTCTCCTTAATGCCATGAATCTTTTAAATGTGATGGCATCGCATATAGTAGAACTCTGCGAACGCCACCTAATTGAAAGCAAATTATTGCACAAGACGATGGAGTTAGTGAAGGCACAACGCGACAAGGAAGTGCTTGAGAGAAGCTTAAAGATGGCACAACTTAAAGCCCTTCAGAATCAGCTCAATCCGCATTTTATGTTCAATACTTTAAACATCATGTCGCGTTTGGCCATGTTTGAGGGTGCGCCGCAAACGCAAGAACTTACCATTCAATTCGCTGAATATCTTAGATATATTCTTAGAAGGCAATCGTCTGACGAGCTGGTTTATTTAAGCAGTGAACTTGAGTGTCTTAAGCAGTATTTAGCAATTCAAAAAGTCAGATTTAGCGATCGATTTTCTTATGTTTTGGATGTGGAGTCAGCAGCTTTGTCGTGCAAGATTCCTTTTCTAATACTCCAACCGCTGATAGAAAATGCGGTTGTACATGGCATAGAACCATCGTTACGCCCAGGTGTTGTGCTCATAAAAGGAAGAGTAAGGGCGGGGAAATTAGAAATCAATGTAGAAGATAATGGTGTTGGTTGCTCTTTAAAGAAAATCAAAGAAGGCGTTGGAATTTCTCATGTAAAAGAAAGACTGAAGCTGCATTACGGCAGCGATGCTTCATTTGATATTTGGAGCGAGCCCAATGTAGGCACAAAAGTAAGTATATGTATGCCTTCTATGGGGGATTGAAATTGGAGTCCAGAAGAGTACTTGTAGTGGAGGACGAACCGTTAGAAAGAAAAGCATTGGTGGAAATGCTCAAGTCTTACCCTTTGCTTCTCGAGCTTGACGAAGCATCAAATATCCCTGATTTTGAAAGAAAGGCCCGACAATGGGACCCCGACGTTGTTTTATTGGATCTGAAGATTCCCGGGGGTAGTAGCCTCGACTCCTTAAGTAGATTGCGAAGTGAAGGTTTTCATGGAAAAGTTATAATCGTGACAGCTTATGATGTCTTTGAGTATGCGCAACAAGCGGTTGGACTCAATGTAACTGCCTTTTTAGTAAAGCCCATCAAAGATTGGGCGCTTTACGAGGCCATGAGCAAGGCAATAGAAGAAATTAAAGAGGCTGACAAAGCATCGCAGCAGCTCTTGAGATTAAAGAGATTTATTTTAGAAAATAAGAGCTTCGTGGCTTCTGTGATGATACAAGGAATAGTGCGTGGAGAGGAAATTACAGAAGGGCTTAAAAATGTTGCCAAAGAAGTGGGATTTCTTCCAGCAGAAGGCATGCATATCTTTGGAATCATCGCGTTGAGTGGTTCTGACGCTGAAGAAACTCAATGGCCACAATTGATGCTTTGGGGAGAGTTGCAGAAGATATTAGATGATTCAGCCTTCCTGGTGCCATGGCAGCATTACATTATGCTACTATTCTTTAATAGTCCCATAAAAAATCCGGAGGATATAGCTTCTAAAGTTTTCGATGTCACTCTACAAAACAATATGCATTGCAATGTAGTTTATATGGGCAAGATCAAGGGATTGGACGAAATTTATGAAGTTCTTCCTTCTTTGGAGGAAATATTAGAGGAAAGTATACTTGAGGGTTTTGGAAATTTTATTTTTGGACAACCACAATCGCGGGTTAGAAACATAGAAATAAGCGAAGAACATCTCGATTTTAACAAGCCCTTTTCTATGATTTTAGAGGGAATGAGAAGCGGACAGTTACAACTATTAAATGAGGGAACCAACAAGTTATTTGCTCTCTTGTCTCAGCATGACGTTGCACTTGATATTGGGATCGTAAGGTTATTATTCGGAGGATATACTGGACAAATATGTCAATTGCTTTTAGATCTTAAGTGCGATCAAGAGGCTATTAAAACATGGGCAAGAAGGCAGGTCAGAGACATGATGATCCCGGTTAGATCGCTTTCTGACCTTAAAAATATGTTTTTTATATCTCTTGAAGAGGCATGGAAAGTCAGGCAAAGCATGAAAGATCCAGAGATTGCTTTGATACAGCAAGCTCTTGCGTTTATCGATGATAATTTAGAAGAAGCAAATTTAACTAAAGTATCGGAGCATGTTTACGTCAGCCCAAGCCATTTAAGTCGGATGTTTGGCAAGGTGTTAAATAAAAGATTTGTCGATGTAATCAAGGAAAAGCGCATTGAGCGTGCTAAGAAGTTTCTGGCCATGGGGTACAATGTTACGGAGACAGCTACATCTGTAGGATATGGTAACATAACCTACTTTAGTTCTCTTTTTAAGGAAATGGTCGGCTGTTCCCCCAGTGAATATAAGAAATCTTCTCTATCCAAGCGATGACCACTTGTGAAAAATGCTATGGGGCAATAATGCGATAACATAGAACATAAATTTTCTTCCTCGCTCGGTGTATTGATATTTATTATTATTTGAACAAGAAAACAAAGATTTAGTAAAAAGACCTGAGAGAGTGCTCTTAGGTCTTTTTATGTATGCATCGATAAAAGTAATTGAGCAAAATAGTGCTGTTCTCTTTAAATGCAATTTCATCAGTTTTTTGATTTACTATGTGTTACACATAGGAGGTGCCTTAGTGGACGGCGGCGATCGTTTAAGGGTGATACAGGAATACGTTCCTGGTAAGCAGGTGACTCTTGCCCATATAATAAGAAATCCCAAAGATGATCTGTGCAATAAGGTGGGCATTCATAAAGCCGGAGCAATAGGAATAATGACGATTACTCCGGGAGAGGGTGCCATTATAGCCGCTGATGTTGCGAGCAAATCTTCCACGGTAAACGTTGATTTTGTAGATAGATTCACAGGCTGTGTTATCGTTACCGGCGAGGTGGCTTCCGTAGAAAATGCTCTGCGCGCAGCCGTGATTTCATTAAAGGACATCCTCGGGTTTTTCCCAGCGGAAATTTCTTACACATGATGCGCATTATGGTTATAGGACCCTCAGGGTCTGGTAAAACTACATTGCTGCATAAACTGGGACTCACTGAAGATAATGATGTCGTTCGGAAAACCCCCTCTTTACGATTCTTTGAAAGAGCCATAGATACACCAGGTGAATTTTTTGATTTACCTCGTTTTTATCACGTATTGATAACTAGTTCTTCTCGGTGTGCCATCACTTTGCTTCTAGTTGACCCAACAAATTTAAAACAGTTTCCGTCTCGGTTTGTAAGGGCTATTCGATCAATAGTTATAGGAGTGATCAACAAGGCGGATCTGGCAAAGGAAGATCAAATGGAAGTTGCGAGAAAAATATTATATGAAGCGGGCGTTATGGAGGTGGTTTGTGTTTCTGCTTTGACCGGAGAGGGACTAACGACACTGAAATACAAAATTGGTCAATTTATTAAGTTATCGGGAGGTGTGTAAGGCCATGAACGGAGAAGCATTGGGAATGATTGAAACGAAAGGGCTGGTGGGAGCTATAGAGGCAGCCGATGCGATGGTGAAAGCGGCGAATGTTAGGCTCATAGGCTACGAAAAGATCGGTTCCGGCCTTGTGACGGTGATGGTTCGTGGCGATGTAGGGGCAGTCAAAGCTGCCGTCGATGCTGGTGCAGCCTCAGCAAAACGTGTAGGAGAGATCGTGTCTGTTCACGTAATTCCCAGGCCCCACAGTGATACCGAGAAGCTGCTTCCTAAGCTAGGATAGCGGCGCCCTTGTTCGGGAGGTGTGATTGATGGATCAAGAGATCATGCAAAAAGTAATGGATGAGGTGATGAAGCGCATCGGGGGCGGAAGCGTTATTTCCCCTGAAAAGGCTTCTGATCAAAAGGAAGTTCCTACCGCTAGCGTGCAAAACCTGGTCGGTGTCACCGAATATGTTGGTATTTCCGAGGGAGACACCATTGGATTAGTAGTAGCTAACGTTGAGCCGATGCTTCACGAAAAATTGGGCATAGATAAAAAATTCAGATCTGTGGGTATTTTTTCGGGCAGAACTGGAGCCGGACCTCAAATAATGGCAGCTGACGAAGCCGTTAAGGCGACCAACACGGAGATAGTCGTCATTGAATTGCCCAGGGACACTAAAGGCGGAGCCGGTCATGGATCGTTGATAATTTTTGGCGCAGAAGACGTGTCAGATGCCAGAAGAGCCATAGAAGTAGCTTTAAAAGATTTGCGGCGCACTTTTGGCGATGTTTATGCAAACGATGCCGGTCATTTAGAGTTTCAATATACGGCTCGAGCCAGTTATGCCTGTAATAAAGCCTTTAATGCACCAATAGGTAGAGCTTTTGGTCTAATCGTGGGTGCACCGGCGGGCATTGGTTTCGTAATGAGCGATACAGCACTCAAAGCTGCTGAAGTCGAGCTAATAGATTATATGTCTCCCACGAAAGGGTTATCTCTCACGAATGAAGTGGTCATAACTTTCACGGGCGATTCCGGTGCAGTTCGTCAGGCCCTAATAGCCGCTAGAAGTATAGGCAAAAAGCTCCTGGGTGCTATGGGCGCAGAACCCGAGTCGGCTACGACTCCTTACATTTAGGGGTCACCGAGTGTAAAGGGGGCGTAAAAATTGGTTGAAAAGAAAAGCAAAAGGTTCGAAGTGCTAAACAACAGACCAGTCCATAAAGACGGATTCATTGGCGAATGGGTAGATGTAGGACTTTATGCTATGGGAAGTCCTAATGATCCGACCCCGTCCATAAAGATCGAGAATGGCAAGATAGCGGAGATGGATGGGAAGAAGCGCCAAGACTTCGATATGATCGAGCAATTCATAGCGAATTATGCCATTGACATTGCGATGGCTCCTCAAGCCATGGCAAAAAGCGAGATTGAATTAGCGAAAATGTTGGTTGATCCCAACGTTTCCAGGGATGAAGTTACCAGGGTGTTTCAGGGTTTGACGCCAGCTAAAATAAGCAGGGTTATGGATTGTCTAAACATAGTTGAAATAATGATGGGTATTTCTAAGATGCGATCTCGTAAAACTCCTGCAAATCAAGCTCACATAACTAGCGCAAAGGACCACCCCGTACAACTTGCCGCGGATGCAGCTGAAGGAGCGTTAAGGGGTTTCGTGGAACTTGAGACTACAGTGGGTGTTAACCGTTATGCTCCTTTGAACGCTTTGTCTTTGCTCATAGGATCTCAGGCCGGTAGGCCGGGAGTGCTTACTCAATGTGCTCTCGAAGAGGCCTTTGAGCTTCAGATTGGGATGAGAGGTCTCACGAGCTATGCAGAAACGGTCTCGGTATACGGTACCGAAAGCGTGTTTATCGATGGCGACGACACGCCCTGGTCAAAGGCATTTCTTGCATCCGCCTACGCAAGCAGGGGATTAAAAATGCGTTTTACGAGCGGCACAGGTGCGGAAGTGCAAATGGGAGCCGCTGAGGGTAAGAGCATGCTCTATCTAGAAGCTCGGTGTGTCATGATAACCAAAGGTGCCGGTGTGCAGGGCCTTCAAAACGGCTCTATCTCTTGTATAGGCGTTCCTGGTGCTGTCCCCAGCGGCTTGAGGGCAGTTGCGGCAGAAAACCTCATCACGGTGACGCTTGATATGGAAGTTGCCTCCGGTAATGACCAGACCTTTTCCCATTCCGATTTAAGGCGAACCGCGCGTACGATACCTCAGCTCTTTCCCGGTACAGATTTAATTTTTTCCGGTTACTCCGGCGTTCCAAATTACGACAACATGTTTGCCGGATCCAACTGGGATATCGAGGACATGGACGATTATCTCGCAATTCAGCGTGACTTTAAGGTTGATGGCGGTTGTAGACCTGTCTCCGAAGAGGATGTAGTTGCAGTGCGCAATAAGGCGGCAAGAGCTCTTCAGGCTGTGTATGACTCATTGGGATTTCCGCCCATAACTGATGCTGAAATTGAAGCTGCAACTTATTCTCACGGAAGCCAAGATTTGCCCGACAGAAATGTGACTGAGGATCTAAGGGCTGCCGAGAGACTTTTAAGCGAGGGCATAAATGGCATCGACATAGTTAAAATCCTTGCGCAAAGGGGTTTCAGGGACATAGCTGAAGCCATAGTAATGATGATGCGTCAGAGGGTTTCCGGGGATTATCTGCAGACTTCAGCATGGATCGATCGTGACGGTACTGTTTACAGCGCCGTTAACGACCCCAACGATTATCAAGGCCCTGGGACCGGATATAGGATCTCTGAAGAGCGTTGGCAAGAAATAAAGGAAATTCCTTGGGCGATTAGACCTGAGGATGTGTGAGGAGGGGAAGGCAATGCAGGTCAATGAGGAATTAATCAAAAAGGTGATCGCAGAGGTTTTGCAGGAAGTTTTAGGAGAGCAAGCGAAGATGCCTTCCCCAAGCGCGACGCAACTTCTGCCAAGGGGAGGGAAGATGACTTTAGTTGAAGTAGGTGTAGCTAAAAGAGGCACAGATCCCAAGGAAGTGGCCGTTGCTGTACCTCCGGGTTTCGGAACGGCCTTTACCGAAACCATAATAGGAGTTCCTCACAGCGAGGTATTACGTCAAGTATTTGCCGGGATTGAAGAAGAAGGTTTAAAACCGCGATTAGTCCGCGTATATCACACTGCAGATGTGGGATTCATTGCTCATCAGGCAGCTAAGCTGTCCGGGTCGGGCATTGGCATCGGTATATTGTCGAGAGGTACTACAGTCATCCATCAACGTGACCTCAATCCCCTAAATAATTTGGAACTATTCCCTCAAGCCCCTCTTCTCGACCCCGAGGTGTACCGGGCAATTGGACGCAATGCAGCTAAATATGCTAAAGGAGAACGTCCGACGCCGGTGCCTACCAGAAACGACCCCATGGCTCGTCCTCGCTATCAGGGAATCGCTGCACTCCTTCACAATAAAGAAGCGAGTTATTTGGATCGCTCCAAGCCACCTATGGAGCTTGAAGTTCGTTTTGAATAAAAGGGGGCGTTGAAATTGGCTGAAAAGTTTAACGAAGAAATGTTAGCTGAACTGGTAAGGCAAGTCTTAAAAGAGATGAGCAGTCAAGAAAGTGAGAAAAAAACTGGAGCGCCTTACAAAGTGCAGGTTGAAGAATGTCAGGGGCTTACAGTTGAAGATTATCCCTTAGGCACTAAAAGGCCTGACATAATAAAAAGCCCAAGAGGTAACGCCTTTAATGATCTTACCTTGGATGCTGTCTTGCAAGGAAAGGCGACATTTGAAGATTTTCGAATAGCGGCTGATGCTTTGTTAATGCAGGCTCAAATAGCCGAGGCTGCCGGAAGAAGTCAAATAGCAACCAATCTGAAGAGAGCTGCTGAATTGACGAAGGTCCCTGACGAAAGGATTTTGGAGATATACAATGCCATGAGACCTCATCGCTCAACGAAAGAAGAACTTCTTGCCATAGCAGATGAGCTTGAAAACAAACATGGAGCGACGACGTGTGCAACTTTTGTCAGGGAAGCGGTCTCCGTATATGAACGTCGAAAACTTTTCCGAGGGGATGTTCCCGAATAGTAATAGTTGCGAAAAGGGGGGGCTAAGGTGCCTACAATTGCCGGAATTGACATAGGAAACGCTACTACTGAAGTGGCCCTGGCACGAGTGAATGAGAACTCGGTGGAATTCATCTCTTCTTCCATTGCTTATACTACAGGCATAAAGGGGACTTTGCAAAACGTTGCCGGTGTCCGTAGGGCATTGTCCCTTGCTTTGGAGAAGGCTGGATGGTCGCGTGATGATTTTAAAAAGGTAGATTTCATTTGCTTGAACCGAGCAGCCCCTGTGATAGGCGATGTAGCAATGGAAACCATTACAGAGACAGTAATTACCGAGTCTACCATGATAGGGCACAACCCCTCTACTCCCGGCGGAGTTGGAGTTGGAGTTGGTGAGACGGTATCGATTTTTGACCTGGATATGACTAATCCCGGGCATCCTGTAGTGGTTGTCATCCCGGGCAGCGTAAATTTTGAAGAAGCTGCGGAAAAGATCAACGATGCCTTGTCTAAAGGCATAGATGTCAGAGGGGCCATATGCCAATCGGACGACGGGGTATTGATAGTAAATAGGTTAAATAAGGTAATTCCGATAGTCGATGAAGTCAAAGCCATCGATCGCGTTCCTCTGGGTATGCAATGTTGCGTGGAAGTGGCACCACCCGGAAGGTCTGTGGAGTTGCTTTCTAATCCTTATGATATCGCCACAATTTTTGATTTATCAGCCGATGAAACTCGTCAGATAGTCCCCGTTGCCAAGGCTCTTATAGGGAATAGATCTGCAGTCGTCATACGGACACCCTTAGGCGAAGTCAAGGAAAGGCGGATTCCTGCCGGTGAATTGTATATCATTGGACCAACTGGCAAAAGGACCATTAACATCGACGATGGAGCTAAGGCAATAATGGAGATAGCGGAATCTAACTGGCCCATCCAAGATATTTTTGGGCAACCGGGGACAAACGTGGGCGGAATGATGGAAAGAGTTCGCAAGACTATGTCGGAACTGACAGGGCTTCCTTTGGGGGAAATTCACATTAAAGACTTACTGGCAGTTGATACCATGGTTCCCCAACGCGTTGTTGGCGGTCTGGCCGAAGAGTTTGCTATGGAAACGGGTGTAGCCCTGGCTGTGATGGTGGAAGCCCAAGAACTCCCCATGCAAAAACTTGCTTCTGCCATAGAGTCCGACATAGGAGTTAAGGTGGAAATTGGTGGCGTTGAAGCTGAGATGGCTATAAGTGGAGCTTTAACTACACCTGGGACAAGTACTCCATTAGCCGTCTTAGATTTAGGTGCAGGCAGTACGGATGCATCTTTGATGCGACCTAACGGCCAAGTAGAGCTCATTCATTTAGCAGGAGCAGGAAATATGATAGACACCATCATAGCAAGCGAGCTTGGGATTGACGACATGGAGTTGGTGGAAAACATAAAAGTACACCCCCTTTGTAAGGTAGAAAGCGTATTTCACGTTAGACTCGAAGACGGGACTGTAAGATTTTTTGATAAACCCCTGGCTCCAGAGCTGTTTGGCAGGGTAGCTCTGATGGTAAATGATAATTTTTTGAGTCCCCTTTTGCTTGATTTTTCTATTGAAAGAATCAGGAATGTGAGAAGAAAGGCAAAAAGAGAAGTCTTCGTAACTAATGCGCTAAGGGCATTGAAGCGCGTTGCTCCAGCACAAAATATTCGCTTGATCGATTTTGTAGTTTTGGTCGGTGGATCTGCTCTTGATTTTGAAATTCCAAACATGATAACAGAGGAATTAGCAAAATACTCAGTTGTTGCTGGTAGGGGAAATATAAGAGGAAGTTTGGGTCCGCGTAACGCTGTAGCTACAGGACTTGTCTTGTCGAGTGTTGGGAGGAAAATTTTATGACTTGGTGTGGAAAAGTAGGCGAAATAAGTGAGGAACGGCCCACTATCTTATTGCTGCTTCCTGATCCTTTGAAAGACAAGGTCCATGAAGTGGGAATTGGCGCAGAAGAAGAAGGGGTGCCAATAGCATGGGATATCCTGGATAGTGATGCAAAGACCCTTGCTTGGGAGGCTGCAAACAGATCGCGTCTGCGGGTGGGAATAGGCATTTCTCCCAATGAATGTGCGCTTACGTTAGCCAATCTGGATCCAGAGGAGCCACTAATTTTCATGGAGGATAGTAGTGTTCCACTTCGTTGGCTAGGGCAAGCCGCAGCAAGGTTGGTAAAGGGTCTTCCTCTCCCTCCAACAAACGGTGAGAGAGTCCTTGTGGAAGATGATTTAGATGAAGGGAAAATTGCTGAGGTAGTTACCAGGATATTGCAACAAATGGGTTTGACTTAGGAAAGGGGGATTCCCAGTGTGCAAAATATAAAAATGGCCTTGGGGTTCATAGAGACAATAGGCTTAGTGGCCGCTATTACTGCTGCGGATGCAGCTTTGAAAGCCGCGCATGTTACTTTAATAGGACGCGAAAACTCGCGTGGTGGCATGATCACAATTAAGATAGCGGGTAATGTAAGTGCAGTGAAAGCTGCGCTCTCTGCCGCCAAGGCCGCTTCTGAAAGGGTAAATCGAGTTTGGTCTATTGATGTGATTCCTAGACCTGGACGCGGCGTTGGTGAAATGTTGGCATATAACCAAGCTACGTTAGGATCTAAAGAATGGCTAAATTTGATCTCACCTCCTGTGACTCCAGAAAGAGAGGAACCAGTTAGCGACGATACAGAAACAGTTGCTTTCGAGGAAGCTCGGGACGAACCAAAGGAAGAGACAAGCGTTGATGCTGACGTTAAGCCTAAAGACTTAAAAGAGGACAAGGAGGCTAAAGGTGACAAAGGCAAGGGAAAAAATCAAGTAAGTGGAAAAAAGACCACAAGAAAGAAGACTAAAAAAATGCCCGAAAAGCACAATCAAGATGTTATTGAAAGAGAGGGAGGTAAGGTAAATGGCTCAGGAAGCCCTGGGAATGATTGAAACGAGGGGGCTCATTGGTGCGATAGAGGCTGCAGATGCAATGGTCAAGGCAGCAAATGTCCGTTTGGCGGGACAGCGGTTTTCAGGAGCTGGTCTTGTGACAGTGATGGTTCGCGGTGATGTGGGGGCGGTTAAGGCCGCTGTTGACGCCGGAGTGGCAGCAGCTTCTCGGGTTGGCGAGGTTATATCGTCCCACGTCATACCTAGGCCACATACCGATACAGAAAGCATTTTACCCGGAGAAGGTGCTCGGAAAACTGAACCGCTTGATGTGCAAGCCGATTGACTAGCTCATTAGGGGGAAATGACCATGGTGAATGAGGCCTTGATAAACGAGGTTGTTCGCCGCTTGTTGGATAAACTTAACTCAAACGCAAAAGACCCGGCGCTTGTAGTAGCGGGCGTCAGTAACCGTCATCTTCATCTCACTGCCGTCGACGTAGAGACCTTGTTTGGCAAAGGTTATACTTTGACCAAAGTTAGAGATCTTCGTCAACCAGGCCAATATGCTTGCAAGGAGACAGTTACTTTAGTTGCTGCAAGCGGTGTGCTGGAAAACGTTCGGATTCTTGGCCCGCTTAGAAAAAACACACAGGTAGAAATGGCAATGTCAGATGCAAGAAAGCTACATATCGATATTCCACTCCTCAAAAGTGGATCAAGCCAGGCTTGTCCTCCCATTGTAGTTTTGGGTCCGAAAGGACATATTGTTTTAACGAAGGGAGTCGGTATGGCATGGCGCCACTTGCATTTTTCTCCAGCAGAGGCTGAAGTTTTAGGCTTGAAAGACAACCAAGAGGTTGACGTGAAAGTTTATGGAGATCGAGGCCTCATGTTCAAACGAGTATGGGTAAGGGTTGGTCCGGAATTTATAAGCGAATTCCATGTCGATATAGACGAAGCAAACGCCTGTGGCCTACAAACGGGCGATTACGTGAGGATTTTGATATGACTGTCGATGCCCACGATGTCACCATAGACGGCATTATCAGTGCGGAAACGTATGAAAAACTTGCAACCGTTAATAAGGCTTTAAATTGCGATGAGCCTCTTTCGGAGTGGGAAGAACTTTATCTGGGCTTTGATCTTGGTACCACGAACCTAAAGTTGGTCGCTTTTAACGAGGCAGGACAAGCGGTTAACGCAGTGCTCTTTGATTCTCGTTCCTCACTGCGCGACGGCGTTATAGTAGATTACATAGCTGCTATAGAAGGAATGCGAAAGTGTCTTAGAACATTGAAGAAGCGCTTAGGCTGCAACGATATTACAGCAGTAGGTGCTGCAGCTTATCCCCCAGGGATATCCCAGAGGACTGCTCAAGTGTGTGCTAATGTCGTTGAAGCCTTAGGCCTCCCCTGCATGGGACTTTACGAAGAGCCCGTGGTTGCGGCGACTGCGTTGGGGATGCAAAATGGGGCAATAATAGATATAGGAGGGGGCACTACAGGCATCGCGGTGCTCCAGGATGGAGAAGTCGTATATTCTGCCGATGAGCCCACAGGAGGTACCCATGTAACCTTAGTCCTCGCAGGAGCCTTAGGTATATCTTTTGATGAAGCTGAAAAGTTGAAGCGTAATAGTACTGCTCATAAAAAAATATTTAATATAACTCGCCCCGTGTTTGAGAAAATGGGCGTCATAGCAAGGGATCATCTTGCTAAAAGTGGCTTCCTGGAAAAAGAACGTGTAATTGTGGTCGGCGGGGGAGCTAATATTGAAGGTGCCTCCGAAGTCATTTCTCAGGTGTTAGAGACTAAAGCAATTTTAGCTCCCTTCTCATTGATTGTTACATCGGTGGGTATAGCTGAATGTCTATGGAGGCGTTGTCATGGAGGTCACAATAAATAGTTTATGCGAAATTGTCTTAAAAAGACTTTCTATGCCACGAGTGGGAATGGTGTGGTCATCGCCACCCACGCTTCAATGGAAACCACGCGGGGAAATAACGTTGGTACATTATCTGCCCAATCATTTTCGTGAAACTTTTGAGTTTGAAAACAACCCATCTTATCTTATCGAATCCATAACAAATCCTAGACGTGAAGCCAAAACTTTATCGGCTTTGGTAGTTCCAATGGCCTCCTTACAATTGATTTCAGAGCTCTGTTTAGGCTTTCCTTTCTCTCCCGCCGGATCGCTCATTTATGGCTGCCTCGATGAGCAACTTCCGGTGATCATTGACGATAGCAACTTAAGATGTGGTTTTGGATTGAGGAACTGCATGGCACACTTGCAAGCGCTCGATAAAATTTCATCGAGACTTTGCGATTTGGGATTCGTAATGGTTTTAAAGGACAATCTATCGTCAGGCATTTCACATAACGTCATGGAAATCTGTGAAAAAGGTTGGATAAGTTGGTGTGAATTAGCAGGTCGTCTTTCCGGCGTCAATGTGATCGTCTTAAAAGGGGGAGCCCGTTTGACCGACGAAGCAAAAGATAGATTGAGATCGTTGAGAATTAGGATAGAGGAGGACATGTGATCATGGCCCTTCAGTGGGAACTCATAATTGCGCCATCCACTTCTTGTAAAAGAATTTTAAAGAATCGAATTCGCAGAGGCATCTTCAGGGAAGAAGATGAAGAATTGCTTAATAACGTCAAATGGGGGGCTGTGTTAATACTGCAGGGAATGGTAGCGCAAACGATAGCTGCCGTAGATATTGCCACCGATATTGCCTCCGTAGAAGCCTTTGAAGTCATGGGCAATTGTCCCCAGCACATGCCTGCAGTTGCTATCATCGGAACCGTTGCCGAAGTAGAAAGAGCTTTGGAAGCTTTGAAGGGTGGGGGTAAATTGCAATGAAGCTCGGCAAAGTGATAGGACAAGTTGTTTCGACCAGGAAAGATGAGAGATTAGTAGGACATAAATTATTGTTAGTACAATTCCTTGAACCTGGAAAGGATGGCAGGTTGGTGTCTGCTCGTGGTGACGGTCGAGTAGAAGTCTCGGTTGACCTTGTGGGAGCTGGAGTCGGAGAAACAGTTCTTCTTTGTTCAGGCAGCTCAGCCAGGAATGCTACGGGTGTAACAGATGCTCCCATAGACTTCGCCATAGTTGGCATCGTTGATACGGCAGATGTGTTCTTAGACGAGTTAACATGAGAGGTTTAATAAAACGTCATGGCGAAAATATATACCAAAACGGGGGATTTGGGAAAAACATCTTTGTATGACGGTACCCGTGTCAGGAAAGATGACCCCAGGATCGCTTTAAATGGGACGTTAGATGAAGTAACTTGTGCTTTGGGAATTGCTCGTGCGAGAGCAACTCCAAAGGTTTCCAATTGGATTGAGCTACTTCAGGCAGAACTTATCGAAGTCATGGCTTACATAGCGCGTGGAAAGGCCAAAAGAGAAGCCATTTCACCTCTTGGCCTGGAGAAGCGAATAGATTTGCTTGTGAGCGAATATCCCTTTTATAGCGATTTCATCCTCCCCGGTGATGATGAGGTGAGCTCGGCACTTCATCTTGCAAGGGCCTTTGCCCGTAGGGCAGAAAGGGTAGGCCTGAAAGCTCTAGAGTCCAGTTTAATCGACAGGGAGATATACATATATTTGAATCGCCTTTCAGACTACATCTATGTTCTGGCCGTTTCAGCATATTGGGAAGGTGTTATAGCAAGAATTACCAAGAAGGTGGTGTTTGAAATGGATCAGAAAACAAATATAGGATCAAAATATTTAAATGCAGAAATAGCACGCAAGCTCATAGACGCGGGACGCAAAAAGGCCCAAGAAATTGGTGTTCCTATGGCCATGGCTGTTTGTGACGCTAACGGTTTTTTAATAGCCTTCGAAAGGATGGAGGGCGTTCTTCAGATAAGCTTGAGCCTTGCGCCCAAAAAGGCTTCTACTGCGATAAAGCTTAAAATGCCAACCGAGGTTTTGTCCCAGTTGGTGCAACCTGGAAAAGATTTATACGGGCTCCAAAATGATCCTGAATTGGTTGTGTTTGGTGGAGGATTATTACTCAAGAAAGATGAAGATATAGTAGGAGCAGTTGGAGTAAGCGGCGGATCAGTTGAGCAAGATATCACTGTAGCCGAAGCTATGGTAAAGATGTGGGAGAGTTGAGGGGGGAGTTCCATGAAGGCTATCGAGGTTGACGATCTCGTTAAAAAGATTGTAGCAAAAGTTGCTAAGGAACTTGCCCAGGAAGGAGAAAAATATCCTTCATCGGTAAAGGACATTGTTGAAATTACCTCTAAGGCCCAAAAAACTTGGCAGTGGGATTTCAATCTGGAAAGCCGAAGCAAAATTATCGCAGCCTTAAAGACGAAGCTCTTGCCCCATGCTGAGGAGTTGGCCCAGCTTGCCCGTGAAGATACCAATATGGGTTGCTTAGATGATAAAATACTAAAGAAAAAGCTTTCGATAATTAAGACGCCAGGTCCAGAATACTTCACGACTAGGGCAATATCGGGAGATAATGGCTTAGTTCTTGAAGAGCTCGCTCCTTTTGGAGTGATTGTGTCAATAACCCCTTCTACAAATCCGGTAGCTACCGTCATAAACAACACGATCTGCATGTTGTCCGGAGGAAATGGGGTGGTGTTTTCGCCTCATCCAGGCGCATTGCGGTGTACTTTCAAAACTATTGACCTTATACGAAGTATTTTGGCTCAAGAAGGCGCTCCCGCTGACGTGGTCTCAGTTTTAAGCGACGCCTCGTTGGACAGTTTGAAGGAGCTTATGTCCCACCCAGAAGTTAAGCTCGTTTCGGCTACAGGTGGGCCAGGTGTTGTAAAAGCTGCCCTTTCATCGGGGAAACCGGCTATTGGGGCGGGCCCGGGCAACCCTCCTGTATTGGTCGACGAGACGGCGCATCTTGAGAAGGCAGCCAAAGACGTGATTGCAGGGGCTTCCTTTGATAATAACCTTCCTTGTATTGCCGAAAAGGAATTAATTGCCGTAAATTGCATTGCCGATGAGCTGAAAGAATATATGTGTAAAAACGGAGCATTTGAATTAAAGGACCGAACGAAAATAGAAGCATTAGCAAACTTGGTATTGACCAAAGATCAAAAAATAAAAAAGGATATGGTCGGCAAGGATGCCTCTGTATATTTGGCCAGGTTAGGTATCACTCCTCCTCCAAACGTGCGTCTTATTTTGGTCGAATGCGACGAAAAACATCCCTTTGTTCAAGAAGAGCTTATGATGCCCATATTGGCGATGGTAAGGGTGGCAGATTTTAAAGAGGGATTGGCCATGGCAAAGCGCGTTGAACATGACTTTAGGCATTCCGCTGTTATTCACAGTACAAATATAGACAATATGAGTGACATGGCCAAGTTTATGGAGACATCTATATTCGTAAAAAATGCGCCCTCTTTCGCGGGTATAGGCATTAGAGGCGATTGTCCCACGTCATTTACCATAGGAACGACTACGGGTGATGGTCCGACTACACCGTTGTCCTTCTGTAGGGTCAGACGTTGTGTTCTTCATGGAGCATTTCGCATAGTTTAGACAGTGGATATGCCGAATGACTAAAGATGAATTAGTGGAGCTGGTAAGGGATGCCGGTGTTGTTGGAGCGGGGGGTGCAGGCTTCCCGACCCACGTCAAACTTCAAGCTCAAGATATAGACACTTACGTGATGAATGGCGCTGAATGTGAACCGCTACTTTATGTCGATCAGACGTTGATGCAAAACTGGGCCTCCTTTTTGATCTCGACTTCCGAGACCTTATCGTCGGTTTTGAGATGTAAAGTTTTGTTTGGCATTAAGCATAAACACGTTAAATCGCTGAATGCCATTCGCCAGGTTGGTGGGAATGTTTGTGTTTTGGGGGATTACTATCCTGCCGGAGATGAATTGATCTTGTTGCAAGAATGTACCGGCCGCATCGTTCCTGAAGGGGGATTGCCATTGCATGTGGGCGCCATCGTAAACAACATAGAGACATTATACAACATTGGCAGAGCCTTAGAAGGTAAACCAGTAACGCATAGTTTTGTTCAAGTAGGCGGAGCGGTTAAGGCTCCCGGCATATGGAGCGTTCCTGTAGGTGTCGAAGCTTCGGAAATGATCCAGGCGGCCGGAGGTATAAGCGTAAATGATCCAATATTTATCGATGGCGGTCCGATGATGGGGCAATACCACAGGGATGCCAATTTCCCAATTTCTAAGATGACCAAAGCTGTTTTAGTTTTGCCATCGAACTCCGTCCTTGCCAGGTATGAAAATATGCCTGTGAGCGTTATGCTAAGACAAGCTAGAGTTGCTTGTTGCCAATGTAATGAATGCACCTTGGTTTGTTCCCGCTATCTTATAGGTTACGATCTCCGTCCACATAAAATCATGCAGGCCATGGCTTATAAATTCATGAGGTTGCCCGACATAGTTCAATCGGCCATGTTGTGCTCTGAGTGTAATCTGTGTAGCGGTCTTTACGCATGCCCTATGCATCTTTCTCCTAGGCGCGTAAATCAAGTAATAAAGGACATCATGATCAAACAAGGCATAAAGCCACAATTTAATAAAAAAGAAATTCCACCACGACCTGAGAGACCCTTTAGATTGGTGCCCACGACGAGATTGACTTATCGCCTCGGCTTATCTGTATATGATCCACATCCGCCGTTTAACGGTGATTTTGTTGCACAAAAGGTTAGGATACCCTTAAAGCAACATGCAGGTGCTCCATCCGATCCCATTGTCTCTATAGGAGACCAAGTCCATGAGGGTGACTTGATTGCTGATGTTCCAGAAGGCGCCCTAGGTGCTCGCATTCACGCCTCAGTGAGTGGCTTTGTTGAGGAAATAACTTCAGAATATATTGCCATTAGAGCTTCAAATTTGTAGGAGATGGTTGTCATGGAAAGAGCTATAGGAACTTTTGAGCTTATTAGTGTGGCTAGGGGTGCAGCAACAGTGGACGCAATGCTTAAAGCCGCTAACGTCAAACTTTTTCATGCCTCACCGATATGTCCCGGAAAGTATTTGATAGTCGTATGGGGGCAAGTTGGTGCCGTCAAAAACGCCCTTAATGCTGGAAGACAGGTAGCAGGTGAAATGTTAACCGATGAGATGTTGCTTCCTAACGTTCACCCTTCCGTGTTCCCTGCCTTAGCATGTACAACTGAGGTAAGCGAGATGGGAGCCCTCGGTGTAGTTGAAGCCATGGCTGCACCTTGTATCATCGAAGCCGCAGATACAGCTGCTAAAGCGGCTAAAATTTTGCTGATTGAAATCCGATTGGGTAGAGGGATGGGAGCTAAATCCTTCTTCTCTATGGGAGGAGATATTTCAGAGGTAAAAACTGCCCTTACGGCTGCTAAAGAGCTGATTATTAATAAGGGTTTGCTTGTTGATATCTCATTTATACCCAATCCTCATCCCGATTTAAAAGGTGCAGTGTTATAGCATTTAAAAAATGATGTAAGACTGCTTCTATGTGCAGTTAGAAAATGATAAATATTTAATATATGAGACACAAGGGGTGAAATTTGATGACTAGAATAATGATTGCTCCTGGCAGGTATGTCCAAGGAGCGGGTGCAATGAACGAAGTGGGGAAACATGTCGCTTTGCTGGGCACGAAAGCGTTGGTGCTTGGAGGCAGGCGAGGACTCGATTCAGTTAGGGAAGAGATGAAGAAAAGTTTTTCCGAGCATGGAATAGAATATTTTGAGGAACATTTTGGGGGAGAGTGTTGCGATCAGGAAATTGACAGGCTGACAGAAATAGGACGTGAAAAAGGCGTCAATGTTCTCGTCGGCGTTGGTGGTGGTAAGGCGCTGGATACGGCCAAAGCTGTTGCTGAGTATTTAAAAGTCCCTGTAGCTACGATACCCACTATAGCTGCCACTGATGCACCTTGTAGCGCTCTGTCTGTAATTTACACCTCAGATGGCGTGTTCGAGAGATACTTTGTCCTTCCCAGCAATCCAAATTTAGTTTTAGTAGATACTGATATAATAGCCAAAGCCCCGACGAGATTGTTGGTTTCCGGCATGGGAGATGCTTTAGCGACTTGGTTTGAGGCGGAAGCATGTAGTTTTACGAAAGCCCCCAATATGCCTGGAGGCGAAGGCACATCTGCTGCTTTGGCTTTGGCAAAATTATGTTACGACCTTCTCCTCGAATATGGATTAGATGCCAAGATTGCTTGCGAAGCTCATGCTGTAACTCCTGCTTTGGAAAAGATCGTAGAGGCCAATACATTGCTATCGGGTTTGGGGTTCGAAAGTAGCGGGCTCGCTGCCGCTCACGCCGTACATGACGGCCTTACTGTATTGGAAGAAACGCATCAATTTTACCATGGAGAGAAAGTGTCATTTGGAACATTGACACAACTTGTCCTTCAGGACGCAGATCCGGATACTATATATGAAGTGCTTGATTTTGCGTGTTCCATTGGACTGCCGGTTACATTAAAACAATTGGGTCTTGCCGGTGCAAGCTTTGAAAAACTCCTGCCGGCGGCGGAAGCCGCTTGTGCAGAAGGAACAACCATGGCAAATATGCCTTTTAAAGTGACACCATCCATGGTAGTCAATGCTATGTTGGGTGCAGATGCCCTTGGCAGGGCTTTTTTAAAAAGCTAGAAATAATTTTTTGCGCTGGATAGTTTCTTAAAAGAGACTCTAAAGTCTGGATTAGCCGCTACGGATTGTCTTTTTGGTCCAAAATCTAGCATTGATGTTGCCAGCGGGGAAATTAAATGGATGGAGTTAAACGCGAGAATTTAGACATGCTTGATAAGTTTATAGCTGATCATGCCATAGATCAGATTTTCGAAAAATATAGAGACAACTGGCACGAACGAGACATGTTCTAGGTTAAGAAAAGCGTTTTTGGATATGGCAGGCGGGGGTTGTTAAGTTTTTTCAACAAACCCATCGTTTTATCTAAGTCCCCAGAGGGGGCTTAGATAAATATTTATAATTTATTCTTTGGTTGGCAATTCCATAGCTTCAGTCGACTCGGGGAGTATTTGTCCTCCATCAACCACTATCGTTTGTCCCGTTATGAATTTTGCAAGGTCAGATGCTAAAAATGCAGCTGCATT
>Ga0209608_1000966_pt1 | contig 25556 bp, 25 predicted proteins | sample AD_UKC130_MetaG_FD_184428 | JGI IMG/M metagenome (GOLD analysis project Ga0209608, IMG submission 184428) | Active sludge microbial communities of municipal wastewater-treating anaerobic digesters from Canada - AD_UKC130_MetaG (SPAdes) (version 2) | ecosystem: Engineered > Bioreactor > Anaerobic... | reverse complement strand
TGGCCGGCAACACCTATAGCATCGAGGTCCCCGGCAGCGATCTGGCGGCCGATGCCGATCACACGGTCGAGGCCAAGGTCACCGGGGCCGACGATCACGGCAATCCCTTCACCGCCAGCGGGAGTCAGGCGTACACCACCGATACCACCGCCGCGGCGACGATCACGGTCGACAAGATCACCGCCGACAATGTGCTCAACGCCGCCGAGAGCGGCCAGACCATCGCCGTCACCGGCACGGTCGGCGGCGATGCCAAGGTCGGCGATACCGTGACCCTGACGATCAACGGCAAGGCGTTCACCGGCACGGTCCTGGCCGGCAACACCTATAGCATCGAGGTCCCCGGCAGCGATCTGGCGGCCGATGCCGATCACACGGTCGAGGCCAAGGTCACCGGGGCCGACGATCACGGCAATCCCTTCACCGCCAGCGGGAGTCACGTTTATGGTGTCAATGGCGAACCGACCGCCGTCGCCGATACCTTCACGCCAACCGAGGACCAGCCGTTCACCGGTAATCTTGCCAGTAACGACACGCCTTCGACTGACGGCGGCAACGTCTGGAGCAAGGCCAGCGATCCGGCACATGGCTCAGTGGTAGTCCATCCAGACGGTACATTTACCTATACTCCGGCCGCCAACTACAGCGGCCCCGACAGTTTCACTTACACCATCACGGATGCCGACGGCAGCGTCAGCACCGCGAGCGTCACGCTCAATGTCATTCCTGTCGCCGATCAGCCGCTCCTGCAACCGTTGTCCGACATTCATGTCGTCACGTCGGGCAACACCGTCATCTCGACCGGCGCCACCGACGTGCTGGTGAACAGTTATGAAATGGGTAGCGGGGTCACCCAGGCCAATCTGGAGGCGGAACTGGGTCTGCCAGCAGGCTATCTCGACAACCGCTTCGATCCGTCCGGCAGCAACGTCACCGACCCAGGTACCGTTAACGTCATCGACGGCAAGGTCACTGAATCGAATTACACCATGACCGCCGGCATGAAGGTGAGCTGGGATTATTCCTTCAAGAACGGGGAGGATCTGGCAAGCGAGGTTGCTGCCGGCTACAACGACATCGTCGTCCTGATCGTCACCGACCCGCTGGGTAACAAACAATCGTTCCTGGTCGATTCGTCAGAGGCGAAGTTCCCGTCGCTCAGCTCCAACGGCAGCTATTCATTCACCGCCACAATGGCCGGGAACTACACGTTCGACTGGCTGGTATTGAACTCTGGCGACGGTTACAAGGATTCGTCGTTGTCGCTCAGCAAGGCGCAGTTTACGAAAGATGGCGACTCATCCAGCCACTACGGCGCGCCGGTGGCGCTCCCGATTCTCGCCTCGCTGGCCGATACCGACGGCTCCGAGCAATTGACCGTGACCATCGCCAACGTGCCGGACGGCGCGAGTTTCTCGGCCGGCACGCACAACCCGGATGGTTCGTGGACCTTCACCGCCGCGCAACTCGTCAATCTCGAATTGCTGCCACCGGCGAACTACGTCGGCACGATGAGTCTCACCGTCACCGCGACGGCAACCGAATCAGCGAACCACGATGTCGCCAATTCCACCAGCCAAACGGTCAACATCACGATCAGCGAAACCACCACTACCTATACTGGCAGCACTGAAGCTTCCCAGACCATCACCGGCACCGATGGCAACGATCTGATCCGCGGCTACGCCGGCAACGACAGCATCGCCGGCGGCGGCGGGGACGACTTGATTTACGGTGGCGCCGGTAACGACACGATCGACGGCGGCATAGGCAACGACAACCTTTACGGTGGGGTCGGCAACGACAGCATCCTCGGCGGCGCGGGCAACGACAAACTTGACGGCGGCACGGGCACTGACGTGCTCGATGGCGGCGATGGCAACGACTTGCTGATCGGCGGTCTCGGTAACGACACCTTGAGCGGCGGTCTGGGGGTGGATGTCTTCCAGTGGTCTTTTGGCGACCGTGGCACGGCCGGAACGCCTGCGGTCGACACGATCACCGATTTTTCAACCGCGGCGCGCTCGGCCGGCGGCGATGTGCTCGACCTGCGCGATCTGTTGCAAGGCGAACACTCCGCGCTGACCAGTACCGATCACGTCGGCAACCTCAACAACTACCTGCATTTCACCGTCTCGGGCGATACCACGACCGTTCAGATCAGCAGTAGCGGCGGTTTTGCCGGCGGTTTCAACGCCGCCGCCGTCGATCAACAGATCGTCCTGTCGCATGTCGATCTGTCGGCGGGCGGCTTGACGACCGACCAACTGATCATTCAGGACCTGCTCAACAAGGGCAAGCTGGTTACCGACTGATCGCCGACCCGCGCTCCGACAAGCAAGGGTGGTCCGAGAGGGCCACCCTTTTCAGTGGCCACCCTTTCAGGCGGGTCGCCAGGCCTGGGGCGTATCGCCGATCGCGGGACCCGTGGCGCCATCGAAACCCAGGGTTGCCAAAGCCACCAACTCCGTCTGGCTGGCCACGCCCTCGGCGATCACCTGCAGGCCAATGCTGTGGGCAATACCGGTCAACCCCTTGAGAAACGCGGCATTGCCGCGGTTGCCGTCCACACCGCGAATGAAGCTGGCATCGACTTTCAGATAATCGAGGCCAAGGTCGTGCAGCACACCGATCTGGCTGAATTGATGGCCAAAATGTTCCAGGCCGACGCGACAACCGGCCCGCTTGACGCCGCGGCACAGTTCGCGAAAAGCGGCGATCTGCCGGAGAGCGCCGTTTTCCGGCACCTCCAGCCATAAACGCCGGACCTCGGCCGGATGCGCGGCCAGCAACCGTAGCAATCGCTGCCGGAAAGCGGCATCGGCCACCGAACTGGCCGAGAGGTTGATCGCCAGCCCCGGCGAATCGGGAGACGCCTGTAATTCCAACAAACCCAGGGCCACGGCGGCGATATCCAGGGTCGGCGTCAGTTGCAAACGCTCCGCGAGAGGCAGGAAACGTCCCGCCGGCAACCAGTCACCGTTTTCCTCGGTCAGCAAGCGCAACGGACATTCACAATGCGATAACCGCCCGGACGGGTCGACGACCCGAAAAGACCCCAAGCGCAGCCATTTTCTGTCCAGCGCGCGAGTAATCATTTGCAACCACTGCGCGGCATTACGCGGCAATTGATCGATCTGATCGAGAACCGCTTCGCGAATGCAGTTAACGCCCTGCGCCTCGGCCGCCGCGAGCGCTTCATCCACACGCGCCAGCAAGGTGCCGATATCCGTATGATGCGCGAAATTACCGATACCGATCCACGCCACCGTTGCCTCGTCCTCGGTGAAGGATTTGGCGGCGTCGGTCAATTTGGCCATCAAAATGGCGGCTGTCGTCCGCGCATCGCGCTCGCCGGGCAGCATGATCGCGAAATCGGCACCGTTGAGGCGCGCGGCAACGCCTTGATTCTCCGACCCGGCGCTTTTGGCGATGGCCTCCGCGACCCGTTGCAGGAAGTCATCGGTCACGGCGCGCCCCAGGCGCCGATTGATTCCGGCCAAATCGGCCAGACGAATCAGCATCAACTTGCCCTCGCCGGTGTCCTCGGAGTCCAGCGCCTGACGCAGGCGTGCCAGAAAGTAGGCGCGATTGGCGAGGCCGGTTTGCGGATCGAAATTCGCCGCCCGCCGCAAGGTTTCCAGCCTCGCGGCCTCTTCGTCGAAAATGGTCCGCAAACGGCCGACGACATCGTTCATCGCCAGCGCCAGATGCCGCAGCTCGGGAACCCGAGGCTCTTCGATAGTCACGAAACGCCTCTCGGTAATGGCCTTGGCCTGATCGATCACCGTCTGCAGAGGCGCTTTCAGGCGCCCAAGAATGATCGATCCGAGAAAACCGCCGACCACGCTGGCCAACGCCAGCGCGCCGATCATCTGCCAGACGCTTTTCCACAGCGCCGCGTAAGCGAAACGACTATGACTGGCCAAGGTCACGCTGCCGACCTGTTGCCAACCGTTGGTGATCTGGGCCAGACCGGGCGTGGCGTGAATCGGCAGCGCGCCGACGAACCAGTTCGGCGCGCGCGGATCGGTGATGTCGCCGGTTTTCTCGACGATGGTCTTGCCCTCGGGATCGACGACGCGGATCAATTCATAATGACCGCTATCGAACAGCGCCGTCACCGCCAACTCGATGGTCACCTGATCCGGCGAACTCTGGCTCAAGGACAGTGCCAACATCGAGGCGTTGTCGGCATTCTTCGTTGAAAGCTGCGATTCCAGGTAAGCGCGGGCGCTCAACATCGACGCAATCAGGCTGCCGCCGAAAGCGAGCAGCATGCTGGTAATGATGGCAAGCCAGAACTGGCGATACATTGACATCTCAGTCACCTTGAAAAAGCGTTTCTACTCGAAACCTTCGGCGCGCGCGCGTCGCAACAGGTCTTCCCAGCGGGACAGACGGCCCGGACCGCCGGCGCTGACACGCTCCGTGCCCGAAACACCGGCGAAAATCCCTTCGCTGTTGAAACTGAACACCGGTCGCAAATCAGAACGCCGCGAGGCCGGCAAGATCGCCGTGCGCAAATTGTCGAGCACCAGCGGTTCGGCATCCGGCCTGGCGTAATAAGCCAGCACCATATGCGCCTGCTGTGCCTCGCCCACCGGCGTCATCACCTTCGCCCGCACATAGATCAGGCGCATTTTCCTTATCGGCACCCCCGCCAGGCGCAGGGAAAAATACTTGGCAATTGCAAAATCCTCGCAATCTCCCCGGCCTTGCCCGATGGTTTCCAGCGGAGTCGCCCAATAGTCCGATTGCCCCCAAACGCTCCAGTCGTCATCGAAGGCAATGTTTCTGTTAATGAAATCGTTGATTTTCTGAATTTTCCTATCTTCGTCGAGGTCTTTCGCCACCACCGTCATCTGCAGCCAGTCCGTCAGCAACGGCACTCTTGCCGGACCGAACCGGGCAATCAACTGCTGCTGCAAGGCCGCCAGATCCGGTGCCGCCGAAACACGCCAGGCAGGCGCCACAAGGACGAGGAACGCCGCCAGGCATGCGAACAGACACGCGCGACCCGTGACGCGCCGACAGGCACTGACGACCGAACGATCCGTCCTCCAACGTCGCGGGATTATCGGCACGGCAAAACGCTCCGTCGCATGGATCCTTACATTGTGTGTGTAGCTATGTGCTGAGTATAATGGCCCGCCATTAATGTGCCTGAAATAAGGATCGACGGAATGCGGATACATGACAAAAATATGGCGGCGGGTTCAACGGCGCTGTTGCTGTTGCTGACCGCCGGCATCGCGCCGGCCCATGCTCAAACAGCCGAGCAAATCTCCCTCAAGGAAGCCGCCCAGACCGCCGTCCTGAAAAATCCCGAGGTTCTCGCCCGTTGGCACGCTTTCAAGGATGCCACCGACGAAGTCGACGTCGCTCGTGGCGGTTTTCTGCCCAAGGTCGACTTCACCGCCGGCACCGGCCGCACCCGGGAAAATCATCCGAGCAACACGTTCTCCGACACCAGCTACCGCACCCACGACAGAACGATCAGCCTCAGGCAAATGCTGTTCGACGGGTTCGCCACCTACAGCGAGGTCAAGCGGCTCGGCAAGGCCAAGCTGGTGCGTTATTTCGAATTGCTCGACGCCTCCGAAAACGCCGCCCTGGAAGCCGGCCGCGCCTACCTCGACGTGGTCCGCTTCCGTCGCCAAGCCTACCTCGCCGAAGAAAACTATATCCAGCACCAGGCCGCCCTCGAGCAACTCAAGCGCCGCGCGGACTCCGGTGTCGGCAAGCGCGTCGACGTCGACCAGGCGGGCAGCCGTCTGGCGCTCGCCGATGTCAATCTGACCACCACGCTATCGAATCTGCACGACGTCACCGCCCGCTATCAGCGGATTGTCGGCGAGCAACCGGCGAAAGTGATGTTCGCGCCCGCCGATCTGACCGCCGCTTTCCCCGGCAAGGTCGACGAGGCCATGCAAGTCGCCCTGAAAAACAACCCGGCCTTGCGCGCCTCGGTCGAAAACATCGAAGCGTCGCAGCACGACCTCGAGGGCCGTCGTGCCGCCTTCATGCCGCGCATCGATTTCAACGCCCGCCGGGAAGACGTCTCCAACTACCTCGGCAACCGCTACGACTACGACAACACCGTCGTGGAATTCCGCCTGAACTACAACCTTTTCAACGGCGGTTCCGACGTCGCCCGTTACCGGCAGTATCGCGAACGCAAGAATGTCGCGCTCGACCTGCGCGAAAAAGCCTGCCGCGACATGCGGCAAACCCTCGCCATCGCCTACCACGACACCATTCGACTGAACGATCAGAGCGCTTATATCGCCACCCAGGTCAACCTCGTCGAAAAAACCCGCAACGCCTATCGCGACCAGTTCAATATCGGGCAGCGCACGCTACTCGACCTGCTCAACACCCAGAACGAATATTTCGACGCCCGTCGCTCGCAAGTCAATGCCGACATGGATCTCTCGCTGGCCTATTTGCGCAGCTATGCCGGCATGGGGCGACTGCTCGAAAAACTCGGTCTCAAGCGCGTCGACGCCGACAACGCGCCCGACGAGCGCGACCTGACCCCGGTCGATCTGGCGGAACTTTGCCCGCCACTGGTACCGGGCGACCTTGAACCCGACCGCGAGGCGCTAGCGCGCAAAACCCGTGCCTTGATGGAAAGCTCCTCGAACGGCTTTGTCGATTCGCGTAGCGCGCCCCTGGTGCCGGCCAGTACGGTGACAGCCACGCCCAGCGCCCCACCGGCCACCACGACTCAGCGCCCGCCCGCGAAGAGCAAATGACACTGGCGCCGGCAACGCCGCTCCTGCGCGCGCTGGCGGTGGCCACGGGTTTCCTGCTAAGCACCGGCGATGTTCAGGCGCAAGGCATTCCGACACGATCGACGCTGGAAAAAATTCGGGGTAGCGGCACCCTGCTGATCGGCTATCGCGAAGGAGCCGCGCCATTTTCCTACCTCGACGCCAACGGTCAGCCCATCGGCTTCTCGCTCGATCTGTGCCGCCATGTCGCCGATGCGATCAGAACCAAACTCCAACTCGCGGAACTGAAAGTCATACAGATCCCAACGACACCGAGTTCGCGGCAGATCATGCTCGAATCGGAAGCACTCGACCTCAACTGCGGCTCCGTCACCAACACCAACCAACGGAAACGCTCGGTGGCGTTCAGCGTCTCCACCTTCGTGGCCGGCGTGCAGGCGCTGACACGAAAAGATACTGGAATTCACTCGCTCAAGGACATGGCCGGCAAAACGGTCGTCAGCCCCGCGGACACCAACGCCGATGCCGCTGTACGCGCCGCGGCGACGAGGCACGATCTTTCGCTCAATTTCCGCCAGGGCCGCGATCAGGCCGATTCATTACGCCTGCTGCTCGGAGGAGAAGCCGACGTGATGATGCTCGACGACGTTCTCCTGCGCGGCTTGTTGCTGACTCTGCCGGCGGAGGTGCGTGAAAAACTGCTCGTGCTGGACGAAAAATATGGCTTCGAGCCGCACGGCCTGGAATTTCGTCGGCAGGATCCGCAATTCAAGCGTCTGATCGACGACACCTTGATCGGCCTGATGAACAGTGGCGAGTTCGCTCGCATTTACGACAAATGGTTCACTTCGCCGATTCCACCGCCAGGCGCCAACCTCGACCTACCGATGAGCGACGCCCTGAAACAACTCATCCGCACACCGAACGACAGGGGCGTCTAGGTGAACGCCGGCAATGCAATGCCCTGTTTTTCCGTCAGGCAAAGGCAGGCGGAAAACCCGAAAACCCGCGCTACCGCATCAAAAATCCTGTCGCGTCCACGCGCAGTGACTACTCTTGTTGACGACGCTCGCGATTCCGTGCGGCAATCCCCGCTTTCTCGGAAATGGCGCCGCATCCCGCGCCACGCCGTTCGACGGCAGTGGCCAATCGGTCGATGAAGCGCTGCTGGCAAGCCAACGTCGCAACGTTCCGATCGTTTTCGAGTGGTAATGACGAAGGATTCCCACCATGAATGAAACCATGTTGTTGCTCGTCCTGAGCCTGATAACGGCCGTGATCGCCGGCCTGGTCGTGATGCGCCTATTCACCGCCCGCCGCACGGCTCGTGAAAAAGTCGCGCGAGACAGCAGCGAGAAATTGCTGGCTGACGCCGCGGCCGAAGCCAAACGAATCGAGGCCGGGCGCCGAACCCGGGACGATAACAGCGACCATTCCGCGGAAACGCCCTCCGCAACGACAAAAAGCACGATTGAAGCCGCCAAACGCGATGCCGAACGAAAAGCCGCCGAGGACGCCGCCCGACGCGACGCCGAACGAAGAGCCGCCGAGGACGCCGCCCGGCGCGATGCCGAACGAAGAGCCGCCGAGGACGCCGCCCGGCGCGACGCCGAACGAAGAGCCGCCGAGGACGCCGCCCGGCGCGACGCCGAACGAAGAGCCGCCGAGGACGCCGCCCGGCGCGATGCCGAACGAAGAGCCGCCGAGGATGCCGCCCGGCGCGACGCCGAACGAAGAGCCGCCGAGGATGCCGCCCGGCACGACGCCGAACGAAGAGCCGCCGAGGACACCGCCCGGCGCGACGCCGAACGAAGAGCCGCCGAGGACGCCGCCCGGCGCGACGCCGAACGAAGAGCCGCCGAGGACGCCGCCCGGCGCGATGCCGAACGAAGAGCCGCCGAGGACACCGCCCGGCGCGACGCCGAACGAAAAGCCGCCGAGGATGCCGCCCGGCGCGATGCCGAACACCAAATGGCGGACGCCCGGGCGGCTCAGATTGTCGAACGCACGACCATCGAACAAGCCGCCCGCCACCGTCTGGCGGTAGACGCCGAACGCCGCGAAGCCGAACGGCTGGCGAGAGAGCGCAAGGCGGTCGAGGAAGCGCTTCGTCAGGAAGAGGAAGAACGGCTGGCCGTCGAACAGGCGATTCTGCGCGAAAGGGAGCGGCAGGCGGCTGAAGCGGAAATCGCTCGCCAACGGCCCGTGACACCGAAATCCAAGCGGCCCGAAGAAACGATCGTGATGATCGCCGACGATTCCCGCGTGGTGCGCGTCAAGACCAGCCGCTTGCTGACCGCCCACCGGTACCAAGTGGCGACCGCCGAGGACGGAGCGGACGCCGCGCGCCAGATCGCGCTTTCGCCGCCCGACGTGTTGATCACCGATGTCGACATGCCCGGCCTGAACGGCTTTCAACTCTCCCGGCATGTCCGTGACAATCCACGTACCGCGCGGCTGCCGATCATCATGGTCACCTCGGACAGTGAACAATTACGCGCCGAGGCCACCGAAATCGGCGTCAATGTCGTTCTCGGCAAGCCCTACCCCGAAGAACAGTTGATCGCCCATATTCAGCAATTGGTCGCCGAACAGGGTCGAGCCTGAAGCGGTGACCGGTTCGGCGACCGAGAACTCGCCCTTCCGCTGACCGGGGGATCTCCCTAAACCGCGCCGGCATACGCGGCCAGCAGCGCCATGCGGCGGCGATGCAGGGTCTGCATGTCGAGTAGTTCGCCCCGCGGGCCGCGCCGATGCGCCAGCAGACAGACACAGGCACTGTCCGCCGGTCGAAAAAAGAGCGCCGGACCGGTAAACCCGGTGTGCATCCACCACGAGCCATTGACCGCGCTGGCACCGGCAGCGGGCAGGATCTCGGGCGGCAGATCGCAGGCCGCGTCCTCGAAAACGTCACAACGGCCGTCCGGCGGCAGGCGATCGAGCAGCGCGCCGAACTGGCCCGTGCCGTCCGGAACCCGCCACAAACCCAGACCCCAGCGGGTCCCGTCGCTGGCGACGGCGTGCTCGACGACCATCCGTGGCGCGAATTCACGCCGCCAGATCCGCAGCCACGCCAGCACTTCCCGCGCCGCGCCGCCAAAACCGGCGTGCCCGGTCATGCCGGCCCGGGCATTGGCATCGTGCGGCAAGACCGCCGACGGCGGCGGAAAGGGTGTTGCCGGCGCCGCCAGTTGCCAGGCTTCGCGGTCCGGTCCGGGGGGCACCTCCAGCGGCGGTCTTTGCCAGGGCGCCGCCTCGAGGCCGCTCAACTCCTCGCCCAGATCGCGCCATGCGCGGCCGCTCGCGGCGGCGATCGCTTCGGCCAGCAAGCGGAAGCCGAGGTCGGAATAACAGGCGGGAAAGACGCCGCTTTCCGCTTGCGGTTCCTTCAACAAGGGGTGCGCGCCCCAGGGCCGCGGGCGCGTCAGTTGCCGGGCCAGCGGTTCGCCGGTAAAGGGTAGCCAAGGGGGCAAACCGGCGGCATGCGAGAGCAGGCGGCGGGCGGTCACCGGCGGATAAGCGGCCCGAAACGGCATTTCGGCATCCAGGTCGAGATGCCGGAAAGCCAGCGGTGCGGTAACCAGCGGTTTAGTCAGCGAGGCGAGGTCGTAAAACAAAGGCTCAACGGACTTTTGAACGCGGCGGCGGCGAGCGATCGACGATTTGCACATTCACGTAATCGCGATACACCTCGACGCGGATCAGCGGATTGCCGTTGACGATCCGCTGCAACGCCGAGGGGCTGACATCGCCTTTTTTGAGCATGCTTTCCATCGTTGCGCGGTTTTTCTTGCTGGCGAAGACGCAATCGCTCTCGTCCTCGGCGTCGCGGACGTTGAATTCGTGAAAATTGGCGCGATCCTGGCGGATGATCGCCGCCATCGTGCTCACCGATACACCGCCGTTGGCCAAATTCTCGCCCTGACTGTTCGTTTTGTCCGCCTCCGAAACACGCGCCTGGTAGACACACAGCGGGTCGGCATGCGCGGACAACGCCAACAGCAACACACCGCCGGCAAACAAGGTTTTCATCGCATTTTCTCCAGAAGGAATCAACAGGCGCAGCCGGATACCAGCAGTTCCGGCCGATACTCGAAGTGGATTGTATCGAAATGATGCCATTTGCCGCCCCAGATGAAGCCTTCGGACTCGAAAATACGCACCACCTCCTGCAAATCGGCGTCTTTGAGCACGGCGGCGGGAAACGCGCAGCGTTGTCCCGGCCGACAGCCCGACCACTGCCAGTAGTGGCCAAGCCCTTTCGGCAACTGGAAATCGATGGCCGCGCCGAAACTGTGCGCGCTCTGCCGCCCCGTGCCCTGGATCGGACGCCAGTTGAACGTTCCCGCCAGTCTGGACACCAGCGCGCTGGCCGCCGGCCGCGCCGCGATGGCCTTGCCGACCCGGGTCAATGCCCGGTCGGCGCCGCCGACCGCCGTGAATGACACGGTTTTGCCGGCCGGCGCCCAGTACACCGGGCGCAGGCGGGACTGCACGATCTCGGCGCTGCCGCCGTACAAGCGGCGGAAAAACGATTCACTGCGCAGACGCCCCGGATCGTTGTCCGCTTGCGGGACGGCGACCGGGAAACCGGCCGGGTAACATTGGCTCATCTGGTCGCGCAGATCGGCGCTGTTCAGCCGGCTTTCGAAATCGCCCCGAGTGCCCTTGCCGAACGGCATTCGACTACCGTCGGCCAGTTCAAGCGTCTCTTCGTCGATGGCGACCACGAACTCGGGATACGCCTTGCGCAAGCAGTCGATTCCGCCGGTCGCCCAGGCTGGCCGCGCCAGACACAAGGCGACCGCGAGAGGCAGGGATCGGGCTGGAAAATACCTCATTCGGTGACCTCTTCCGGTGGTTGTTGAAACGGGAGGCGCGAGAATCGCGCTTACGACCCGGGGCCTGCCCGGCAAGCGGCCCGCTAAGCCGCCAGCAGCAGGCCGTCCTGACAGCGCAGCGTGCCGACGCGGAGCAGGTCCCGCGCCAGCCAGTGCGCCAGTTGTTCGTTGCTGTGGTTCAAATAACGGCTGTTGACGCTCTGGCAAAAGCGCAAGCCGGCAAGGAACGCCGGCAAGTCGGCGCGCGGCAGTTGCCGCCGTTCCAGCAACGCAAAAGCCAGAATGACCTTGAGCGCGTGCCGGGCCAGCAGTTCGACATCGTTCTCGAACATCGCCAGCCGCCGGTAAGCGCGCTCCAAGGCGTCGTCGACCTCGACGAAAGGCGAGCCATGGCCGGGAATCACCACGTCGACCGGCAAACGGGCCAACACGTCGAGCGTTTCGCGCGCCGCTTTCAGACCGCCGGCGCCTTCCGGGTGCCCGAGCAATTCGGAGAAAATGACGCCAAAACCGTTGCGCCACAAGGCATCGCCGGCAATCAGCAGACGCCGCTCGGGATTGTGGAAAGCCAGCGCGTCCATGTCGTGCCCCGGCACGGCGATCGCGCGCCAGTTCAATCCGCCGAGTTCCACGTCGTCGCCGGCGGCGATGGTGGCGTCGTGGCGGAAACGGGCGGCGGATTGTCCCAGCGGCGACAGGAGCAGGGCCTCCTCGTCCCACTCGGCGATCATCGCGTCGCTTCCTCGCGGCACGATCACCCGGCAGGCAAAGGCGGCGACCACCGCCGCGTTGCCGCCGATGTGATCGGAGTGCGAATGCGTGTTCAGCAGTCGCGTCAGACGCCGCCCGGCCAGCGCTTGCCGGAGCAGGGCGACCGTCTGCTCGGCGTGCGTGACGTAGCCGCTGTCGATCAGCGCCGCCTGTTCCCCTTCGAGAAAGACGATATTGTTCGCCGACAGCCAGCCGCGTTCAAGAACAAGCAGCGTGTCCGGCAGCATCAGGACTCGTCGGGACAGTCGTTGTTCGGCGCCTTGCTCCGCGGAGGGTCGCGCGGCACCCGCTCGATGACGATGCCCTGCGTCGCCGGCGACACCGGCGGCGGCGGACGGCCGCAACCGAGGCAATAACCGGAATCGGGGTCGGCCATGCAGATGCCGACACAAGGATAATTGTCGTCAGCGTCGTCCATCTTCAACGCTCGCAATCGCCACGCAACTCGCCACCCAGAGCACCGCCCAGCGGGTCGTGGTCGGCGCGGCGACGTTCGACGGCTTGCAAAATCCGTAGACGACGATCGTTGGTCGCGCCGCTCCAGGCGGCGATTTCCGCCAGGGTGCGGAAGCAACCGCCGCACAATCCGCTATGCGCGTCCATCCGGCAGATATTGATGCACGGCGAGGCCACCGCTTCGGTGTCCACAACAGCTTTCCCCTTTCCAAAAACGCCTCAACCGGCGCGACCAGCCAGCAAGGCGCGCGCCGCCTTCGACGCCGGCTCGCGCCCCAGATGACGGGCGATGAAAACCCCGGCATCGAGCAAGGCGTCCATGTCGACACCGCAATCGATGGCCAGGCCGTCGAGCAGAAAAACCAGATCCTCGGTGGCCAGGTTGCCGCTCGCGCCGGGTGCGTAAGGACAGCCGCCAAGGCCGGCGATCGCGCTGTCGAACACCGCCATGCCCATTTGCAGCGAGGCGTAGACGTTGGCGATGGCCATGCCATAGGTGTCGTGGTAATGGCCGGCGAGTTTGTCCAGAGGCACCGCCTCGGCGCAGGCGGCGATCATGCGCTGGATCGATGCCGGCGTGCCGGCGCCGATGGTATCGCCGAGCGAGACTTCGTGGCAACCCATCTCGTACAGCCGCCGGGCGACCCAGGCGGCGCGCGCCGGATCGACGGCGCCTTCGTACGGGCAGGCGACGACGCAGGAGACGTAGCCGCGAACCTTGACTTCCAGCGCGCGGGCGGCATCGACGACGGCGGCGAAGCGCTCGAGGCTCTCGGCGATGCCGCAATTGATGTTTTTTTGCGAGAAGGTTTCCGAAGCGGCACCGAAGATCGCCACCTCGCGCGCGCCGGCCTCCAGCGCCGCATCGAAACCCCTGAGATTCGGCGTCAGCACCGGGAAGGCGACGTTCGGCCGCTGCCCGTGGCGGGCCAGCACCGCCCGCAGCACCTCGGCGTTGTCGCCCATCCGTGGCACCCATTTCGGCGAAACGAAGGATGTCGCCTCCACCGCCGGCAAACCGGCGGCGACCAGGCGATCGATCAGTTCAATCTTGACCGCCGTCGGCACCAGCTGCCGTTCATTCTGCAAACCGTCGCGCGGCCCGACCTCGACCACCTTGACCCGCTTCGGAAAATTCATTTCAGGACTCCATCACGAAATCGACCAGTTCGGCACCGTCGGCGACCTGCTCGCCGACCGCATAACGGAAGGCCCGCACGCAACCGGTCTTCGGCGCGGTGATGGTGTGCTCCATCTTCATCGCCTCGAGGATCAGCAAGGGCGCGCCTTTCTCCACTCGCCGCCCCTCCGTCGCCAGCAACGCGACGATCCGGCCGGGCATCGGCGCGGTCAGACCGCCATCCGCGCCGCCGGCTTCGACCAGATGCAGCGGATCGTCGCACCGAATGACGTAGGTGCCGCCGTCGAGAAAAACGTGTCGTTTTTGCTGCTGTTTCTCGGTCGTCGCCACCACGCTGGCCACCAGTCGTCGATCGTCCAGCTCGACCGCCAGTTGGCCGGCGAACGGCCCGCCGTCGAGAACGCGGCCGCGCGCCAGCACCGACTCGCCGTTCAGCGTCAGCCGCCAGCCATCGGCCGCGTAGGCGATGCGCACTTCGTGGCGGTCGTCGCCGCCGCGGTAGGCAAGCGTGCGCCGCGCTTGCAGGTTCAAACGCCAGCCGTCATGCACACCCCATGGCGACCAGCGGTCGCCGGAGCGACTGGCGGCCACCGAGGCGAGCGCGCGTTCGCGCAGCAGATCGGCGACGGCGGCGACGAAAAAAACGTTGTTCGGCGGCGGGCTGCCGACGGGAAAGAGAAAATTGCGGCTGCGTTCGATCAGATCGGTGTCGAGATCGGCGTCGGCGAACGCCGGACAGGCGACCAACCGCGACAGGAAATCGATATTGGTGGCAACGCCGACAATGTGGTAATCGGCCAGCGCCTGCCGCATCCGCGCCAGCGCGCCGTGGCGGTCGACATCCCAGACGATGAGCTTGGCGATCATTGGATCGTAGTACGGCGCGATCTCGTCGCCCTGCTCGACGCCGGTGTCGACCCGGACATTGAGGCTTTCGGCCGGTGGCGCCAGATGCAGCAGTCGGCCAGTGGACGGCAGGAAATCCCGCCCGGGATTTTCCGCGTAGATACGTGCTTCCAGCGCGTGACCGCGAATCGCCAGTTGTTCCTGCCGCAAGGGCAGCGGTTCGCCGCTGGCGACGCGTAACTGCCATTCGACGAGATCCTGGCCGGTGATCATCTCGGTCACCGGGTGTTCGACTTGCAAGCGGGTGTTCATCTCCATGAAATAGAAACGCCCGTCGTCGGTGACACTGTCGGCGGCGATGAATTCGACGGTGCCGGCACCGACGTAACCCACGGCCCTGGCGGCAGTCACCGCCGCCTCGCCCATCGCCGCCCGCCGCGCGGCGGCGATGCCCGGCGCCGGCGCTTCTTCCAGCACTTTCTGATGCCGGCGCTGCACCGAGCAGTCGCGCTCGAAAAGATGGACGCAGTTGCCATGCGTATCGGCGAAGACCTGGATCTCGATATGTCGCGCCCGACGCAGGTATTTCTCGATCAGCACCTGTTCGTCGCCGAAAGCGGCGGCGGCCTCGCGCCGGCACGAGGCGAGCGCGGCGGCGAAATCCTCCGGCCGCTCGACCCGGCGCATGCCCTTGCCGCCGCCGCCGGCAACGGCCTTGATCAGCAGCGGGTAGCCAATGGCGTCGGCCTGGTGGCGCAGGAACTCCGCCGCTTGCGCGTCGCCGTGATAGCCCGGCGCCAGCGGCACGCCGGCGGTGGCCAGCAGGCGCTTGGCGGACGCCTTCGAACCCATGGCGCGAATCGCCGCCGCCGGCGGGCCGACGAAAATCCGCCCAGCCGCCGCGCAGGCATCGGCGAAACGGTCGTTCTCGGACAAAAAGCCGTAGCCGGGATGCACCGCCTCGGCGCCGGTGCGCGCGGCGGCGTCCAGCAGCCGCTCGGCGAGCAAATAAGAGTCGCTCGCCGCCGCCGGCCCGATGCACACGGCCTCGTCGGCCAGACGCACGTGCCGGGCATTGCTGTCGGCCTCGGAATAGACGGCGACGGTTCGCACTCCGAGACGACGGGCGGTGCGGATCACCCGGCAGGCGATTTCACCGCGATTGGCAATCAGTAGCTTCGAGAACATCGCAACACCTTTCGCTTTGTCGACCGGCACCGTGGCGATCCCGCACTGGCCAAGGCCGACGCGCCGGTCAATCGGCGAGCCAGTTCGGCGCCCGTTTCTCCAGAAACGCCGCCACGCCTTCGCGGCCCTCGTCGCCGGCGCGAATGCGAGCGATGCGGTCGACGGTCTCGGCGATGGTTTCACGGTCGATCGGCTGGCCGGTCACGACGCGAATCAGGCTCTTGCACTCGCCCAGCGCCCGCGGACCGTTGGCGACCAGATGGTCGACGAATTCGTGAATCGCCTCGTCGAGTTGCGCCTCGCCGGGAACCAGTTCGTGCACCAGCCCGATGCGGTACGCCTCCGCCGCCGAAAAACGCTCGGCGGTCAGCATGTAGCGGCGGCAATAGCGCTCGCCGATCGCCGCCAGCACGTAGGGACCGATCACCGCCGGCACCAGTCCAAGTTTGACTTCGCTGAGCGAGAACAGCGCGTCGTGGCTCGCCACCGCGATGTCGCAAGCGGCGATCAGACCGACACCGCCGCCGTAAGCCGGCCCCTGCACGCGGGCAATCGTCGGTTTGGACAACTCGTTGAGCGTAGACAGCAAGGTGGCAAGCTGTTCGGCGTCGTCGCGGCTTTCTTCCGGCGTGTAGCCGGCGGTGCGTTTCATCCAGTTCAGATCGGCGCCGGCGCAAAAACTCTTGCCGATCGCCGACAGGATCACCACCCGCACCGCCGGCGCGGCTTCGAGTTCGAGCAGGCCGATGGTGATCTCGGCGATCAGATCGTCGTCGAAGGCATTGTGGCGCGCCGCCTTGTTCAACGTCAGGATGCCGACCGGGCCGTCTATTTCAACGAGTATCGATTGGTAAGCGCTCATCTGTGTCTCTTCTTCACATCCGGAAAATGCCGAACCGCGTCGTTTCGGCTGCGGCGTTCAACGCCGCCGACAACCCCAGCCCGACGACGCGACGGGTATCGGCCGGGTCGATCACGCCATCGTCCCACAAACGGGCGCTGGCGTAATAAGGGTGGCCTTGCGATTCGTACCGCGCGCGGATCGGCGCCTTGAAAGCGGCCTCCTCCTCGGCGCTCCAGGTCTTGCCGGCAGCTTCCAGGCCGTCGCGGCGGACCGTGGCCAGCACCGCCGCCGCCTGTTCGCCGCCCATCACCGAAATGCGCGCATTCGGCCACATCCAGAGGAAACGCGGCGAATAGGCGCGGCCGCACATGCCATAGTTGCCGGCGCCGAAGGAACCGCCGATGACGACGGTGAATTTCGGCACTTTGGCGCAGGCGACCGCGGCGACCATCTTGGCGCCGTCGCGGGCGATGCCGCCGTTCTCGTACTTGCGGCCGACCATGAAACCGGTGATGTTCTGGAGAAAAAGCAGCGGAATGCCGCGCTGGGCGCACAGTTCGACAAAATGCGCCGCCTTCAGCGACGACTCCGAGAACAGGATGCCGTTGTTGGCGACGATGCCCAGCGGATACCCCCAGAGCCGGGCGAAACCGCAGACCAGCGTGCTGCCGTAGCGGGCCTTGAATTCGTCGAAATCGGAACCGTCGACCAGTCGGGCGATGATTTCCCGCACATCGAACGGCTTCTTGGTATCGGACGGAATCACGCCGTACAGTTCTTCCGCGGCGTGCAGCGGTTCGCGCGGCTCGCGCAGTTGGAGCGGCGGCTGTTTTCGCCAATTGAGATTGCCGACGATGCGCCGGGCGATGGCCAAGGCGTGGGCGTCGTTTTCCGCGTGATGATCGGCGACGCCGGAAACGCGCGTATGCACGTCGGCGCCGCCGAGATCCTCGGCGCTGACCACCTCGCCGGTGGCGGCCTTGACCAGCGGCGGCCCGCCGAGAAAGATCGTTCCCTGCGCCTTGACGATGATCGACTCGTCGGACATCGCCGGCACGTACGCGCCGCCGGCGGTGCACGACCCCATCACGGCGGCGATCTGCGGAATTCCCGCCGCCGACAGATTGGCCTGGTTGTAGAAAATGCGCCCGAAATGGTCGCGGTCGGGAAACACTTCATCCTGCATCGGCAGGAAGGCGCCGCCGGAATCGACCAGATAAATGCACGGCAGGCGGTTTTCGCCGGCGATCTCCTGCGCGCGCAGATGTTTCTTGACCGTCATCGGATAGTAAGTGCCGCCCTTCACCGTCGCATCGTTGGCGACGATCATGCATTCGATGCCGTTGACGCGGCCGATGCCGGTGATCAACGACGCCGCCGGCACCTCGAACGGCGTGCCGCCGCCATACATGCCGTAAGCCGCCAGTTGCGACAATTCGAGAAAGGCGGAGCCGGGGTCGATCAGCGCGTTGACCCGCTCGCGCGGCAACAGCTTGCCGCGCGCCAGATGTTTCTGCCGCGCCGCCTCCGGGCCGCCGAGCGCGATCCGCTCGACCGTGCCGCGCAAATCGGCGACCAGCCCGCGCATCGCCTCGGCGTTGCGCCTGAAATCGTCGGCGCGAGGGTCCAGCCGGCTGGCGAGAACGGACATCAGAAACCTCCGTCGGCCAGCCAGCGCTCGAGCTGCGGCAAGCGGTCCGCGCCGAAAAACGGCTCGTCGTCGACGAAAAGATACGGCGAACCGAAAACGCCTTTGCCGATGGCGGCCGCGCATTCGGCTTTCAGACGCGCCTTCAGCGCCGGGCCGTTCAGCGCCTCCGCCAGTGCATCGCGGTCGGCGCCCCGTGCCGCCGCCAGATCGAGAACCGCGTCCAGCGCGGCGATATTCAGCCCCTCGGTGAAATAGGCGCGAAAAACGGCATGGGCATAGGCGCGCGCCGTCTGGCAGTCGACGTCGTGCAGCCAGTAATACGCGCGGGCGGCATTTTGCGTCGCCAACGGGAAAGTCGCCGGTTGACGGTACGGTACGTCGAGAAAACGCGCCGAACGGGCGAAATCGCGCAAGGCATACGCGCCCTTGAGCGGCACGGTGGTCAACACCGGCGCGCCGGTCGCCTGCAACGCCACCCCCATCAAAAACGGCCGCCATTTCACCCGGCGACCGTAACGCGCGGCGATTTCGTCGATTTTTTCCGAAACCAGATAGCCGTAGGGCGACGTGAAATCAAAGTAGAACTCAATCGGTTGCGGCACGGGTTCGTCCTCCAGGAAATAACGGTGCGCCACGGCCCGCCGCGCCGTGCTTTCCGCGCGCGGAAGATTATGCATGAAGAGACTGTCCTGTTCGACCTCTCCCTGGCGTTTGTCGCCGTCTTCGCGCCGTGAATCCGCTCCGCCACGGTCGCATCCTTCCGTTGAACGATGCCCGGCTGGCTGGAAACTCGTCGAGTTGTCGAGTCGTCGAATGGTTGCCTTCCGCGCAAAATCTCGTACCCGGCGAAGCCTCCAGCCGCCGAAGAAAATTCCCAAGTGCTATAGTTTCGTCGGCGAAATCGCCAGTCGCCATTCGATAACCAAGGACAACAACCATGAAAAACATCGTCTTCGCCGCCATTGCCCTGCTGCTGTTCGGTCACGTTGCCGCGCAGGACGCCGGCGCGTCGTTCGAACCGGCGAGAGTGAGCGCCGAGATCGCGGCGAAACATGCGCTCCAGGCGATGGTCAGTTCCAACGCCTATCACAAAAACGATCGCGTCAGATTTCCGGTCGAGAAGCTGGGCTGGGTACAAGTCGGACGGGACGGTCAGCCGACGGACAAACCGACGCAGACCCGTCGTTCCGGCCTGGCGTACGACATTTTCGAGAAACGGGGTTCGAACGAAGTGATTTTCGCCTTCCGGGGCACCGACAACAAAAAGGATTATCTGACCGCGAATCTCGCCGTGTGGCCGTTCTCCGTGCAATACAAACAAGCCAGGAAAGCTTTTGACGACTACGTCAAAAACCATCCGGAGAAAAAGATCACCGTCACCGGGCATTCCCTCGGCGGCGGGCTGGCGCTAAGCATCTCGGTGCGCCAGGGCGTCGACGCGGTGGTTTTCGATTCATCGCCCCGCATTTTCGATGGTCTCGGCGACAAGCATTTGCCGGCTTCGCGGACAATGATTTACGAGGAAGGCGAAATACTGGCGGTGGTTCGTAAATTCTGGCCGAAGATTTTCGAGGTCGTGCCGCGCGACAATATCCATCAAGCGTCCTTCGATTTCGGCAAGATCAACCGGCACCGTTCGGACTATCTGGCCCTGGGCTTGCTGCGTCTGGGCGCGACCGTCAACGACGAACTGCGCGCCGTGCTGGCGGCGGTGGAACAATAGCCGCTCGGACGCTTTTCCCGGATTTTTTCGCTCGACCGGCCCGAAACCATGTCCTTGCCACGTTGCCTCGAAGAACTCCAGCGCCGTCGCCAAGCCGGCGAGCGTTTCGACTTCCTGCACTTCTGGGGTCATCGGCCGCCGCGCGACGGATCGGTCTCGAAAAGCTGCCTCAGCCAATGGTTCGACGCGCCGTTCGAACTGGAAGGCACCCGCTATCCAACGGCGGAGCATTTCATGATGGCCGCCAAGGCCAGGCTGTTCGACGACTCGCCGGCCCTTGAACGCGTGCTCGCCGCACCGACGCCCGACGAGGCGAAAGCCGCCGGGCGACGCGTTACCGGCTTTGACGACGAGACGTGGCGGCAACACCGTGTCGCGGCCGTCTGCCAAGGCAATCTGGCTAAATTCCGGCAACACGCCGCCCTGCGCGATTATCTCCTGCGTTCCGGAGACACCATTCTGGTCGAAGCCAGTCCGGTCGATCGGATCTGGGGCATCGGACTCGCCGCCGACGACCCCGGCGCCGACAACCCCGCTTGTTGGCGGGGACCGAACCTGCTGGGCTTTGCCCTCATGGATGTGCGGCGCCTTCTGCGGTCAGCACCGTGATGACCGGCAACGACAAAACGCTCGCGATACCCGCCACCCCCTCTTTTCATCACCAAAGGAAACCCCAATGAAAAAAACGTTCGTCGCCCTCATGCTTTGTTCTTTCGGCAACGCGTTCGCCAATTCCGCCTGCGACGTGCCCAAAAACGACTTCGACGGCTTGTATTGCTTGAACAAGGTCTACCACGAGGCCGACGACGAGTTGAACGAAAAATACAAAACGTTGAGCGGTAAACTCGACGCCAACGGCAAAAAAGCCCTCAAGGCCGGGCAACTCGCGTGGATCGGCGAGAGAAACAGGAATTGCTCGAAACGCGAAGGAACGGAGTTTTACGTCAACCTGGACTGCGCCACCACCACCACCATCAAACGCTCGCAATTCCTGCAAGACCGGATTCGCGAGTGCGTCAGTTCGGGGTGCCAGAACAGCAAACTTTAACCACGATGCCGGCCAGCGACCACCCCGACGGTGGCCTCGCGCCGGCCGACCGGGTCGCCGGCGCCAAGCGCTCGCCGATGACGACGCACCGCGGCTGACACCAACCCGCCCGGCAAACCCGGCGCCGATCGAACACGCATTAGCGCATCGAAGGAGAACATCATGCCATTCGCGGGCCTCGGCCTCCACGTCATTCTGGCGGTGCTGTGCGCGATTCACGCCATTCGCACACGCCAGCCACTGTACTGGCTGTTCATTCTTTTCGCCTTTCCCCTGCTTGGCAGCCTGGTCTATTTTTTCGGCGTTTACCTGCCCAATTCCCGCCTGGAACGCGGCGCGATGAAAGCGGTTTCCGCCGCCGCCAAGGTACTGGACCCCAAACGCGAAGTTCGCGAAGCGCGAGCGGCCTTCGACGACGCGCCGACGGCGCAAAATCAGATGCGCCTCGCCGCCGCGCTGCTCGATGTCGGCGAGGCGGACGAAGCGGCACGGCAATACGAAGCCTGTCTGCACGGCCCATTCGCCTCCGACCCCGACATTCGGCTCGGAGCCGGGCGCGCATTCGTCGACTGCCTGCGCTACGCCGAGGCGCTCGGCCACCTCGAACCCCTGCGGTCGGAACGGCCGGAGTTTCGTCCCGAAGCCGTCTCGCTGCTGATCGCGCGCTCGCTCGCCGGAACCTCGCGAAATACCGAGGCACGCGCGGAATTCGAGTCCGCCGTCGCCCGATTCGGAACCTACGAAGCGAAGGCGGAACTGGCGATCTGGGCCTATGCGGTCGGCGACACCGCCATGGCCGACGGCTTATCGGCCGAACTCGACAAAATCGCCGCCCGCTGGAATTCCCTGTCCCGCGAATTGAACGACCCGGTCGCCAAACGTCTGGCCGCCGCCAGAAGCCTGGCGGCGAAGAGCGCCTGATCGCCATCGGACTGTCTCTCGGTCGTGAAAAAGTGGGCGCCGACGCCTTCCAAATTGCCAACGCCCTTGACCGCCTTTCCCGGCATCGCGTTCCAGCCGCCAACGCCGGGCACATCATCGTAACCGACAGCGAAAGAAGGACAACGGATGAAAATCTCGATTATTGGCGCCTCGCGGGGAATCGGCCTCGAATTGTTGAAGAGGGCTCTCGCGGAAGGTCATCACGTCACCGCGCTATTAAGGAATCCCGATCAACTGGGCGTCTCTCACGCGCACCTGACCGCCATCGCCGGCGATCTTCTCGACCCGGCAGCGGTGGCGACGGCCATGACCAATCAAGACGCCGTCTGCATGTGTGTCGGCATCCCGCCGACCCGGAAACCGGTCACCTTGTTCTCACGCGGTACGGCAAACATCCTCGCGTCGATGACGCAAGAAATAAAGCCGAAACTTGTTTTCGTGACCGGCCTCGGCGCCGGCGACAGCAAAGGACATGGCGGTTTCATTTACGACCGCCTGTTTCAACCCTTGCTGCTGGGAACCATTTATGCTGACAAAGATCGCCAGGAGGCAATGATCAAGGCCAGTCAGACCGACTGGCTGATCGTGCGCCCCGGATTTCTGACCAATGGCCCGCTGACCGGCAGTTATCGGGCCATCGACAACCTTTCCGGAATAACGGCGGGGAAGATTTCGCGCGCCGACGTCGCCGATTTCATGCTCAAGCAACTGGCGGCGCCCAGCCATTTCGGCAAAACACCCCTGCTGACTTACTAGGCCACACAACAGCAGCCTTGCGAAAACGAACCCATGCCGACCATTCTCAGCCATGCGGTCGTGCCGCTGGCCATCGGGCTGGGCGCCGGGCGCGACCGGGTATCGCCGGCGCTACTGCTTGACGGCGCCGCCGCGTCGATGCTTCCCGATCTCGATGTGCTGGCCTTCCACCTCGGCGTGGCTTACGCGCACCCGTTTGGCCATCGCGGCTTCAGCCACTCGCTGCTCTTCGCGCTCGCGCTCGGCCTCGCGGCGCGGCTTCTGGCGCCCCGCCCGCGCGCCAGCCGGCTGGTCGCCTTTTGCTTCGTCTTCCTTGCCACCGCGTCGCACGGGCTGCTCGACGCCTTCACCACCGGCGGCATGGGCGTCGCCTTGCTGTGGCCGCTGACGGAGACACGGTTCTTCGCCCCCTGGCGGGTGATTCAGGTGTCGCCGCTTAGCCTCAATCAGATTTTCGGCGCCAAGGGCCTTGCCGTGCTGCTCTCGGAACTCAAATGGGTATGGGCACCGGCGTTCGCGGTCGGCGGCATGCTGGCGCTGCTAGCCCGTTTCCACCAACCGCCCGCCACCAGACAAACCGAGTCAGGGGTCAGGTAGATGATTTTCCAACTCCGGCTTCATCGTTCTCGAAAGCGGTGCCGATGGACGAAAACCATCCCTTTTCGCCGCCGATTGAAATAATGAGTTGTCCCGCATGGCAATTGACACCGATCCATTAGCGCCAAGCAATAGGCGTCCCTAGAATATTTCAATCATTTGATTAAATGTATTACGCTGCTATTTTAAACATTTTACACCGCCCTGAGACGGAATATTTCCCGCCTTTTAGGGGGGCTACTTTACGTTGGGCCCCATCAACTCGGACGGGAAGCTAATGGCTTTCAACTTCGACGTCACTTGTGAAGAGGGACACTTTCCTGATGGATCACATGCGTTGTCGCTGAAGCTTAGCTCGCCCAATTTGGAGGTAAATGTCTGGCTTCCGAGAGCGGATGCTGGAATGCTGGCCACAATACCTGGCGTCGGAGCGCGTGCAATGCGCCTCGGTCTCGCCGCACATAGTCCGGTCCATTGGGTTCGCACCGAAGATGGCGAGGTTCTCCTGTTGATCGGAGATGATGATCAAACATGGGACCTCGCGATCTCCGTTCCGGCCGTTACTATCGATGCCGCACTGAGCCAAATTCACGCCGCCTTAACAAAATGACACATCACACAATCGAATTACGCTCGCTATTCCGGCCCCTGGGGCCCAACATTTCGGTCCAGGGGACGCTGCGCGATAAAGCGCCGCGCAGCGCCCCTGACCTTCGACGTTAGGTGCCTATTCATGGCTTGCGAATACTTAAAGGTTCTCAGCGAAACAGGCGTCGCGCTGTGGTTTGATTTAGCACAGCCATTTGATGAAGACCTATTCTTAAAAACGCTGGAATCAAGCCCCAATTTCAAAGCCATCGGCAAGAAGGTTATTTTTCAATCACAAGCTCCAGCGGAAATAATTCAGGAAGTGACAACCAGCGAAGGTACTTTTTATATCTCGAAGCAGTTTGAAGGTTTAGAAACTGGGGTCGATATTTACTCAAAGAATCCATTGCTCATGGAAAAAATTCTTGGGCAGCTAGAGGCTTCTGGGCTTTATCGTGCGCGTGTCACCTAACTTTGCGGTCAAAGCCGCTCCGGCCTTCGGCCTTCGCCGGCCGGTTACGTCGAACGTTATGTTTCATAGGCACCCACTGTGCGCATCATGAATGCTGAAGAAGCTCTTGCGGAGGCGCGACGGAACGATCCGCTAAACGAGTTCTTTGTCTGGTGGGATCGAATCTCACAAGACGATGTGGCTACGCTTGAGTCGGCGCTAGATGGAGCGTCGCGCGAGGAGGATATTCAGCAGTTTCTACAGGCGAATCCTAAGTTCCTAATTCAGCATTTGGGCGGTGGCCACGGCCGATGGGTCATTCCAAAGCAGAAGTTGGGAGCCGAGCACGTTACCGATTTTCTGGTCGCTGAAAAGCATTCCTTCGGTTACGAGTGGCAAGCAGTAGAACTTGAGAGCCCATTGAAGCCCATGTTCAACAAGAACGGTGATCCGTCGCAGCACCTGAATCACGCAATCCGGCAAATTCAAGACTGGCGTTCGTGGTTACTCGCAAATCAGAACTATGCCGCACGCCTACGAACTGAGAGCGGCCTCGGGCTGACAAGCATCAACGGCAACGTTCCAGGCCTCATTCTCATCGGCCGGCGCGCATCGCTACATGAAGGCACTGTCGAACGTCGGCGACAGATGGTGCATGACCTCAACATTCGCATCCACACCTATGACTACCTCCTTGAGTCTCTCAAGGGGCGATTGAAGGGGCTTGCTGTCTGGTCAAGTGAGCCAATTGCAAATGAAACATATGAGCTTCCCCCGAAATTTCGTCTGCCAAGGGTGACCTAAAATTGTCGTCACTTTTGGAAGGCAGGAAATGAAGATACCGACGCAGGCATACACGACCGAGTTCAAGGAACTGGCGGTCAAGCGCGTCAAGGACGGGCAAAGCGTAGGCATGGTTTGCAGGGAACTCGGGCTGAGCGACCAGACCTTGCGCAACTGGATCAAGGCAGCG
>Ga0209608_1000963_pt1 | contig 25606 bp, 26 predicted proteins | sample AD_UKC130_MetaG_FD_184428 | JGI IMG/M metagenome (GOLD analysis project Ga0209608, IMG submission 184428) | Active sludge microbial communities of municipal wastewater-treating anaerobic digesters from Canada - AD_UKC130_MetaG (SPAdes) (version 2) | ecosystem: Engineered > Bioreactor > Anaerobic... | reverse complement strand
GCCGGTATCGATCGATTTGCGGATCGATTTGAGTCCGTTGTGTCCGTTGTCGCCGCCGCCTAGTTTGCAGCGTAAGGACCCCAAAGGCAGATCCAGTTCATCGTGAATAACGATCAAGTTTTCGGCGTCGACACCGTAGTACTTGAGCAACGCCGAAACGGCGCCGCCGCTCTCGTTCATGTATGCGCGAGACCGACCAAGCACTACTCGCTGACCGGCCAACTGGCCCGAAACCACGTCTGCCCGCGCGGCCTTCAACGACGAGAACTGGCCGCCCATTCGGGCGGCCAGTTCGTCAGTGACGTGATACCCGACATTGTGTCGAGTGGCGGCATACGTCGGCCCAGGGTTCCCCAGACCGACGATCAACCAGGTCATCAGCCTTCGGTGGACTCCGCCTCGGCCGGCGCAGCCTCAGCGGCATCGCCTGGCGTCGACAAGTCGGCTTCGGCAGCAACCGTGGCGTGGGTGACGTTGACGATCAATGCATCTGCGTCAATGCCAAGGGATGCGCCCTTCGGCAGCACGAGGTCCGAGGCGAGGATCTGCGAACCGGCGTCAAGGCCCTCAACCGAAACCTCGACCTCGGTCGGGATGTGGGTGGCTTCAACTTCAAGCGCAACGGTGGTGTGCTCGGTCGAAACCAAGGTGCCTGGGGCCGCGTCGCCAACCAGGACGACGGCAACCTCGACGGTGACCTTCTCGCCGCGCTTGACGATGAGCAAGTCAACGTGCTCGATGAAGCCCTTGAGCGGGTCGCGCTGGACCTGCTTGGGGATCGACAGGTGCGAATCGCCATCCAAGTCGATCGACAGCAGCGCGTTGGCCGTCTTGAGCGCCATCATCGTTTCGTGGCCTGGCAGGGTCACGTGGATCGGGTCAACACCATGCCCATAGAGGACAGCGGGGATCTTGGCGTCACGACGGATCCGACGGGCAAAGCCCTTGCCGAACTCGGTGCGCTTTTCTGCTGAAATCTTGATTTCGGCCACGGGTCTTTTCTCCTCGGGAAGTTTTGAAGTCTTCGCTCGGCGCTCAACACAGCACTCCTGTGGAGCACCCTGTCGATCACGGCCCGATCCAGCTGGGCCCTCGCCGAGGCAACCGCAAAAGTCTAACCCAGTCCTTGGCGAATCAAGAAACCGAGTCAGTCGCTAGCTTGCGTTACTCAGCAAACAAGCTGGTGACAGAGCCATCTTCGAAAACAGCCGAAACGGCCTGGGCAAGTAACGGGGCGATCGACAGCACCGTCAACTTGTCGAAGTATTTATCTTCTTCTAGCGGCAAAGTATTGGTGACGATTACCTCTGCGGCCACCGAGTCCTTCAACCGGTTTACGGCTTCGCCAGAAAAGACGGCGTGGGTCGACACGATGATCACTTCGGCCGCGCCGTCGTTCATCAACGCCTCGGCCGCCTGGCAAATTGTTCCACCGGTGTCGATCAAGTCGTCGACCAAGATGCAAGTTCGACCTTCGACTTCACCAACGACACGGTTGGCCTTGCTGACATTCGCCTTGGTCACATCACGCGTCTTATGGATGAACGCCAACGGCGCATTGTCGAACTGGCGGGCCCACTGCTCGGCCACCTTGATTCGACCAGCGTCTGGCGAAACCACCGCGAGCGGCTTCTTGCCGTACTTCTTTCGCACGTAGCGAGTCAGGATCGGCATTGCGAGCAGGTGGTCGACCGGGCCATCGAAAAAGCCCTGGATTTGCGCGGTATGCAAGTCGACGGTCATCAGTCGGTCCGCGCCGGCAGCAAGGAACAAGTCGGCCATCAATCTTGCGCTGATCGGCTCGCGGCCTAGGTGCTTCTTGTCTTGGCGGGCGTATCCGTAGAACGGCAGGATCACCGTGATCCGCTTTGCCGAGGCGCGCTTGAGCGCGTCGATCATGATCAACTGCTCCATGATTGCTTCGTTGATCGGCGCCGCATGGCTCTGGATCACGAACGCATCACAACCGCGGACTGATTCGTCGAACCGGACGTAGATTTCGCCGTTCGCGAAGTCGTAGGCCGTGGTCGGCACTAAACCAACATCGAGCAACTCGGCTACTTGCTGCGCCAACTCCGGGTGAGCCCGGCCAGTGAACAACATCATGTTGTTCGTCTGGGTGCGCCTGCTCAAGCTCTTGCTATTCGCCACCGCTGATCTCCTGCGTGGTCTGCTCCGCGGCCGCCGCGGAGGAAGTGCCTGGTCGCTGTTTCGCGACCCATCCCTCGATTGTCCTCTGTCCTGAATCGCTCACCGTGAGTGCCCCCGGCGGTGTGTCTTGACGCACAATCGTGCCCGCCCCGGTGTAGCCGCCATCGCCGATCGTGACCGGCGCGACCAGCACGTTGTCGCAGCCGATCCGCACCTGCTCACCGATGACGGTTCGATGCTTGTTGGTGCCGTCGTAGTTGGCGGTAATCGTGCCGGCACCGACGTTCGAACCAGCGCCTACCTCGGCATCCCCGAGGTACGACAAGTGCGGCACCTTCGCGTTTGGCCCAAGGTGCGTGTTCTTGAGTTCGACGTATGCGCCGGCTTTGGCGCCGGCGTCGATTACGACGCCCGGCCGCAAGTAGGTGAAAGGTCCGACCGTGGCTCCCGCGCCGATCACCGAGTCGGAACCGTGAGTTCGCACCACGGATGCTTCGTCGCCGATCTCAACGTTGCGCAAGGTGGTGTCTGGTCCGATCGTCACGCCCGCGCCGATCGTGGTCGCGCCAAGAAGTTGAGTGCCGGGCAAGATGATCGTGTCCGGCCCGATCGTGACGTCCGAATCGATCCACGTCGTTGCCGGATCGACAATGGTCACGCCTTCGGCCAGGTGGTGGGCCAAAATCCGGTCGTTGAGCACCCGACCAAGCTTGGCTAGTTGGGCGCGATTGTTTACGCCCTCGGTCTGCCAGACGTCTTCGAGCAGGTGTGCGCCAACAGGTCTTCCTTCACTGACCGCTAGGGCGACGACGTCAGTCAGATACAACTCGCCTTGGGCGTTGTCGGTTCGAAGCGCCCTAACCGCCCGATTCAAAAAGCTTCCGTCTACAACCAAGATTCCACTGTTGATCTCACGAGTTTTGAGCTCTTCGTCCGTCGCGTCTTTGTGTTCGCGGATCGCGGTGACGTCGCCACCAGCATCACGCAGAATTCGGCCGTACCCGGTTGGGTCTTCGGCCACAGACGACAGGATCGTGACGGTTCGACCGGCTTGGCGGTGACCTTCGAGCAATTCGGTCAACGTCTGCGCACTCAGCAACGGCACGTCAGCGTAGGTGACTAGGAAGGTGCCGGCATCGGGTTGGTCGAGCGCGTCCAAGGCAACTCGTACTGCGTCTCCGGTGCCAAGCTGAGCCTCTTGGACTGCGACGACTGCTCGCGGGTCAAGCTGCCCTAGTGCTTGCTCTACCTGATCGCGATCGTGGCCAACGACGGCGACAACCTGCTCGGCGCCAACTCCGCGGACCGCCGTCAACGCATGGCCGAGCATCGATCGGCCACCGATTTCATGAAGTACCTTTGCGCGGCGCGATTTCATTCGCGTGCCGGCGCCAGCTGCGAGAACAATCGCGGTGACCTGTTCGCTCACATGACTCCTTCGTCAGTTCCGCTCGCGCTCCCCGGGTAGGAGTCGAACCTACGTCGCTAGTCCTGATTCAAAGTCAGGCGGGCCCTGCCGGCAGACCAACCGGGGAAAGCCATATCAGGTTACCGGAGACGTTTTTGCGAAGGTGCACCGCCGGTTCTCTCGACATCAAGATTCTTGAGCACTACGGTTGAGGAATGGACGAGGTCGATCAGATCGTCGCGGCTTGGCGGCGCGAACGCCCCGATGCCGACGTCAGCGCCATGGAAGTGCTCAGTCGGGTCACCCGCTTAGCCAAGCACCTCGACCGATTGCGAAAACTTGCCTTCGCGACCGCCGAACTCGACTCGTGGGAATGGGACGTCTTGGCCGCATTGCGGCGCACTGGTCGACCCTATGAACTCTCCCCTGGGCAGTTGGTGGCCGCCACGATGGTCACCAGCGGAACGATGACGAACCGAGTTGATCGCCTAGTAGAACGAGGCCTCGTTCTTCGGCGCGCTGACCCAGACGATCGCCGCGGCGTACTCGTCTCGCTGACCCCCGACGGCCTGAACCGCGTCGACACCGCCCTAGACGCACTGCTGGTGCGCGAACATGAGCTCTTGGCCGCGCTTTCGGCCGATGATCGCGCCGCGATCGCGGCGGGGCTGGCCGCGCTGACGAACTCCTTTGGGAACTGACCGGACTCTCAGTCGGCAATTTCGAGCCAACGCGACTCGACTTCTTCGAGTTCAGCGGCCAATGGTCCGCGGTCGGCCGCCAGCTTCATCAACGAATCTGGGTCGGTGGCCGCCTCAACCATCAACTTATCGATCTCGTTGATCGTTTCGGTGAGTTTCTCGATGCGCCGTTCCAGCCGAGACAGCTCTTTTTTAAGTTCGCGCTCCGCTTTGGCGCCGCGTTCGACGGCAGGCGAAGACGGCGCCGGCGATGGGGCCTGCCCCACCACATTGCCTTCACGAATTCGCAGGTATTCGTCGACTCCGCCCGGCAGATGCCGAAGGTGCGAATCGAGTACCGCGTACTGGTGATCGGTCACCCGCTCAAGCAAGTAGCGGTCGTGCGAAACCACCAACAGCGTCCCTGGCCAAGTGTCGAGCAAGTCCTCGATCGCGGCCAACATGTCGGTGTCTAGATCGTTGGTCGGCTCATCAAGGATCAGCACGTTCGGCTCGTCGAGCAGGATGAGCATCAACTGCAGTCGACGCTTCTGGCCCCCAGAGAGGTCTTTGACTGGCGTTGACAACTGCGCCGAAGTGAAACCGAGACGTTCGAGCAGTTGACTTGGGCTCAACTCTTTGCCGTCGGCGATATAACTGGTCCGCTTGCGGGCAACCACCTCGCTGACTCGATCGTCGGCAACGGCCGCCAAGTCGGCCAGGTTCTGGGTCAGCGCGGCGATCTGGACCGTCTTGCCGCGCTTGACCCGACCAGTTGTCGGCGCCACTTCGCCGGTGACCAGCCCCAACAGGGTGCTCTTGCCGGCGCCGTTGGGGCCCAGTATTCCGACCCGCTCCCCCGGCGCGATCCGCCACCGAATGTCTCGCAGGACCGGCGTCGACTCGAAGGTGACCGAAACGTCGATCAGGTCGACGACGTCTTTGCCGAGTCTGGCGGTCGCGAGTTTGGCTAGCGAAACTGAATCGCGAACCGGCGGCTCGCGTTCGATCAGTGCGTTGGCCGCGTCGATTCGAAACTTCGGCTTTGAGGTTCTGGCCGGCGCCCCGCGCCGCAGCCAAGCCAATTCTTTGCGCATTAGGTTCTGTTGGCGATCGTAAGTCGCGGCGGCTTGGCGATCTCGCTCGACGCGTTGCAGCACATAGGCGGCGTAACCGCCCTCAAATGAGTCGACCGTGGCGTCGTGAACTTCCCATGTCAGCGTGCAGACTTCGTCGAGGAACCACCTGTCGTGAGTGACGACGGCGAGCGCCTCGGAGCGACCGATCACATGTTGCGCGAGCCACCTGACGCCCTCAATGTCCAGATGGTTCGTTGGTTCGTCGAGAATCAGCAAATCCCACCGCTGAACCAGTACCTTCGCCAACGCCACTCGCCGGCGTTGACCGCCGCTGAGAGTGCCCACTTCGGCCTCTCGGTTTAGATCACCCAAGAGCCCGGCCAGCACATCACGGATCGCGGGGTCCGAGGCCCACTCGAACTCGGGTCGGTCGCCCACGACGGCATGGATCACCGATTGGGCCGGATCTAGCTCGTCGGTCTGCTCGACGAAACCGATGCGCAAGTCGCGGCGCCAAGTAACTCGACCGGAATCGGGTTCGAGTTTCTTGGCGATTATTTTCAGCAAGGTCGACTTGCCGTCGCCGTTTCGACCCACCACGCCAATGCGATCGCCGTCGCTGATACCTACGGTGACGTCGGCCAGCACCGTGCCGGCCGGAAATGACTGACTAATGCGTTCGGCGACTACCAGTGGCGGCATCAGATGTGCCGCGCGCCGATGACGGGGCCGCGCGACTGGATCACGTCGGCCGCCGAACTTGCGCTGGTGAGCGCCATCGCCAGATCCAGCGAATGAGCTTCCGAAGCGGCCAAGAACAGCGTCGTTGGGCCCGAGCCAGAAATGATTGCGCCAAGCGCACCGGCCTCCAGACCGATCTCAAGCGTCTCTGCCAATTCCGGTCGAAGCGTCAGGGCCGCTTCGGTTAGGTCGTTGGACAAAGACCTCCCAAGGGCCCTCGGGTCGCCCGCACGCAAGGCATTGAGCAGCGCATCTGGCACTTCGGGTTCCTCGACTCCGTGAGGGTTGAGCCGATCGAACTGGGCGTAAACCGCGGCGGTGGACAGGCCCTCGTTCGCGGTCGCAAAAACCCAGTTGTAACTGCCGCGAGCGAGCACCGGACTGACCTTTTCGCCACGGCCGCTACCGATTGCGTTGCCGCCGTGCAACAGGAATGGCACGTCGCTGCCCAGTTCGGCTGCCAACGGCTCCAGGTCGGCGCGAGAAAGCCCCCCGCCCCAAAGTTCGTTCAACCCGACCAGAGTCGCAGCCGCATCGGCCGAGCCGCCAGCCATTCCGCCGGCCACCGGAATTACTTTTCGAATCGAGATGTCGACGCCGCGATCGAGGCCGCCGATTCGGTGGCGCAGCAGTTTCGCCGCCCGGATGGCGATGTTGTCATCGCCGAGTGGAACGGCGGCGCCTTCGGGCAAATCTAGTTCGGTGTGAACCGCCACGTTTAGCTCATCATCGTCGCGGTCGACGAAACTCAGTTCGTCGTGCAAGTCGACCGCCTGGTAGACGGTGGCGAGCTGGTGATACCCGTCAGCGCGCGCTCGGCCGACGCCTAAACACAGATTCACCTTCGCCGGCACTCGCACGGTCACCCTTGACAACACGCCCCCAACCTAGCGGCCCAACTCCGATTAGGGCAGTCCCGGCACCGAGTCGCCTCATCTGGCCACGGCCCAGACCACCTCAGTCATCGTGGCGATCGCGCTGGCGACGTCGCCTGCTCGCACGTCCTCGGCCGGGTGGTGACCGATTCCGTCGACCGAGCGAATCAACAACATTGCCACGTCGGTGATTGCGGCGAGCGCGCTCGCATCGTGGGCCGAGGTGGCCGCGAGCCGCAGCGGCTCATCCTCGCCAGTGGTCACCAGCGCTTCGCTCAAACAGTCCTGAAGCCAGCCGGAAAGATCTACCGCGGGCGCATCGTGGACTTGGCCCCACGCGGCGCGCAAACCGCGTTCGGCCGCAATCGAGGTGACCGCAGCCGAGATCTGGGCCCACAACTCCTCCAGTTGCTTATCGCTGCGATGGCGGACCTCGACGCTGAAGTCTGCGCGGCCGACGATCACATTCACCCCGCCGGGCAGCACGTTGATTTGGCCGACGGTCGCGGTGCCTTCGCTATTGGTGGCCAGCCGGTCGATCTCGGCAATGGCCAAACTCGCGCCGACTAGCGCGTCTTTTCGATCCCGGTGGGCGGTGCCGCCGCCATGTCGGGCCTCGCCAACGAGATTGACCACGTAGCGACGGACGCTTGCGGTTGACGTGACCACGCCAAGCGACTTACCCGCCGCTTCCAATACCGTCCCGGACTCAACGTGAGCCTCTAGGAAGCCGACGAGGTCTTGGGGTTGACGCGCCGCCTCGCCAATTCGTCGCGGGTCTAGGCCCCACTGCCGGAACGCCTCGAGCACGGTTGCGCCCTGTTGATCTCGCAGGTCCCACCAATCGTCGTCCCATAGTCCGGCCACCGCGCTGCTGCCCAGCATCGGCGTCGCGAACCTGGTGCCCTCGTGGTCGCTGAAACCGACGATCTCCAACGCGAACGGCAGTTCGTGAATTCGGTCCCGTAGGCCTTCGACAACTGCCAGCGCAACGGCCACCCCCAGCATTCCGTCGTAGCTGCCGCCGTCGGGAACCGTGTCGAGGTGTGACCCCAAAACGAGGGCAGGTAGGCCAGGCTCGGCGCCTTCAATTCGGCCCCACTGGTTGCCGGCCGAATCAGTCCACGTCTGCATGCCCAGTTCGCGCAGCCAGCCCTCAACGAGTTCGTTTGCCCCGCGATGCTGTGGCGTCAGGTAAGCCCGCTCAAGTCGACTGGGATGTGCGGAGAACCGGTTCAGGTATTCACACCGCGCCAGGGCTACGGTTGCGGCAATTTCTGCGGTCACGCCGCAACCGTAGAACAGTGATGTTTCAGCCGTGTTGACTGGACGCGCGGAATCAGGCGAACGCGTTCTTTATCGCCTTGCGTGCACCGAACGCGCCAAAGATCAACACGACGCCGTAAATCAGTGCGTAGATGCCGAGCACCAAGACGACCGTAGCCAATCCAGTTTTGGGGAAGGCGAAAAAGAAAACGCCCAACGAAACCGAAATTAGGCCAGAAATCAGCGTCCAGTACCAGCCCGGGTCGCCTTCGGACTTCAGACCGAACGAACCGAAGATGTGCAGCAGCCCAGACACCAGCGCCCAAGCAGCGATTAGCAAGAAGATCGCCACTGCGGCCGATTCCGGGTAGCGCATTGCAATAAAGCCCAAGATGATGCCGATAAAGCCGTTGAACACGATCCAGCCCCATTGTGGGCCACGAAGCGCGAACCCAGCGACGATCGAAATCACGCCGTCGAGGAGGCAGAAGATACCGAAAATAAAGAGTAGGACTTTGAATGTCGAGACCGGCTGGAACAGCGCCAGCAGGCCAAAAACTGTCGCCACGATTCCTCGAGCAAGCAGGAACCAGAAGGTGATCTTCGCGAAGCTGGATATTGAATCTTCAATCGTCGTCATAGCGTCACCCTAGGCCCGCCAGCACCAGCTGAGATTGATGCCCGCCCCCCACGACTCGGCGTGTCGCTGGCGAGACGTCGAGTTCAACGGTCCAAAGCAGCAGCGATTTGGCAGAACTGAGTGACCGACAACTGCTCGCCGCGGGACTTCGGGTCAACGCCAGCAGCACGCAGCGCCTGTTCGGCGGCGTCAGCGCTGCCAGCGAGATTGCTGAGCGCGGCGCGCAAGGTCTTGCGGCGTTGGGCGAAGGCCGCGTCGACTACCCGAAAGGCCTGGACTCGGTCGCCTGCCGGAGGTTCGCGGCGAGTCAGCGAAACCAAAACTGAATCGACGTTGGGGGCCGGCCAGAACACGGACCTGCCTACGTTGCCGGCCAACCGGACGTCGGCATACCAAGCGGCCTTGACGCTCGGCACTCCGTAGGTTCGAGAGCCTGGCCCGGCCGCAAGCCGGTCACCGACCTCGGCCTGGACCATCACTAGCACCCGCTCCAGCGACTCGAACCGCTCCAAGAAATGCAACAGCACCGGAACTGAAACGTTGTAGGGCAAGTTCGCCACCAGCGCCGTCGGCGCAGGGCCCGGCAACTCGGTGACCCGAAGGGCGTCGGCTTGCACGAGAGAGAACTTCTCGGCCGCCGAACCAGCGAACTCGTTGATCGTTGACGGCAAAAGCCCAGCGAGAGTTTCGTCGATCTCCACCGCGGTGACGTGACTGGCACGATCCAATAGCGCCAGCGTCAGTGAGCCCAAGCCAGGACCAATCTCGACGACGACATCTTCTGCCCCGATGCCCGAAACATCGACTATCCGGCGAACCGTATTCGCGTCGATGACGAAGTTTTGGCCGCGCTGCTTGGTCGGGCGAACCCCGGCCGAGCCGGCGAGACGGCGGATATCAGTTGCACCGAGCAACCGAACGCCGTCAGCGCTGTTCAGCGCAAGCCCACCTTCGCCGCACACGACCACTGACCCCAACCGGAACGCTTCTGCAGGATTTTGGCGTGCTTGATCTGAACCGCTTTGCTGTTCTCGTGCGGGTAACCCGTACCGCCCACGCTGCGCCAAGTTGCGAGCGAGAATTGCAGGCCACCGTAGTAGCCGTTGCCCGTGTTGATGCTCCAGTTGCCACCGGATTCGCACTTGGCAATCCGATCCCAAACTCCACCGTCGACGGTGTTTGGATCCTTCGTGCCACGCTTTTGAACCTCGGCGATTGGCTTGCGGATGGAACTGCGCGAGATGACTCGCGTCTCGCGGATCTTGCCATCGGCAAGGATCATCTCCACCTTGGCCCGGTCGGCGCCGTCTTTACCTTCGCGAACGACCTCGGTGTCGCCTTTGTACATGGCTTTGTCGTCGGTGAAAGTCACTTCGTGATCGACGCTGAGCGTCTGCATCTTGGTGACCTTCTCGATCCGAACGACTCGCAGTTTCTGCCCGGCCTTCAGGTAGGAACCCAAGCCAGGCTTGACCTCGTCGATTTTGCCGACAGCAATGTTGGCTTGCTTCAGCAACGACTGGACCGTCGGCGCAGCGGTCTTAAACGACCTGGTCTTGCCGTCCACTCGCAACGTCACCGTCTTCGGGTTGCTGACTACCAGGCTGTTTCCGTCGAGGCCAAGTCGTTCATCGAGGGCCATCGACAAGTGCGCGCCGGCCTGCGGCTTCACTCCGAGTGCGTTGAGGGCGTCAGCGACGTCAACTTCGTGAACCGTGCGCTGGCTGATCTTGCCGTCGACCACCAAGGTCACGGCTTTGGCGTGACGGACCGTAACCAGATCGCCGGCGTCGAGGTCAGTTGCCTTTGCCGGGCTGACGCGGGTCTGGTCGGCCAACGCGACCTTGCTTTCGGCGAGCAATTCGCCGACCGACTCGCTTTGGGTTCGCACCGCTACCACGGTGCCGTCGACATCAAGTTGAACCAACTTGTCGTAGGTCGACGCATTAACAATTCCACCGAGGGCAACCACAAAACCAGTGGTCACCAAGCCCATCAGGACCGTGCTCTTTGCGGTTACTTCAGGTAACAAACGGGGCACAAACTACCTCAATGCTGGGAAACACAACTTATCCACCATGCGTGACGAACGCTTGGATTTCAAATCAAGTGGCTCAAGACACACTAGCCACTCGGGTGGGCCAGCGTCCCCCAAATGCCCGATCTGTGTTCTGGTCGATTGCCTCACACAGGGACTTCAACTCCACGTTTAGCTGCTCAGCGATGAAGCGAACTGTGTTCGGGATGAGGAAGGACGCGTTCGGTTTGCCCCGATCCGGCATCGGCGTCAGGAACGGCGCATCGGTCTCAACGAGGATCCGATCGAGCGGGGTTACCGCCAGCGCTTCGCGCAGGTTTTCGGCGTTCTTGAAGGTGACCGTGCCGGCGAACGACAGGTACGCCCCACGGGCGAGGCACTCGCGGGCAAACGGTGCGTCGCCGCTGAAACAGTGCATGACTACCCGGTCAGGAACGCCCTCGTCGTCAAGCACTCGCAAAACGTCGGCGTGTGCATCCCGGTCGTGAATTACCAAGGTTCGGTCGTGGCGCTTCGCGATCTGAATATGGGCGCGGAAGCTAACTTCTTGGGCCGGGCGGCCGTCTTGGCCAGTGCGGAAGTAGTCCAGACCCGTCTCGCCCACGGCCCGAACGTGCGGGTCGGCCGCCAGTTCGTCGATCTGCGCTAGATCAGCGTCCAGCGTCTGACTGCGGGCCGCGTCGTTGGGGTGCATGGCAACTGCGGCCACGATGCTCGGTTCGGCCGTGGCTGCTGCCACTGCCCAGCGCGAACTTTCTAGGTCGCAACCGACCTGAACTATTCGAGTGACTCCAACGGCGGCCGCCCGATCGAGCGCCTCGCTAAGCGGAATCAGCGATCCGCCCGCCGGGTGATCGAGGTGGCAGTGGTTGTCCACTACCGGCGATGGCAGTGCCGCTGGCGCGTCCGGCCAGCCCTCAGTGAAGGTCACGACTCGGCGAGGTCGATCCGCGGGAACAGCGACGGCACCTTGGTGATCAGGGCGCCCGGCTTCAGCTGCCCCCACTCGGCCACCGCGTCGATCCGCTGAGAGGCGAGCGCACCAAGTTCTGCTTCGGCGCCAAGAGACTGCCACAACGAAGCACTCGCCTTGGGCATCACCGGGTTCAGCGTGACTGCGAGCACCCGAAGGCCCTCAGCGGTCGTGTTCAAGATGGTGCCCAGTCGTTCGCGCTGCGACTCGTCCTTGGCGACCGCCCAAGGCTGCTGCTCGGTGATGTAGAGGTTCAGCGCGTCGACGATCTGCCAGATCGCCGCCAGCGCGTCTTGGGGGGCGAGCCGTTCGATCGCCTCGTCGGCTTGAGCGACCGAGTTGCGCACGGTGGCCACGATCGCGTCCTCAGCCTCAGTTAGTTCGGCCGCGGCCGGCAGTTCGCCGTCGAAGTATTTGCCGATCATCGCCGCCACTCGCGACGCCAAGTTGCCGAACCCGTTGGCCAACTCCGCGTGGTAGCGCGCGCCGATGTCCTCCCACGAAATCGAGCCGTCCGAGCCGAAGGTCAGCGCCCGACTAAAGTAGTAGCGGTACGCGTCCGAGCCGAACGTGTCGACGATCTGCGTCGGGTGGATGCCGTTGGCTTTGCTCTTGCTCATCTTCTGTCCACCGACCAGCAACCAGCCGTGCGCGAACACCCGGTGCGGCACCTGCAGGCCAGCGGCCATCAGCAGCGCCGGCCAGATCACCGCGTGGAAGCGCGCGATGTCTTTGCCGACGAAGTGGATGTCGGCTGGCCATAGTTCTTCGAACTGTTCGTTGTCGACGCCGTAACCGGCGGCGGTCACGTAGTTGAGCAGCGCTTCGATCCACACGTACATGACGTGGGTTTCGTCCCACGGCAACGGGATGCCCCAGTCGAAGGTCGAGCGCGAAATCGACAAGTCCTTCAACCCACCACTGACGAACGAGATGACTTCGTTGCGTGCCGATTCTGGCTGGATGAAATCTGGGCGCTCCTCGTAGAGGGCCAGCAGTTTGTCGGCGTATTTCGACAGCGGAAAGAAGTAGTTGTCTTCGGTGACGTGCTCAAGCCGCGAACCGTCGAGGGTGGAGATCTTGAAACCCTCGTCGTCGCCTTCGCCGTCGGTCACGTACTCGTCGGCGACGAACTCTTCGGAGCCAACGCTGTACCAGCCGGAGAACTCGCCGCGATAGACCTCGCCGCGATCGTGCAGGTCCTGCCAGAACGCTTGCGCGCCGGCCTCGTGGCGCGGCTCGGTCGTGCGGATGAAGTCGTCGTTTGAGGCGTCGATGGTTTGCAGCATCGGCAGCCATTCGTTGGCCACCAGTCGATCGACCCACTCTTGGGGCGAGACGTTGTTTGCTTCTGCTTTGCGCAGGACCTTCTGACCGTGTTCGTCGACGCCGGTAAGGAACCGCACCTGCTCACCGCGTTGACGATGCCAGCGAGCGACCACGTCGGCGATCGTGGTGGTGTAGCCGTGCCCAATATGGGGGGCATCGTTCACGTAGTAGATCGGCGTGGTGACGTAAAAGGTGGAGTCAGGCACGCACCCCAGTCTAGGCGGCCACACCGACCGCTTCAGTGCCGCGGCAGATGCGCGGCGGCGTAGACAACTTTGCGGGCCATCCCGGTCTGTCGAGCGACCTCGGCGATCGCGTCCTTTCGGCTGAGCCCGGCCGCGCATTCTTCCTCAACTAGAGCCGCCAACGCTGGCTCGTCGAGGTCGACTTGGGCAGCGGGTTCGGCGCCGGCGACCACGATCGTGATTTCCCCGCGCACTCGGTCGCCGTCGCCTGACCAGGCGGCCAGTTCGGCCAAGGAGTCGCGAACCACTTCCTCGTGGGTCTTGGTCAATTCGCGACAGACCGCGGCGCGCCTAGTCGGCCCGAAGGCTTCGGCCATCGCCGCCAGCGTCACCGCGGTGCGGTGTGGCGACTCGAAGAAAACCATGGTGCGTTGTTCTTCGGCTAGTGCGCCCAACGCTCGGGACCGTTCGCCGGCTTTTCGCGGCAAGAAACCTTCGAAGCAGAACCGATCGACCCCAAGACCCGAAACCGCCAGCGCAGTCAACACCGCCGACGGGCCAGGCACGGCAGTCACCCGAATGTCTTCGGCAACTGCGGCGGCCACGATCCGGTAGCCGGGATCTGAAACGCTCGGCATGCCCGCGTCGGTGACTAGGACCACGGTTTGCCCGTCTCGCAGGTGCGCGAGCAGATCGAGCGTGCGTTCGGTTTCGTTGCCTTCGAAGTAGGAAACGACTCGCGCGGTGACTTCAATCCCTAAATCGGCGACAAGGCGACGGAACCTGCGAGTGTCCTCGGCCGCGATGACATCAGCATCGACCAGCACCTGCGCCAGTCGGTTTGGGGCATCTTCTGGTCTCCCGATGGGTGTCCCGGCGAGTATCAGCACCCTCCGATCCTGCCACGGCGAACGCTCGGATCGAACGCGCTCAGCCGTAGCCGGTGTAACTCAAAGTTTCAGCCCCTCGCGCTCAGCGCTTCTGATGGCTAAGGTGTCGGGGTGAAGTGGGTGGACAACATCAGCCTTCGGGCCTGGGGATGGATCGTACCGATAGCGATTGCGCTATTGGCTTTTGCGCTGCGTTTGTGGCGCGTTTCGGAACCAAACAAGCTGACCTTTGACGAGACGTATTACGCCAAGGACGCGTGGGGGCTGATCCATTGGGGTTACGCCCGCGACGCGATCGAGGACGCGAACGACAAGATCATCGCGGGAAATACCGACGTCTTCACGACCGACCCGACTTGGATCGTCCATCCTGACGGCGGCAAATGGTTGATCGCCGTTGGCGAATGGACTTTTGGTCTTACTCCCCTCGGTTGGCGATTCTCCGCGGTTGTCGTTGGCTCTTTGATGGTGTTGGTACTGGCTCGGTTGGTCCTTCGACTGACCGGCTCGCTCACCCTTGGCGCCCTCGCTGGCCTGCTGCTGACTCTTGACGGCCTCCATTTCACCTTGTCGCGCATTGCCTTATTGGACATCTTCTTGGCGTTCTGGATGTTGTGTGCGGTCGCCTGTGTTGCCGCAGATCGAGACTGGCTCGAAGCGAAGCTAAAACTCGACGGTCGCTTCCGCGTTTGGCGGCCCTGGCAACTTCTCGCCGGCCTCAGTTTCGGCATGGCGATCGCCACCAAGTGGAGCGGTCTGTACTTGTTGGCCGCCTTTGGTATTGCCGTTGTCGGCTGGGAAATTTGGGCCCGCTACCGGCACGGCTATCTCAAGACTTGGCGCAACTGGATCATCTCCACTTTCGCAGTTGGCCTCCCCGCTTTTGGCTGGCTCGTGCTGGTCGCGTTCGTGATGTACCTGCTCACTTGGACCGGCTGGCTGATTCACCACGACGTCTACGAGGCCCGATTCGGGCACCAATACGGGGCCGACAATCCCCCGTGGGGCGCCTACACCGACTACCCAACCGGCGGTCCATTCGGCGGAATCATCGACGCGTTCCGTTCGCTGTGGCACTTCCACGGCATGACGTGGCGGTTCCACACCGGCGATTACATGTCGAGTAAGACGCATCCTTACCAGTCGAACCCGATCGGTTGGCTAATCCAGTGGCGCCCGACCACGGCCGCCTCCGACTTCGACATGGCAGCTGACCTTTGCAACGCTCCGGCCGGCTCAAAGTGCGTCAGCGAAGTCCTGATGATCGGCAACCCGGCAATTTGGTGGGTCGGTTCGTTGGCCGTTTTCACCGCTTTGATCGCGTGGATCCGCAACCCCACCTGGCGTTGGAGCCTGCCGCTGATCGCGGTGGCGGCCACCTGGATTCCGTGGTTCACTGTTGGCTCTCGCCCGATCTTCAGTTTCTACGCGATCACCACCCTGCCGTTCATGATCGTGGCGTTGTGTCTGGTTTTCGCCGCGTTGCGACGGCGGCTGCCGGCGCGCCTGTGGTGGATAGGCTTGGGCGTTTACACATTCGTCGTGGTGGCCCTGTTCTTCTACTTCTATCCGATCTGGGCGAACTCGGTAATCACCTACGACGCTTGGCATAGCCGAATGTGGTTCACCCGCTGGATTTAGTTTGAGACGATCTGAGTTCTGGCGACATTTACAGGTGTGCAGGCAAGGATTCAGGTCATGAGCGAACCGGCTGGTTCGGGCGATCTGCTCGATGACAGCGTGCTGGTGGCGCGGGCAACTAGCGGCGACCAGCACGCTTTCGGTGCGCTTTTCGATCGCCATATTGAACCGGTCTATTGGCAGGCGTACCAAGTCGTTGGCGACCCAGACGACGCCCAAGACATCGCCCAAGAAACGTTTGTGACCGCTTGGCGTCGGCTCGGGGATATTTCGATCGTCGACCGCTCTGCCTTGCCGTGGCTGCTGGTTACCGCCCGATTCACTGCGCTGAACGCGAGCCGAAAGCGGGGCCGCCTTCGCTCGGTTCACCTCGAGAACGAGCTGGCCGACAGCCACGAAACGCCCAGCGAACAGGTGGAAGCGGCCATGGTTCGCGAAGCAATCGCAGCCGCGGTGGCCCGATTGTCGCCGCTAGATCAACAACTGTTCACCAAGTGCATCGACGGCGAACTGACCTACGAGCAGGCCGCCAGCGAACTTGGCGTCACCCACGGTGCGGTGCGCAATCGGGTTTCGCGACTACGCGCTCGACTGCGCGGCGACCTCCGCCCGATCAACACCCAGGACGGTGAGTGACATGAACGATCAACCAAAGACTCCAGTGCTAGAGGCCGAGCGGATCGAACAGATGCGCCAGCACGTGATGACCCAGATTTCTGCGAGCGCCAAAACCGATAAATCGGCCAAGCGACGACTGCTGCTTCGTGGCGCATTCGCGGGCGCGGTTGCCGCCTCGGTGCTTGGGATTGCCGCCATGGGTTTGAGTGGCGTAAATCTTGGCGGGACCGGCGACATTACGGCCGGTGTACTCAAGGACGAGACGACGTCGTCAGTTGAATCGGCTGGGCGCGACTCGATCGCTAAAGACACCGGCGCCTCACTCGACGAGGCGCCATTTGTCAGTACGACGATCGTCACCGGTTCGGCGAGCGTCCAAGTGAAGAACACCGAAAAGGCGATCAGCCAGCTAACTCGTTTTGCCGCCAAGCACGGCGGCTTCATCGACAACGAGAGCATCTTCGACAACGCCGGCGGCTCGGCCGGCGAGGTGACGGTGCGCGTCCCACAAGATCAAGTCGAGGCGCTCCGGGCCGAACTGAATCGGATCGGCAAAGTGCAATCGGTGGACATCTCGCGGGCTGATGCCTCAGCCCAAGTGGCAGACGTCCAAGCCCGGATCGGGTCATTGACCGCCTCGATCAAACGCCTGCGCCAAATCATCGCCGAATCGGCCACCACAAAGGACCTGCTCGAGGCCGAGCAGCAGTTGTCAGCGCGCCAAAGTGAACTGGAGTCGTTGCAGGCTCAACGGCGAGTCTTGCTCGACCAGACCTCACTGGCCTCGATTCACGTCGGCGTTTCGCAGAGCGAGTCCGCCGCCTCGGTCGAACCGTCTGGGTTCACCGGCGGGTTGACTCGCGGCTGGAATGCATTGGTCGCGGCGACGAACTCGGTGGTGACGTTTGCGGGCATGATCACGCCGTGGCTGCTGCCGATCGTGCTGGCGTTCGGCGTGGTGTTGCTCATTCGGCGGCGCCTGCGCCGGTGAACGGCGACTCATTCCTCCATCAGTCGCGACCGGGTCAAGAATCGCACCCCCTCTGGCGCTTCAAGCGAGAACCCGGCGCCGCGGCCTTTCACCACGTCGATCGTCAGGTGCGTGTGCTTCCAGTACTCGAACTGGGCCTTGGACATCCAGACCGGAACCGCCCGATCCAAGCCGACATCGAGGTCGCCGAGGTGGACATCTGAGTCCCCGGTTCGAAACTCGCCATCGGGGTAACACATCGGGGCACTGCCGTCACAGCAGCCGCCGGACTGGTGGAACATCACCGGTCCGTGCATGCCGGTGAGGCGGCGGATCAACTCCGCCGCCTCCTCGGTGACGGCCACCCGTTCAACCGTCGACTCGTCCATCAGAAGAAGCCGAGCTTGTCCGGGCTGTAGGAGACCAACAGGTTCTTCGTCTGCTGGTAGTGATCGAGCATCATCTTGTGGTTCTCGCGCCCGATCCCGGACTGCTTGTAGCCGCCGAACGCCGCGTGTGCGGGGTATTGGTGGTAGCAGTTCGTCCAGACTCGGCCGGCTTCGATGGTGCGTCCCGACCGGAACGCCTGGGAGCCGTCGCGGGTCCATACGCCCGAGCCGAGGCCATACAACGTGTCGTTGGCGATCTTCATCGCGTCGGCTTCGTCATCGAACGAGGTCAGCGAAACGACCGGGCCGAAAATCTCCTCTTGGAAGATCCGCATCGAGTTGTTTCCCTCGAAGACCGTGGGCTGGATGTAGTAGCCGCCGGCCAGATCGCCGTCGAGTTCGAGCTTGTCGCCGCCGGTGAGCACCTTGGCGCCTTCAGCCTTGCCGATGTCGAGGTAGGACAAGATCTTCTCGAACTGGTCGTTGGATGCCTGCGCGCCCATCATGGTGGTGTCGTCGAGCGGGTTGCCCTGCTTGATCGCCTTGACTCGTTCGATCGCGTCGGGCACGAACTGGTCGTACATGCTGCGCTGAACTAGGGCGCGGCTCGGGCAGGTGCAGACTTCACCTTGGTTGAGCGCGAACATGGTGAAGCCTTCGAGCGCCTTGTCGTAGAACGCGTCGCGCTCGGCGGCTACCGAGTCGAAGAAGATGTTCGGGCTCTTGCCGCCGAGTTCAAGCGTGACCGGGATGATGTTCTCGCTGGCATACTGCATGATCAACCGGCCGGTTGTGGTTTCACCGGTGAAGGCGATCTTGGAGATCCGCGGGTTGGACGCGAGCGGCTTGCCGGCCTCGACGCCGAAACCGTTGACGATGTTGACGACGCCTGCTGGCAGCAGGTCGCCAATGATTTCGAACAACTTCAGGATCGACCACGGCGTCTGCTCGGCCGGCTTGAGCACGACCGCGTTGCCGGCCGCAAGGGCTGGCGCGAGCTTCCACACGGCCATCAGGATCGGGAAGTTCCACGGGATGATCTGGCCGACGACACCGAGCGGCTCGTGGAAGTGGTAGGCGTAGGTTTCGCCGTCAATCTCTGAGATGCCACCTTCTTGAGCCCGGATACAGCCGGCGAAGTAGCGGAAGTGGTCGATCGCGAGCGGCAAGTCGGCGTTGAGGGTTTCTCGGACCGCTTTGCCGTTGTCCCAGGTTTCGGCTACGGCGATATCGGTGAGGTTCGCTTCCATCCGGTCGGCGATCTTGTTGAGAATGTTGGCTCGTTCGGCCGGCGAGGTTTTGCCCCAGGCGGGTGCGGCGGCGTGGGCCGCGTCGAGTGCGGCTTCGATGTCTTCGGCGGTGCCGCGGGCGATCTCGGTGAATGCCTTGCCGTTTACCGGCGACACGTTCTCGAAGTAGTTGCCCTTGACCGGCTCTACCCAGTCGCCCCCGATGAAGTGGCCGTAGCGGCTCTTTACCTCGATCGGCGAATCTGCCGAACCGGGAGGTGAATAAACAGTCATGTTGGTGCTCCTTGAACGTGATGGTGTGGCCATTCGCGTCAGAATGTGACGCCCATCACACACGTTAGGAACTCAAACGTTGCAACTAGGTGGCATCAGCCGAAGTCGCGGTCCAACCGCGCGAGTTGACCGTTGATCAGCGACAGCAGCGGCGAACTTGCCGCCGCAGTTTCGCGTTGGGCCAACCACATCTCGTAGTCGTCCTGCCCCCAGGCCGAGCGCGTCCATGTCGACATCAGGTCGGGTTCTTTGCTGCTGAGTAACGCCGCGCGCATCGACTCGTGCAGGCCGTCGCGCAGTCGCACGATGCCCGGCCCGGTCGAACGCGGCAGCAACGGTCCGCGGTAAAGCCGCATCGCGCCGCGCAGGTCGCCGGCGGCGAGTCGCCCCTCGACCTCAAGCCAGTCGCCGCTGATGTTCGCTTCGAGCCGATACGGGCGCGAAGCCAACAAGTCTTCGCCAAGGAAATGGCGCAACCGTTTTAGTTCGGCGCGCAAGGTCGCGGCCGCCGGGTCTTCCTCATAAAGCAACACCATCAGTTCGTCACCAGAAAGCCCGCGCGGCGCCGACGCCAACAGCAGAACGATCTCGCTGTGTCTGGGCGAAAGTCGGAACTTGGCGTTGCGGCCGCGGCCGTCCGAAAGCGAGATCAGCGACTCGTGCCGGCCCAGCGACTCGACACCGAGTTTGACCCCGACACCGGTGGCGGCGGGTGCCTCCGACGGCAGTTCGCGGGCCAGTTCCGCTTCGGCCAAACGGGCCACCGCCCGCACCAAAGCGAGTGTCTGTGGGACGACGATTTCGTCTCCGCCGGTGATATCTAGGACACCAAGCAGTCGCGAGGTGGCCGGGTCGTGGATGGGGATGGCGGCGCAACTCCAGTCCTTCACCGACTGGCGGAAATGTTCGGCGCGCACGATGCTGACCGGCTTGTCCAGGCGTAGCGCCAGTCCCGGCGCACTCGTCCCCGCGAACCCTTCATCCCAGTTGCTGCCTTCGACAAAACCCATTCGGTCGGCTTTGCGCAGCGTCTGTGGCGTGCCGCAAACCCAAAGCAGTTGGCCGGCCTCGTCCGAGACGGCCATCAGCGCGTTGCAGTCACGAGCGGCTTGGCCGAGCACGTCGTCGAGCAGTGGAAAAACTCGCGACAACGGGTGTGCGGCTCGGTGGTCGCGCAGAGCCGAATCATCGAGGGTGATCGGAGCGCCGATGTCTTCTCGTTCAACTCCGGCAGCCACCGAGCGGTGCCACGAGTCGGCGACCTCGCTGCGCATTTGGTCTGCCATCAACCAAGTAAACATCGGATTCGCACTGGCGACCAGAGGCCGGCGCCTAAGTTCCTTTCAGGCGCGAGCCGACAGGGCGGCACTCAGCGCCAGCAACGCGGTCGAGAGCGCAATCAACGTGGGGATCAGTCCGTCACGCAGCCCTGGCTCTCTACGGCGTTCGAACAAGACGACGCCAAGTGCCATCACCATCGACAACAGCAACGGGGCGAGACTGAGAGCGTCATGGGATTGATAGTTGAGCCGCCAGACGGCCACGTTCGCCGCAATCAGCGATAGCGCCGTTCGCTGCCAACCCAGCCAAGTGCGCTGCCGCGCCAAGCCAATATCTTGGGGGTCGGCGCTTGGCGTGTTCACTTGGCAACAATCAGAGCGGTGGTTGCCACTACTAGTAGCCCGACAACGAGAACTAAGCCAAACCCCAGCGGCGGCAACGGCTCGTTGAGCCGCATCGCGCGTTCAGTTCTGGCCCAGCGGATCCAGCCGGTAGCGGCGCAAAGCACGCTCGCAGCCAGCAACAGAACCGCTAAGAGTCGCTCTTGGCCGGCCGACAGCCCCAGGTCCACAAACTCCAGAGCGACCCCGCCGGCGAGAAAGGCCAGCGCGGTACGAATCCACGCCAGGAAGGTTCGCTCGTTGGCGAGGCTGAACCGATAGTCCGGGTCGGCACCTTGGCCGTAGATCCAGTTCGGGAAACGTCGCACAGTTCATCCTATTGCGCGGATTTGTTGTGGCTGCGATTCCAGTTGTTCTCGTGGCGAGTTCGAGTCATATCGAAAGGCCGACGTTAGGTGTTGGTGCGTACTACGCTTAAACAAATCGGCTGCTGTTTTCGCCGACGGACGAACTGGGTAGGAATTGTCGTGAATCAATCCTCGCTGCTCGACTCGGCGCGAAACGCTTGGGCGCTCTCGCCCTTCGGGTTGGGTTTTGATACCGATCACCTCACCGAATCGGTGCTGCTCTACGACAAGCCACATGCGCGTGTGGAACGAATCGCGCCGACGACGGAGCAAACCGGCAACCCCGTCTTGTTGGTTACCCCGCTGGCGGTGCCAGTTTCCTGTTGGGACTTGCGGCCGGGCCAGAGCATGGCGGCGCATTTGGCGACCGAGGAGCACCGACCGACGTACACGATCGACTACGGCGAGATGACGTTTGCCGACCGGTCGATGGGTTTTGAGCATTGGGTTGACGGCATTTTGCCTGAAGCGGTTCGCCGGATTTCGGCCGAGCACGGCAAGCCAGTTCATCTTGTCGGCTGGTCGCACGGCGGGACGATGTCGCTGCTGCTGGGGGCGCACCTGCCAGAGTTGCCGATCGCGTCGATCACCGCGATCGGCACGCCGACTGACTATCGGCTCAACTTCACCTTTTTGCCGTTCTTCATCGCGCACGAAGCGGTCGGGCTCGCGCCAATTTTCTTGGCGACTCGTCTTGTCGGCGGTACGACCGCGCCGGTGACGCGGCTGGGTTATCGCTGGTTGGCCCCGGTTCGTGAACTGACTAAGCCGTGGGCACTCGCCAGGAACCTGCACCGCCCCGAGGTGCTGGCGAAGATTTCTGCGGTCGACCGATTCATCGACGAAATGCCCGGCTACCCGGGACGGTTCTTCAACCAGGCAATCGGTCGAATCGTGGTCCACCGGGATCTGGCAAACGGGACCGTGCACCTGACCGACGACCTGAAGATCGACATGGACCGACTCGAGGTGCCGACGTTGCTGATCGGCAGCACCACCGACGTCCTAGCGAATGCGGCGTCGGTTGAAGCGGGCGTCGACGCCTACCGAAACGCCGACGTGAAGTTCGTCGAAGTGGCCGGCTTCAGCCACCTGGGCCTGATCGCGTCATCGCGTGCTCGCGAGTTGACTTGGCCGGCCGTCGACGAGCACCTTGCGGCGAACGCGACGGCCTAGCGCGAGGGCGCCTCAGCCCATAATCCCCGATCAAACGCATTGGCGATCTCGTGGCACCTTTCAGTGTCCATCGGATGATGATTGTTTGAGGACATGTGAGAGATGAACTTGGGTAGGTAGTCTCCCCATCGACTGCGGATTCCACGCAACATATCGCCGCCCACTAGCCCTCGGATGTCGATCGCGAGCAGACGGGCACTCCCCAGAGCAACATCCAGATTTTCGGCTAGCAGGACTCCTTGATCGTCGCCATAAAGTCGATCCTCGATATTCAATGAGTTGGCGTACCACCGCATCGCGGTACCCAAGTCGCTTGCATCCTTGAATTCAAACAGCGCGGCCCGGTCCACCCACGCCCCCAACTTCGCAGCGGAATATCCGTGCACCGTAGGGATCCGAATCACTGTTTCCGATTCGAGTGCTAGCGGCAGCGAGTCTTCAAACGCTTGTTGAAGTGCCCATACCCCCACTGGACCGGACCCAACAAAGTCGGTTCGCGATGGTGGATACGCGATTCCAGTGCCAGTTTCCACTTTCCCGAATGGAACTAGGTCGACGGGAGTCCCACCTATCAGATATCGAATTTGAGTAGACCCAGAGCGCGGAAATACCTCAGTCAATTCCTCGTGCATGCGCCAGTCGCTGAGCGATAGCGCCAAATCAAGGTCGTGCGTAGCGCGCAACACATCGGTGTTTCCGAGCGACAAATGGAGAATGTCACGGCAATGTGCACCAACCAGCATGATCGAGTCCACTGGAAATCCTGGAACGGCGTGGACGATCTCGCGCACCACGCTTCGAACCGGATCAAGCACCACGTGTTCGCGCTTAGGAAGTCTCAACATGCTCGGATTTCAATTGCTCAGCAACCTCACGCAACCGAGGGTCACCTGAACTCAACAAGTCGGCATATACGAGCGGCCAAGGCACTCGATTTCCCACATAAGCCGGCGATCCAAGACCTTGTGGCTCTCGCCAGAACTTCCTGCGCACGAAGATGTTCCAATCACCGTCTGTCCTCCATCGGCGCCTGACTGCAATCGCGTGGTCAAACGCAGCCACGTAGAGGGTTCCGGTTGTGGGCTTGAGCAAGTCAGGTACGGCGGTTTCGCCGCCAACTAAAATTTGGCCGCTCAAGGAGATGTCCTCAAGACTGGCAATGTCACCTACGTATCGCTGAATCTCCAGTTGTGGCCCCAACGTGGTTGCATAGGCTGCTGCCCAATGGTCCAACAGTTTCGAGGCCTGCAGGTTGCCTTCATGATCGTCGTATCCCGAAATACGCATAAGTGCCAGAGTGTCGTGAACCAGAGCCGGCGAAACCCCCGCAGCTTCAGCAATTTCACGCATTGATCGGTGGACCAATTCAGGCCACGCCAGTAGCGCAAAAATCACTTGTGCTTTCTTAGCAGCAAAGAGTCCACCGGTAACTCTCGAACCTTTCGAAACAGAATCCGGTCTTGGTTTTCCTTGGACATCGATGTAGACGGCTCCAAAATGAACGGAGGCGTTCCCTGCTTTGTCTACGTATTGCACGTCTGCATTGCGGAAAGCAGTGGCCGTTCGCGGATGAACATAGTCGGCCCAAACCATAGTCGGGAGATCCCTCAAGTTCGGGTGGACTCTGTGCAGGTTCGCCTCGTCTTCAGGCCTAACAACCTCGCCCATGATCACCTCGAACTCCGCTCGAGAATCACCGTGCGCTAAGGCTAGGTTTGCCGAAGCCAAACTCACCTTGAACTCAAGGGGCCGCGAAGTGCTAACCGCAATGCCCCAATGTTCAAACATCTCCCTGATGATCGTGTCGCTATACATTCTGCCTCTATTCAGAATAAGACTATGTTCAGAATAACTGAACAGAATTATAGAAACAACACTCGTCCACAGGTTTTCGGTCGCATCGACCTATGCCAAGCGACCCGCCTAGGGATTCGGGAGGATCTTTGAGACGCCTGGCGGCCCTGACAGGGGACTGCCCCGACTTTGGTTGACACCTTGACCTGACCTGTGAGGATTCGTCCTCGCTTGGAAGGATGTCCGTCATGCCGAAGCCGTACCCCAAGGAGTTCCGCGACGATGTCGTGGACGGGATCCGTCCTGGTATCACCGTCATCCACCTCAACACCGGCGAACTACTCAGCGAACACAACATCGACCCCAGCCGCAACTACTGGCGCAACCAACTAAAAGAGCCCGGCCGATGGCCGGGCTCTAAAACGTGACCTATGACGCGACTCAGGTGAGACCTATGACGCGACTCATCACATGGTGGAAGCAATTGGGCGCTGCGGGAACAGGCGACAGCGGGTTGAAAGGCTTGTTTCCGCGTGGAGTCAAGGGCTCGGCGGGGATACCGAGCCCGGCGGCGAGGACGACGACCCACGGGTCGGCGCTTCAGCCGAACCAAAGAAACGACCTCGAACACGGCTCACGGACGAGGAAGTGGACGCTATGCGAACAGCCCGCGAGCACGGCGCCAGCGTGACCGTACTCGCTGATCGTTACGGCGTGCATCGCGGCACGGTCTGGGCGAAGACAAAGCGAGGGGTCAAAGACCCATTACCTGCTTCTTCTTCGCCTCAAACTCGTCTTGAGACAGAATCCCAGCATCAACGAGATCCTTCAGCTTTCTGATGGACTCGATCTGCTCGTCGAGTGACAACCCTGGTGTTGACGAGCTTGGAGCCACTGGCGTGGCCGGCGCTGCGGTCATCGGGCTGATCGCTTGGGCAAGATTCATGCCGAATAGCATCCCGCCCCCGTCACCGAGTCCGTGATCCTGGACTCCTTGTGCAACCTTCTGTTGTGCGGCGACGTTTGAAGTCTGCTGCGAGATGCCCTCGAACGCCGAGATGTTCATCTTGTTCGCGGAGTACTGCTTGACAAGTTCCCGGGACTCGGGCGAGAACTCGATGCTCTCGATACCGACCTGGACCACGTCAAGCCCGTATCGAGTGATCCACGATCCGAGCGCGGAATTGTCATCGGCGATTAGTTCGGCAATG
>Ga0209608_1000961_pt1 | contig 25622 bp, 17 predicted proteins | sample AD_UKC130_MetaG_FD_184428 | JGI IMG/M metagenome (GOLD analysis project Ga0209608, IMG submission 184428) | Active sludge microbial communities of municipal wastewater-treating anaerobic digesters from Canada - AD_UKC130_MetaG (SPAdes) (version 2) | ecosystem: Engineered > Bioreactor > Anaerobic... | reverse complement strand
TAATTTTGTCTTACCTAAAAAATAAATGATGCGAGAAAGTAATTTTGTAGCTTTATTTAGATATCCTAAAGACTGGATCGATGATCTCATAAATGAAATTAATCTAGCAAAAAATTGGATATATATTGAAATTTATAGATTTGTTAATGACCCTACAGGTATCAGAGTTAGAGACGCCTTAGTAGAAAAAGCTAAAGAAAAAGTAAAAATTTACGTGCTTGTAGATAGCTATGGTGCTAAATCAGATACAAATTTTTTTAAACCTTTGTTAGATGCTGGGGGAATGGTTCGTTTTTTTACACCTATTCCTATTTCATTAGCTATTTTTTCAGAAGCTCATCGTAGAAATCACCGAAAAATTATTGTTATTGACCAGATATCTTACTTGGGTTCAGCGAATATTTCTAACTATTCTCTAGGATGGAGAGAAAGCATTTTTAAGTTTAATGATCCCAAATTAGCTAATAGATTAATCTACTTTGTAAAACTAAATTTCAAACATTATAAAACATATACTTTTAATCAGAAAAAATTTCATAGTATTCATAATGTAAATGGGATGGAGCTGATACGTGATATACCATCCATCTGGAAACAACGTGTTAGAAAAAAACTTAATTGGCTCATAGATAATGCTAATAAATCTATTCAAATAGCTACACCATATTTCCTACCTATGAGCTCTACTATTGATGCAATGGTAGAAGCTACCACTCGAGGAGTTTATACTGAAATTTATTTACCTTTTAGAAGTGATGTTAACTCTATGGACGTCCTTAGAAATTATTATTTAGGAAAATTGTGGAAAGCTGATATAAAAATATTTTTTTATTTACCTACTAATCTGCATGCCAAATTACTTTTGATAGATAATGAAAAATATATGATAGGTAGTAGTAATTATGACTATAGAAGCTATCTGTATATGCACGAAATTAATATGCTAGCAAAGGATCCAGTGGTAGTAAATGAATTGAATAAATATTTCGATGAATTGAAGCAAGATAGCAATGAGTTTGATTATGATAGATGGCGAGAGAGACCTATGTTAGATAAATTATTAGAAAAAATTTTAATCCCTTTTAGATTTTTGTTTTAATTTTTTATTTCTCAAAAATATTGTAATTTTGACAGATTTTTGATTAGATTTTTGTAACTACTTCAAAAAAAAAGATTATTTTTAAAAAAATTATGAAAAAATTTATTTTATTGCTTTACATATCATCATTTACAATAGCATTATTTTCTCAAAATCTTAGTTCTAATAATTCTAAAGCTATAAAATATTATAATAAAGGAATAAAACTTTATGAGAATTACGAAAGTTTAAATGCTATAAACAAATTCAAAAAAGCTTTAGATATAGATCCTCAATTTATTGAGGCACATCTATTGGTAGCTCAAATATATAGCGATTTAGAAATATATGATTCATCTATAGTATATTACAAAAAAGCTATTGATATTGATAAAGATTTTTTTCCAAATGCATATATGATAATTGCAAAAATTAGTTATATGACAGGTAACTATTCTGATGCTGTGAACTATCAAGAGCTATATTATCATCATCCCAAATTATCAGATTTTCAAAAAGTTAAAGCTGAATTAGATTTACATTTATATCGTGGAGCATTAGAACTATATAATAATCCTGTCCCTTTCACTCCAGTTAATTTAGGTAATAATGTTAATTCTAGTTATTCAGAATATTCACCTGTATTGACTATCGATGATAGTACAATAATCTTTACTAGAAAATTACCAGGAATTGATAACAAAATTGAGCAAGAAGATTTTTTCCAAAGTAATAAATTAAAAAATGGACAATGGTCTAAAGCAGAACCTTTGCAAGGAGAATTAAATACTAACAAAAATGAAGGAGCTCACACAATATCTGCTGATGGTAAAATAATGTATTTCACAGCATGTAATAGAAGTGATGGTTATGGTAGTTGTGATATTTATAGAAGCTATAAAAGAGGCAATATATGGACAAAAGCAGAAAATGTAAAAGAACTAAATTCTGAAACCTGGGATAGCCAGCCGAGTTTATCAGCTGATGGTAAAACAATTTATTTTGCTTCAGCTAGAAGTGGCAATATGGATATATATGAATCACAATTATTAGATAATAATAAATGGAGTAAACCTACAAGATTACCTAAAAATATTAATACAGCTAAATCTGAGTTGACACCATTTATACATCCTGATGGTAAAACATTATTTTTTGCTTCAGATGGACATGGTGGTATGGGAAAATATGATATTTTTTATACTCAAAAAATCAATGATACTTTGTGGACAAACCCAATAAATATTGGCTATCCTATAAATACAAAGGATGATGATGCTTTTTTATTTGTAAATGCTAATGGTAATAAAGCATTTTTTGCTTCAGAAATGTCAGGTGGATTTGGTGGCTACGATATTTATATGTTTGAGCTACCTAAAAATATAATTTCTAATCCCGTTACATACTTCAAAGGTTTAGTACTAGACATTAACAACAATACGCCAATAACCGATGCTGTAGCAGAATTATTCTCTTTAAATGATGGTTCATTAAAAGGAAAAGCAAAAACAGATTATGATGGCACATTCATATTACCCTTGCCTACTGGTACTACTTATGCTCTCAATGTAAGTGCAGAGAATTATCTTTTTTATAGTGAACATATAGAACTCTTGGAGACCAGAGATTCTTTGCATCCATTTATTAAATACATTTATCTGAAACCTATTCAAAAAGACCAAACTATGGTACTTAATAATATTTTATTCGATTTTGATAAATCAACATTAAGGCCTGAATCATATGTAGAATTAGAAAAATTATATAAATTATTAATAGAAAATCCTAATTTAATTATTGAAATCGGTGGACATACAGATAATAAAGGGACTAAAGAATACAATCTAATACTTAGTGAAAAAAGAGCAAAAGCTGTTTTTGATTACTTGGTTAGCAAAAATATTAATCCAAATAGGTTAAAATATAAAGGCTATGGAGATACCAAGCCAATTGCAGAAAATACTACAGAAGAAGGAAGACAATTAAATAGAAGGACTGAAATTAAAATACTGAATAATTAATAAATTTAAAAAAGTATCTTAAATATAATTAAAATAAGGATTAGTATTAAAAAATAATCGTTATATTATATTAGGAATTATTTTCATTTCATTAATAAAATAAACATTAGCTAAAATTTAAATTTTAACAGTAATGTTATATTGATTCTTGAAATTTTATAAATGTTTAAATTTAATAATGATATATAAATTTAATTAAATTACTATAAATACTTTTAAAATAATAACTTACAAGACAAATTAATAAAAATTAAATTTTCATAAAATATTTTCATTAAAAATTCATTAATAAAGAAGTTAAGCATAAAAATATTATTAATTAAATATCATTAATTAATTTAAACAAAAAAATATGATTTATTAAAGTGTTTAATGTCAGACAGATAAAGAATATATTAAAAGTTTTAAAAAATTTTTATTACTTCCTATCCTCTACCCTATCTGCATAGTATTTCACAAGTATTTGTTATTAATCAATATAATTTATTAAAAACATCTCCAGTTTTACCTATTTCTATAGCATTTTTTAGTTCATTATCTATATCATAAATATTATAATAATAGCCACTAATACCATACAAATAGCGAGCTATAGATGCTTTTAGCACAGTTTGAATAAAATTTTTAGATTTTTCTAGTTCAGTACTATCTATTTCTATATCGTTATTTTTAGCATAATTCAAAAAATCATTAAACAAATTTTCTGTAATCACATATTTTTCTCTAAAAATTTCTTTATTAGGATAGTTTTTAAGTAATTGGCTTCTAATATTACTCATCTTATCGATAGCGAACATATTGTATATATTTTTTCTAACCAATTGATTAGTAAGTTTAAAATTCATAGATGTATCTAATGGTATAAAAACATCTGGCATAATACCGCCACCGCCATAAACTATTCGTTTTTTTAATAATGTTAAATATTTTAATGAATCTGGGAAATGAATAGAATCTGGATGCATAAGTTCACCTTTTTTCAGACGTTTTTCAATATCTTTGTAGTATTCATCGCTATTTTCATAAGGTTTTTGTATACATCTACCTGTTGGAGTATAATATTTAGCTACAGTAAGTCTGATCAAAGAGCCGTCATTCAAATAATATGGATTTTGAACTAATCCTTTACCAAAGGTACGTCTTCCCATAATGATAGCTCTATCCCAATCTTGCAGAGCACCAGCTACGATTTCGCTAGCAGAAGCGCTACGTTCATCTACAAGTACAATAAGTTTCCCTTTTTCATAATCTCCCCTAATAGTAGAATTATACTTATTTTCTGGCATACTTCTTCCTTTAGTGTACACAATCAACTTACCAGCATCTAAAAATTCATCAGCTAATTGCACTGCTGTAGCTAAAAATCCACCACCATTACCACGAAGATCGAGAACCAAAAAATCAATATTGTTTTGTTTTAATTCATTAATATTAGTTTTAAATTCTTCAATAGTCGTACGAGAAAATCTATCTATTTTAATATAGGCTACTCCAGGCTCAATCATATAAGCAGCATTTATAGAATTGAGAGGAATCTTATCACGAATAATTGTGAAGTCAATGAAATCACTTTTGCCAGGACGTTTTATAGTTATTTTAGCAGAAGTACCTTTAGGTCCTCTGAGTTTTTTAGTTACATATTCATTAGTTACGAAATCTCCACAAGCTATAGAATCATTTATTTTTACGATTTTATCGCCGGGGAAAATACCCACTATCTCAGATGGACCACCAGCTATAACTTCGATGATATTTATAGTATCTCTTATAATTTGAAATGTAACTCCGATACCTTCGAAACTCCCTAATAATGGTTCCTCTACAGCTTTTACGTCTTTAGCTGATATATAAACACTATGAGGATCTAATGCTGATAACATACCTTTAATAGCTTCTTCAGTCAATATTGGAATATTTACAGTATCTACATAGTTTTTATTTAATACATTTAGTACTTGAGTAAATTTTTCAATTTGTGATGATATCTCATCTACGGAAGGTTTTTGATTTACTTTTTGACTAAATAAATTGCTACAAATAATAATAATAATAGCACTTAAAAATAGTTTTTTCATAACCTATTGTATCATTTATTTTAAACTAATTACAAAGATAAAATTTTATTTTATCTTCTTTACTATATTTTTTTTAATTTTATAAATTAATATTTAAAAAACTTCATTAATTGTATGGAAGATAATCTTTTTCATATTGTAGATAAAAATACTTTTTTACAAGCATTATTAGAAGCTACCTTTGTAGCCATTCTACCAATATGGGGTTATATCTTGCAGCATATTCCTTCTATTAATGAATTTTTAATTGGTGTAGTCCCGAGAGATTGGAATCAAATTTATTGTATTTTACTATTTCCAATGATACATCTTGATTTGAGTCATTTATTAGGTAATGTATTAGCATTATACGTTTTATTAATATTATTAAAAAATTCATTTTCACCATATTTTTATAGAATTGTGTTATGTGGGTGGATCTTTCCAGGAATATTTATTTGGCTTGTAGGTAATAGTAATACTATGCATATCGGAGCAAGTGGATTAGTATACCATTTAGCTTTTTTTATTTTTTGGATTGGTATTATGATTAGACAAAGAACTTTTATTGCTCAATCATTAATCGTAATATTTTTATATGGTGGATTTTTTTGGGGAATATTCCCATTATTTCCTGAAGTATCATGGGAAGGACATTTAGGCGGATTTATTTCTGGCACTATCCAAGCTTTAATATTATCCAAACCTATATCGAAATTATATCCTAAAGAAGAAAATGATGACGATAATGATGATGAACCACCACCAGATTGGTATGAAGAGAATGACAATATTATAGATTTTAAATAATAGTTTTAAATTAGGCGTTTAATTAATAAAAAATTATTACCATGAATGCATTAGTAATAGCTACATTTCTTAAAAGTATCATTGATTTTGAATAAATTTCTACTTAATTTAGTTTTCTTTGTCAGCCACACAAAGAAAACTAAGAAAAGTCTTCGCATTACTAAAGCTTACTAATTATTGTATTAGGTATTCTTTTAATATAAAAAGCTGAAAAAGACTTTATTATCTAAACGATTATATTTCAAAAAAATATTATAAGTGCAAATAATTGTTATTTTTTAAGTAATTGTTTTTCACGGTTTTACTATTTTTATATTAAATAATTTATTTGATGTTTTACATGTTATGAAATAAATACCTGAGGAAAATGATGACATATTTATTTTACATTGATTGGAAAAAGGATTGTATTGCCCCATCTTTTCCCCCAAAACATTATATATTGTTACTTCCTCAATACTTGATTTGGCTTGTATAATATAAGAATTATTTTCCAAATCTATTAATAAAACTGGTTTTTCATCTTCGTTTTCATTAATACTTGCAAATGGATAAAAACAACTATCATAATCGGGATTTATATATTATATCGGATCTTCCCCAGAATTGATAAACTTTTAATAGCTCAATAGCCCTGATGGTTATTGAGAAAATATATTTTTTTAATTATATGAATTTATTGTCTACATAAAATTAAAGCCAAATACACATTAACATTTACATATTTAGTCTAATATTTTTTAGGAAGATCTGCTAAAAAAAATAGACAATCTGATTTATAAACTTTATTACCTGACTGAAGAAGAAATAAAAATATTGAAAATGGTTAAATTTATTGACCAAATATTATTAGCATTACCATAGCACACGGTTTAAACCGTGTGCTATGGTAATGCTAATTTTAATATTTTTCATTAAGATCCATTATAGCAAATCTTCCCCAATGTGAGATTAATTTGAGCCAAGAATAAATTTTGTAGTTATTCTATTTTTACAAAATTTTTTTCAACATTTATAAACTAAACGCCAAATTCAATAATAGTTTAAAAAATAATGGTTTCGTAAATGTAAATTTCAGTATCTGGATCTTTCCATCCATAGTAGCCAATACCAGCTTTGTCTTGAGCACAATGACCGAGAAATTCTTCTAAGGTCCATCCAGTGTCAGTAGCGACTTGTGGTAAAAAGGTACCGCTACGCAATCCTTTTTTAATATAAATGCCATGTTTACCTAACTGAATTTCATCAATAGACGTTATTTTTTTAAGAGGTGTGAGTGCACTGATTTCTATATCAATTTTATTTAATTCATCAAAGCTGAGTGGAGAGAAACGTGGATCATTGAAAGCTGCACTCTGAGCCATTTCCATAACATTTTGCCACAAAGGTTGATCTTGTCTAAATGTGCCTATGCAACCTCGCAATCTACCATATTTATTTATAGTAACAAATACTCCACAATTAGCATGTAATCCAGGCCAATCAGGAATTTCTACTTTGGGATATGTATGATAAGTAAGACCATACTTTATACTTTTAAAAGCTAAATCTTTAAGAAATTTCTTTTCTTCCTCTGTAAGTGTAAACTCAGCATCTGTAGATTGATTTTTTATTTCAGATTTAGTATCTCTCGGAATAACTATTAGACTAGCATATCCGACAACTCTAGATTTATCTCCCGATACATCTCCACTATTAGCAGTGAAGATTTTTTTAACTTCAAATGGCTCTTTTTCAATGATTTTTAAAAGTACATATACTGCTGCTGCACCACAGGCAGCAGTTGACAAATTATCATATTTACCACTCATCTCGATATCGTTGACAGCTGCCATAAATTTGTAAGGATCACCAGTAGTGATAGCTTGTACAGTTAAACTATCTGAGATAATTGCATCTTTATAAGAAGGATAATGAGATAAATCTGTGCTAATGACAAAAAGATTGTCTGCTGTGAAATATTTTTTCAAAATAGAAGCTATCTCATCTAATATAGTTGTATTCTCTGTGCCAACCAAAATAGGAATAATTCTAAAATCTGGAGCTAAGCGTAATTGCAAAAAAGGTAGTTGTACTTCTAAAGAGTGTTCTTTATCGTGATAATAACCGGGATGAGAAAAAATTTTATATTTAAGCAACTCCTCACAAATAGTATCATTTACTTGCACTTCTCCCAAAGCATTCACAAAAGCTCCAGATGGATATACCGAAGCTCCACTGAAGTAACCTTGATGACTTCTACCAATGAGAAAAACATTTTTATATTTTGCTGATGGTTCTAACTGAGCATATGCTCTAGCTGCTACAGCTCCACTAAAGACATATCCAGCATGTGGCACTATCAAAGCTCTTATAGATTTAGGATAACTAGTCAGCTGATATGCTCTATACCAATTTTCTATTTGATTTTTTAGTTCAATCGCATTATTAGGATAGAATGTACCCTGTACCACAGGCTTTCTAATCATATCTTGTCCATTTGCAAATAAATTTGACACCATAATTATAAGAATTAAAATATATTTTTTCATAATACAAATATAATTAATTTTTTGAAAATGTTAAACAAAATTATAAAAAAATTTTTCAAATTAGGCGTTTAATTAATAACTAAATTATTATTTTATCTATCTGTTATTAAGTATTTTACGTGATAATATAATTTATGTTTAAATTAATTAATGATATTTTATTAGTAATTTTATAATGCTTAAAGTCTTTTTCAATGAACATTTTATAAAGAAAATTCATAAAAATTAAAATTTTTATGAATTTTCTTTATAAGCCATAATTTAAATAATAATTTAAAAGTCTAATTTAAATTATTATATCATTATTTAATTTAAACATTTTTTAATTAAGCTTTATATTAATAACTAAATTATTATAATGAATGTCTCAGTAATAGCTATATTTCTTAAGAGTATAATCAGATTTATTTTAAAAATTTCTTATACTCTAATCCTTATCTTATGAGTACAAAAGTTTTCATCAATCATTAGTAAACTATTATATATAAATTACTTATTATGAGTGTGATGAAAGAAATAAAAATATACAACGTTTTTTATTTAAATCTATAGTTGTTTTTTTCCAAGTTTTTACTTGTTTAGTTTTAATAAATTGATTAGAAGTAGATAGTTCTGCCGCTACGGACAAAAGTGTATCATCATATAATGTATGTATTAGTGTTTCAAAAGTCTTTTGCGAACGATATGGAGCTTCCATAAAAATTTGAGTATATCTGTTTTTTTTACTTTCTTTTTCTAAATATTTAATTTGACCTTTTAGTTTATCTACATTTTTATTTAGATAACCATGAAAAGTAAATTTCTGACCATTCAATCCACTAGACATTAATGCTAAAATAATGGAAGAAGGCATCGTAAATGGCTTAACATCAATATTATTTAAATGAGCTGTTAGTACTATTTCGCTACCAGGATCTGCGATACACGGAGTACCAGCTTCAGAAATCAACCCAATATCATTGCCTGCTTTTATGTATTTTAACCATTCATTATTAAAATAATTTTTATAATTATGCTCATTATATTCTGTGAAAACTACTTGGCTATCGAGACTATGTCCACAATAATGCAAAAATGCTCGTGCCGTTTTCTCATCTTCCACAATAAAATATTTTAACTTCAAAAGTGTAGTAAGATCATTTTTAGTAATATAATCGACATTTTTAATATCACCGATAGGGCTAGGAATTAAATACAATATACCAGGCATGATTTTTTAATATTATTTACAAAGGTATAAATAATTATATTTTTTAAATTTTTTCGTTTTATTTATAATTAATTAGCTGATAAATTGAGGGAGAGACAGGGAGATGGGGAGAATAGGTGACGAGGAGACGGGGAGACGAGGTAATAAATTATAAGTGATGAGTGATAGGTGATAGGGATAGAAGTTTAAGTAAAATGTTTAAAATACCTTAAATTATTTTTTTATTAAATATTAGGGAAACATTATTTACTATACACAAAATAAAATTGAAGTTAATAGCAAATAAATATTATTTTTGCAAAAGATAAAGTTTCTATGTATAATTAGGATAAATTATTTTACTATGAATTTTATCAATGAATTATTTTTTGGTACAGGTATAGCTCATTCAGTATTTATAATTGTCATTATAATAGCTATAGGAGTATATTTAGGCAAAATAAAAATTTTCGGAATATCACTAGGTGTAACATGGGTATTATTTATAGGAATACTTTTTGGACATTTAGGTTTCATCGTAGATGAGCATATTATCAGCTTTGTCAAAGAATTTGGTTTAATATTATTTGTGTATTTTATAGGATTACAAGTAGGCCCTAATTTCTTTTCTTCATTAAAAAAAAGTGGATTAAAATTAAATTTATTAGCATTATTAATTGTTGTATTAGGTGTTTTAATAACATATACACTACATAGAATTACTAAGGTGCCAATGTCTACTATGGCTGGGATACTATCTGGTGCTGTAACTAATACACCTAGCATGGGAGTAGCCCAACAAACATTTTTAGAAATGACAGGATATGCAGACCCGTCAATTGCTCTCGGTTATGCCGTAGCTTATCCGTTAGGTATTTTAGGTGTGATTCTTGTAATCATATTATTACGATATATTTTTAAAATCGACATAAATAAAGAGAAAGAAGATATAGAACAATCTGACAATAAAAAAGAAACCCAAGCACAAGTATTTTCTTTGCAAATAACCAATCCCAATGTTTTCGAAAAAAGTATTTATGAAGTAAAAAAATTAATAAATAAAGATTTTGTAATTTCTCGTGTTTTGCACTCAGACACAAATAATATTGAAATAGCTCAACCTAAAACAATCTTAAATAAAGATGATAAAGTATTACTAGTTACTAATTTGCAAAATTATAATGAAATAGTGCAATTGTTAGGTAAACCCATAGAAATGGACAAAGATCAATGGGACAAGCTCGACCATAAATTATTCTCTGAACAAATAATTATTTCTAATTCCAAGGTCAATGGTAAAACTATAGGACAATTAAAGCTAAGAAGCAATTTTGGTATCAACGTTACTAGGGTAAATCGTGCTGGTTTTGATCTGGTAGCTAATCCTAATTTAACACTACAGATAGGAGACAGACTGACAGTGGTAGGTAGTGAATCGGCTATATATAATGTAGAAAAATTTTTAGGAAACTCTTTGAAAAAATTGAACGAACCAAATCTATTTGCTATTTTTATCGGTATAGCTTTAGGAGTACTTTTAGGAAGTATTCCATTTAAATTACCTGGTATTCCAGAACCTATAAAACTAGGTTTAGCTGGTGGTCCATTAATAGTAGCAATATTATTAAGCAATTTCGGTACTAGATATCATTTTATTACTTATACAACTGTGAGTGCTAATCTAATGGTCAGAGAAATTGGTATTGCTATGTTCCTAGCAGCAGTAGGAGTAAGTGTGGGTACAGATTTTGTACAAACTATTGTAGATGGAGGTTATATTTGGGTAGCTTATGGAGCAATTATTACCATTTTACCTGTTTTAATCGTTGGTATAATTGGTAGATTATTTTTTAAACTAAATTATCTAACTCTCATTGGTTTAATAACTGGTAGTGTTACAAATCCACCAGCTCTAGCTTTTGCTAGCTCTCTATCAGATAATGATGCTCCCATCGTTAGCTATTCTACAGTTTATCCACTTACAATGTTTCTTCGTGTTATCACTGCTCAGATCTTGATTTTATTTTTTGTTTAGATTCCAATACAAATACTTGTTTGGTATTTTCATCTACTTTCACTACTTCAGAAATTCGTCTGCCTACTAACCATATGATTTGGCCAGTTGCATCTTCTAAAACATATTGAAAGTGTTTCTCTATAGGAGTAGCTTTTTGATTGATTAAAAAATCACTAATCTTAACAAGTGATTTCATACCAAAAGGTACAAAAGAATCTCCTTCCTTTATTTTTCTTAATTTCAATGGAAATTTAATCTTTTCCATATCCATAAAAGCAAAATGGGGCATTTTATTTATACTTAATTCATCTGATGATACTATTTTAATGTTTATCTCAAACGGTTCTTTAATAGTTTTTCTGTTTTTTGTAATAGTTATTTCGGGGAAAGTAGTGTGATTATTTATAACATACAATTTGCTTTTTTGAGTATAAACATTGTAATCAGGCAAGATAAATTGTCGAGTTTCATTTTTAGGCAAAGCCTTGATAATATTTTGAATTTGATCAAAAGTAGCTGACAGTGGAGATAGAATAAAGTGCAAAACTGCAATTTTTGATAGGTGCAATTGCAAAAAATTAATAGAAAAGCTCATATCTTCATAATAAACAATATAAGGTTCTAAATATTTTTTTAATAAAAAATCATAAGTATCACTTTGTTCTTGTAAAATCTGAATATTATTAAGTATAGTTTTCTCTACACCTGGACGCATATTATTGATTAAGGGTAAGAGCTCCTGCCGAATGCGATTTCTCAAAAATATTAGCTCATTATTAGTTTTATCTATTCTAAAAGGTATATTTTGTGCATCAGCATAATTTTCAATATCTATTCTAGATACATGCCAAAGTGGACGAATGATTTGAGATCTTTTCTGTGGTATACTGGATAGACCAAATAATGTAGCTCCTCGCAAGATATTAATAAAAAAAGTTTCTATAACGTCATTAGCTTGATGTGCTAGAACCAAATAATCATAATTATATTTCTCTATTAATTCCTCAAAATAGTCGTATCGCAGTTCTCTTGCAGCTTCTTCGATAGATAATTTATGTTCTTTTGCATATGTTTTAGTATCCACTTTTTTAATATAAATTGGAATATCAAGATTTGTAAAATATTCTCTCACAAACTGCTCATCTTCATCACTATCATTGCCACGTAATTGGAAATTCACATGAGCTATAGCAATATTCAGGTTTAATTTCATAAAAATATTAGAAAGCACCATACTATCTACTCCACCGCTCACACCTATTAGAAATTTAAGTTGCTTATAATTTCTATTTAGTTCTTTTAAAAAATTATTAACTGCGCTTTCTATTTTCACCATAGTAAAAAAATAATTTCTGGATCTATAATATTGTTTTTAATGAACTGCTTATAATCTCTAATCTCTAATAATAAAGCATTTTCTACATCAGATAAATCTACTAATAGCAAACTAGTGGGTATATTTACATCTGTATTTAAGATTGTTTTATAAATCATAAAATAATCACTAGGCTCTGTTTTGCCACCAATGTAATATCGAGTCATTACAATTTCATTTTTCATCAGATCTATATAGCCATCACGGCATTTTTTAATTTTGTAAGTTTCATTATTTGCTAATGTTTGTTGCATTATCCATTGATATGCTATATCTATAAATTTATTAAAAATTTTCTCAAAAGGTTTTTTAATATGCATTAATGGAGTTAAATTTTTAGGAAAGTCAGGTACATATTCTTCCAATATTTTCAAAGAATCGACTTCAAAACCATTTTTTCTAATTTCTTGGATATCGAAATAATGTATATTAACTTTAGCTTTATTATTTTGTGATATTATCTTATCTGCTAAATTTAATGTACCACTACGATACATATTTATCAGTTTTAGTTCATCTAATGATAGGCTAAAATTATCTTTTACTTCTAAATCAAAAATATTTATAAAATGTTGTAGTTCAGAAGCAGATAATCTATAATCCAATTTTAATTTTGATATATTGAGATTGCTGATAGCTATCAAATTATCATCTGCATCATAAATCCACGGCTTAGTATATAAAATTTGCCAAATAGTAGAATGAAATACAGCCTCATCATTTCTAATATATGAAGCCCAGCTATACTTGGCCCACCAGTAATCATCAGGGAATTGCAAAATCCAATGTAAAAGAAAATTACTTTTTTCTAAATTTATATTTGCTAAAAAATCATCTATCCCTTCTATAGTCCAATCATCAATATTTTCCTCTACTATTGGCTTTATATCACTATGTCCTCGCAGCTTTGTCTTGTCATCTTCATTTAAATGATTTTCTATTTTTATTTTTATTGGAAATTTATTTACATTTAATTTTTCAAATATTGATATGAATTGAGATAGCGGTAATTTATAATTATTTTCATACCATTTAAAATTTACAAAATTTTTATTATAAGAAAAATAATATTCTAATTCTTTACTTGGTAGATACAACTCATTTGGTTTACACCACTCATTATTTATATTTACAATGCATTCAAAACTTTGTAATAATGCATAATCTACTTTATCTAAATTAGCTAAAAACAAATCCCAAAATTTACGATAAGCTTTTTTTTGAATATAAATAGTCAATTGATGATTTATGCCTTTTTGATCATCATAAGGTTTTATTTGAAGAGAATAGAATAAATTAACAATATTTTCATTTTTTATAAGTGCGGGATTAATATTCATAGCTGGATCTGGAGCTCCATAAAGGAAAACATTGCTAATCTCTTCATCCCAGAGTTTCCATTTATTATCTGAAGTATACAACCATGGATAATCCCTTAAATTATAAAATTTATTTTTATTATTTGGTAAAACTAGCTCTGGATTTAGTGCTAAAAGTTCATAAAAAATTTCTATCTGTTGAGAATTATAATTTTTATTAAAATTGAATTTTTTCAATGCAAAAGCGAAATCATGCTCATCAATAATTCTAATAGATAACTCTTTTTTTATCAATTCTATAAAATTTGTTTTATCAATCAGCTCTATATTAATCCAATTTTTTTTGTTCCATAATTTATTTAAAACATTTTTAGGTATAAGATCTAGCAACAATTTATTTCTGGGGAGAGCAACAAGAGAATGATGATAATATTTATTATCATTTGTTAAAATAGAGTTATTATTTTTAAGAAAATCAATCCATTGCTCGAGCCATAATTTCTCAATAGGATGCTCACTAAAAGATAAAGAAAAAGCCTCATATAAATCGGGAGTTAATAAATTTCTATTACATAACTCTTTTAGAAAATTTGAGAATAATTTTTTCAGTTGATTCAATAAAACTTTATTCTCATTAATAGCTGAATTATCCCATGGTATCTGCTCGCGAGTAGGTGTGGTCGTAAAAAAACCATGCACAATAAAAGGCAAATGCAATATTTCTCTAGTAGGGAAAAAAACAAAAAGTGGATTAGCAATATATCGCTTTTCTAAGGATAGAGCTAAAGATAATTTTTTTTGATTATTATTAATTTTACTAAGGACCAAATACTTTTCATCAGCTAAAGCGTCTGTCATATTAGTAGATAAAATTACGATTTTACTATCATCAGTATTGATTTTTTCTATAAAAAATTTTTCGCGAGTTACATTATTAATGATTTCGATTTTATTAATATAATTCAGCAAAAGAATAAATCTATAGTCCCAGGCTTTTACTCTATCCCATAAATCTAAAGCAGAAATATTTTTTTTAAAAGGGAACTTAAATAAGGTAGTATATGGTTGCAGAATATCAATAGGATCGATAGCTTCTAATAATTCAAAATCTCGAATAACAAAATGAAAGCCATTAGAATGTATCTCAGGAGTATCAGTAATGCCAAATACAGAACGAAAACCAATACCAAATTTTCCAATTTTATTAATATTGCTCAATTGCTTTTTAGTAGATCTCCCATAAGTAGTAATAGCAATTAAATCATCTTCATTGAAAGGATCCCCATTATGATAAATAGCTATGTCATCTTTCTCAAATTGTATTATCATTTTGCCTTGTCTGGCAATTCTAGCGCAAGCATCCTCAGCATTTTGCACTATTTCATCCAAAAAATGTACAGGATCAGCATAAAGAGAAGATAAAATTTCTGCATAGCGATTGCCCTTATCTTTATTAGCTTTTATTACTTCACGAGTCAAAGAAATATATTCTTGTAAATTATTGAATTTTTTGGGCATTACAAAACTTTATCTTTAGCAAAATTATTAAAAAAAAGATATTGTAAAAAGTTTTTGAATTAGGAGTTTAAGGGGTTAGCAGTTGATTAGTTGATGAGTGATGAGTGACTGGGAGACTGGGAGAGGGGGAGAAGAGGTGATGAGGTGGAGAGGTAATAGGTGATAGGTGATAAGTGATAAGTGATAGGTGATAAGTGATGAGTGATAAGTGATAAGTGATAGGATTAAAGCTTTAAGAAAAATGTTTAAGCTACATTAGATTTATAATGATTTTTTAATGTAAATAGGTTGTAGGAGCGGATTTGAGGGGGCATATTTTAAAAAAATATTTAATTGATTAAATTGAAATATGATATTTAATAAATAAATAAAATATAATAAATATCATTCTAGTACTATAATTAAGTGAATTATTTTTAAAATTTTGTAATTATGCATAATTTGTTTTAATTGCTTTTTATAATTATAAAATATGCTTATAAAATAAAATAAATATATCATTAATCAATTTAAACAATTAATATTTTGATGTTTTGAAAACCATTATAATAGTTTTAATCTTGCAGAAACGTCAGCTTATCATTGAACTGTTTTAACCAACTAATGTGAGCTAAATTCTCTGCAATTTCTAATTTTTCTATAGTTTCTATAAGTGTTTTACCTACACATACTATCCCGTGATTGGGCATTATGACAACATCGGAATATTTTATTTTTTCTGCAATCTCATTAGCTAAATCTTCTGTACCCATTGGATGATACTTAGCAAAGCTTATTTTCTTTATATTAAATTGAGCTTCATCAGTAACATTAGTATCTATCTGCAAGCCCCAAATAGCAGCTACAGTACACCAAAATGGATGTGCATGCATTATCACTTGTATATCAGATCTGGCATTGTATATAGCTATATGCATAGGTGTCTCCATACTTATTTTATGCTTTGATTTTAGAATATCTCCATTTGTAGTTAAATGTGCAATGTCTTTAGCTTTGAGATCATTTTTATCTATTTGCGATGGAGTAATTAAAATCCTATCATCTATTTTCATGCTTATATTACCTCCTAAGCTAGTAGTTAACTTTTGCAGATAAAGCCTTCGCATAAACTTTGAGATTTCTTTGGCTTGTTTTAAATATTGTTTCATTATTTACAAGATTTTAAATAAAAAAATGATTATATCAAGAATTAAATTGCTTAATCAAGTCATTAATATTTTTATAAATGCCTTGTTCTGTTATAAAAGAATTAATAAATTTTGCAGGAGTGATGTCAAAAGCGTAATTAATAGATTGATAATCTGATGGGAATAATTCCGAGCTAATCCATTCATCATTATAATAAGATTGAATAGATTGTATTTCTGAAGTATTCCTTTGTTCTATTGGAATGTCATCACCAGAATCTAAAGAGAAATCAAAAGTAGAAATAGGAGCAGCCACATAAAATGGGATTGAATGAGCAGCGGCAGCCAAAGCTTTTAGATAAGAACCAATTTTATTAGCTACATCACCATTTCTAGCTATTCTATCTGCACCGATTATTATCATATCGACTTTATGTTTCATCATAAGCAGCCCACCTGTATTATCAGTAATAATAGAGAAAGGTATCTTTTCATTATAAAGTTCCCATGCAGTCAAACGAGAACCTTGATTTAATGGACGAGTTTCATCTACCCAAACATGAATAGGTATATTTTGTTTATTTGCTTCAAAAATTGGAGCCAATGCTGTTCCATAATCACCACACGCTAACCATCCAGCATTACAATGAGTAAGTATATTCACTGTGTTGTTTGATTCATTATGAATTGCTCTAATTAATTCCACTCCATACATTCCAATTTTGTAGCAAGCATTCATTTCATTATTTGCAAATTCGATAGCTCTATCATAAACTTGTGAATTATTTATGTTTTCATTTATTGCTGAAAACACGTAGTCTGCACCTTTTTTTAAATTGATAGCTGTGGGACGTAGTGAGATTAATTTATTATAATCTTGAAGGATAAGATTAATGTTACCATTATTAGAATAATGTGATAACCAAATAGCGTAAGCTGCTGTGATGCCAATAGCTGGAGCACCACGTACAGCCATAGTAGTGATAGCATTAGAGATGTCATTTAGATTATTCAATTTTAAAATCGAAAATCTAAAAGGTAGTACCCTCTGATCAATGCAATAAATTCTTTTATTATTAAAATCTGCCCATACTGATTGATAATTTCTATTATTAACTATCATATTTTTTATAAAATTTTAATTTTTATTTCTTGGATGAAAATTATCTATAACATCTCTCAAATATGACATGGAAACATGAGTATAAATTTCAGTAGTAGTTATAGATGAATGTCCTAGCATTTCTTGTACAGCAAAAAGATCTGCGCCATTTTCTACCAAATGTGTAGCAAAGCTATGTCTGAAAGTATGTGGATGAACATTTTTTTGTATACCAGCTTTAGCAGTATAATCTTTGACAATTATAAAAATCATTTCTCTAGTTAATTTTTTTCCACGTCTATTAAGAAAAATATACTGTTGATATTGAGTAACCATCGGATAATGAGGTCTACTATATTCTATATAATAGTACAAAGCATTTTTTGCCTTACTACCAATAGGAACATAGCGTTCTTTATCACCTTTTCCTATAATCCTCAAAATGGATTCATCAGCAAAATAATCCATCATTTTCAAATTAATAAGCTCGCTTACCCTCAACCCACAACCATACAAAACTTCAATAATGGCTTTATTGCGATGCCCTTCAAACTTACTTAAATCTATAACAGATAAAATTTGCTCAATCTCCTCAATTGATAAAATCTCGGGTAATTTTCTTGTAATTTTAGGTGTATCTAATTGCTCAGCAGGATTGTCTTCTATGATTTCTTCCTCTTGTAAAAATTTATAAAAAGCCCTGATGCCAGAAATTATACGTGCTAATGTGCTACTTTCCAACCCTAATTCAGATAAGAAACTTACAAATTGTTCTAAATCATACAAATTAGCAGAAATGAATGATTTATTAATACCATTAAAATAATTAATCAACTTACTAACATCTCTCAAATAAGCATCAATAGTATTAGGACTATTGCGTTTATCTAAAAGCAAATATTTACGAAAACTTTTTAAATACTCATTATTCATATTATATTTAAGAGGAAAGTTTAAACAAATATAAAAGTAATAAAAAATTTAAACAAAGAAAGAGTAAACAAAAGTATAAATAATTCGGAAATAAAGAAGATCAGATGGTAAATTCAGAAAGTAAAGAAGAGAGGTGTAATTATGAGGTATGGAAAGTAACAAACATTTTTTAAATGTTTAAAATAATATATGATATTTTACTCACTCTAAAATATTCATACCAGGCAAATCTATCCGACGATGCAAGGTTAAGCATTCTGCCAGTATTACTAATTACGCCTTCTGATAGGTATTTACCCATCGCTACATACCACATAATGTAGTTTTGCAAGTATTTGGTTGCTACTCCTCTGAACTTTGAATATATCCATTTGGCAAATTCCTCTGCCTTAGCCTTCACTATAGCTGTGCTATAGATACCTCTCTTTTTCTTTTTAGCTCCTACAATCTCTTTGTGTTTCACTTTACTCTTTCTTATATGTCTGAATGCATATTTGGTGCCAGTACATAAAACTGCATCTTCTGGTATTCTGCCTTTTAAAAATTTCTCAATGTCTTCTCGCTTCGCTCTTTTGCTCTCAGTGTTTCTGAATAAAATATTTCCACTTCTATCTGTAGCAGCTATTACAGCAACCTTCCTTGGCTTTTTTCTCATTGCTCGTTTCATTTCTCTGACACTTGAATATTTTCTACCCTTTTCAGAATAATCCATCAGCAGTTCGTCTATTTCTACTATGCCAAAGAAATTAACATTTTTGTCAAAACTCTTCAAAGCAGCGAGGATTTTGTGTCGCCAGGTGAAGCTTGTTGGCAGACTAATGCCAACCTCTCTAGCACAAGCTCTGAGACTTTTACCTGCAACCATACAACGAATGTACTCGAGCATAAGTTGTGATTTTTGCAATCGGTAAACAAAAGTGCCAGTGGTAACTCTAAATTGTCTGCCACAGTGCTTGCAAAGATAATTTTGCATACCTTTTTGTTTGCCATTTTTTACAATATCGTTGCTACGACACTCTGGACATAGTGGAGGGGTACTTTGAATTTTTAAACCTTGATAATCTACTACGTCTGCTTCGTTCTGTAGTAGGAAATCGTAGAGATTATCGAAGAATGCTTTAGAGTCTTCCTTACTCATAGCTAGATGTTCATTAATATTATTGACTAAAGTCTTCATAAATATTGATTTTTTGGCAAATATACATAATAATTTTTATATGATATTAATATCATTAACTATTTTAAACAAATATATTAAATCGTAACTGATTTTAAATTTAAAATGGATAATCTAGCACCAATAATATAGTGGTGTTCTTTCTCCAGTCTTTATCTCTATACCCCCCAAATTTATACGCCCCTCCTATTCCAATAGAATAAAATGGCGTCTGCAAAATATTTGAAATATTCATGCCTACCTCCCAATATCCATATTTTGCTACTGGAATTTTTTCTATATAATGTGCTTGAATATCTTTACTTATATCTCCAATATGAAATGAAATAAAAGGTACAAAATAAGGATTTGAATATCTATTTATTTTAATTTTATTCGATGAATATCTCATATGAACAGTTGCAAATGTTGATGCAAAAAAATTATTTGGTTCTAAAATTTGAAATGTGTAGGGCGCACTTACTGCAAAAAACTCATATTTACTTATGGGACTGTATGTCAGTGAAATAGGCGGATCTCCTAATATAGTGCCTATTTCCATGTCTATACCTATTCTACCTGAAAAATTCATTTTATGTTGCCATTCTAATTTTAATGCTAATAAGTGGCTCGCTTTTTTAAATTTATCTATAGTAAATCTATAATATCCGTAAATATTACTGGTTTCAATATCGTAAAAAGGCAATATATTCGTCGGCGTTTTTATCCATCTAGTTTTTGAATTATATTGCATTCTTAATTCTAGTGATTTATAATCATAATTATTCGTTTTTATAAATATATTATTCTCTTCCCATCCATAGTTATAATCAGGATGGAATAATAATTGATTATCGCTAATTTTTAGTGATAATCGCAGTTTTTTATTTATAAAATAATTTGTAGATAAATATAGCGATTTTGCATATTCTGCTTTATTTAAATAATATATCCAAAAGTTTTCTGGAGAGGTTAGATTCATCTGCTGTTCTTGAAATGTTATTTGTCCTAATCTATTTATATCTTTTGAATATCCTATTCTTATATCCCATCTGAAATTTTTAAGTGGATAGCCAATAGCAGAGAGGCTATATTTCCATTGTTTATCTCCTAGTCCGTATCCTGCTGAACTTTCTATGGCAAATCTTTCAGATAATTTGTTATTTGTTACAATACCTAAGCCTAATCTCCATTTCTCAAATACATTATATTGAACTAAATTATTTAATGGTAAATAAAATATGCTAATTGGTATATATCCACTCATTAGAGCAGTTGTCACATTTACGAATGTGTTTAAGTGACTATTTGATGCTATACTGTCTAGTAATTGATATGTATTTAAGTCTTTTAGTGAATCTTTATTATCACTGTATTTATATTTATTTAATAATTCATTATTTTTTGTTTTTAGTGCAATCTCAGTGTTAAATAATGTAAATGATTTTTTGAAATCTGGATTATTAATTTTTATTTCATAGAGTACAGTTTCTCCATGAGCAAATAATGGAGAGCCGCCCACAGTGAATCCAGTAAACCATATATCTGTTTTTAATTCTTTGGGGAACCATAAAGAATCTATTAATTCATAATTTTGTGTAATGTTCATTAATAGTCCAGGTGTATTATCATATGGCGAAGCTACTACACTTTTGATAGCCCAACGATATTTAGATATATATAAAAGTCCCTCTATTCCTTCAAAATTTTTGTTTTTATATGGTTGATAATGTATTACAAATATAGTGTCTATCCCATCATATATCGTATCTCTCAATGAGAAATAATAATATTTATTACTATTTGGATTTATTGGGTTTAGATAATTTTTGTCTCCAATATTTACAGTTTTAGAATAAAATGAAAATGGTGTCAATTCATTAAATAACATAGATATCGTCGGATCTTTTATACCTGATATTTTGCTATCTATTACTTTTTCATGCCAATCATTGGGATATTTATAAACTATTTCTGATATGTTTTCTGTCAAAAAAATATGATGTTGCTCAAAAAAATTTACATATATATCTTTTATACTATCTGCTAATTTGGTATTTTTCTTAATAGAATCTACAGATGTAGAAACTACAAAACGTCTATATGCTGTACATGTGAAATTATTATAGTTTAATGGATTATTTTTTTCTCGATTTAATGTTACTAATTCTATTATGCTATCAGCTGGATTTGGTCCAGGCGTTACAACTACTGCTTCTAATTGATAATCAATCGGGCTAAGCTTTACAAGTTCAATATTAGTAATGTCATCAATATGCAAAGTATCTTTTTTGTATCCTAAATAGCTGAATATCAAATACTTATTATTTGTAATTTGCTCGATTTTAAAATTACCATTTATATCTGAAATAGTACCTTTATTTGTATTTAAATAATATATATGAACAAATGGAATAGGTGCTAGTGTAATGCTATCTACTACTTTGCCTGTAATAAAAGCTTGTTGCGAAAAAGATGATTTAGTAATTAATATTAAAACTACAATGACACAAAACTTTTTAGTCAAAATTTATTTTTTGTTTCAAAATTATAAAAAATCTCAATATTAAATTAAAATTAAGGGGCATTTTTAATTAATCTTTCATTTTCTCCATCTCTCCCAGTCTCATTTTCTCCCCTTCACCCAGTCTCCCCATCACCAAGTCTCCCAGTCTCCCAATCTCCCCGTCTCATAGTCTCCCCGTCTCCCAATCACAGTCTATTTCTATTGTTTTATATTTTATTACATTATTTTTTATTGGTCTTATTGAATAATCTTTTTTTATAATTTTTTTAAGTTCTGTATTATTTGATCTTAATTTATATTGTTCTTTTTGTATAATCAAGTTATTCCTCACATATAAAACTTCTTTTATTTTGCCATCATTATTATAAATAAAATATTTTTCTAAAGCATCTGTCGTATCCAAATTATTTTGAATTTTTTCTTTTAATAAAAAATGGTCATTAGAATATTCATAAATCCAAATGCAAAGAGTATCATTATCTCTCAATTGTATTTTTTTTATTAGATTCCCATTACTATCATAATTATAAATCCAATTTTGTGAATAAATAGTAGCAGTATCAGATAGTTCTGCATATGATATCTCTTTTGTTCTGCCCAAGTGATCATATGAATATCTTGTTAAATATCGCATAGAATCAGTATATTCTACTATTTCAAATGGTAAAGTATCATAATAATTATAAAATGCGACAGAGACAAGATCAGTATTATGCATTGTTCTGATTTTTTCTATTTTATTTTTTTCATTATATGAATAATAGTATTTTAATGTATCAGTGTTAAAAATAATAATTTTAGTAGTCAATAAAGTATCTTTATAATAATAAATCTCAGTAATTTTATTTTGCAGGTCTTGAATATACACCGGTTTATCAAATTGATTATAATATATTTTTTTACTTAAATCATTATTAAAATATATTTCTTGTAATTTACATTGAGAATAAATAATATTACCATATAGAGATAATATCAAAAAAATAATTTTGCTAAATAAATTATTCATTTACTTTTTTATCTTTTTTCCTTTTTTTATCATTATTAATTGCATTTTTATTGTTTGAGTTTGTCCACATTTCTTTTATTCTATCAAAGCTATAGTTATATGAAATACCTATACCCTGTGTATATTGTCCATAATAAATGAGCTGATCGTAGGGATTAGTTTTATTAAAAAGTCTAAGTTTTAGATTATCACTAAATCGATATGATAAATCAAAATCGCCGACAAAATTTGATGAAGATTGAGTAGCAGAAGTATTGTTGCTACTTACACCAATATTACTAGAAATTTGTAATTTACCATCTAAAAGTTGAGTAGACAGACTCACTTGTGTCTCTGTAGGACTGTAAACAAAGCCTACATTCACATCACCAGTTATCTGAGAAAGCCAGTTGCTGAATTGATTAGATAGCATTTCGAAAGATGTATTACCTATACCGCTTCCTATATCTAAGCCGCGCATACCTGTAGGAGAAATGAAAGAATTAAAAAGTAATAGAGCAAAAACCTCTTGCATGACATCTTGATCTGTTCTCAATACATTTTTTACTAAATTTTTAGTTTCTTCATCAGCTTCTGGTAATTCAATATCAAATTTAATTTCTGGTGACATGAAATTCCCAGTGATATGCAAAAGCACACTAACTAAATATTTTTGTCTATAAACTTCGGAAGAGTCGAGATGTCCCACAAGTGGATATAAAGATGTACGTACATTATTCCTAGCTATTATATCCATTTCTCCATTCATTACATTACCACGCCATTTAATGACACTTCCTGGATCGATATTAAATTTTTTATTAATAGTATTTTGCATTGTCAGATTATAGTATCCATCTACTATCATCACGTCTCCTAAAAGATTTAGATTGCCATCAGCATCCATGGTTAATTGTATATCGCCATTTGCTTTTACCATTATTTTGTCACCAATTCTCGGATCAAATTCTATATTTATTTCTGTATCAGGGCTAGGTGATACTCTTAGATTCATAGAAATTGTTGTTTTATCCGAAGTTAATTGTCTCCTTGGTTTTATTTGTAGTGTGTCAGTAGTAGTATCTTTGGGATTTACGAAATTAATAAAGTTACTTTGCTCTACTACACTAGTTGAAGAAATAGGTATATATAGTCTAGTACCTGATTCGGTGCTGACGTTACCATCGATTTTCATTGAATTTATGGGTCCCTGCAATCTAATTGCCCCACTCACTAAGCCTCTACCATAGAAAAATTCATTCTGATCTGGTGGAGCATCTACAGCTAAAAATTTATTAAATGTTAACCTAGTATCCATGTTAAAATCAGAGAAATTTTTATAATTCATCACAAAGTATCCACTTGCAGTATTAGCCTCGGGATCATTTAGTACTATAGAATCTATTCTTATTTCGTTGGGATTAATTTTGACATTTGTAGTAAAAGTATAAGCTACATTAGTATAATTTATTTTCAATCTAGTACGTATTAGTTCTATTTCTCCTTTCATTTGGGGAGCTGAGAAGCTACCATAAACATTTATATTCCCTTGAACATAGCCACTTATATTTGATACATATTCAGACATCAGAGGTTCTATAAAAGATAAATTAAAATTACTAAAATCTATATTTAAATCCATATTATTTGTTCCAGTAGGATAAATATAACCATTAGCTTTTAGTGGCATTCTGACGCCTTGTGTACCTATATCTTTCAAAACCAAGTCTGTTTTAATACCTTTTTTTATTGTGTCCCATTTGCTAGTAAATTCTAAATCCCCAATTCGTTTCCCATCAAAGCTTAAATCACTTAGATTTATATTAGCAAGTAAATTTGGCATTTTTTGATTAAATTTGCTTAGCTCTACTTTACCA
>Ga0209608_1000954_pt1 | contig 25741 bp, 24 predicted proteins | sample AD_UKC130_MetaG_FD_184428 | JGI IMG/M metagenome (GOLD analysis project Ga0209608, IMG submission 184428) | Active sludge microbial communities of municipal wastewater-treating anaerobic digesters from Canada - AD_UKC130_MetaG (SPAdes) (version 2) | ecosystem: Engineered > Bioreactor > Anaerobic... | reverse complement strand
TGTTGAGAATGGTGAAGTCCACCGGGTGAAACGGCGCATTGCCCAGACCGGCCAGCACCGCCGCGACCACCAGGCCGGCGTAGCCGCCAGCCGTCCCGGCCACCAGACCGGCGGCGACAAAGCACGCCAGGGCGGCGAACAGCACCGGGCGCGCGCCCACCTTGTCCACCAGAAAGCCGGCCATGGCCTGACCGGTGCCCGAGACCACGAAGAACACCGACAGCAGCAGGCCCAGCTCGGAATAGCTGAAGCCGAAATCCGCTATCAGGAACGGAAACAGCGGCGGCAGCAGCATGTGAAAGAAGTGCGAGGAGCCATGCGCAAGGCCGATCAGGCCTATGGTGCGCGCGTCCTGGCGCAGGGTGGGGGTAGCGGTCGTCATGGCCATGATGGTAGTCATGCCGGCGACGGCCGATATACGATAGCTGGCCAATTGCTGTCGCAAACATGCCAAACCACCCCGAGCCAGACGTCACCACCGCCCCACCGCCGCCCAGGCCGGTGCGCGTGCCGTCCTATGTGGAGGCGCTCACGCCCCACCTGTTCGTGCCCAGCCGCGCGCGGCCGGTGCGCGCCAAGCACCGCGAGCTGACGGCCGACACCCATGTGCGCCCGCACAGCCACCCCTGGGCGCAGGTGGCGATCTCCACCACCGGCGTGATTCGCCTGACGGTGCCGCATGGCGCCTACATCGTGCCGCCGTCGCGCGCGCTGTGGATTCCGCCCGGCGTGGAGCATGCCGTGACCATGGTCGAGGACGCCGACCTGCGCACACTGTACTTTCACCAGCCGCCCGGGCGCTGCGGCCCGGCCGTGGCGCGCGCACAGGAGGAGCCCTGGCGCCAGTGCCGCGTGCTGGAGGTCTCCGACCTGCTGCGCGCCCTGGTGCGCGAGATGCCGGCCGAGCCCGACGACGGCGCCCCGCTGGCACCCGAGGCCCTGCACCGCGAGCGCCACCTGAGCGCCCTGATCCTGGACGAGCTACGCCGCGCCAGCAGCGTGCGCCTGGGCGTTGAGCTGCCGCGCGACAAGCGCCTGCGCCACCTGTGCGAGACCGTGCTGGCCGACCCCACGCACCACGAAACCCTGGCCGACTGGGCGCGCGACACCGGCGCCAGCCCGCGCACCGTGGCGCGGCTGTTCCGCCAGGAGCTGGGCTGCACCTTTACCCAATGGCGCCAGCAGGTCATCCTGGCGCGCGCCGTGACCCTGGCCGCGGGCCGCCGACCCATCAACCAGATTGCCGCCGAACTGGGCTACAACAGCCCCAGCGCCTTCAGCGCAATGGTGCGCCGCACGGTGGGGCTGGCGCCGGGGCAGTTTCTCGGCTCTTGTTGATGCCGAAACACACCCCCAATAACTATTATTTTTATAGCTTGTTGCGCTTGTCAAATGGGCGCTACAGCCCGTTTCAAGCAAAAACGCGGCCCCGGGGGCCGCGCTCATGCCAGAGGGCAAAAAAACGATCAGCGCGACAGCGCGCCGGCCGTGGCCGTGTCCAGCTTGCCCGTCACCGGCAGGCCCTGGGCCTGCTGAAATTCGCGCAGCGCCTTGGCCGTCTTCGGGCCGGCGGCGCCGTCGGGCGTGCCGACGTTGTAGCCCAGGCCGTTCAGGCGTTCCTGGGCCTCGCGCATGGACATGGCGGCGCCGGCCTTGGTCTGCGAGGGTGCCACGCCACCGTCAACGCCCAGCTTGCCACCGCCGCCCAGGCCCTGGCCTTGCACGCTTTGCGCCTTGTAGTTGCGCAGCGCCACGACCATCTGGTTGTAGGCGTCCATGAACGCGGCCGTGATCACCTTGCCCTGGGCCGTGTTCTGGTAGCCGCCCAGGCCGCCGCCGGCGCCACCGCCGAAGATGCCGCCAAAGCCGGCAAAGTCGCTCTTGGAGGCACTGCCCTCGGAGGCCGCCACCTGCACGCCCGAGCGGTTGTCCACCAGCGTCAGCATGGCGCTGGCCTCGCGCGTCTTCAGGCCACCGCCAATGGCCGCCACGGCGCGGCCGCTGCCGCCGCCGATCAGGCCGCCAAGCACGCCGCCAATGCCGCCGGCGTCGTTGTTGCTGAAGATGATCTCGGGCGACATGCCATAGTCAGAAGCCACCATCTGGCCCTTGCCAAAATTGCTGCCGCCGCGCATTTCGCCCGAGCCCATCAGCTGGCGCTCGCGCGCCATGGCACCCATGCCTGCCGCGCCACGCTCGACCACGATGAAGCAGTTGGACTGCTGGATCAAGAGGCGCAGCAGGTTGGCCGTGGGCGGCAGCTTGTATTCGTTACGCAAAATGGTGTACCAGCCGGCGTCCTGGTTCTCGACCAGCGACACCGTGCCCAATGGCGACTGGCAATGCTCAAGCTGGCTGCTGGCGTTGGCGGCCGTGCCACCCGCGGCCGCGCCCGTGGCCACGGTCTTGGACTCGGCGCTGCCCATCTTCATGTTGGTGGTTTCGCAGCCCGTCAGCGCGATCACGGCGCAGGCGGCCGCCAGCAGGGGCTTGGTTTTCAGGTGCATGGAGGAACTCCTTCGGTTGTTGTGTCATGGATCTGCGAAGCTGGGGCCTGAACCCGCGCGCAAGGGACAAAATATTAACGCCTTGCCTTGAGTTGCAACAACATTAATCGGCCCGCCTACAGCTCGCCAGCCGGCGCGCCTCCAGCCATTGGCTGCAATGGCAGGCGGTACACCCACACCCCATGGCCCGCAAAGGACTGCAAGCGCATGCTGGGGCGTACGCCGGGCAGCTCGAACGCCAGGCTGACCAGCCAGTTGCCCGGAGCCATTTCGGCGCTGGCCTTCGCGGCCACGCGGGCCATGCTTTCCGGGCGCTGGAACAGATACACCAGCGCATAGGCACTCCAGTCCGCGGCCCAGATATCGCCGCGGCGCACCCTGGCCCAGGGGCAGCGCAGACGGCACAACAGGGCCAGCGGCCAGCTCCATTCCAGCCCATGCAGCTGCGCGCGCGGGTAGGCCGCGCGCAGGGCCTTCAAGCCATCGCCCAGGCCACAGCCGGCGTCCAGCACAGGGGCGCCATCGGCCAGCGCGGCATGCGCCTCCAGCCCGCGCAAGGCCCCCGGCGGCGTGGGAAACAGGGGCGCATCACGCCAGGCATTGATGGGGTAGACCAGCAGCAGCAATGCCAGCGGCAACAGCCAGGCCCAGGCCGGCAGCGCCACCGCGCCCGTCAGCGCCGCTGACAGCGGAAAGCCTATGGCAATCAAGCCCCGTCGCCACCAGGTGGCCGCCAGCAGACTGCCCGCCACCCCCAGGGCGCAGGCCAGCAGCAGTGCCGGCAGCGGCGGCAATACCGCGCGCAGGCCGACAAACACCAGCCAGGCACCGGCCCAGACAGCCAAGGCCGGCAGGGGCCAGGGCAGGCGCATGGGCCTAGCTCTCGCCGCGCAGGCGCTCGATCAGGCCGTTGAGGGCGTCGAGCGAGCCAAATGCAATCGCCAGCTCGCCCATTTCGTCGATGCGGCTGCCGCGCTTGACGCGCTTTTTCACGCGCACCTCGACCTCGGCCATGAGCAGGTCGGACAGCTCTTCTTCCACGCGCTTCATGTCGCGCGACTTGTCCTTCTTGGGTTTTTGCGGTGTCAGGTTGAACTCGGCGCCGAGCTTCTTGACCAGGCTTTCGGCCTCGCGCACCGACAGCTTCTTGGCCGCGATCTGGTTGCCGGCGGTGATCTGCGTGGCGCGGTCGAGCGAGAGCAGCGCGCGCGCATGGCCCATGTCGATGTCGCCGGCCATGAGCATGGTCTGCACCGGATCGGCCAGGTTCAGCAGGCGCAGCAGGTTGCTGGCGGCGCTGCGCGAGCGGCCCACGGCCTGGGCCGCCTGCTCGTGCGTGAGACCAAATTCCTTGACCAGGCGTTGCAGGCCCTGGGCCTCTTCCAGCGGGTTCAGGTCCTCGCGCTGGATGTTCTCGATCAGCGCCATGGCGGCGGCAGACTCGTTGGGAACGTCGCGCACCAGCACCGGCACCTCGTTCAGGCCAGCCAGGCGTGAGGCACGAAAACGCCGCTCGCCGGCGATGATTTCGTACTTGCCGGCATGCTCGCCCTCCTGCAGGCGGCGCACCAGAATGGGCTGCATCACTCCTTGGGCCTTGATGCTCTCGGCCAGCTCGTACAGTGCGCCCTCATCCATGCGCGTGCGCGGCTGGTACATGCCGGGCACGAGTTGATCCAGCGCCAGCGCGCTGGGCAGGCCGGCGGCGGCCGCCTGGGCCTGCTCGGCCGGTTCCGCGACCTTGGGGCCGAGCAGGGCTTCGAGGCCGCGGCCCAGGCCCTTGGGTTTTTTTGTCACCATAAGTGATGAAGCTTTCTATCAAATCTAGGCCGATGGCCACACTGCGCGGCGTGTGGACTGTTTCCAGTCATGCGCAAATGCGCTGAAAAACTTGCCATCGAGCAACAACCACACCAGCACCGGCACCAGCGTTGGCACGACCAGCACGCCAAACTGGTAACCGTACACGATGGCCTCCAGCTGCCACTGCTCTATTCTGAGCGTGCGGATATTGAATTGGCTGGCGCTCGCCAACTCCATCAGCAAATACATCACCAGGCTGAAACTTTGGAATGGCAGCAGCAGCACATAGCCCAGGCCCAGGCGCCAGAGCCGGCCCGGCGCGCGCCTGACCGCCCAGGCGGCAAACAGCAGCGCACCCAGTATCGGCAGACCGAACGCATAGCGCCCCGGGTTGGCCTCCAGCAGAACCTCGGCGCGGCGCCCACCGGAGTCCGGCACGACGATCTCGACCGAGGTATCCACCGTGATCTTGCCGGGCTGCTTGTCCACGCTGCGTATCCACATGGGCGTGGATTGTTCCAGTGCCACGTGTGAAAGCACCGCCACCGGGTACGACAGCCAGGGCGACGCCTTGACCCACGCCAGCATCAGCACGATGAAGCCGCCGATGGCGATCAACGCAAAGCGCGTGACCACCTTGCGCTGGGGCTGGTTGTGACGTGCCATGCCTTGTTGTGCGTTGTCATCCGCCATCAAATGCCTCTCCATCAGCGCGGTGACAGGTCCAGCGAACTGCTGACCACGCCCTTGCCGGGGTTGCCGCGTGGCGCCACGGGCAGTACCGGCGGCGCTGGCGGCTGTTCTGGCGGGTCAGACTCTTCGGGCCGGCTTCTGACCACCACGCGCACCCACAGCAGCCACACCACCAGCACGTCGAGCATGATCAGGCCCTGCCAGAGATATTCGTGGGCAAAGTTGAAAACGTCGGTGCGCCACTGCCCCAGGTAAAACAGGCTGATCACGCGCAGGACATTCACCCCCTGCACCGCGGCAAAGCCGGCAACGATGCCCATCAGCCTGTGCCGCCAGGACGCCGGGTAGGCCATGATGGCGGCAAACAGCACGATGCAGGCCTCAATGCCATTGCAGCCCGGCTCTATCGAGACGCCAAAGCCGGAGACCGTGTTCCAGAGCACCTTGCCAGCCGCCGCAGCAGTGGTGTCGAACCACAGCACCAGATGGGCACAAACGCGCGCCAGCAAGGCCGTCCACGGCAACACCAGGTGCTGCTGTACCCAGCCAAGCATGTTCAGGCCGAAGAGCGACATCTGCCAGGCCAGGAAGATCAGAAAGAAACGCAGCATCAGCCCTGCTCCTTCTGCTGCTCTTGCTCCAGGCCTGGCGCCAGCAGCTGCAGCAGCAGCGCCTGCCCCTGGGGCCAGGCGCCCAGGCCCGATTCGGCATTGATATGCCCAAGCGCGCCGCCATCGACAAGGCGCGCGCCCCAGGCTGCCGCCAGGGTGCCGGCGCGTTCAAAGCTGCAATAGGGATCGTCGTGGCTGCCCACCAGCACCGCGGGAAACGGTAACGTCTGGCGCGCAATGGGCGCCCAGCCGCGGATCTGCGTGGCCAGATCAGGCCGCTCCACATCGCCCGGCGCCACCAGCAGCGCACCGCGCACCTTGTGTGCATGGTGCGTGTGCGCCGCCCACCAGGCAACCAGGATGCAGCCCAGGCTGTGGGCCACCAGAACCACCGAGCCGGGCGCGTCGGCCACCACCTCTTCCAGCCGCGCCGTCCAGTCGCCGCGCAGCGGGCGCATCCAGTCGTGCTGCTGCACGCGCTGGTAGCCATGCAGACGCTCCCACTCGGTCTGCCAGTGGCCAGGGCCGGAGTTCTGCCAACCGGGCAGGAGCAGTACGCTGGATGGATTCATTACTATGATATTTGTAGCTGTTTGCGCTTTACCAATGCGCGTCAACGGCCAATTTGATTAAGATTCACGGCGGTATTTTGCCGTATTCCACAAAGCACATCGCCGCCGCCATGCCCTGGCGGGCGAGGCGGCGGCGATGCAGAGAGCGGCAAGCCTGCGGCGCTTACATCCGGCGGCGTGATTGCTTGGGCACGCGGTGCAGGGCCAATGCGGCCAGCAGCATCGACAGGATGATCAGGCCCCATTCGGACAGCGTGGGGATGGCCGCCGTTTGCGGGTTGCCCGCGCTCTTGGTCGCCGTGGAGGAGTTGTTGCCGCTCACCGGGTCGCCAGGCATGTCCACCGTGGCGGTGTTGCTGATGGTGGCGGCGCCCGTGTAGGGGCTGTCAACCCGCACGCGCAGGGTGAAGGCTGTGGATGCCCCGGCGGCCAGATTGGGGATGACGCACACCACCTGGCGCGGGCCTGCCGCATACGAGCAACCTGGTGCCGACACAAACGTCAGGCCTGCAGGGAGTGTGTCGGTGACCTGCGCACCATGGGCAGGCACCACGTCCCGGCCACTGCCGGCTGCCTGGTGGTTGGTCACCGTGAGGGTGTAGTCAAACTCGGTGCCCGGCAGTGCCTGGCCTGTGCTGGTCGTCTTGCTGATGCCCAGGTCGATAGTGCTGCCAAGCGGCGGCGCGGTGCGGTTCGTGGTGGTGTCTTCGTCCACCAGATTGTTCGAAGCCTCACGCTCCGTTTCATCGACCTTGACTTCGACGTGATTGCGCTGCGTACCGGCATAGGCGCCGGCCACGGTGATGCTTTCGGCGCGCATCTTGTACTTGATCTGAATGCTATTGCCCGCCGCCACGCCGATCGTCGGGAAGTTGCATTCCAGCGTACCGCTGAGGTCGCCAATCGCCGGCACCGTGGTGCAGTAGTTGGTCACATCCGCCGTTGGCACCGAGGTGCCGGCAATGCTGATGGTCAGATCGCCCTGATAGCTGAAGCGCGCCGTGGGCGTGCTGCCCGCTGCCGGGAAGGTGTCAGTGACCACCAGGTTGGTGGCAATCGACGGCCCCACGTTGGTGGTGGTGATGGTGTACTCCGTCACCCCACCCAGCGATACCGGGTCAACGCTGTCGGTCTTGTGAACCAGGATGTCCAGATCCGCGGCCGTCACCGTGGCGTCGGCAAAGTTCGAGTTATTCGCCAGATCGGTTTCAGGGACGTCGTTGGTCACATTCACCACGTTGTGGATGGTCGTGCCCAATGCTGCCTTGAGCGGGCGCAGCCGGAAGGTTGCGGTGTATTGCGTGTTCCGGGGTATCGTCGGCCAGGTGCATTCGATGGAGCCGGAGGTGGCGCCGTCGGCGGGTGCGGTGCAGGTTCCGCCGTTGGTCGCCGTCGCAGTGCCCAGCATCGCCGTGTTGGCGGGCAGCACGTCGGTGATCTTGACGTTGCTCGCCTGCGAAGGGCCGTTGTTGCGTGCGGTAACCACGTACACCAGCGGCTCGCCCACCTTCACGGGGTTGGGCGTCACGGTCTTGGCCACCGTCAAATCCACCAGTGGGGTGACGTCGCTGGAGATGGTGACCGAATTGTTGTTTCGGTCCGGATCACCCACGTCTGGAGAGGTCACGCTTGCCATGTTGCCGCGGCTGAGGATGGTGGAGCCGGTGTTGTCGGGGCGCACGGTGATGTCCACCGTGGCTGATCCACCGGAAGCCAGCGCCCCCAGGTTGCACGAAACAGTGGCGGACCCCACATTGGCAGGTGCTGACGGTGTGCAACTGCCCTGGCTGGGGGAGATGGATGCCAAACCTGGCGCACCTGCACTGCTCAACAGATTGCTCAGGGCGTCGGTGACGGTGACATTGGTTGCGGCATCAGGGCCGGCGTTGTTCACCGTCAGGCGATAGGTCAGCGGCTGGCCGACAACCACCGTGCCAGAGGCCGATTTGGTGATGGACAGATCGGCGCTGGTGCCGGTGCTGGTGTTGTTGACGTTGGCGCAATTATTGCCGCCGTTGGGGTCGGCAGGCCCGGTGCCCGTCAAAGCGACGCAGACGTTGTTGGTCAACGAGCCGGTACCCGTGTGCTGAACAGGTACGGTGATGGAGGAGGTGCTGCCCGAAGCCAATTGGCCGCTACGCGTACAGGTCACCGTGACCCCCCCTGCCTGCGGAAAGCTGGCGCCACCGGATGAATTGCAAACCCAACCCGACCCAGTTGGCAATGCATTGAGTTGCATGCCTGCGGGAATGACTTCAGTCACCGTCATGGTCTGGCCAGCCGCAACGGAGACCGGGCCATTGTTGCGTGCGGTGATGACCCAGTTGTAGGTTTGTCCCGGCAGTACCGGAGCGATGCTGGGGGCTTTGCTGATCGACAGGTCGGCATCGTTGCTGCCCGTGACGGTGACGGTGCTGCTGCTGTTGTTGCCTGACACCGGATCCGTCTGGCCTGCAGGCAGCGTGACGGTACCGACGTTGTTATTGGCACCCAGGCCAACCATGGCGTTCAAGGTGATTGCCGGCAGATTGGAGAATGGTTGGCCGGTGTAAGTACCTGGGTAGGTACAGGTCAACGTGGGCGCGGCAAATGCGCAGCTCCAGGGTGCCGCGGCGCTGTGGCTGACATAGGTCAGGCCCGCCGGCAAGGTATCGGTGACCTCAATGTTGCTGGGGTTCACCCCTCCCCGGCGGGTTGCCTGCAGCGTGAATGCCACCGGCGTTCCAACCGCGACCGTACCGGATGGGCTGGCGCTCTTGGTAAGGGCCATGTCGGTGCCGCTTGAGAAGGGCACGTTCACCAGGGCGGTATTGTTTGCCAGGTCGGCATCCTGGAAGTTGGAGCCCACGCCAAAACTGGCCGACACCGTACCGTCCAGGTTTCCAACGGCAGGAACGGTAATGGCGGGGAAACTGTTGCCCGTGGGCAAGGCGTCATTGCGGTCACAGGTGATGGTGCCCGAACTGCGCGGGTAGGCGCCCGCGGGTGCGATGGAGCAGGCCCAGCCCGCCCCGGTGGGTATGGAGGTAATCGTGGATCCGGATGGCACGCTGAACGTGACCTTGGGCGACTGCCCCGCAGGCAGGCCATCGGGGCCGTTATTGCTTACGTTGACGGTGTAGGCATAGGGCGTGCCTGCCACCGCTCCGCCACCCGCATTGTGGGTTGCAACCACCTGCAAGTCAGCGGCGGCCACGGCCGTGATGTTGCGCGTCAAAGAGTTGTTGGCGCTGTTGCTGTCGGTGGACGTGGTCGAAATAGATGCATCGTTAGCCCACACTGCGGCACTGGGCAGAACCAGCCGCAACGTCACGGTCCGCTCCCCGGCATTGGGCACATCGGCCGCCCAGGTGCATTCATAGGGTGCCGAAGAGCTGCAAACACCACCGTCCGTGGCGCTCATGCTGACAAAGGTCGAGCCCGGCGGAATCACGTCCGTCAACTTCACGCCCTGGGCGGCATCTGGCCCATTGTTTCTCAGCACCACGGTCACCGTGGCCGTGCCGCCGGCAGGCACGGGATCCGGGGCCACGATATGTTGCGACAGCACCATGTCGGCCGCTGCATGCACCCCACCCGCTGCACACAGTAACGGGACGGCCAACCATGCACCCCACCTGCGGGGCGCACGCCAATTGGTAGAACTTTGTTTGATGGACATCAGCAGGATCTGCGAAAGGTTGGTGGACGAAGCGCCCCATTTGCGTGGCGACAACTTAGTTACCGAACCTTACCAAACATCCCTGCTGGTGATTTCAATCGCAAACGCAATTGACAATTCTTTTATATTCCCCGTAGGGGAAGCGCTACATCCGCCGGATGCGTTCCACCATCTCGTGGGCAAAGTCCACAAAGGCCTTGCTGCCGCGCGCACTCGGGTCGAACACCACGCCGGGCAGGCCGTAGCTCGGCGCCTCGGCCAGGCGCACGTTGCGCGGGATCACGGTGTCGAACACCTTGTCGCCAAAATGGTCCTTGAGCTGGGCACTGACCTGGTTTTGCAGCGTGATGCGCGGGTCGAACATGACGCGCAGCAGGCCGATGATCTGCAGGTCGCGGTTCAGGTTGGCGTGCACCTGCTTGATGGTGTTGACCAGGTCCGTCAGGCCTTCGAGCGCGAAGTACTCGCACTGCATGGGCACGATGACGCCGTTGGCGCTGCACAGACCGTTGAGCGTCAGCATGGATAGCGACGGCGGGCAGTCGATGAGCACGAAGTCGTAGTCCTGATCCACCTCGGCCAGCGCCGCCTTGAGGCGCTTCTCACGGTGCTCCAGTGGCACCAGCTCGACCTCGGCGCCGGCCAGTTCGCGGTTGGCGCCCAGCACGTGGTAGCCGCATTGTTCGGCCAGCACGGCAGCCTCCCTGATGGAGGCGGATTCGAGCAGCACGTCGTACACGCTGAGCGCCAACGCGCGCTTGTCCACGCCCGAGCCCATGGTGGCATTGCCCTGCGGATCCAGATCCACCAGCAGCACGCGCTGGCCGATTTTGGCCAGCCCGGCGGCGAGGTTGACGGAGGTAGTGGTCTTGCCAACGCCACCCTTTTGGTTGGCAATGCAGAAGATCTTGGCCATGCAGTCCCGTCCGGTTTACTTGGAGATGGCCAGCTTGACGCCAAAGCCGATAAGGAAAACGCCCGCCAGCTTCTCCAGCGTGCGCACCACCGTGGGGTTGGCGCGCATGCGCTCGGCCATGTGCTGGGTCAGCAGCACCACCACCAGGCAATACAAAAAAGTGAGTGCGGCGATGGTGGCCGCCATGGCGGCGAAGGTCACCAGCCCACGGTGCGTCGCCGGGTTCACGAACAAGGGGAAGAAGGCCATGTAGAACACGATGGCCTTGGGGTTGAGCAGCGTGATCACCGCCCCCTGGCGAAAATAATGGCGCGGCTTGATGTTCACGACCGGCGCCTGGCCGGGCTTGGCGGTAAGCATCTTGTAGCCCATCCAGCCCAGGTACGCCGCGCCCAGCCATTGCACGGCCGCAAACGCCGCCGGGTAGGCCGCCAGCAGGCCAGCCACGCCGGCCACGGCCAGCCACATCAGTGCCTGGTCTGCCGCAATGACCCCGAAGCATGCGGCCATGCCGGCGCGCACCCCACCCTTGGCCGTCGAGGTGATGATTGCCAGGTTGCCCGGCCCGGGAATCGCCAGAAACAACACGATGGCGGCGACGAAAGCGCCGTAGTCAGCAATGCCAAACATGGGAAGAGCGCTGCGAGCGAAGAAGGAAACACTCGAGTTTAAGCGACGGGTCGCAGCCAGACGATGCAGCGCTCTGCCTGCAAACCCGGAACTGTGAGCTGTTCCACGTGAAACACCTGTACGTCACCGGGCAGCGCGTCGATCTCGTCCTGCGGGTGCCGCCCCTTCATGGCCAGCCACACGCCATGTGGCGCCAGCGCCTGGCGCGACCAGGCGGTGAAGTCCGCCAGCGCGGCGAAGGCGCGGCAGCTCACAACGTCGAACGGGCCATCCAGGTTTTCCACCCGGGCATGCAGGCCGTGCAGGCTTGACAGTTGCAGCGCCGCTGCCGCCTGCTGGATGAAGGCCGCCTTCTTGGCCACGGTATCCACGCAACTCACGTCCAGGCCCGGGCAGCAGATGGCAAACACCACCCCCGGCAGGCCGCCGCCGCTGCCCACATCCAACAGGCGCGGCGCGGCGCCGCCCTGCCCCGCCGCCAGATGGCGCTGCAGCGGCGCCACGGCGGCCAGGCTGTCGAGCAGGTGGTGCGTCAGCATTTCCTCGGTGTTGCGCACGGCTGTCAGGTTGTAGACCTTGTTCCACTTTTGCAGCAGGCCCATGAAGTCCAGCAGCTTGACGCGCTGCGTCTCGTCAAGCGCCAGGCCCAGAGCCTGGCAGCCGGCGTGCAGCCGCTCCCCCAGTTCCGCGCTCATGCCGCAACCTCTGTGGCAAAGCCCTTGAAGCCGCCCTTTTTCAGATGCACCATGAGCAGCGAGATGGCAGCCGGCGTCACGCCCGCAATGCGCGAGGCCTGGCCCAGAGTCTCGGGCCGGTGCTTTTGCAGCTTCTGGCGCACCTCAATGGACAGGGCCGCCACCTGCATGTAGTCCAGATCATCGGGCAGGCGCAGCTTCTCGAAATGCGCGGCGCGCTGCACCTCGTCCTTTTGCCGGTCTATGTAGCCGGAATACTTGGCGGCAATCTCCACCTGCTCCACCACCGGCGCGCTCAGATCGCCCAGGGTTTCACGTGAAACAGCGCTGCTGGCGTACTTGCCACCGTCCAGGCTCATGAGGCTGGCGTAGCCCACGTCCGGGCGGCGCAGCAGGTCGAACAGGTTGTACTCATGCTCTATGGCCTTGCCCAGCACGCGCTCGGACTCGGCCGCGGCGAGGATGCGCGGGTTCACCCAGGTGGCTTTCAGGCGCTCGGTTTCACGTGAAACCGCATCGCGTTTGCGGCTGAATGCATCCCAGCGCGCGTCGTCCACCAGGCCCATGCGGCGCCCGGCCTCGGTCAGGCGCATGTCGGCGTTGTCCTCGCGCAGCTGCAGGCGGAACTCGGCGCGGCTGGTGAACATGCGGTAGGGCTCGGTCACACCCTTGGTGATCAGGTCGTCCACCAGCACGCCCAGGTAGGCCTCGTCGCGCGCCGGCAGCCAGGGCGCCTGGCCGCGGCATTGCAGGGCGGCATTCAGGCCGGCAAACAGGCCCTGGGCGGCGGCCTCCTCGTAGCCCGTGGTGCCGTTGATCTGGCCGGCAAAAAACAGGCCCTGGATCGCCCGCGTCTCGAAGCTGCTCTTGAGCGCACGCGGGTCAAAGTAGTCGTACTCGATGGCGTAGCCCGGGCGCAGGATATGGGCGTTCTCCAAACCCTTCATGCTGCGCACCAGCGCCAGCTGGATGTCGAACGGCAGGCTGGTGGAGATGCCGTTGGGGTAGAACTCGTGCGTGGTCAGCCCCTCGGGCTCCAGGAAGATCTGGTGGCTCTCCTTGTCGGCAAAGCGGTTGATCTTGTCCTCCACGCTGGGGCAATAGCGCGGGCCCACGCCCTCGATCTTGCCGGTGAACATGGGACTGCGGTCAAAGCCGCTCTTGATGATCTCGTGGGTGCGCGCGTTGGTGTGCGTGATCCAGCAGGGCACTTGGCGCGGGTGCATGGCGCTGTTGCCCATGAAGCTGAACACGGGTAATGCGCCCGCATTCACGCCACCGGGCATGCCGTCGCCGGGCTGCTCTTCGCACTGGGCAAAGTCGATGCTGCGTCCGTCGATGCGCGGCGGCGTGCCGGTCTTGAGGCGCCCCTGGGGCAGCCGCAGCTCTTTGAGCCGCTCCGACAGGGAGACGGCCGGCGGATCCCCTGCCCGCCCGGCCGCATAGTTGTTCAGGCCCACATGGATCTTGCCATCCAGAAAGGTGCCAGCCGTCAGCACCACGGCGCGGGCGCGGAACTGCAGGCCAATCTGCGTGACGGCGCCCACCACTCGGTCGCCCTCCACCATCAAGTCGTCCACCGCCTGCTGGAACAGCCACAGCTTCGGCTGGTTCTCCAGCATGCGGCGAATCGCCGCCTTGTACAGGATGCGGTCGGCCTGCGCGCGCGTGGCGCGCACCGCCGGGCCCTTGCTGCTGTTCAAGATGCGGAACTGGATGCCCGCCTCGTCGGTCGCCAGCGCCATGGCGCCGCCCAGCGCGTCCACCTCTTTCACCAGATGGCCCTTGCCAATGCCGCCAATGCTGGGGTTGCAGCTCATTTGCCCCAGTGTCTCGATGTTGTGCGTGAGCAGCAGCGTGGCGCAGCCCATGCGCGCGGCGGCCAACGCGGCCTCGGTGCCGGCATGACCACCGCCGACGACGATGACATCAAATTCCTGGGGATACAGCATGAAGGAGCTCGGTAACGGGAAAACCCGCAATTTTCCCATCTTTGCCGTCGCCCTGCCCGGCCGTGATGTTTCACGTGAAACCCTCGCCGCAGTCCGGCACGGTGGCTGTGCTCCAATCCACCCCATGAAACTACTCGTCTTCGCGGGCAGCACCCGCCAACAATCGTTCAACCGACGCCTGGCGCGCATCGCCGCCGATCTGGGCTGCGAGGCCGGCGCCGAGGCCACCTTGCTGGAGTTGTCGGAGCTGGACATCCCCATGTACAACGCCGACCTGGAGGCACGCGGAACACCCCCCGATGTGATTCGCCTGAAGGAAGTCATGGACGCGCACCCTGCCTGGATCATCTGCTCGCCCGAATACAACGGCAGCTACACCGGCCTGCTGAAGAACACCATAGACTGGGCCTCCAGCCCCGTGGCCGGCCACCCGGTGTGGACCGATGTGACGCGCCCCTTCGCCGGCAAGGTGGTGGGGGTGCTGAGCGCCTCCAACGGCGCACTGGGCGGCCTGCGCTCGCAAAGTCACCTGGCACCCATGCTGGTCAACCTGGGCTGCTGGCTGGCGCCGCGCAACTACGCACTGGCGCGCGCGGCCAGCGCCTTCGATGAGCATGGCCAGCTCACCGACGCAGCCCAGCGCGAGCAGGTGCGCGGCGTGGTGGAGCAGGTGCTGTGGGCGGCACGGCGGCTCACCGATTGAGTCTCGGTCATGGACTGCCGCCCCGGCTGCGGAGCCTGCTGCACCGCGCCGTCCATCTCGTCGCCGATTCCGGGCATGCCGGACGGCAAGCCGGCAGGCGTACCCTGCGTACAGCTCGACGAACAGCTGCGCTGCCGCCTCTTCGGCCAGCCCGAGCGCCCGGAGGTTTGCCGTTCGCTGCACCCGCATGCACAGATGTGCGGCGACTCACGCCAGGAAGCCGAGGCCTATCTTCTGCGGCTGGAGCAGTTAACCCTGCCCGCTGATCCGCCTACCCCTGCAAGGACGGCGCACAAGGCATAGGATCGACAGGTTTCGTCAACCACAGGAGAACCACCGAATGAAGCTGTACTACTCCCCCGGCGCCTGCTCGCTCTCGCCCCACATCGTGCTGCACGAAGCCGGCCTGGCCTACGAGCCGGTGCTGGCCAGCACCAAGACGCACCAGCTGGCCGACGGCACGGATTTCTACACCATCAACCCCCTGGGCTATGTGCCGGTGCTGGAGCTGGACGACGGCACCCGCCTGCGCGAAGGCCCGGCCATCGTGCAATACCTGGCCGACCAGGCGCCGCACAAAAACCTGGCACCAGCCCATGGCACGCTGGGCCGCTACCGCCTGCAGGAGTGGCTGACCTTCATAGGCACCGAGATCCACAAGAGCTTCAGCCCGCTCTTCGTGCCCAGCACGCCCGAGGATTACAAACCCCAGGTCAAGCAACGGCTGCTGGCACGCCTGCAATGGGTGGATAGCGAGCTCGCCGGCAAACCCTATCTGATGGGCGAGCAGTTCAGCGTGGCCGATGCCTATCTGTTCACCGTAACCAACTGGGGGCAGTACGTCGGCCTGGACATTTCACAGCTGAAAAACCTCGTCGCCTACCGCGAACGCATTGCCGCCCGCCCAGCCGTGCAGGCGGCAATGAAGGCCGAAGGCCTGCTGAAGTAAGTGCCCCACCGGCCCCTGTTTCACGTGAAACAGGGGCCTTTGTCTTTCCCCTCTGCCGCCACACGCATGACCACCTTGTTTGATCCCATCCGGGCTGGAGACCTGCATCTGGCCAACCGCATCGCCATGGCGCCGCTGACGCGCAACCGCTCGCCGCAGGCGGTGCCGGGCGACATGGCGGTCACCTACTACGCCCAGCGCGCCAGCGCCGGTCTGTTGATCACCGAGGCCACGGCCATCAGCCAGCAGGGCCAGGGCTATTCCGATGTGCCAGGCCTGTACGACAGCGAGCAGCTGCAGGGCTGGAAGAAAGTCACCCAGGCCGTGCATGCCCAGGGCGGCAAAATCGTCACCCAGCTCTGGCATGTGGGGCGCGTGTCGCACTGCAGCCTGCAGCCGGGCAACGCCGCACCCGTGGCGCCATCGGCCCTGCGCGCCCAGGCCAAGACCTATGTCGTGGATGCCGCCACCGGCCAGGGTCAGTTCGTGCCCACATCGTCCCCGCGCGCGCTCAAGGCCGAAGAGCTGCCCGACATCGTGCACCACTATGCCGCCGCGGCGCGCAATGCCGTGCACACTGCCGGGTTTGACGGCGTGGAGCTGCACGGCGCCAATGGCTATCTGCTGGACCAGTTCCTCAAGGACGGGGCCAACCAGCGCCGCGACGACTACGGCGGCGCCATTGCCAACCGTGTACGCCTGACGCTGGAAGTCGTGCGCGCCGTGGTCGAGGCCGTGGGTGGCGGCCGCGTGGGCATACGCCTGTCGCCGGTTACTCCATCCAACGACATTTATGACAGCCATCCGCAACCACTGTTCGAACACCTGGCGCAACAGCTGGCGCCCCTGGGTCTGGCCTATCTCCACGTGATCGAGGGCTCGACCGGCGGCCCGCGCGAGATCGCTGACCGCCCCTTCGACTACGCCGCCTTCAAGGCCGCCTACCGCAATGCCGGCGGGCGCGGCGCCTGGATGGTGAACAACGGCTATGACCGCGCCCTGGCCCTGCAGGCCGTGGCCAGCGGCCATGCCGACATGGTGGCCTTTGGCCGGGCCTATATTGCCAACCCCGACCTGGTGCTGCGCCTGCACCGTGACGAGCCACTGAACGAATGGGATCGAACCACCTTCTACGGCGGCGGCGCCAAGGGCTATATCGACTACCCCGCCCTCGGGTAGCAGCGACGGTTGCCACGCGCGCGTAGGAGCGGCTTCAGCCGGCAAAGTCCAGCTGCACGCGGCAGCCCTGCCCCGGCGCGCTGTCTATATGCAGCGTGGCGCCCAGCTGCTGGGCCTGTTCGCGCAGGCCGACGAGTCCGAAATGGCCATCCGGTATAGCGCCGGGGTCAAAGCCGCAGCCATCGTCGCGCAGCACCAGCCGCCATTGCGCGGGGGCGTTGCCACCGGCATCGGGCCCATCCTGGGGCGCCAGCGACAAGCTCACCTGATGCGCCCCGGCATGGCGCTCCACATTGCGCAGCGCCTCGCGCGCCATGGCCAGCACCATGGCGGCGCGCTCGTCCACCAGGTCGGCGGCGGCGGCATCGATATGCGCCTGGACCCGCAGCCCGCTGCGCTCGGCCAGGCGCTGCAGCAGGGCCTGCAGTTCGGGCCCCAGGCCGTTGTCGTGCACGCCGGCGTCGCGCATCTGGGCGATGGCCGCGCGCGCCTGCACCAGGCCGCTGGCGGCCAGGGTTTCGGTGTCCGCCAGCTCGGCATCCAGCTGTTCGCGGCTCCAGCTTGGGCCCAGCTTGCGCATCAGGCGGATCTGCGTCAGCAGCGCCATCAGCGAATGCGCCAGCGTGTCATGCAGGCCGCGCGCCAGTCGCAGGCGCTCGCGCGTCACGGCCGCATGGCGCGCGTCCTGCGCCAGCCGCTCGATGCGCGCGGTGCGCGCCGCCACGCGCGCGTCCAGATCGGCGTTGAGCCGGGTCAGCGCGGCCTTCTCGTCCTGCCAATGGCCAATCAGCTGGGCCAGCGTCACGCCGATGACGTGCACCTCATCGCGCCCGGTGGGGATGTCCACGGCCTGGCGCCGGCCCTGGCCTACCTGCTGCGCCTGGCGCGCCAGCGCGTCCAGCCGGCGCAGCAGCCAGCGCGCCACCACCACGGCCGCCAGCGCCGCCAGCAGGCCCACGACCAGCACGCCCATCAGCACCGCCCGGTGCGTCTGCCGTGCCGGCGCCAGCGCCTGCGCGGCCGCCTCGCGCACCCACAGCTGCCAGACGGCCTCGGGGCTGGCCTGCCCTGCCCCGGCATCGGCCGCAGGCGCCGCGCTGGCATGGCCCAGCAGATAGCGGCCGGCGGCGCTCAGGTCACCGCCCGGGGGCAGCGCGCGCGCCGATGCTGGCCCGGCCAGCACCTGGCCACCAGGGCCGGTCAGCAGCAGCTCCACCGGCGTGCCATCACCGATGGCGCGCAGCTGCGCATCCAGCTCGGCCTGCAGCCACAGCCAGGGCAACTGCGCCAGCAGCACGCCCGGGGCGGCGCCCTCGCGCGCCATCATGGGCACGGCCAGCACCAGCGTGTCCAGCGCCCCTTGTGCATGGCTGCGGTGCAGCACCACCACCGGCGCCAGGCGCGCGCGTGCCAGCCAAGCCTGGCCCGGCAGCAGGTCGGCGTCCTGCAACGCGGCCGTGGCCGCCAGCCAGCGGCCCTGGCCGTCGATGGCGCCCAGCCAACCCAGCTCGGGCTGCTGGATCTGCAGCGCGGCCAGCCGCGCCTGCCAGTCGGCACCACGCTCGGGCTGCAGCGGCCATTGCGCGGCCGTGGCGCGCATGGCCGCCAGGCGCAGCTGCAGCTGAGTCAGCAGCGCATCGGCGGCCTGGTTGGCGGTCTGCTGCAGGCGCACCCTGGCGGCGGCTGCCACCTGGCGCTCGGCCTCGCTGGCAGCCCATTCGGCGGCCAGCAGCGCACCCACGACCACCAACGAGAACATGGCCCAGCCCAGCGCCGCGGCAAAGTGGCGCCACGGGTTCAGGCGCCGCCACCAGGGCTCGCGCGGCGGCGGCACGCCATCGGGGTCGGTGGGCTGGATTAAGCTGCGGCGCATGCGAGACAAGGTCTATCCGATCGAGGCATTGTGCGGCAGCCACGCCGCCAGGAGGCAATGGCCATGAACCCAGACACCGATACCCCGCTGCGCCTGCTGGTGGTCGATGACCAGCCCATCATCCGCCGCGGCCTGGCGCTGATGCTGGGCGCCGAGCCGGGCATCCGCGTGGTGGGCCAGGCCGCCGACGGCCAGGAGGCGCTGGACCTGGCCCTGGCACTGCACCCCGACGTGGTGCTGATGGACCTGCAGATGCCGCACATGGGCGGCGTGGCCGCCACGCGCCAGATCACCCAGGCGCTGGCGCAGACGCGGGTGGTGGTGCTGACCACCTTTGACGACGACGAGCGCGTGTTCGAGGCCGTGCTGGCCGGCGCCCAGGCCTATCTGCTCAAGGACGCGACCGAGGCCGAGCTGCTGGAGACCGTGCGCGCCGTGCACCGCGGCGAATCGCGCCTGTCGCCCACCGTGGCGCGCAAGGTGCTGAACCAGTTCCGCGCCCTGGCGCAGGCCGTGGCCGCGCCGCCCGGGCCGGCGCCGGACAAGCCCGCGCCACCGACCGCTGACCTGGCACAGGAGCCGCTGACGGACAAGGAAGAGCGCGTCTTGACGCTGCTCGCCGAGGGCCTGCCCAACCGCGAGATTGCGGCGCAGATGTTCCTGGCCGAGGGCACCATCAAGAACTACGTCAGCCGCATCATGGAGAAGCTGCATGCGCGCAACCGCACCGAGCTGGCCGTGCTGGCGGCCGGTCGGCACGAGTGAGCCTTTATTTCTTGGCCTTCGCCTTGCCCTTCTCCGAGGCCATGCTGCTCTGCATCACATGGTCGTAGGCCGACTTGCTCAGGTTGAGCTTGCAGAACTCGTCGAGCTCGGGCTGTATGGTCTCCGTGCCCTCGATGTCCAGGATCGCGTCGCGCTTGCCCTTGGCGCCATGGCCGACGGCGTAGTAGATGAACTTGGGCTTGATCGTCTCATCCAGTGCCAGATAGTCCTGGCAAGTGGTCTTGACGACGGGCTGGGCCGCCGCCGGGGCCGCGGCATGGGCCATGGACATGCCGGCGCCGAACACCAGGGCCAGGGCGGACAGGGTGGGAATGACTTTCATCGCGAACTCCTTGATGCATGAAAACAGCGGGGCCTGCACAGCGACCTAGCGCCCCCGCGATGCGCTAAATAGTCAAGCCTGGGCGCCGGCCAGTCCATGGCTTTGCACCTCGGTGCCGCCGGCCTCGGCCAGCAGTTGCTGCACGCGCGGCGCCTCGTCCTCGGTGCAATGCACGGACACCAGGAAGGCGTCGGCCTTCAGGGCCTCCTCGTAGCGCACCACCGAGTTCCTGGGTATGCCCAGGCCGGTGAGCGCGCCCACCAGGGCCGAGGCGCCGCCGGCCAGCACCGCGCCCTCGATGCCGCCAACCAGCATCGAGGCCAGCGGCCCCAGCACCACCAGCGACCCGACCACGGGAACGAAGAAAAAGCCCGAGCCCACCAGCAGCCCCGCCAGGCCGCCCCAGAAGGCGCCGTACCTGCCGAAGTACCAGGCGCGCTCGCCGACGTTGACAAAGCCGGCGGCCTGCTCCTCGCTGTGGTAGTTCTTGCCGATGATGGAGATGGCCGGCAGCGCGATGCCGGCAGCGGCCAGCTGGCGCACGGCGGCGTCGGCGCCCTCGTGCATGCCGAACAGCCCGAGCACGATCTGGTTGCCCAGGGCCTTGGTGTCAGTGTTGGATGAAGTCATGACGGTCTCCGGTCGCTGTGGATGCAATCACTGCATGAACCAGCCATGGCTCACCACCAGCGACTGGCCGGTGAGCGCATTGCTGGGGAAGGCGGCAAAGGTCAGGGCCACCTGGGCCACGTCGTCCACGGTGGTGAATTCGCCATCCACGGTGTCCTTGAGCATCACGGTCTTGACCACCGCGTCCTCGCTGATGCCCAGCTCCTGCGCCTGCTCGGGGATCTGTTTTTCAACCAGCGGCGTGCGCACAAAGCCCGGGCAGATCACGTTGCTGCGGATGTTGTGCGTCGCGCCCTCCTTGGCGATGACCTTGGCCAGGCCCTCCAGGCCATGCTTGGCGGCCACGTAGGGACTCTTGAGCTTGGAGGCCTCCTTGGAGTGCACCGAGCCCATGAACAAAATGCTGCCGCCACGGCCCGAGGCGATCATCTGCCGCACCGCCGCGCGCGAGGTGAGAAAGCCGCCGTCCAGATGCACGGCAATCAGCTTCTTCCAGTCGGCAAACTGGAAGTCCTCGATGGGCGCGACGATCTGGATGCCGGCGTTGCTCACCAGGATGTCCACCGCGCCCAGGGCGTTTTGCACCTGCGCGAAGCCGGCGTCCACCGCCGCCTCGTCGGTCACGTCCATGGCCACCGCCAGGGTCTTCACGCCGCGCAGCGCAATCGCCGCGGCCGTGGCCTGGGCCTCCTGCAGCTTCAGGTCGGCAATGACGATGTTGGCGCCGGCGTCGGCAAACACCTCGGCGAACCGCTTGCCTATGCCGCTGGCCGAGCCGGTGACCAGCGCCGTCTTGCCCTTGAGGCTGAGCGTGGTGCTGGCATGTACTGCTGTGTTGTTCATGGTGCTCTCCTGTATTTGTGAACGAAAACCTGCGCTAGCGCTTTCCTGACAAGCGCAAACAGCTATTGTTTTGATAGTCACCCAGGCGGGTGGGCAGGGTGCACGCCGTCCGCCAGCCTGGCCCAGGCCTGGGCGCGTACTTGGCTGATGTTCATGGCTTGCCCTCCTGGTGCAGCGGCGGCAGGGTGCGCGCGTCGCTGGCGTCGGGTTCGTGGTCGAAGACGCGAAATTCGCCGGGCCGGGCCGGCCCGCTGTGCGCCAGCAGCTGCAGCGAGGCGCCCATGTCGGCGCTGCCGGCCTGCCAGTGCTCGACCATGGACAGGCGCGAAAACTCATAGTCCTTGGTCTGCGTCTCGTAGCTCTTGCGCCGGTGGATGACATGCACCAGCGTGATCGGCGCGTCTGTGGTGCCGGCCAGCAGCGCCTGCACCTCGGCGCTGGCGCGCTGCTCGGGCGGCAGATGCTCGGCAAGCGCGCGCAGGCGCTGGTGCAGCAGGTGGCGCTCACGCACCTGGTCGCTGACCAGGCGCGTACGGCTGGAAAAGCGGATGTCCTTCTGGCGCTCCTCGGTGTCGGCCAGCGTCTCCGGCAGCTTGCCGCGGGCGCGGAACAGGTCGATCTGGAACACCGTCACCGGCCGCTCGCTGCTGCCTTCCAGCTGGTTCATCACATAGGTCAGCGGGGTGTTGGAGACCAGGCCGCCGTCCCAGTACCAGCGCTGGCCTATGGGCACGGCGCCAAAGCCCGGCGGCAGCGCGCCGCTGGCCATCACATGCTCGGGGCCGATGCGCTCGCGCCGGTTATCGAAATAGGTGAAGTTGCCGCTTTGCACGTCCACCGCGCCCACCGAAAAGCGCATCGCGCCGCTGTTGAGGTAGCCAAAATCGACCAGCTCCAGCAGCGTCTCGCGCAGCGGCGTGGTGTCATACCAGCTGGCCGGCGGCTGCGGCCACCAGGCGATGAGCGGGCGCGGCGTGAAAAAGCCCGGCACGCCCAGGCTGGCGCCCCACAGGGCCATGGCATCGTCCCACCAGCTGCGCACGGACGAGAGCAGCTGCGCATCGGGGCGCACCGGCAGCATCAGGCTGACGCGCTCCCAAAAGGCATGCAGGCGCTGCACGCGCCGCCCGGGTGGGTTGCCGGCGATCAGCGCCGCGTTGATGGCGCCAATCGAGATGCCCGCCACCCAGTCCAGGTCTTGCGACCAGCGATCCAGCGCCTCAAACGCGCCGGCCTGGTAGGCGCCCAGCGCCCCGCCGCCCTGCAGCACCAGGGCGCTCAAAGGCGCCGGGCCGGTCTGTGTGCGACGGGGCATGTCAAGCACTCCCACGGCGTTTCAGATAGCCCAGTGGAAGTTGGCATCCAGGCCCTTGGGGCCCACATGCACCATGCGCTCCAGCCGGTTGCCCTGGTAGCTGGCGGTGACGCGGTAGTCGCCCTGGGGCAGCTGCACATAGGTCATGGGGCCGGCGTCCTTCAGGCGCAGCACCAACTGGCCGGCCTTGTCAAAGACCTTGAGCTGCACGCCGGCGACGAATTCGTTGTCCGACCGGTCCGAGAACGTCATGCGCAGCGGCCAGTGGTGCGCGTCCTGGTGCATGCGCGCCTGCTCGTCCTTGCCAATGCCGCCGTTCAGGTACAGCGTGCCCGGCACCAGTTCGAACAGCGTGACGTCTTCCTCCACGATCACCGGCTGGCCGGCCTTGGCCTGGCCGGATGTTGCCGGGGCCGCGGCCGGCCCGGCAGCCCAGCCGGGCAGGGCCATGGTGGCGCCCAGGGCCAGGGCCATGGCGCTGGCGGCGACGTGCCTGAGGGTGCGGCGGTATTGGGCGGTAGTCATGGTGCACTCCTTGTTCAAGCCCCCGAGGGGATGCCCGTGATCGGTCACCAGGCATGGAATGCACGATAGGCCCGGGGCGCGCCCGCGCACAGTGCCAAAGGTCACGCCGTGGCGGTGGCGCAGGTCACTTTCGGCGCCGGCACGCTGTGCGGCGGCTTTACTCCCTCTCCCTCTGGGAGAGGGTGGGGGTGAGGGCTCGCGGCCCAGTCTGAGATATGTGTTTTGTCAGGCAAAAAGTGGCTCGAGCGCCCGACCATCAAGCGTCAACAGCTATGAATTACGGAGTGAAAAAAAGCGCACCCGAGGGTGCGCCAAGAGGGGACTGCCGCGCTGGCCCGGGCCAGCGCCATGATTCGTCGTCAGGCCATGCCCAGGCGGGGCCGTGCGGTCTGCCCGGACTGGGCCGGGGCCAGCGCGATGGCGCCCGGCTGCTGCGCCGCCGCGCCCCGCGCCCCGTCCGCCAGCCGGAACTGCTGCACCACCTGCGACAGCCGCGCTGCCTGTTCGCGCAGCGAATCGGCGGCGGCGGCGGATTCTTCCACCAGGGCGGCGTTCTGCTGCGTCATGCGGTCGATCTCGGCCACCGAGGCGTTCACCGCGCCTATGCCGCTGGCCTGCTCGCTGGCGGCGGAGTTGATCTCGCCAATGATGTCGGTCACGCGCTGCACGCTGCCGACGATCTCCTGCATGGCGGCGCCGGCGTCCTCCACATGGCGCACGCCACCGTCCACGGCCTGCACGCTGGACTGGATCAGGCCCTTGATCTCGCTGGCCGCCTGGGCGCTGCGCTGCGCCAGAGAGCGCACCTCGCCGGCCACCACGGCAAAGCCCCGGCCCTGCTCGCCGGCGCGCGCCGCCTCGACGGCGGCGTTCAGCGCCAGGATGTTGGTCTGGAAGGCGATGGAGTCGATCAGGCCGATGATGTCGCCGATCTTGTGGCTGGAGGCGGCGATGTCGCGCATGCTGGCCACGGCCTGCTGCACCACCTGGCCGCCGCGCGTGGCCTGGCCCGAGGCCGATGCCACCAGCTGGCTCGCCACCTGCGAGGAAGACGCCGTCTGCTGCACCGTGGTGGTCAGCTGCGACAGCGCGGCCACGGCCTGCTGGGCGTTGCTGGCGGTCTGCTCGGTGCGTGCCGACAAGTCCTGGTTGCCGCTGGCGATCTCCTGGCTGGCCACCGAGATGTTGCCCCCGGCATCGCGCACCTGGGCCACGATGGCGCCCAGGCCAGCCTGCATGTCCAGCAGCGCGCGCTGCAGGTCGGCGGCCTCGTCGCGGCCCTCGACCGCCATGCGCCGCGACAGGTCGCCGCTGGCAATCGACTGCGCCAGGGCGCGCGCGGCCTCCAGCGGGCGGCAGATGGAGACCATGTTCAGCATCGTCGACGGCACCACCACCACCACGGTGATCAGCACCGCCAGGCCGAACAGCCACTGGGTCTGCTCGGCAATGCCGGCCTGGCGCGCAATGGCGCCATCGGCCTCGGCACCCAGGGCCTGGTCCAGCGCCTGCAGCTTCTGCGCCGCCTCGTCAAACTGCGCCACGGCCTTGGTGCTCATGCGGTTGGCAATGGTGGCCGAGTCGTAACCGCCCTCCTCCAGCTGGCGCGCCACATGGGCAAACTGCGCGCGGTAGCCGTCCAGCAGCCTGGCGATGTCCTGGGCCAGGGTTTGCGGCCCGGCCAGTCCCAAGCGGTCAAAGCCCGCCGCCAGGTCCTTGGCCCGGCCCAGGGCCGCCAGCCACTGGGCATGCGCGGCGCGCACGGCATCCACCTTTTCGTAGTGGATGATCATGTCCTTCTCGAGCTGGCGTATCTGGCCCATCTCGCCGCGCAGCTCGCCCAGCAGGCGCACGGCGGCATGGGGCTGGGCAACAAAGTCCTGGCTTGCCCCCTGGATGCGGAACATGCCCAGCATGCCCGCCCCACCCAGCAGCGCCAGCAGCAGCAGCACCACGCCAATGGCGCCCACCATGCGCATGCGAATCGAGAACCAGCGCATGAGCGCGTACATATCCATTGCTGTCTTCCTGTCGTTCAAGCGGCACTGGGTGCGGTGCCGGGGCGCCTATCTGCAACAAATTGCTGCAGATTATTGGCCAGATTGACAGTTGATTGACAAATTATTACTTGTGGCGATTACTTATCTGGCGACCAGCGCTTGAGCAACAAGGCATTCGTCATCACGCTCACCGAGCTCAGCGCCATGGCCGCGCCGGCCACCACCGGGCTCAGATAGCCCAGGGCCGCCAGCGGTATGCCGGCCACGTTGTAGGCAAAGGCCCAGAACAGGTTCTGCCGGATCTTGGCCACGGTGCGGTGCGAGATGTCCAGCGCCGCTGCCACCAGCGCCGGGTCGCCGCGCATCAGCGTCACGCCGGCGGCGTGCATGGCCACGTCCGTGCCGTTGCCCATGGCCATGCCGACGTCGGCCGCCGCCAGGGCCGGTGCGTCGTTCACGCCGTCGCCCACCATGGCGACGACATGGCCCCCACGCTCCGCCGCTGCGCTGGGTCGCTGCCCCCCAGGGGGGCCTTCGCGCCTTGGGGCGGCCCGGCGGCGCTCAAAATGCCCATCC
>Ga0209608_1000944_pt1 | contig 25932 bp, 25 predicted proteins | sample AD_UKC130_MetaG_FD_184428 | JGI IMG/M metagenome (GOLD analysis project Ga0209608, IMG submission 184428) | Active sludge microbial communities of municipal wastewater-treating anaerobic digesters from Canada - AD_UKC130_MetaG (SPAdes) (version 2) | ecosystem: Engineered > Bioreactor > Anaerobic... | reverse complement strand
CGTTAGAAGTGTACTGATCCAGTTTTTCAATAGAGGTACGCAAGCTCAACACCTGGTTAAAGCGCACCGGGTCATCAGAAGGACGGCGGATCTCTTTCCCTGAGGAGAGAATGTCCTGAGTGCGAAGTACCCGGCTTAAAATATTATTCAGATTCTGCATAGAGCGATCGGTAAGAATTTTCTGGGTTACTCGCATTTTCACTCCTCCTTATTTTATCTTGTTCACCAGGGTGTCAAGCATCTCGTCCACCGTTCTAGTCAAAAGAGATGCAGCCTGATAGGCATACTGATATTTTATTAAATTGGTCATCTCCTCTTCTAAAGAAACTCCTGAAACCGCTTCTTTACGCATGTCCAGCTGATCTACCAGCAAATTCTGGTTAGTAAGTAGACGACTAGATTCCGCCTTTTCTACTCCCAATCGAGAAACTACTCCTCGATAGTAGTCATCTGGAGTAGAGCTATCTACTATAGCTTGATCTCGCAAGCGAGCAATAGCCAGAGCATTTTCCCCATCTCCAGGAGCACCGGTCAAAGAGGCAGCAATTTTACTGGGGTCAGCGTCAATGGAAGGGTTAAGAGCAATGGTGGCAGCATCTTGACCAACGAAAAAATCTCCTCCTTTTACCGGTAGCTCTTCCAGAGTATAACCCTGCGTGTGTGCCGTATTTACCGCATTAATAATTCCCCCAGCCAAATAATTCAAATAATCTTTGTAATCTTCTACTACTTCATCGCGGAGATAAAAAAGAGCTTTCAGTTCTCCATTTTGATAATCTAAATTGATTTGTTCTTCTCCTTGGAATTTAACTTCCCAAAAACCGGTGGTAGAATTAGCTTCTACTTCTAAAAATCTCTTTTCCTTATCACTCACTAATATTCTACCCTGGAGAATCAAACTGTAAGTCCCATTAGAATTTTCACTCACTTGGAAGTCTAAAACATTAGAAAGTTTATCCACCAGAAGGTCTAACTGGTCTTTGTAATCGTTGGCATTCCCTCCTCCTAAGCTTAGCTTCATAATTTGCTGGTTTAAATCATAAATCTGCTGAACATAGTTGTTCACTTCGTCCACTTTGATGGCTATTTTTTCATTGAGTTGCTGTTGTTGAACAACAAATTGATTGTGAGTGTGGTTAAAAGCTGTACTCAACAAATTAGCAGTTTCTGCTACCAAAGCTCGAGCAGCTTGCGATTCAGGAGATTTGGCCAGCTCTTGCCAGGTATTCCAAAAACGGTCAAAAATCTCCGACAGAGCTCCTTCTTGCGGTTCTCCAAAAATCACCTCAATCTGCTCCAAGCCTTCATCTATAGTTTTCCAATAAGAAGCAGTGCGAGATTCCTGTCGAATTTGTAAGTCTATAAACTTATCTCGCAGACGCTGAACCTCGTTCACTGAAACTCCAGCACCTAAATTGCGTAAATGAGGAAGGACAAAAAGACCCCCTGAAGAAACAGTTTCCTGAGAAAATTTGGGTGATTGGCGAGTATAGCCTACCGTGTTAGAATTGGCAATATTGTGTCCGGTGACATCCATAGCCACTTGCTGGGCTTGCAGAGCTCTCTTAGCTATTTCCAGTCCAAAAAAAGCATTGCTCATTTTTTATCCCCTTCTGCTTTATTATATTACTCCGTTGATTAGAATTCCTTTACTTTCCTTCGCTGGTTTTTCTTTTCCTCGCGGAGAATAAAAACTGTTCTCCCCTTCTCCCATCAAAAGAGAAAAAACTACATCGATATAGCGCAAGGTATCATCAATCAATATGGCATTCTGAGAATTAACTTCTCGTAATGTTCTTACCACTCTTTTCAATTCTCTCTGAACCTCACCAAATTTCAGGGCCAGATCAGGAGGAGAAAGCTCGATTATCCGACCCAAGTTCAGCTCTCCAGGTTCTAAGTTACATCTCTCCACCATATTTTCCCAGACATCGGTTAACTGCTTTTCTGTATCCCGTACCTGGATAACCAAATTCATTTCCTTCTCCAGAAGAAAAACCAGCTCTTCCAGCTGGTTTTTCAAAAGTAAGTCTCTCTTCTCTTCGGCTACTTGCCAGAGCTCAGTCTGCAGACGCAATTCCTTTTTCAAAATCGTCAAAAGATGAGAGAGAAAATCATTCAAGGCTATCAAATATCTTTCCCCCCATTAATTAAAAAATCAGCAATTTCCCGGGCAAACATCTTTTCTGCGACTTCCCTACCCCGAACTTCGTATTCTCCTTTTTCTATCTTAACTTTTAACTCTCGAACTAAATCAGCTCTTATGTCGGGAATCTTTTTATACTGTTGCTGCAGTTTTCCCATTTTCTCACCAGTGCGAGAAAGAAAAACTTTGTCTCCCTCTCCCTCTTCCTCTTTCCTAGGAGAAAAAACAGTTTTTTCACCCTCTTTAGCCTTATTTACATAAATTCTTAAAATGCTTTCCATCTGGTTAGAAGATATTTTCACTTCTATCACTTCCTTTAAACCTACTCACTATATTATATCGGACAAATTCCTGATTTCTTTAGCCTTCTTTTTTCTTTTTTATGGCATCTTTAAAATAAAAGTTGGGAGAGCGGGAAGACGGCTTATCTTCATCGAGAGAGCGGGAAGACGGCTTATCTTCATCGGAAGAAAGAAGGGCAGCAAGTTTTTTTCTGCAATCTTCACAAAACCTTCCTGTAACAATGGATTTACCACATCGCTCACAGATAAGAAGAGCAAACTCCCCTTCTCCCTGTATTTCAGCCAGTTGCAGCCTTCCCTCCCGAATAAAATCTAAAATTATTTTCTTATCTACTCCGGTTTCCTCACTTATCTCTTCTAACTTTTTTTCCGGATAACGTTTCAAGAAATCTTTGACTTTCTGAAATTCTTCCTCTTCTTTTTCCATACAGGCAGGACAAATATCTTTATCTACTATCTTATTAAATAAATTTTTGCACCTTTTACATTTAGCTAAAGCCACTCTTATTTTCCTCCACTAATTTTCGATAAAGCATATCAGACAGACCCCAGCCCCCATTTTCCCCAACTTTTTTAGCAATTTCATCCACCCACATCTCCCGAAACCAGGTTTCCTCCTGACTAAAAAAAGGAGAGGAAGAAGGAGCAAAAAGGGGTTGAAAGCCTTTTTTAAAAATAAAACCAAGAAAGAAAGCTTCAAAATCCTGACAGGCTTTTTTCACTACCTGAGGAGACTGTCTTTCGGGTTTCAGAGAAATAGCTAACTCTTTATTTTCTATACGCATATCGCCACCCTCTTTATCCTTTAGAAATATATCACAATTAATCTATGATGCCAACACCAAAAAGCAAAAACTGGTGAATCAGCTTTCATAGGAAAATACCATAAAAAACTTATTCTATGATTAACTCTCCCTGCAAAGCACCGGCCTTTTTGATAGCTTGCAAAATGGCAATCAGGTCTCGAGGAGTAACTCCTAAAGCATTGAGAGCTTTGACTAAGTCATCTATGGTATTTCCTGATTCCACTTTAAATAGACGGGCAGGCTCTTCCTCCACTCTGACTTCCCGCTGAGGAACCACTACAGTTTCTCCCGGAGAAAAAGGAGGAGGCTGGGAAACTTGATATTCAGTCCTCACGGTCACAGTCAAATTGCCATGAGAAACAGCTACCGGTAATATCCGCACATTCCCCCCGATTACCACAGTTCCCGTCCTCTCATTTATCACCACCCGGGCAGGAACATCAGGTTCTACCGGGATCTCTCCCACCAGAGCTATCAATCGAGATACCTGATTTTGGTAATGCTCGGGGATACTAACTTCCACCCGATTGGCATCCAGCACCCGAGCCTTTCCTCCTCCTAACTCCTCATTAATAGCTCGAGCAATACGAGAAGCGGTCACAAAATCTGGCTCCCGTAATAGAAGAGTGAAAACTCCTCTCACCTCATCGACAAAATTAGTTTCTACCGTCCTCTCCACTATTCCCCCTCCGGGAATCATGCCCACTGTGGGATGATTTTGCTGCACCACATTCCCTCCCCCTCCTCCCACATTGAATCCTCCAATAGAAAGAGGACCTTGAGCTACAGCATACACCTTCCCATCTACTGCTTTTAAGGGAGTAAGCAGCAACACTCCTCCTTGCAAGGTTTTAGCGTCTCCCAGGGAAGAAACAGTAACATCTATTTCTTCTCCTGACTGAACAAAAGGGGGAAGCTCGGCGGTAACTATTACCGAAGCCACGTTCCGAGCTCGCACTGCCTGAGAATCTACGGCTATACCCATTTTCTCCAGCATATTAGCTAAAGCCTGATTGGTAAAAAGGCTATTCCTGCTATCTCCGCTTCCTGCCAGCCCCACCACCAATCCATATCCTACCAATTGATTACCTCTTACTCCTTCTACCTCAGTAATATCTTTTATCCTCACTGTTTCTCCTCCGGCGGGAGAAACAGCTAAAAAAACTGTTAGAACCAAACAAAACAAAGCTAAACTTTTTTTTATTTTCACCTCTACCACCTGTTAAAAAAGAATATCCATAATTGAGCCAAAAACACCCTCCAAAAGGCCTGCCAAACCGCTTTTCTTTTCTGGCTTAAGAGTCCCATCCAGTTTTATCACTGCATCCACTACCTGAGTAGAGTAAACACTGTTATCTGCTCCTATGTACCGGGGGTTTACCACTCCCTCAATACTCAAAGTCTCCCTTTCTTTATTTAAATAAATCTCCTTGCTTCCAGCAATCCGCAAATTTCCCCCTTCCAACACTTCTGTGACCTGACAGGTAATGGTGCCAGAAAGGCTAATACTACGCCCGTAATCCCTACTTCCTCCTCGAGAATTACCGCTTTCTAATGTCGCCGGAGGAACAAAATCAAAAATGCCCTGCCCCGCTTTAAGGCCAATGGAGGTTTGTTTATTACTATCAGAGGAAGCACTATTTTTCCCCTTCGTATTTTCATTTATAATCACCGTCACGGTATCCCCCACCCGGGAGGCTCGATAATCAGAATAGGGGTCAGAAAACCATCCTTCATCCTGCCACAGAGACTCTCCTTTTGCCTCTTCAGAAAAGAAGAAAAGAGAAACGAAAACCACCATGAAAAAGACAGCCGTTACTCTTTTCATTTCACCACCACCTCCACCATTCTCTCCCCTATAATTTCGCCTTCAAATCTTTTCTTAGAATCAGGATTTTCTACCACAATTACATCTCCCAGACTACCTTCTCCTCGCGCTTTCCCAGTGCCGGTAACCACAATACCTCCGTATTTTGCTACCATCGTAACCAGGTCTCCTCGTTTAATAAGAGTTTCTTCCTGAATAAAAGAAGGAGTTAAAATTGCCCCGGCAGAAATTTCTCTTTTCGTTTGTTTTCCTTCCACTTCTTCTACACTGGAAAAAGCCTTTTCATTGCGGTAATCTAAAACTTCAAGAGCAGAACAAACCTGATCTTCGCTTATAACCTCTCCCCGGGAAAGCTTTTCCTTAGCTCGCACCACTTCCCGATAAACCTGAATCTCAAAACGGAGAGGAAGAGTCTTTTCTACTTTCCCTTCCCGGAGAATTTCCAGAGTTCCATTTCCTGTCCCCCAGGGCTTTAGAGAGGAAGAAGAAGAAAAAACTATATTAACCTCGCCACCGGGGGGAATTATTACTTCCCCGGGAGAGGAAAGATTCACTTCTATTTTTCGGGCAAAAGGGAAAATATCTAATAGCTGTTCCTGAATTTTTTCTTCTAATTCACCTCTCGCTATTAATTCCCCCTTAGTTATTACCTTACAAACCGGAGCTCCGGAAAAATAGATATAATCTAACTGAGGCACCTTTTGAGCCACTACCCGCTCGTATATTTCTTCTGGTTTTATTTCTCGTTCTCCTCCCGGGGGAGGCAAATACCCCAGATCTAAATTCTCTAAGTGCCTCTGCCACTCCCGTTCCGGATAGGAAATCTCTGCTATTTCTCCAAGAGCAATATTTTCCGCTGAAACTTCCACTTTTTCTTTTAGATTCACTTCCAGAGTAAGAGCTCCCACCTCTCCCCCACCAATTAAACAAAGAATAACCAAAAACCAGAAAAAGTAACATCCAACAACTTTTCTTTTCATTACTCCTTATCCTTCTTCCACTGAAGGATCCTTACTCCCTCAGTGGACTTTCTATTCCCTCTTATAATGAGGAAAGTTTTTCTCTCATTAGTTTTTCGCTCAAGTTTTTGTTTTTAGGGGTTATAGGGAAATTAGTTTCCTCCTCCAGTCATTATCACCTCTTTAAATTATTAGCAATGCTCATCATCTCATCAGCAGTGGTTATAGCTTTGGAGTTTATCTCATAAGCTCGCTGGGCACTTATCATCCTTACCATTTCCTCTACTATTTGAACATTGGAAGTCTCCAAAAAACCTTGAGCTAAAGTTCCAAAACCCTCTAAACCAGGAGTACCAATTTGAGGTTCTCCCGAAGAAGCAGTAGCTAAGTATAAGTTCCTTCCTATACTCAAAAGGCCAGCGGGGTTAATAAACCTAGCCAGCTCTATCACTCCCACTTCCTGAGGCTCTATCTCTCCTGGCATCGTGACTGTCACTGTTCCATCCTGAGCAACGGTAACCGACTCCGCTCCCTCGGGAATAGTGATGGGAGGCTCAAGGGGAAAACCATCACTGGTTACCATTCTTCCTTGAGCATCTAATTTGAAAGAACCATCCCGGCTATAAGCTATCGTTCCATCGGGCGTCAAAATTTGGAAAAAACCATCTCCTTCAATTACCACATCTAAGGGATTAGAAGTCTCATAAATGTCACCTTGAGAAAACATTTTTTGCACTGCCCCCGGCCTCACTCCCAAACCTATTTCAATTCCCGAGGGAACTTGAGTATCAGGAGAAGTAGGAGTCCCTTTCACTCTCACCACTTGATACATTAAATCTTGAAAGTCAACTCTACTTTTTTTGAAACCGGTGGTATTCACATTGGCTAAATTATTGGCAATGACATCCAGGTCCATTTGTTTAGCCTGCATTCCTGTCGCCGCCGTCCAAAGAGCTCTAATCATTAAAATCCTCCCTTCCCAGGGCCTCCCGCAGGACCAGCCCTAATTTTTAAAGTTGGGCAATACTGTTAACCGCTTTTTGCAGAGCCTCATCCTGGCTAACCAAGATACGCTGAGCAATTTCATATTCTCGCAAGGCTTCCATCATGGTTACCATTGCCTCTACCGGATCAAGGTTAGACTTTTCCAGAAAACCTTGTCGGAGCTCAAAATTAGTAGTTTCCTGAGGAATTACTCCCTCTGCAACAAATAAATTTTCACCACTTTTTCTGAGAACCGCTCGATTTAGAAAATCTACTATTCTAAGCCGATCCACTTCTTCTCCATCCACTGAAATATTCCCCTCTTCATCCACCGAAACACTCCCTCCGGCAGGTAAAATAATCTCTCCGCCTTCACCCACGACTGGATAGCCGGATACAGTAACCAGCCTACCCTCTTCATCCAGCTGGAAGTTGCCTGCTCGAGTATAAGCCTCCCCAGAAGGGGTAGAAACTACAAAAAATCCCTCTCCCTCGATAGCCAAATCCAGATAGTTACCAGTTTCTTCCAACCTCCCCGGAGAAAAGTCGGTAAGCTTCTCCGTCCCCGGCTGCACTCCAGCAGTCATCCTTCCTAAAGAATAGGGATTTTGAGAGCCCAAAAACCGAAATAAATTAGCCTCCCGAGCAGCTTCAGCCCAGGTTAGTTCCTTTTTAAAACCAGGTGTATCCAGATTAGCAATGTTATTAGCCCATACCTCTTGCTTGAGCTCCTGTAAGTTAAGAGCCGATGTAGCAGTATAAATTCCCCGAATCAATTCCCTATCACCTCCTCTCTGGGTTTTTCTACTACCATCTCTGGATAAATTTATCTGCCAAATACTCTCTTTTTTAAAAAGAAACTCTAAAATTGGGTACCCTTCATAAGAGACCACAAAAAAAGAGCTCCTTGCAAACAAGCTGCTCTGTTTTTTCATTCCCAAAATCAGTAATCGAGAATCCAGAGGTTTTTACCAAGAGAAGCTTTTTCTCTCTCAGTTAGTCTTTATTCTTTAGGTTTATTGTTTTTCAAAAGGGGGTTATAGGGGGGAGCTCCTCCTTATAGTTTGGACCATGATAAAATCATTCAGGGGGTGATGCCTCTTTCGTCATGCCTAGAATCTTCTATCAGGCATCCAAAGGTTCTTAAAAACCGTGGACCCCTGATAGAAACACTCAGGGGTGACGAATAAGGGGCAATAAATACATTCAGGGGCAGGCTAAAAATGGCTCAAAAGTTGCCGGGGTGACGAACAAAAAGGGGTTAATAAGGGATATCCCCTTATAGTTGATAGAATTATTCAGGGGTGACGGAAAAACGAGAGGAATCAATAAGGAAGTTTTTTCTTTATAGCTCTGTTTTTTAAATGTGTTAAAATATATATAAAATACCTATCAATTTAGAAAGGAAGGGATTGAGATGCTCAAAAATAAAAAAGCCATTCTCGTTCTGAACTTACTTTTTTTATTGTCAATTACTCCTTTAGCTCAAAGCGCCGATTTTGGGCAGCCTATTTACAGCTTTGATGTAACAACTGAAGGTTACGCCCAGGTGATGTTCGATCAGGGCTATAACCTGTATCAAGCGGGGAGGAAAGAGGAAGCCATTCAGTTCTTTGTAGAAGCAGTAACTGCCAAACCCAACTTCACTAAAGCGTGGTTCTGGTTAGCTCGCACTTACCAAGAGGAGGAAATGATAGATGAAGCCATATGGGCGTGGAAGAAGGTTGTACAATTAGAACCAGATAATACTCAAGCCAAATATTTCCTGGAAAAATGCGAGAACTGGAAAAAGTACGGGAAAGATGCCTGGGAAAGTTATGAACAGGGTTATCTCAAATTTGAAAACAAGGATTACTCTGCTGCTATCGAGCTTTTCCGGCAAGCCATATCTCTTAACCCTAACATGGACAAAGCTCACTACTGGTTGGGCATGGCCTACTTCGAGACCAAAGATTACCATAATGCAGCACGGGCATTAGAAAAATATCTATCACTTCGGCCCGACGATAAAACCGCCCAGTACTGGCTAAAAGAAGCCAAAAATCGAGCAAAATAATTCAAGGTAGGGTAGCTTTGCGGCGCTAAAAACAAAATAAAAAAACAAAAAAACTGCTTAGAGACCGAATTATGCCGAGGGGAAAACAAAAAATCTTCTCCCCTCGGCATAATATTTACAGTTAACCACAAATAGCTACGGCTCTAATGGGTGAGCCAGTGCACCCTTTTAGTTTCAGAGGAAACCCGACGAAAATGATTCTTTTACTCCAGAGCTCCCTGAGGTTGGTTAAAGATTCGTAAATGATGATTTCTCGAGCTAAAAGAAGACGATGAACCGCAAAGGGCTGGGAATCAATACTCGGACTATCAGTTCCTACCCCCTTTACTTTTTTATCTATCAAAAATTTAGCTACTTCCTCAGTCAGGAAAACTCCTTGAGTAAAGTATTCTGGCTTACCCAATAGCTTATCTACACCGCTATAGAAAAGTACAATGTCTCCCTCTTTTATATCTTTTTCTCCTAAAACCCTTTCCAGGTCAGGAAGTCTTAGCTCTCCTCTACCAAGGTAAGAGGAGACATCTAAAACCAGAGCTTCTCCCCAGAAACGTTCCAGGGGTATCTCTTCCACTGTTCTTCCTCCCTCAATGAAGTGAGCAGGAACATCGAGATGAGTGCCGGTATGTTCTACCATAAAAAACGCATTGGTAGCACTACCATGAATTTTCAAGTCACTCCATGGTAAAAGAGAAAGAGGAGGTTGGCCGGGAAAAACCGGGATATCGGTAGTAAGAGGAAGGGTCAAATCATAAATTTTCTTCATTTCGGTTGATGGAGGAAAAACCAACTCATGAAACGACCATAATTAAAAAACAACTGATAAAATTCATTTTATATTACGCTATACCATGACACCGTGTTTTTCTCCCTCTCCTACCAGCTTAGGCCAATTTTCTATTCGTTTTTTATAAAGAAAAAGAGTTTGCACTATTTCTTTATACATCTTAATCCGATGGTAAAATCCCAGAAAAAAGCCATATTTCTCCTCTTTATGATAGTGGGCTAAACCAGGAAGTGCCGGGAACTCTACATTTGCCTTATTTTCTAGGGCAACTCTGGTCAGAAAAGTTTCCACTCCAAAACGAGTCCAGGAAAAATCAGGTAAGCTTCTCACCCACTCTCCTCGCACTCCTCGCATCCCGTTGAGAATGGGAAAAAATTTTTGAGCAAGGTCACCCAATCTTCGACCTCTCTCAAAAACACCAATAGTCATAGCTAAAGAGGGGTCTTCTATCAAAGGCTTAACCAACGCCAGGACATGCTCTTCAGTAAGACCAATCAAATCAGCATCCAGAAAAACATAAATATCGCTGTCTTTCTTTAGCCGAATTCCTTCTGCAAGAGCTGCTCCCTTTCCTCTGTCTTTATCCAGAGGAATAACCTCTACCGGAAAACTACGAGCTACATCCAGAGTCCCATCCTGGGAGTGACTATCGATTACCACTACCTCATCTACCCACTTGATCTTGCAGACTACCTCCAGCACCCTGGGTAATCTGGGAGCTTCGTTATAAGTGGGAATTAAAACGGTGATTTTTTGAGATTGTAGCATTACTTCTTCACCCGTTCTTCAATTTTATTATTTCCCCTATTGGAAATCTCCCCTTGTACGTTTACAATAATACTATCATATAAAGCAGGGAAAGGGAAAATGAATAACTCAGAAGAAGGAAAAATAATAAAAAATTTCTACTATCTCGTTCTCATCGTCATCGCTCTTTATCTCGCCTATTTACTAAAAGATGTTTTAATACCCTTTGCCTTAGGTGGGCTTTTAGCTTATGCTCTTTCTCCTGTTGTTCAACTCCTGAATTCTCGGGGGCTCTCCTGGAAACTCTCGGTGGTTATAGTGTTTGTGGCAATACTGGTATTTTTCTTAGCTCTTTTTATCTTTCTGGTTCCCGAAGTAATTTCTCAATTTAGAACCCTGACCTTTCAGTGGCCTCAGTACTCAGAAACCCTGATTGAGAAAATAATTGAAGGATTAGATAAACTTGATGAACGCTATCCAGATTCAAACATTTCTCAGGCTGTAGAAAGTTTCTTAACTAATATTTCCACCAATCTCCAAAATTACTTAACTCACGTAATTAGCGGTATTCCCAACTTAGTATCTATCCTGGCTAATATTATCTTTTTAGGCTTTATTATGACCCCTGTGGCTCTTTACTTTTTTATGGCTGATGCTACTAAAGTCCGCCGCTCTTTAGTAAGATTGTTTCCTCCTTCTCGACGAAGGGAATACATAGCCTTACTCCGGGAAATTGACCAGGTTTTAGGAGGGTTTATAAGAGGGAGAGCTTTAATTGCCCTTTTTGTAGGAACATGCGCTAGTGTTGGCTTGGCCCTGATGAAGATAGATTTTGCTCTGGCTATAGGGGTTATTGCTGGAATAGTAGAAGTAGTCCCCTACCTCGGTCCCGTGCTTGGTGCTATACCGGCTATTATTTTAGCAGCTACTAAATCACCATGGTTGGTTTTAGGAGTAATACTTCTTTTTGGAGGCATCAATTTTGTAGAAGGAATCTTTATATCTCCCCAGCTTCTGGGCAAAGAAACTGGTCTTCATCCTCTAACTGTTCTTTTCGCTCTTGCAGTGGGGGGAAAGCTTTATGGGGCGTTAGGGTTAATCATTGCTATACCAGTGGCCGGTATCTTAAAAGGACTGCTTTCCCACCACCGGAAAACTAATAAGCTGAAAACTAATAAACTCTCCTCAACTTCCTGAATTCTTCATAGCCTCATCGAGTCTCCAGAGAACCTCACTGGCTTTCCCTTGTAAAACAAAATGAGCTCGCTGGTCAAAAGGAGTAGGCTCCAGATTAACTATAATAAGGTAAGGACTATAAGAAGGGAGAAAATTGGCCGGAGAAACTTGCAAACTAGAACCAATAACCAAAAGAGGAAGACGATGAGCCAGCTCCACGGCCTCTTCGAAGCAAGGAGGTAACATATCGCCAAACAGCACAACATCAGGACGGATAATGCCGCCACACTGGCAATGGGGTGGTATGTCTCCTTCATCTACTTTTTCTTTCATAACTCTAATGGGAAAAGAAGCCCGACACTTGAGGCAATGGCCAGAGCGAAGATGGCCATGAATCTCCAGCACTTTTTGAGAACCAGCTTTATAATGCAAGCTGTCTATATTTTGGGTGACTACCGCCTCTACTAAACCTTCCTTTTCCCACTCAGCCAGAATGTAGTGAGCTCTATTAGGCTGAGCCTCTTCAAACTTCATAAGAACCGGAAGGCCTTCCTGATAAAAAACATGAGGGCGATTAAAAAGAACATCGGTAGATAAAATCTCCATGGGGTCATATTTATCCCACAAACCACTACCTGGGCTTCTAAAATCGGGGATGCCACTTTCCGTTGATATTCCTGCTCCAGTGAGCACCAACCAGGGTTTACGTTCCAGCATAAAAGATGCCGCTTTTTTAAATAAACTTTCGTCCATCTTTCTCTCCTTAAACTATGCTTGATACAATAATAAAAGTAATAACTATAGACATCACACTTCCAGCCACAACCTGATACAAATCATGTTTTGCTAAATAAATTCTCGCCCAGCCCAGAGGCAAAAGCAAAAGATAAAGAAACGCCCAGTAAGGGCTAATAATCATGGCCATCGCAGTAACAGGACCGGCAACACCAGCGAGATGAAGACTAATCTTCCAGAAAAGAGAAACAATTGCTCCCACAAAGGTTACTCCCAGATAACAACAGGTAATGGCTACAAGAGGTAAAGGTGCAGAAGTAAGAAGGAAAATAACCAGAGCTAAAAGGTAAAGACCACAAATCATTAAATAAGGAAAAAAACGCTCTTCTCTGTTGGGCAAATCAGGATCAGAAACTTTTCCCTTTTTAGTTAAGAAGACAACCAGTAGTATCGGGAATATGCCCACAAAAAGCAGGCCAATTAAAAAGAAAAACCAGGCTCTCCAGCCTCTTGCAAAACTAAAGCTCACCACAAGATATAAAAGCACTGCTATAGCGCTGGGCTGTAGCACCAGGGAGAAAGTTTCAGCTAATTTCTTTTTTTCCATTTTTCCACCTCAATCTTCTTGCGCATTGTATTTATTCATAGCTCTCTCCCATCCTTCCTCTAAGATAGAGGAAAGAGCAGAAACTGCTCTTTCCTCTCCTTTCTCTAAGAGAGCTTTCTCTTCCCCTTCTGGCACTCCCAGAACGTAATCTATGGCTTCCTCTCGAGAAAGTGGTTTACCTATTCCCACTCGAACGCGTAAAAAATCGTCTGTTTTTAAGGTTTCTATTAGAGAATTCAATCCTCGGTGTCCGGCAGTGCCTCCTCCTTTTTTGATTCGCACCACCCCCGGAGGAAAGTCCATCTCATCGTGGACCACAATTAAGATTCCCTCAGAAAAAAGCTTAAATCGGGGAAAATAGAGAAGCCCCTCCCCGCTTTGATTCATATAGGTAAGGGGCTTCAATAGATAAACTTGCTTTCCCTCAACTTCTCCTTTTGTCCAGCTAAGACGATGACCGATATTTTGCCATTTCCAGTTGTATTGGCGAGAAAAACGATCTACTACTCGAAAACCCGCATTATGCCGGGTATGCGAGTATTTTTCTCCTGGATTGCCCAGACCTACTATTAAATACACCAACTATTTTTCTTCCTCAGTTTTTCCTTTCTCTGTTGTCTGAGATTCTCCTACCTCTTCCTTAGCTTCTTCCTCCGTCTCCTCTTCTACTCCTGCCTCTACTTCTTCCTCAACCTCTACCTCTTCCTCTACTACCCTAGGAGGAATAACTACTGCTATCACTTCATCTGGGTCTTCCATTATCGTGACATCCTGAGGAACTTTTAAATCTCCCACCCGGACGACATCTCCAATTTCCAACTCACTAACATCTACCTCAATACCTTCATCAGGTATAGCACCGCTGGGACACTCCACCTCCAGCTCTTGAGTAACTAACTCCAGAGTCCCACCGGCCTCCACCCCCCGAGCTTCTCCTTTTATTCTCACGGGTAGTGAAAGAGTTATTCTTTGACCAGTTTGCACTTCATAAAAATCCACATGCCAGATCTCTTCTTTTATGGGATTCTTTTGCAAATCGCGGATAATCCCCTTTCTCGTTTCTCCCTCTAAAGACAAATCCAGCATATGGTGAGTAATACCCGGTATTTGTAAGATGCGCTTCAGTTCTTTTTCTCTCACCTTCACCAGCTCTGCCTTTCCATCTCTGCTATCTCGAGAATATAAGACTGCTGGTATCCAGCCTTCTCTTCTCATCTTTCGGCTTTTCTCTTTGCCTTTTTCCTCTCTTCTTTCCAGATTAACAACAACATTGTTGCCTTTTGACATATTATCTTACCTCGCTCTTCTTATATAAAAAGTTCACTAACTGACAATTCACCATGAATCCTCTTAATTGCTTCAGCAAAAATAGGAGCCACAGAAAGTACCTTTATCTTATTTGCTCCTTGCTGAGAAAGTTTTTCCTGGCTTACTTCAATGGTATTGGTAACCACTACTTCCCGGAGACAAGAATTCTCAATTCGAGCAAAAGCTGGCTCACTAAAAACGGGATGGGTAGCACAGGCATAGATTTCTTTAGCTCCCCGTCTGTATAACGCTTCAGCCCCCTCCACCAGAGTTCCCGCAGTATCAATGAGGTCATCGACAATGATCGCTCTTTTATTTTCCACTTCCCCCACTACATTCATCACCATCACTTGAGAATAAGTAGGTCGGTGTTTATCAATAATTGCTAAATCTGCTCCCAGTTTATTGGCAAAAGACCGAGCTCGAGCTGCTCCTCCCACATCAGGGCTAACTACTACCGCTTCTTTCCATCCTCGAGAGAGGAAATAGCGAGCCAGAAGAGACTGAGCAGCCAAATTATCTACCGGTATATCAAAGAAACCCTGAATTTGTCCAGCATGCAGATCCATGGTCAAAACCCGGTCTGTACCGGCGGTAACTAAAAGGTTAGCCACCAGTTTTGCAGAAATTGGCTCCCGACCTTTAGTCTTTCGGTCTTGCTTACAATAACCATAGAAAGGAATGACCGCCGTAACTCTCTCCGCTGACGCACGATGTAAGGCATCAATCATTATTAAAAGCTCCATCAAATGGTCATTGGCCGGAGGGGAGGTGGGTTGTATCACAAAAACATCACAACCACGCACACTTTCCTCAATTTGCACCCTTATTTCTCCATTGGGAAAGCGCCCTACATCTGCTTTTCCTAAGGGGATATCGAGATACCAGCACACTTCCTGAGCCAGAACAGGGTTAGCCGTACCGCAAAAAACTTTTAGATGGCGGGAAAATTCCCGACTGGTTAACATTTAGTCTTTATTCCTCCGTGTTTTTCTTTTCGTCCAATCCTCGATGTTCTTCTGCTTGGCTCTCCCCACCCCCAGAGAATAGGGAGGGACATTTTGAGTTATGGTAGAGCCGGCTGCTGTATAAGCACCTTTTCCGATACTCACCGGTGCCACTAAGGAATTATTGCTTCCTATGAAAACCTCGTCTTCTATAAAGGTGGGATTTTTCTTCTCTCCATCATAGTTACAAGTTATGGTTCCTGCTCCAATGTTTACTTTTTTACCTATCTGTGCATCTCCTAAATAACTTAAATGCAAAGCTCTGGTTTCTTCCCCAATATGAGAATTTTTCACCTCTACGAAATTGCCCACCTTTACTCCTCGCTCCAGTTTGGTGCCCGGACGCAAATGAGCAAAAGGGCCAACTCTCGCTTCTTCTCCTATGGTAGACCCCTCCACCACACTATATTCTACAGAGCCATTCCTTCCCACCTTGCTTTCCGATATTCGAGAAAAAGGACCAATCCGAGCTCCTTTTTCGATTACGCTTTTTCCTTCTATGACTGTCCCGGGGTATAACCACACATCCTCCTCTACCACCACATCCCAATCAACGTAGGTAGTAGAAGGGTCTAATATTTTTACCCCCTCATCCCACAGGGAAGCAATTTTCCTTTCTTTTAATATTAAAATAGCTTTGCTAAAATCAGCAGGGGTATTAACATTCAAAAATTGTTCATCCCACTCCACGGCAAAAGCCTCTGGCGTGTAGCCTTTTTCTCGAGCCACTCGAACTGCATCAGTTAGGTAATATTCCCCCTGAGCGTTAGAATTGTCAATCAAGGGAAGAATTTCTTGAAAGGCTTTTCTCTGAAAAGCAAAAACCCCCAAGCTCACCTCGGATATTTTTTTCTCCTGGGTGGAACAATCTTTTTCCTCTACAATCCCCAGAGGTTCTCCTTTTTCATCCCGCACTACCCGTCCAAAGCCAGCAGGGTCAGGAGAAAAAGAAGTTAGAAAAGAAAAGGGATAGCGATTTTCCTCCACTCGAGAGAGAAAAGAAAAAATAGTTTCTCCCTGAAGAAGGGGCATATCAGCATAAAGTATTAAAAACCAATCAATGCCTTCTTGCATCAGGGGGAAAACAGTACTCGCAGCATGAGCAGTACCTTTAGGCTCTTTTTGAACCACTATGGTTATATCCTGACCAAAACTACTTTTTATCAACTCTTCCATAGAGGGAGAAACCACCAGAAATCTTTGACCGAACTCTTCCCATTTCAACTCATCCAGTAAATATTGCATAATAGGCCTACCCCAGGCAGGGAGAAGCACCTTCGGAAGAGAAGAGCGCATCCTTTTACCCTGACCCGCGGCTAAAATTATTAAACCCCATTGAGAAAGATCCATATTTTTCACCACACCAGACAAAACGTGACCAAAGCACGCCCGATTTATGGAAACTATTAACTATTTTATCAAATTTCTATCCTTAATCAACTCAGATTCTTCATCTTTAGCTATCAATTGAGGAAAGCTGTAAGACTTAACTATTCGATGAGAGAACTAAAAGAAGATGGCTGGGGCGGGAGGACTCGAACCTCCGAGTAAGGGATCCAAAGTCCCTTGCCTTACCGCTTGGCCACGCCCCAATAGCTCCTTTATTATATAAGAGTAAAAAAACCCTGTCAATCAAATTCTCACCGTCTAGGAATAGATTCATAATCATAAAAAAGAGGGAGAGAATCTCTCCCTCTCAGATTACTCTGGTTCTCCGGGCCAGGGACCAGCCACTCCTTCTGCAGCCCACTCCATGGTGATCAAATCTTCAAGAGCAAGGCGAACCGAAGAGGGAACAAGTAGATTCCCCTTACGGTCTTTTATAGGTCCAGTAAAAGGACTGAAAGCATATTCAGGGTCGGCCATAGCTTTTTCTAACTCAAAGACTAAATCATAGGCGCTCATTTCTCCATATACCGGGTCATTTACCATATAGCTTTTCAAAGCTTCTTCAAATGCAGGGTTAACAGGCACGCCAAAGTCAGCTCCTAACTCCACTGCTCCGTTGCTTAAAAGCCACCAGTAATCAACGTTTTCCAAATTTTCATTGTTATAGAGTCCAGCATACACCTTAGCAAAAAAGTCGAGATAAATTGCCTCCCAGTGTACCAATTGCCCGGAAACTAGATGATTGGGCGCATAGGACAACATGGGAGAATAATGACCAAAACTGGGAAGTCCTTTTTCTTCTGCAACCTGAGCCACGCTTGCCGAATCTTCAGTAAAAGCCAGAACATCTATTCCCTCAGCAATGAGAGCTTCAGCTGCCTCTTTTGCCCCTTGAGGGTCATACCAGGCACTTTGCAACCACCGCACATTAACCTCTGCCTGGGGATTTACCCGGCGCACTCCCAGAGTAAAAGCATTAATGTGCCTTTTTAATTCCGGAGTAGGAAAAGTCCCCACGTAACCAATCTTTCCCGATTTAGTTAGTGCTCCAGCCATAATTCCATTCAAATAATAAACTTGATGGAAATCAGCCATATAGGTGGCCAAATTAGGAGCTCGTTTAAACCCGGAACAATGAAAGAAGATTTTATCCGGGTATCTTTTGGCTGCATTCAAAGTTCCATCCATAAAGCCAAAACTTGTGGTCACCACTATATCCACTTTTTCTTGATTAATTAATCGATCGATGATTCCTTCTACTTCTCCTTCTGGAACTGCTTCTACATATATGGTATCCAGCCAGGGATAGACCTCTTCTAACACTTGACGAGCTTGCTCATGAGCATGACTCCAGCCTAAATCCCCTATTGGCCCTACATAGATAAATCCTGCCTTCAACTTAGCCTCTTCTGAAAAAGCTACTCCTGTAATAAGCAAAGACAAAAGAAGAACCACTGCTAAAACTGCCTTTTTATTCATTGAAACGCCTCCTTAAGCATGATAATGAAATTTTCGGAAGTTCCAAAATCTTGTGACATCAAACTAAATAAGCATAGTTCTATCGATTGCTGCACAACTCAACTCCCTTTATTTGCTACAAAATATCTCACATCTCGTGCCACCGTCAAGAGGATCATTTGTTTCGCTTACCATGGCAATCCCGATTTACCATCTATCCCTTACCTTCAGCTGTCATTGCAAATCTCATCTGGTGCCTGAGCGCAAGAAAAAGGTAGGAAAGACTAAAAACCGAGATAATAACACCGGAGAAAAAAGATTCCAGCATGCATGGCAATTTTAGAGTTTATAGGGGGTATCCGGGGAGACGTCTTCTCTCCCCAATGGTTTTTGTCCTTTTATATTTTTAATCCGATTTTTAATCTTCCACTTCTAAGTTTATTTCTTTTCCAGGATGCCCCTATTGTATACATTATTCAATTTTCAAGGTGCACTTCTCTCTTTATTCAAGAAGAGACCGAGCTTGAGCTAAAAGATTTTCCAGACTGATACCTAATTTTTCCAGCACCACTTTACCAGGAGCAGAGGCGCCAAAGCGATCAATGCCAATGACCTTACCCTCTTCCCCTACATATTTATACCACCCCAGTGTTGCTCCAGCTTCAATGGCAATTCGTTTTTTCACTTCCGGAGGAAGAACTTCCCGGCGATATGCCTCAGGTTGTTCTTCAAATAATTCAAAGGAAGGCATACTTACTACCCGCACCCGGACTCCCTCAGAAGATAGTTTCTCATAAGCCTCCAGAGCCAGACTCACTTCTGAACCTGTAGCAATAATGATGAGCTGAGGTAAATGCGGTGCACAATCGGCGATGATGTAGGCTCCTTTTCTCAAGCCTTCCGCTTTTCCATATTTATCCCGATCGATTACAGGTACGTTTTGCCGGGTTAAAATGAGCGCTACCGGTTCTTCTTTCCTTTCTATGGCTATTTTCCACGCTTCACGAGTTTCATTAGCATCAGCCGGTCGAATGCAAACTAAATTAGGCATTGCCCGAAAGCTCATAAGCTGTTCTACCGGTTGATGAGTTGGCCCATCTTCCCCCAGAGCTACCGAATCATGAGTCCACACATAAATGACTTTACAATGGGAGAGAGCTGCCACTCGAGTGGCTGGCCTCATATAATCAGAAAATACAAAAAATGTCGCCCCAAAAGGAATAAGCCCCCCATGAATGGCAATACCATTTAAAATAGCCCCCATAGCGTGCTCTCGCACGCCAAAAGCAATATTTCTTCCCTCATAACCCAGAGGTCCTTCCACAAGACCTTGAGTTCCAGGGGGGCACGAACCGGGCGCCTGAAAGCTCCCTTTCCCTTTCAAGACTGTGTTTGTAGAAGGGTCTAAATCCGCCGAGCCACCGATGAGAGAAGGAATTTTATCTGCCAGAGCGTTGAGAACTTTGCCTCCTGCCGAGCGAGTGGCAATGTCTCCTGAAGCAGGATCAAAAACAGGAAGGCCTTCATCCCACCGGGGAGGGAGCTCTCCCTTTATAAGCATGGTCAACTCCTGTGCCAATTCGGGAAACTCTCGAGCATAGGAAGAAAAGAGGTTATTCCATTCTTTCTCCTTTTCTTCACCTTCCCTTATAATTTCTCGCATGTGATTTAAAGCCTCTTCGGGAACATAGAAATCCTGATCCAGAGGCCAGCCGAAAAACTTTCTCGTCTCTACTACCTCTTCTGGTTTTAGAGGTGAGCCATGGACTTCAAAGCTATCCTGTTTAGGACTCCCATACCCGATATGAGTAGAAACCATTATAAGAGAGGGGCGGCTTTCGTCTTTTTGTGCTTCCTGAATTGCCCGAACAAGCTCTTCTAAATTGTTTCCATCTTTTACTTCAAGCACCTGCCATCCATAAGCTTCAAAGTGCATTCTGATGTTTTCAGTAAAACAAATTGACGTCTCTCCTGAAAGACTCACCCGGTTATTATCAAAGAGATAAATCAGTTTCCCCAGTTTCAAATGCCCGGCTAAAGAAGCCGCCTCCTGCGCCACTCCTTCCATTAAATCCCCATCACTCACCAGAGCATAGGTATAGTGGTTAATAATGGGAAAGCCAGGACGGTTGAATCGGGCAGCAAGGTGAGCTTCAGCAATTGCCGCTCCCACGCCCATCGCAAAGCCCTGTCCCAAAGGGCCAGTTGTAGCTTCTATACCACAATCTATGCAGCGTTCCGGATGTCCAGGGGTATGGCTTCCCCACTGGCGGAAACTCTTTAGTTCATCGAGACTCATCTTCTCATATCCACTCAGATAAAGAAGAGTATAAAGCAAGGCCGAACCATGCCCTGCCGAGAGGATAAAACGATCCCTATCAAACCACCGGGGATTTTTAGGATTATGTTTCATAACCCGTCGAAAAAGAACGTAACCCATCGGAGCAGCTCCTAAAGGTAATCCAGGATGTCCCGATTTTGCTTTCTGGATCGTGTCCAGAGCCAGCATTCTAATAGTTTTGACCGTTAACTGATCCACAGACGCTTCCAATTTTTTCACTCCTTTCTTAGTTTCCTATATTTACTCTGATTCTCCCCGCTCATAAGGTTTTCCTAAACTTCCCGGAACACCAATCTTTTTCCGAAAAGCGAGACGAGAAAAGAACACCAGAGCCACCACCGGGAAAAGATAAGGTAGGGAATTTAAAATTTCTGGAGCAACGAAAACCTGTAAGCGAAAAGCTAAGTGAAACAATGCTCCGAAAAGGTAAGCACCAAGAGGAGCATAGAGAGGATTCCAGAAAGAAAAAATAGTTAATGCCACTGCTAACCATCCCATCCCCTGAGTCATACCTGAAGACCAGGTGGGACGATAGGCAACAGCAATATACGCCCCCCCTAACCCGGCCATAATTCCTCCCCAAAAAACTGCTATATAGCGTACTTTCCATACATTGACCCCCAGAGCATCACAAGCTGCAGGGTTTTCCCCACAAGAACGCAAAAAAAGTCCCGGTTTAGTTTTAAAAAGAAAAAACCAGAGCACCAGAGCCAGAATGATACTCCCCACCACAAGGAGATTGCTATCTCTAAAGAGGGTTCTCATCCAGAGAGGGAACAGAGACAAAAAGTCTTCCGAGAAGGGTCTGATAGGTGAGGTGAGCACCTTTCCCTCCCAACTTCTTCCCAAAGTTTCAGCAATCCCCGTTCCCAACATAGTGAGAGCCAGTCCCGATACAGTTTGGTTGGCACGCAGAGTAACACTAGAAAAAGCATGAATCAGAGAGAACAATCCTCCCGCTATGGCTCCCGCCAGAATTCCCAACCAGGGGTTAGAAGTCAAATAAGCCACACAAAAAGAGGAAAATGCCCCCAGCATCATCATTCCCTCTATCCCCAGGTTTAGAACCCCGGCCCGCTCGACATAAATCTCTCCCAGCGTGGCTAAAAGAAGAGGAGTGCCATAAGCCAGAGCCCGATTTAAGGTTCCTAAAACAAGTTCAAGAGCCACTTCTCTCCACCGCTTTCTCCTCCCCCCATATGATACGATATCGGCTCAAACGTTCAGTAGAAATGAGAAAAAAGAGAATAAGTCCATTGAATACCGATACCACCTGAAAAGGAATACCCAACGACACCCGGAGAGCATCGCCACCGGAGAGGAGAGCACCAAACAAAAAAGAGGTAAAAATTGTAGCCAGAGGATTGGCTCGAGCTAACCAGGCCACAATTATCGCCGTGTATCCGTAACCTAAGGAAATATGGTCGGGATGCCTCAAAAGATGATGTATACCAGCAACCTCTCCTACTCCTGCAAACCCGGCTAACCCCCCTGAGAGGAACATCGCGAAAAGAACAATCTTTTCCTCACTTATTCCCAGAAGCTTTGCTGTTTCAGAACTGTTACCCACAATACGGAACTCAAAACCTAAAGCGCTTTTTTTAAGGAAAATATAGCCCCCCACAGCCAGAACAATGCCTGTTAAAAGAGTAAAATAGGGAACTCTGGTTATCCCCATCGTTTTAAGCCAGGCCGCCTCAGGAAAAGTATCAGTGTAGGTAAAACCTCGCACTCCTTTACCTTTCCAGGGACCTCCAATTAGATAGAGAACCAGATTAGAAGCCACATAGTTAAGCATAAGGGTAGAAAGAACCTCGTTCACTGCAAAACGAGTTTTAAAGAAAGCAGGAATCAAAGCCCATCCTGCTCCAGCTAAGAATCCCAGCAGAAACATCGTGGGAAGTAAAAGAAAAGAGGGAAGCCCGGAAAAAAGAGCCACCCAGGTAGCGGCAACAGCTCCCAGAAGAATTTGCCCTTCCGCTCCAATATTGAGCACTTGAGCCCGAAAAGCTAAAGCTAACCCCTCACCTACCAAAAGTAGAGGAATGGTTCGCTTTAGAGTCTCGGAAAAAGCGTACCAGCTCCCAAAAGCTCCCCGGAAAAAAGTTTGATAAGCTATCCAGGGAGAAATATGGTAGAACAGAAAAATAATGCTGCCACATGCAAAAGCAAGAACAATAGCCAAAAGAGAGAAAAAGATGACAGAGTAAAGAGTTGGTTGTAGCGATAACTCTACGCGGAACGACGTAAGTTTTCTTCTACCCACTTATATCCTTACGCCTCCCATCCCCAACCCAATTTCTCGCCGATCTTCTTCTGTCCAGTGCTCTTTCTCTTTCTCTCCTACAATTTCTCCCTTAAACATAATCACTATTCTATTGGAAAGTTTCAAAAGCTCATCCAAGTCTCCAGAAATAAGAAGAATTCCTGCACCTTCTTCTTGAGCTTTTACCAGTAACTCATGAATAGCCTCTACACCGGAAACATCCAAACCAGCAGTGGGATTGGAAGCTATCACCAATTTTGGTTTCCGCTCCAGCTCCCGCGCAATGATTACTCTCTGGCGGTTTCCTCCTGAAAGAAGCCGCACCGGAATATCCGCAATAGGTGGATTAATGTGATAATTGGAAATAAGTTTTTCACTGTAAGCTTCTGCCTTTTCCCAGTCCACCCAGAAACCCTGAGAAAACGGAGGACGAGAATAACCTCGCAGCAGGAGGTTTTCCGCTACACTCATCTCCCCCACCAACCCCATATGCCGCTCTTCAGGAATATAAGCTACTCCTAAAGAAGCGATATCTCGAGGCGGGAGATTAGTTATTTCTTTATCTTGTAAGAAAACATGCCCTTCTGTAGCCTGACGTAAACCCACTATTACTTCCGCCAATTCTTTCTGTCCATTTCCCGCCACACCTGCCACCCCTACAATTTCTCCCTCTCTTACGGTAAGAGAGAGCTTTGAAAGAGCAGGAATTTCTCTATCTCCCATAGCGGAAACTTTCTGAAGCTGAAGAATAATTTTACCTGATACGGTTTTACGGGGAACCACAGAAATCACTTCTTTTCCCACAGTCATTCGGGCTAACTCTTCCAGAGAAACCGAGGAGGGAAGAATAGTAGAAATCACCTTCCCTCTCCGCATCACTGTCACAGCATCGGCAATCTCTTTAACCTCATTGAGTTTGTGAGTGATAAAAATGCAGGTTTTACCCTCTTCTTTCATCAACCGGAGAGTGGCAAATAGCTCTTCTGCTTCTTGAGGAGTCAGAACCGAGGTAGGTTCATCCAGAACAAGAATTTCAGCCCGGCGATAAAGAGCTTTAAGAATCTCAACTTTTTGCTTCTCGCCCGCTGAAAGTTGCCAGATACGAGCTCGAGGATCTATTTTCAAACCATATCTTTCTGAGAGAAACCTGATTTCGGATTCCGCTTTTTCTGCGGGAAAGAAAAAAGGAGTAGATGCTAACCCCAGAATGATATTTTCACTAACCGTGTGAGTAGAGATGAGCTTAAAATGCTGGTGAACCATGCCAATCCCCAGATTAATGGCCTCCCGAGGGGAAGAAATCTTAGTGGGCATACCCCTAATGATTATTTCTCCTTCATCGGGGGGAAAAAGTCCATAGAGAATATTCATGAGCGTTGTCTTGCCTGCTCCATTTTCTCCCAGTAAAGCGTGAACAGTGCCTTTTTCTACTTCAAAAGATACCCGGTCGTTAGCTAAAATGTCAGGAGAAAAACGTTTGGTGATAGAGCGGAAAGCAACCTCGACTGTTTTTCCTTCCTTGCTGTTTTTCTCTTTTTTTTCTACTACCGCCATATAAATTCATCTCCACACAGGATTATACCTTATTTCTCAAAAAACCCACCAGAGTATTATATACTCCCGAACTATAGGGGGTAAATACCCCCTTATCACCTCTCCTTTTTTGTTTTTGTAAGAAGGAAGCTATGAGGCAACCTCGTTTTTTTGAGCTCCAACAAACGCTAAAGGTCAAGCTGCCCTGTGCTAAAAGCTCGGGACCGCCACGCCAAGGAAAGGCGTGGCTTGTATAACCCTTTAGGGCTTGCTGGAGTTACAAGAAAAATGCCTCCTTGCAACTCCCTTTTGTCACCGCAGGCACATCGCCTCAATTGCGCGAATGTCTTACTTCTGGCTTCTTGCAAGAACTGAAAAAAGGCTATAGGGGGATTAAGGGGGGTCTTTCCCTCATGGTTCTGTCACAAGCTACTCCGTATTTTCCACACATTTTATTATAGATCTACATACCCCTTGAAGAAAGTTGTAAAATAGGAGAGAATTACTTATAAGATAATAATATAAATCGAAAAAGGGAGGAAATATAATGGCTGTTCATTTTACTGAGCTGGGATTGGTCAATACTCGGGAAATGTTCAAAAAGGCTATGGCTGGAAAATATGCCGTACCAGGTTATAATTTCAATAACATGGAACAGCTGCAGGCCATCATCACTGCCTGTGTAGAATGTAATTCACCAGTGATTTTGCAAATTTCCAAGGGTGCCCGTCAGTATGCCAATCAAACCCTGTTGCGCTATATGGTTCCTGGAGCAGTTGAGATGGCTCGAGAAATGGGAAGCAATATCCCTATCGCTTTGAACCTGGATCATGGAGATTCTTTTGAGTTAGTAAAATCCTGTGTAGACTCTGGATTTTCCAATGTGATGATTGATGGTTCTCATCTTCCTTATGAGGAAAATGTGGCTCTAACCAAAAAAGTAGTGGACTATGCCCATCCTCGTGATGTGACTGTAGAGGGAGAGCTAGGAGTTTTAGCCGGGATTGAAGAACACGTTTCTTCTGAAGTTTCCCACTATACTGACCCAGCCCAGGTGGAGGATTTTGTGGGACGGACAGGGGTAGATAGTTTAGCTATCTCCATCGGCACCTCTCACGGAGCCTATAAATTTAAGCTAAAACCTGGCGAGCCTTTTCCCACTCTCCGCTTTGATATTTTAGAAGAGGTGGAGCGCCGACTTCCTGGTTTTCCAATTGTGCTCCATGGAGCCTCTTCGGTCTTGAAGAAATACGTAGATATTATCAATCAATATGGAGGAGCGTTGGAAGATGCCGTTGGTGTACCTGAAGACCAGGTCCGTCGTGCTGCTCAATCGGCAGTATGCAAAATCAACATCGACTCCGATGGGCGATTGGTAATGACAGCTATGATTCGGAAATATTTAGCTGAAAATCCCAAGGAGTTCGATCCGCGCAAATATCTGGGTTATGCGCGGGAAGAACTTAAGAAAATGTACATTTCCAAATGCGAACTTCTGGG